>Ga0075425_100001894_pt1 | contig 20594 bp, 18 predicted proteins | sample SoiMethybrSBSTD4_FD_75300 | JGI IMG/M metagenome (GOLD analysis project Ga0075425, IMG submission 75300) | Bulk soil microbial communities from a Populus tree surrounding site in Tennessee, USA - Soil MetaG P. TD hybrid SBSTD4 | ecosystem: Environmental > Terrestrial > Soil > Tree plantation... | reverse complement strand
GACGTAAGGTCACTCCGGTTGCCCTCCCTTGATGCTTGCGATCCGGCGCCGGGCAAAATAATACGGTACCGAAATGATTTTCGGAGTTCGCCATGGAGCTCGAGCTGCGTCCGGCCCAGGCGTTGCGGCTGCTCCATGACCTGGCCCAGGCCTTGGTCCTCGACGAGGCGCCTGATCTGTCGGCGCGCCAGCTTGCCGTGCTGCTCACCATCTATCTCGAGCCGCCGCCCCACACGGTGCGCGGACTGGCCGCCAAGCTGCGCGTGACCAAGCCGGTGATTACGCGCGCGCTCGACACCATGGGCAAGCTCGAACTGGTGTCGCGCAAGCGCGATACCGCCGACCGCCGCAACGTAATCATCCAGCGCACCGTGAAGGGCGCGCTCTACGTGGAGAAGCTTGGCGATCTGGTCGTCGCCAAGGTGCAGGACCTGTTGCGATGACGGAAGCCTGCTATTGAGCCAACAGGTGTCCACGAAGACATTGCCATGACGGCTTTCGACCCCCGCATCACCCCGGCCAGGCCCGACCTCGCCGCCAAGCATCTGGAAGGCGCGGTGGCGGCCGCGCGGTTCGTCGACGGGCAAACCTATGAGGTCGTCGAGCCGCAGGCGCCGGTGCGCCGGGCGCCATCGCCCGATGCCGCGCTGCTCACCGAGGCGCTGATGGGCGAGCGCGTCATTGTGTACGAGACGACGGAGGAGGGCTGGATCTGGGGCCAGCTGCAAGCCGATGATTATGTGGGCTGGCTGCCGGCCGCGGCCCTCGCTCCTGCCGGGCCGCCGCCCACCGACAAGGTTGCGGCGCTGCGCACCCTTGTGTTTCCCGGGCCCGACATCAAGCTGCCGCCGCTCGCCGGCATATCGTTGGGGGCGCGGCTGGCGATCGTGCGCCCGGAGAAGACCTTTGCCGTCACGGCGGGCGGCGGTTTCGTGCCGGCGCAACATCTTGCCCGTCTGGACGCGACCGAGCCCGATCCCGTCGCGGTGGCCGAGCGCTTTCTCGGCGTGCCCTATCTCTGGGGCGGCAAGACCAGCCTCGGCATTGACTGCTCCGGCCTGGTGCAGGTGGCGCTGACGGCATGCGGCATTGCTTGCCCGCGCGACAGCGACATGCAGCACCGAGCCCTGGGCAGCGCCGTGGCGGTCGACCAAAGCTTTGCCAACCTGCGGCGCGGCGACCTCGTATTCTGGCCCAGCCATGTCGCCATCATGTGCGACGCGACGCGGATCATTCACGCCAATGCCAACCGCATGGCGGTCACGGTCGAGCCGCTGGCGGAGGCGCTCGTGCGCATCCGCGCGACCGGCTGCGAGCTGGCGAGCGTGAAGCGGCTGTAATTGTTGGCAATGTGCATGCCACTTGCTCCACCTCTCCCCAGGGGGGAGAGGTCGACGCGCGGAGCGCGTCGTGTGAGGGGGCAAGAGCCTATCGGGAGCGCGCCGCGTTCGCGGCTTCGCTAACGCGAAACCGAAACGCTCAATATCCGCGGCCGCGATCGACCACATGGTCGAGCGGCTCGCCGCGCTCGAAGCGGGCGATCTGCGTGAGCACGTTGGCGGTGAGCGCGCGCGGGTCGGACTCGGCTGCGTTGTGCGGCGTGATCGTGATATTCGGATGCGCCCACAGCGGGCTCTCCGGCGGCAGCGGCTCGGTGGGGAACACATCAAGGCTGGCGCCCGCGATTAGCCCCTGGTTCAGTGCCGTGAGAATGTCGGCATCGATCTGCAGCCCGCCGCGCCCGGCGTTGATGACATAGGCGCCCCCCAGCGCGCCGTCGCGCTTGAGTTTTTGCAACAGCGACAGATTCAGGCTGCCTTGGGTGGCCGGCGTGAGCGGCAGCAGGCAGACAAGAATTTCGCTGCGCGCCAAAAACGTCTCCAGCCCAGCGGCGCCGTGGAACGTCTCGATTCCGGGCACCGGTTTGGCGGTACGGCTCCAGCCGGCAACCTGGAAGCCGAGCCGGTGCAGCATCGTGGCGGCATCGCGCCCGAGCACGCCGAGCCCCATCACCCCCACCGTCACCTCGCTGGCGGCTGGCTGGTGATGGTCGTGCCACACCCGCTGGCGCTGCTGCTGTTCGTACAGCTTGACCCGCCGGTGCCGCATGAGCACCTGCAGGACCACGTATTCCGTCATGCGCCGGGTCAAATCGGCATCGACGATGCGCACGACCGGCACGTCGGGCAGGCGTGGATCGCCCATCAAATGGTCGACGCCGGCGCCGAGCGAAAAAATCACGCGGAGATTGGGAAATTCCGCCAACAGGCCATGGGGCGCCTTCCAGGCGCACGCATAGGCAATGTCGGCGCGGTTGCCGATGCGGTCTGGCCAGGAGCGGACGTCGCGCCCGGCGGCCAGATTACGGAATCGCTCGTCCCAGCCTTGCGGGTTCCAGCCAGTGATGGCGAGCAGGATGGCGGACGGCATGGTGCGAATAGCGAGGGGCGAATGGCTATGAACGTGGATAGCGAGTAGCGAATGGCGAATAGGGTGAGCAAGAGGCGCCGTCTTCCCTATTCGCCACTCACTATTCGCTATTTCGCCCCGCTATTGCGCCACCACGCCTTCCGGCGCCGTTTCCAGATTGAAGGCGGCGGCGAACAGGGCACGGGTGTACTCGCTCCTCGGATTGGCGAAGACGTCGGCCGCCGATCCTTCCTCCACCACCTTGCCGTTGCGCATGACGATGAGGCGGCTGGCGAGCGCAGCCACCACCTTGAGGTCGTGTGAGATGAACAGATACGTGAGATTGCGCCGCTTCTGCAGGTCGCGCAGAAGCTCGACGATCTGCGTCTGGATCAGCATGTCGAGGGCGCTGGTCGGCTCGTCGAGCACGATGAAGGTGGGCTCGAGCACGATCGCGCGCGCCACCGCGATGCGTTGCCGCTGGCCGCCGGAGAACTCGTGCGGGTAGCGGGCGCGGGTGTCGGGATCGAGGCCGACGTCACGCAGCGCGCGGATCACCCGCTGCTCGCGTTCCTCCGCCGGCATTTTTGGGTGATGCACCCACAGGCCTTCCTCGATGATGTCGGAGACCGACATGCGCGGACTGAGCGAGCCGTAAGGGTCCTGGAACACGATCTGCATGTCGCGGCGGAACGGCCGCAGGGCCTTGAACGTCAGGCCCTGGATGGCATTGCCGAGAAACACGATCGGCCCGCTGGACGAGATCAGTCGCAGAATGGCGAGGCCGAGCGTGGTTTTGCCCGACCCCGACTCGCCGACGATGCCGAGCGTCTCGCCCTTGCGCACCGCGATGTTCACGCCGTCGACCGCCTTGATGTGGCCGACCACCCGGCGCAGCAGGCCACGCTTGATCGGGAACCAGACCTTGAGGTCGCGCGTCTCGACGACGAGCGGTGCTTCGGGCTGCAGCGGTGCCGGGTCGCGCTTCGGCTCGGCCGCCAGCAGCGCCTTTGTGTAGGGATGCTGCGGCGAAGTGTAGACGCGATCGACCGGGCCCTGCTCGACGATCTTGCCCTTGCTCATCACGCAGACCTTGTCGGCAATCTTGCGCACGATGCCGAGATCGTGGGTGATGAACAGCATGCTCATGCCGAGCCGGGTCTGGAGATCCTTCAGGAGTTTAAGAATCTGCGCCTGGACGGTGACGTCGAGGGCGGTGGTTGGTTCATCCGCGATGAGCAGGTCGGGCTCGTTGGCGAGCGCCATGGCGATCATCACGCGCTGGCGCTGCCCACCCGAGAGCTGGTGAGGATAGCTGGCGAGCCGGCTCGGCGGATCCGGGATGCCGCACAGGCCCAGGAGCTCGCAGATGCGTTTGCGAGCGGCGGTCCCGGTGGACCCGCCATGCAGATCGAGAATCTCGCCGACCTGCTGCTCGATCGTGTGCAGCGGATTGAGCGAGGTCATGGGCTCCTGGAAGATGATCGTGATGTCGTTGCCGCGCACGTGCCGGATCTTGTTCTCGGACAGGCCGAGCAGTTCCTGGCCCTTGAAATGGATTGCGCCGGACGGGTGGCGCGCCGCCGGGTAGGGCAGGAGTTTCAGGATCGATAGTGCCGTCACCGACTTGCCGGAGCCCGACTCGCCGACCAGCGCCACCGTCTCGCCCTTGACGATGTCGAACGACACGCGATCGACCGCCAGCATTTCGTTGCTGCCTTGGCGGAACGCCACCGACAGATCGCGCACGTCGAGCAGTTTTGTGGTGGTGGCGTCCATCATTTGGCAAAGGTCTTTCGCGGATCGAAAGCGTCGCGCACCGCCTCGCCGATGAAGATCAGCAGCGACAGCATGATCGCCACGGTGAAGAAGGCCGTGAGGCCGAGCCACGGCGCCTGCACGTTGGCCTTGCCCTGGGCCAGCAGCTCGCCCAGCGACGGCGAGCCGGGCGGCAAGCCAAAGCCGAGGAAGTCGAGGGCGGTCAGCGTCATCACCGAGGACGAAACGATGAACGGCAGGAACGTCATGGTCGCCACCATGGCGTTCGGTAAGAGGTGTCGGAACATGATGACGGCGTTGGACACGCCGAGCGCGCGCGCGGCCTGGATGTATTCGAAATTGCGCCCACGCAGGAATTCGGCGCGCACCAGGCCGACCAGCGAGACCCAGGAGAACAGCAGCAGGATGCCGAGCAGAACGAAGAATCCCGGCACCAGCACCGAGGAAATGATGAGCAGCAGGTACAGCGACGGAATCGACGTCCAGATTTCGATGAACCGCTGGAACAGGAGGTCCGTCCAGCCGCCGAAGTAGCCCTGCACGGCGCCGGCAGCGACTCCGATGATCGACGACACCAGCGTCAGGGTGAGGCCGAACAGTACCGAGATGCGGAAGCCATAGATCATGCGGGCGACGATGTCGCGCCCCTGGTCGTCAGTGCCAAGCCAATTGTATTCGAGGTCGCGGCAGCCACTAAGCCCCTTGCGCTCGACCACCTGCTGGCACTCCTTCTCGGTGAGCAGCCAAGTCGGCTTCGACGGCGCCGGCGTCGGCAGGTCGAGATTGTGCGTGTTGTAGGAATAGCGGATCGGTGGCCATACCATGCTGCCGCCCTTTTCGGCCATCAGCTTCTGCAGATAAGGGTCGCGGTAATCGGCCGCGGTCTCGAACTCGCCGCCGAATGTGGTCTCCGAATAGGTTACGAAAACCGGAAAGTACCACTTGCCGTCATAATTGACGAACAACGGCTTGTCATTGGCGATGAACTCGGCGAACAGCGATATCACGAACAACGTCAGGAAGATCCACAGCGACCAGTGGCCGCGCCGATTGGCTTTGAAGTTTTCCCAACGGCGGCGGGCGATCGGCGACAGGTCGACCGCGTGCCGTTCGGGCGGCACCGCCAAGCCGACCGGCGAGACCGTGGTGGTGTCGGGAGTTTTCGCCGTGACCCGGGCGTCCACCTCACACCTCCCGCGTCTCGAAGTCGATGCGCGGATCGACCCAGGTATAAGTGAGATCGGAGATGAGGTTCACCACCAGACCGACCAGGGAAAAAATGTAGAGCGTCGCGAACACCACAGGATAATCGCGATTGAGCACGCTCTCGAAGCCGAGCAGGCCGAGCCCGTCGAGGGAGAAGATCGTCTCGATCAGCAGCGAGCCGGAGAAGAAGGCGTGAACGAAGGCGCTGGGAAATCCGGCGATGATGAGCAGCATCGCGTTGCGGAAAATATGCCCGTACAGGACCTGAAGCTCGCCGCAGCCCTTGGCGCGCGCCGTGAGCACGTATTGCTTGCGGATCTCGTCGAGGAACGAGTTCTTGGTCAGCAGCGTCATCGTGGCGAACGCGCCCAGGCCCATCGCGATGATCGGCAGCGTCAGGTGCCAGAAATAGTCGAGGATTTTTCCGTACCACGGCAGTTCGCCCCAGTACTCCGAAGTCAGCCCGCGCAGCGGGAAGATATTGAAGAACGATCCGCCGGCGAACAGGATGATGAGCAGGATGGCGAACAGGAAGCCGGGAATGGCATAGCCGATGATGATGATGCCGGATGTCCAGGTGTCGAACTGCGTACCGTCGCGCACGGCCTTGCGAATGCCCAAGGGAATGGAGATCAGATAGGTCAGCAGCGTGATCCAGATGCCGAGCGAGATGGAGACCGGCAGTTTCTCCCGAACGAGAGCGAGAACGCTGGTGTCGCGAAAATAGCTCTTGCCGAAATCGAACCTGGCATAGTTCCACAACATCAGCAGGAAGCGTTCGTGCGCCGGGCGGTCGAAGCCGAACTGCTTCTCCAGGCTCTTGATGAACTCGGGATCGAGGCCCTGGGCGCCGCGATACTTTGAGGTCATCGCGTCCATCTGGCTGCCGCCCTGCACCTGGCCGCGGCCGCTGAAGTCGCCGCCTTGCGAACCCGAGATACGCGAGGTGGCGCCGGTATCGGAGCCGGACAGCTGCGCGATGACGCGCTCCACCGGGCCGCCGGGCGCGAACTGCACCACCAGGAAGGAGACGAGCATGATCCCGAGCAGCGTCGGGATCATGAGCAGGAGGCGGCGGATGATATAGGCGGCCATGCACTACCCCGCGCGCTCGAGCTTCGCCGCCTTGTCGCGGTCGTACCACCAGGTCTCCGGCGCGCCGCGGGCAAAGCGCGGCTTGTCGGGCGGCCGGCTGAACACGTCCCAATAGGCCAGCCAATGCGACGCCTTGTACCAGTGCGGGATCCAGTAGCGGCCGGCGCGGATCAACCGGTCGAGCGCGCGGCAGGCAAACACCATCTCGGCCCTGCTCTCGGCCGCGATGATGCGGTCGATCATGGCGTTGATCGCTGGCTCGGCGATGGCAGCAAGGTTCTGCGAGCCTTTGATGGCGGCCGCCTGTGAGCTGAAATAGGTGCGCAGCGAGTCGCCGGGTGTGGTCGAGAAGCCAAAGCGCTGCACCGTGATGTCAAAGTCGAACTCATCGACGCGCCGACGATATTGCACCGGGTCGACGACGCGGAGGGTGGCCTCGATGCCGATGGTGCCGAGATTCTTGATGAACGGCATGTGGTGCGGCTGAAAGGTCGGCTCGTCGATCAGGAACTCGATATTGATGCGCTCGCCCGTCGGGCTGACGCGCTTGCCGTCCTTGATGGCGAAGCCCGCCTCCTGCAGCAGCTGCGACGCCTTGCGTAGGAGTGCGCGGTCCTGGCCAGAGCCGTCCGACACAGGCGGCACGAACGACTCTGCGAACACCTCGTCGGGGACGTGGCCGCGGAACGGCTCCAGCAGCTTCAGCTCGTCCTCGCTCGGCTTGCCCTGCGCCATCATGTCGGAATTCTGGAACACCGAATGCGTGCGCTGGTACGAGCCATACATGATGTTCTTGTTGGTCCATTCGAAATCGAAGGCCCAGATGAGCGCCTCGCGCAGGCGGCGGTCCTTGAACTTCTCGCGTCGCGTGTTGATGAACCAGCCCTGCGCCCCCGAGGGCGTATCGTCGGGCAGGATGTCGCGCTTCACCCGGCCATCGCGCCGCGCCGGAAAGTCGTAAGCGGTGGCCCAGGTGCGTGACGTGAACTCTTCGCGGAACAGGTAGTTCCTGGCGGTGAAACCTTGAAACCCGACTTCGCGGTCGCGGTAGTATTCGTAACGCAGCACATCGAAATTGCCGGTGCCGCGTGAAACCGGGAGCTCGGCGCCCCACCAGTCCTTCACGCGCTCGAATTCGATGAAGCGCCCGGGCTCGAAGCGGCCGACCCGGTACGGCCCCGACCCGAGCGGCACATCGAGCGTGCTCTCGTCGAACGGCTTGGTGGCGTAGTAGGCGCGCGAGAAGATCGGCAGGCTGGCCACGAACAGCGGCACGTCGCGCGCGCGCTTCTCGGCGAAGCGCACCACCACGGTCGCGTCATCCTGGGCTTCCGCGCCTCTGAAGTCGCGCAGCATCTGCGTGATGATCGGGTGGCCCTTCTCCTTCAGCGTGTTGAGCGCGAAGGCGACGTCATGCGCCGTGAGTTTGGTGCCGTCGTGGAAGCGCGCCTCCGGCCGCAGCAGATAGCGATAAGTAAGCTTGTCTGGTGAGATGCGCACGGCGCGTGCCGCCAAACCGTACATGGCGTCGGGCTCGTCTTCCGCCCGCGTCATCAACGCGGCGAAGGTCGAGTCCATGCCGATCGCGCCGTCGCCTTTGAGGATGTAGCTGTTGAGCGAATTGAAGGTGAGGAACGAGCCGTTGTAGCCGCGGCTGGTGACGGCTTGCGAAAACACGCCGCCCTTCGGGGCATTGGGGTCGACATAGGCGAAATGGTGGAAGTCGGGCGGATATTTCAGGTCGCCGAAGGCCGAGATGCCGTGCACTTCCGCATCGTCGGCAGTCGCGGCCCTCGTCAGGAGCGTCGCTCCGGCGGCGCCGAGCGTGATGATTAGCGCCTCGCGCCGCGATACCGCCGACGTCGGAGAGGTTGGGTCGTGAAACTTGGCCATTCTGGCTCCGTGACCCCCCTCAATGTGCGTCGCGCGTGCCCGTTATAGCGGACGGGCTCAACCGCGCGACCCCGCCTTGGCGGCGCGCTCGGCATCCCACCACCACACCGTGGGAAACGCGGCCTCGCCGTACTTCGGCAGCGGATCGGGGCGGCCGAAGCGGTCCCAGCGTGCAGTGCGCCGCTTGCTGTAGGTCCATTGCGGAACGACGAAATTGTGCCACAGCAGCACGCGGTCGAGCGCCTTGCTGGCGGCGACCAGTTGCTCACGGCTGGTGGCGAAGATCAGGCGGTCGATCAGCGCATCGATCGCCGGGTCCTTGATGCCGATGAAATTGCGCGAGCCTGGCTGGTCGGCAGCCTGGGAACCCCAGAAGCCGCGCTGCTCGTTACCGGGCGACAACGACTGACCCCACGACGTCGTGATGATGTCGAAGTCCCAGCTGCGCAACCGGTTCTCGTATTGGGCGTCGTCGACGCGGCGCAGCGTAACCTCGATCCCGAGCCGCTCGATGTTCGGCTTGTAGAACAGGACGATGCGCTCGAACTCCGGCGCCGCCGCCTGGAGCAGGAACTCGACGCTGAGCGGCTGGCCGGTGCGCACCTCGATCAGCCGGCGGTCGCGCACCTCGTAGCCCGCCTCCTTGAGCAGCCGCAGGGCCTCGCGCAGGTTGGCGCGCACGTTGTCGGGATTGCCGCCCATCGGATTGGCATACGGCTTGGTGAAGATCTCCGGTGGGACCTTGTCGCGCACGGTCTCGAGGATGGCCAGTTCCTCGCCTTCCGGCAGTCCGCGCGCCGCCAGTTCCATGCCTTCGAAATAGCTGGCGATCCTGGTGTACTGGCCGAAGAACATTTGCTTGTTGGTTTCTTCGAAATCGAACGCGAAGTTGAAGGCGCGGCGCAGCCGCGCATCCTTGAACTTGTCGCGCCGCGTGTTGAACGCGAAGGCCTGCATGCCGCCGGAGGCGCGCGTCGGGAATTCCTCCTTGACCACGCGCTTCTCCGCGATCGCCGGGAAGTCGTAGACGGTCGCCCAATTCTTGGCGCTATTCTCCGTGCGCCAGTCGAACGTATCGGCCTTGAACGCTTCGATCGCCACGAACGTGTCGCGGAAATACTCGAAGCGGATCTCGTCGAAATTGTTTTGCCCGACGTTGACGTTGAGATCCTTGCCCCAATAATCCTTGACGCGTTCATAGGCGATGCTGCGTCCCGGCGTGAAATCCTTGATGCGGTAAGCGCCGCTCCCGAGCGGCGGCTCCAGCGTGGTAGTGCCGATGTCGCGCTTGCGGCCCGCCTTGTCGGTTCCTTCCCACCAATGTTTCGGCAGGATCATGAGCTCGCCGACGATCTGCGGCAGCTCGCGGTTGCCCGGCGAATCGAACGTGAAGGTGATCTCGCGGTCGCCGCTCTTCTCCGCCTTGACCACGTGGCGATAGTAGGCGGCGAGCTGCGGATCGTGTTTCTTGAACGCCTCGAACGAGAAGATCACGTCTTCGGCCGTGACTGGCTTGCCGTCGTGCCATTTCGCCTCTCGGCGCAGGCGATAGCTTACCCAGGAGAAATCGGCCGGATGCTTTACGGCTTCGGCAAGCAGACCGTATTCGGTCGATACCTCGTCGAGCGAGCGCGCCATCAACGTCTCGTTGATGAAGGTTGCCCCGGCGGCGAACACGCCCTTCACGCCCGCAATCATACGGTTGAAATTGTCGAAGGTGCCGATCGCGCTCAGGCGCACGACACCGCCCTTGGGCGCGCCCGGATTGACGTAGTCGAAACTCTTGAATCCCGGCGGATACTTGATGTCGCCGAACAGCGACAGGCCGTGACGCCAGGCCGGCTCCTCGGCATTGGCCGGCGTAACCAGCGGAATGTCCGGTAGGAGGCGTATGGCCGGCGTTGCAAGCGCAACGGCACCGGTATGGAGAATGGCGCGTCGGGTCAGGCTCAAGATGGGCTCCTGGGGCGTGGCGGCCGATTTCGCCACCGATTTTCGGCGCATTATCACGCTTTGCCGATAGCTCGCCATGCGGTCGTGGCGCCGCAGCCCCTTCGGCTTTCACTTTCCCGTGCGCCGGGGCCCGCCTTCACATGGTTCGGGCGCAATCAGTACGATGTCGCCGACCGGCCTATTGGGTCTTCGTACCGGACGAGGGCGCCTCGGCGGCCTTCGGCAGCTGGGCCGGATGATCCGACTTGGTGTTGAGGAACGTGATGATGTCGGCGCGCTCGCTGCCGCGCGGGAGTCCGGCGAATGTCATGTTCGTGCCGGGAATGTATCCGCGCGGATTGGCCAAGAAGTGATCAAGCTCTTCCGCCGTCCATTTGCCGCCCTTGGCCTTCATTGCGGCCGAGTAGTTGAAGCCCGGCACGGACGCCCGGTCGCGTCCCACGACGCCGTACAGGTTCGGTCCGACCCGATTCGGCTCGCCCTTGTTGAAGGTGTGGCAGGCCTGGCACTTCTTGGCCGAGGTCTCGCCGCGCTCGGGGGTGGCGCTGGCAAGCCGTTTCTCGATCGGCTCATCCGGCGCGGGCGCTGCCGCGCCGCCTCCACCACCTGCCGGCTGCTCGACCGCAGCGATCTCGTATCCGGGCTTGGCCGGCTTGCGCGGGGCAAACACCGCGCCGGCGCCGATATTGAGCGCCAGGAGAAACAGGCACGTGCCGAGAATCGCGCCAAGAATCTTGTTGAGCTCGAATGAGTTCATCGATCGGCTCCAGGAGCCAGACAAGACGTTGAAACGACAGGCGGGCGCCACCCGGCGCGAATGCCGCGCCAATCACGGCGGGCGGAGAGATAGCCGGTTTGCCTCGCCTCTGGCAACCGTATAACCAGGGAAAACTCTTGCGACCTAGGGTCGTCGAGGTTTTGGCCGCGCGATGTCCGATGTTCTCATTCTGATTCCGGCCCGCATGGCCTCCAACCGGTTCCCGGGCAAGCCGCTCGCCGACATCGTTGGGCTTCCCATGGTGGTCCATGTGCTGCGCCGCGCCGAAGCCGCGGCGGTCGGACCGGTGGTGGTCGCCACCGATTCGGAAGCCATCGCCACGGCGGTGGAAAAGGCCGGCGGCCGCGCCCTGATGACGCGCAGCGATCATCCCTCCGGCTCCGACCGCATTTTTGAGGCGCTCGGCACGGTCGGCGGCCCGGCCCGCGTCATCGTCAATATTCAGGGCGATCTGCCCACTGTGCAGCCTGAGGACGTTCGTGCCGCGCTTAGCCCCCTGGCCGACCCGGCGGTCGACATCGCCACCATCGCGGCCGAAATTTCTGACCCGGCGGAGCGCGATGATCCCAACGTCGTAAAGGTGGTCGGCACGCCGGTCGCGCCACGGCGGCTGCGCGCGCTTTATTTCACCCGCGCCACCGCGCCGTTCGGGGAGGGGCCGCTCTATCACCATATCGGGCTCTACGCCTACCGCCGCGCCGCGCTTGAGCGCTTCGTGGCGCTGCCGCCGTCGTTCCTGGAGCAGCGCGAGCGGCTCGAGCAGCTGCGCGCGCTGGAGGCCGGCATGCGGATCGATGTGGCCATCGTCGATTCGGTGCCGCTCGGGGTCGATACGCCGGCCGAGCTCGAACGTGCTCGCGCCCTGCTTACCGGCCGTTGACTCGCCGCCTGCCGGACGCGTAACCGGACCGCATGAGCACGCTACGAAAGATCGTTTTCCAGGGCGAGCCGGGGGCCAATTCTCACATTGCCTGCCGTGAGGCCTATCCGGGCTGCGAGGCGGTGCCATGCCCGACCTTCGAGGACGCGCTCGCGGCCGTAGCCTCTGGCCAGGCCGAGCTCGGCATGATCCCGATCGAGAACTCGGTCGCCGGGCGCGTCGCCGACATCCACCACCTGATGCCGACCTCCGGCCTGCACATCGTCGGCGAATGGTTCCTGCCGATCCGCAATCAGCTCATGGCGCCGCGCGGCGCGCGCTTGGGCGACATCAAGACGGTCGAGAGCCACATCATGGCGCTCGGCCAATGCCGCAATTTCCTGCGCAGGCTCGGCGTGAAGACCATGGTGGCCGCCGACACGGCGGGTTCGGCGCGCGAGGTGGCCGAGCGCGGCGACAAAACCCGTGCGGCGATCGCATCGCGGCTTGCCGCCGAGATCTACGGGCTCGACATTCTGGCCGAGGATATCGAGGACGAGTCGCATTCGACCACGCGCTTTATCGTGCTGTCGCGCGACGAGAAGCGAGTCGCGCCCGGCAACGGGCCGGTGATCACCACGTTCGTGTTCCAGGTGCGCAACATTCCGGCGGCGCTGTACAAGGCGCTCGGCGGTTTCGCCACCAACGGCGTGAACATGACCAAGCTCGAAAGCTATATGATCGAAGGCAATTTCTTCGCCACCCAGTTCTATGCCGACGTCGAAGGCCATCCCGGGGACCGCAGCCTCAAGCTGGCGCTGGAGGAGCTCGCGTTCTTCTCCAGCCACCTCAAGATTCTCGGCGTTTACGCCGCACATCCATTCCGCGCAACCAAGAAGAGCAACGGGTGACCGCCGCCTCTATCCGCGCGGCGACACTGGAGGATGCGGCCGCGATTGCGCGGGTGCACGTGCAGGCCTGGCGCGAAACCTACCCGGGCCTGGTTCCGGACAGCGTGCTGGCCGGGCTTTCGGTCGAGCGGCGGGTGCGCGCTTGGTCGGACATGCTCGGCGCCGGGGATGCGGCGCTGGCGATCTTCCTGGCGGAAGCGCAGGGCGAGCTCATCGGATTTGGCTCGGCGCGGGTCTTTCGCGACCCGCTCCTCGGTACCGACGGCGAGGTGACGGCGATCTATCTGCTCGACGGGTACAAGCGCATGGGCATCGGGCGCCGGCTGTTCCATCGCCTCGTCGGTTGGCTGCACCAGCGTGGCTGTTCATCTATGGGACTGTGGGTTCTCGACACCAACGTGGTGGCGCGCCGTTTCTACGAGGCGTTGGGCGGAGCACTCGGCCCGAGCAAAATCGACGCGCGCCGGGACGCGACGCTGCACGAGATCGGCTATATCTGGCGGGACGTCGGATCAATGGCCGGCCGTCTCGACAATGCTCCATAGATTTCGGGTGGCGCGCCTCGCCGCCGGCGCCATAATGTGAACTTGGAGCGTGTCATGCGGGCTGGTGTTCTGGCGCTTGCGCTGATCGTGGCAGCGACCGGCTTCGCCATCGCGGAGCCGGCCAAGACCTCGAAGGAACGGCTGTCCGACAAGGCGTCGGACGAGCAGCGCGTCGACAATTGCCACGTCCCGCCGGAGCGGCGTGGCGCCGTGGTTCGCCCTGATTGTCCGGAGAAGAAGCCGGGGCCGACGGCCGCGACCGGCAGCGGCTCGCCGCCGCGCTGAAATTACGCTTGGAGCATGATCTTGCCGAAAACCGGTATCCACTTTTTCGGGATCATGCTCTAGATCGTCTGGTTGTATTCGCCAACTTCCTTGTGCTGGCGCAGCACGCTGTCGACGGCCCGAAACATCTCGCGCATGCGCGTCTCCGACACCGGGCTTTCCACTACCACCACGAGTTCCGGCTTGTTGGAGGAGGCGCGCACCAGGCCCCAGGTGCCGTCCTCGACCGTCACGCGTACGCCATTGACGGTGACGACATCCCGGATCGGTTGGCCAGCGACCTTCTCGCCCTTCTTGGCCGCTGCCGTGAAGTGCTGCACCACCTCGTCGACGACGCGATATTTCACTTCGTCGGGACAGTGCGGCGCCATGGTGGGCGACTGCCACGTCTTGGGCAGCGCGTTCTTGAGGTCGGACATTTTTTTATCTGGATTGCGGTCGAGCATATCGCACACCGCGAGTGCAAGGATGAGACCGTCGTCATAGCCGCGGCCATAGGGCTTGTTGAAGAAGAAGTGTCCCGATTTCTCGAAGCCGGCGAGCGCGCCCAGCTCGTTGACCCGGCGCTTGATGTAGGAGTGCCCGGTCTTCCAGTAGTCGGTCTTGACCCCCTGCTTCTGCAGCACCGGATCGGTAAGGAACAGGCCGGTGGATTTCACGTCGACCACGAAGGTTGCGCCTCTGTGCTGGGCCGACATATCGCGCGCCAGCATCACGCCTACCTTGTCGGCAAAGATCTCGTCCCCGGTGTCATCGACCACGCCGCAGCGATCGCCGTCGCCGTCGAAGCCGAGCCCGACGTCCGCCTTCGTGCGCAACACCTCGTCGCGCATGGCGTGCAGCATCTTCATGTCCTCGGTGTTGGGATTGTATTTGGGAAACGTGTGGTCGAGCTCGCAGTCGAGCGGCGCCACTTCGCAGCCGACCGCGTCCAGCACGCGCGGCGAGAATGCGCCGGCCGTGCCGTTGCCGCAGGCGCACACGACCTTGAGCCGCCGCTTCAGCTTGGGTCGGTTGGTGAGATCCGCGATATAGCGCTCGGGAAAATTTTCCACGAAGACATACGAGCCGCCGCCCGTGAGATCGAAGCGGGCGTTGAGCACGATGTCCTTCAGCCGCGTCATCTCGTCGGGCCCGAACGTGATCGGCCGCTGCGCTCCCATCTTCACGCCGGTCCAGCCGTTGTCGTTGTGCGAGGCCGTGACCATGGCGACGCAGGGCACGTCGAGCGCGAACTGCGCAAAGTAGGCCATCGGCGTGACGGCCAGCCCGATGTCGTGCACGCGACATCCGGTCGCCATCAGGCCGGTGACCAGCGCCATCTTCACCGCGCTCGAGTAGGAGCGGAAATCATGGCCGGTGACGATGTCCGGCTTCACGCCCAGCTCACGGATCAACGTTCCCAGGCCCATGCCCAGGGCCTGCATGCCCATGAGGTTGATTTCCTGGCCCAGCAGCCAGCGCGCGTCGTACTCGCGAAACCCGGTGGGCTTCACCAGCGGGCCTGACTCGTAGGCATAGGTGTTGGGCTGCAGCGCGGGCTTGGGAGCCGGAAACATTTTTTTCCTCGGGCGGGAATCGGCGCGCACGCGCGCCAGGGGCGGAACCACATAGCGCAATGCGCCGCGGGCGCAAACGTTCCCGCCCAGTGGGCGAAATGGCGAATAGCGAATGGCGAGTAGGGACGTGACGGCTCCTATGCGCCGATCCCCTATTCGCTACTCGCCATTCGCTATTCGCTATTACTGTTCGAGCACCAGCCGTCCCCCCGTCATCTCGAAGCGCCGCAGCCGCGACAGGTACGACATGCCGAGCAGGTTTTCGCTCAGCGCCCCGTCCGGCATGATCACGGCGTCGACGCCGTAGACGACGAGCCCGCCCACCTCGACCATGTTGAGCCGCGTGGGTGCCCCGCGCACGATGCCGTTGGCGGTATGGATCTGTGCCCTGTAGTCGCGCTGGCCCGGATGGATGCCGAGCCGCGCCGCCTCGCGCTCGGGAAGTGCGATGACGGTGGCGCCGGTGTCCACCATGAAGCTGATCCGGCGGCCATCGATCCGGCCGTCCACTTGATAGTGGCCGCGATAGTCGGCCCGTACCGTGAGGCTGCGCGGGCCTGCCGAAACCGTGGCGGCGGGGCTCGCCGTTTGGGCCACCATCGCGTTGGGCGGCATCGGCTCGCTCGCCGGCCGGGGCGAAGGAGCTATGAGACGCGGCACCATCGCGGCTGCGAGAAAAGCCAGAATGGCGAAATAGAAGAAACCGCGCATGGGGTCCGCCGCACCGGAAGGTCCGCCCCACCATATCAACATGCGAAGCGCAGCAATTCGCTAACGTCACGGCGCGCAGCCGCGGGACTTTTTCGAATTGTGAATGATGGGTTACGCCGATCGCGACATTTTTAGGCGATCGGTCGCTTCGCGCCGCAGTTCGAGCGTTAAGCGCGCCGCGGCTTGGCGCGCCGTGTGGCCGGCGCGGTCAGCGGGTCGTCAGGCCACGGATGTTTCGGATAGCGGCCCTTCATCTCGGCCCTCACGGCCGCGTAGCTGCCACGCCAGAACCCCGGCAGATCGCGGGTCACCTGCACGGGTCGGTGCGCCGGCGACAGCAGCTCGACCACCAGCGGCACGCGGCCGCCGGCGACGACGGGATGACGATCGAGCCCAAACAGTTCCTGCACGCGCACCGACAGTTTTGGGCCCTCCGGCGCCGCATAGTCGATCGCGATGTCGGAGCCGGACGGCGCCGTAAAGTGCGGGGGCGCTTCAGCGTCGAGCCGCCGGCGCAGCGCCCAGGGGAGCAGGCGCTGCAGGGCGGACGAAAACTCGTCTCGCGAGATTTCGGCCAGCGATGTTTTCTGGCTCGACAGCGGCGTCAGCCAGTCGGCAATGTGGGCCACGAGCGCCGCATCGGACAGGTCGGGCCATTCCTCGCCACCATGCTGGCGCAGGAACAGCACGCGGTCGCGCCACTGCCGCAATGCGTCCGTCCACGGCAGGCGATCGATGCCGAGGCGCGCAATGCCCGCGGCAAGCAGATGCGCCGTGTCGTCGCCAGGTGTCACGCGCGAAACCCGTTCGCCCAGCGTGATCGCGCCGAGCCGGCGCGTCGCGCGTGCGCGCAGGCTGGCGCTGGCCTCGTCGAACGCAAGCTCGTCACGCGTCACGATGTGCAAGGCCAATCGCGCCTCGATCTCGGCGGGCGAGATCGGTGCCGCCAGCAGGATGCGGCTGCGGCTCGCGCTTCCGGCCAGTTCGGCCACGGCCAGGAACGGCGCGCGCGCCAGCGGCGAGACGGGATCGACGTTGGCGCCGCGGCCATTCGCCAGCAGGAACGTGCCAGCCTCGCCGCCGCGGCTCTTGGCGATGCGCTCCGGATAGGCGAGCGCCAGCAGGGCGCCGGCCGAGATGTCGCCCTCCGCGTCCGCCGATGATGCGGCTCCGCTCTCCTGCTGCGCGATCACGGCCCAGCGCTGCGCCATGTGGCGCGCCTCTTCGGCGCGCTGCGAGCGGTCGCGGCGCAACGCGTCGACCCGGTGGCTGAGATCCACGTCGTCGCCGCCGAGGCCGCGCTCGCTTAGGATGGCGGCCACCATGGCAGCGCTGGGGCCGGCGCCTTCCTGCGCGGCGACCAGCAGCATGCGGGCGAGGCGCGGATGCAGCGGCAGCCGCCGCAGGCTGCGGCCCATGTCGGTGATGCGCCCGTCGGCGTCGATGGCATCGAGGTCGCGCAGCAGCGCGCGCGCTTCGGCGAGCGCGGCCGCCGGCGGCGGATCCAGGAAGGCCAGCGTCGCCGGATCGCCAACACCCCACTGCGCCAGGTCGAGCACCAGAGAGCTGAGATCGGCAGCCAGAATTTCCGGCTTGCCATAAGGCTCGAGCGAGGCGGTCTGCGGCTCGTCCCACAGGCGGTAGCAGATGCCAGGCTCGGTGCGGCCGGCGCGGCCGCGCCGCTGGTCGGCGCTCGCGCGCGATACGCGCACGGTCTCGAGTCGCGTCAGGCCGACGTCCGGCTCATAACGCGGCACCCGCGCCAGGCCGGAGTCGATCACGATGCGCACGCCGTCGATGGTCAGCGACGTTTCCGCAATCGCGGTGGCGAGCACCACCTTACGCCGCCCTACGGGCGGTGCCGAGATGGCGCGGTCCTGCGCCACGCTGTCGAGCGCGCCATAGAGCGGCACGATTTCGATGGCGGGATCGGACAAGCGCTCGCGCAGCAAAGCTTGGCTGCGGCGGATTTCGCCGGCGCCGGGCAGGAACACCAGTTGCGAGCCGGGATCGGCGCGCACGGCGCGCGTCACCGCATCGGCCACCTGCGTTTCCATGCTGGCGCGCGGGTCGCGGCCGAGGTAGCGGGTCTCCACCGGGAAGGCGCGGCCTTCGCTTTCGATCACCGGCGCGTCGCGCAACAGCGCCGCCACCCGCGCGCCGTCGAGGGTGGCCGACATGACAAGAAGTTTGAGATCCTCGCGCAAGCCCTGCTGGGCATCGAGCGCCAGCGCCAAGCCGAGATCGGCATCGAGCGAGCGCTCGTGGAATTCGTCGAACAGCACCGCCGCGATGCCGGTGAGCTCGGGATCGTCGAGGATGAGCCGGGTGAAAATGCCCTCGGTGATGATCTCGACGCGCGTGCGCCGCGACACCTGCGAGCCGAAGCGCACGCGGAGGCCCACGGTCTCGCCGACGCGCTCGCCAAGCGTGCGCGCCATGCGTTCGGCGGCGGCGCGGGCGGCGAGCCGCCGCGGCTCGAGCACGAGGATCTTTTTGTCCCTGGCCCATGGTTCGTCCGCCAGCACGAGCGGCACGCGCGTGGTCTTGCCGGCCCCGGGCGGCGCGACCAGCACGGCGGCATGGCGCGCCGCCAGCGCGCGCCGCAGCTCGGGCAGGATCGCATCGATCGGCAATGTCGGTCCGTCCGTCATGACGCGATTCTCGTTACACTCGGTGCCGCACGGGCCGGAGTCATACCGGCACGGCCGGGAAGATGCGACCAATCCGGCGTTTGCGCGTTTTCACCGCGCGAGGAGCTTTGGCAAGAGTTTTTGCCCATGCCGATGACCGAAGGCTACGCCGCGACCGAGCCGCGGCGCTCCGAGATCGACGCCCTCGCAGGCCCGACCCTGCTCGAGTTCGGCAGTCCGTGGTGTGGCTATTGTCGCCGCGCGCAGCCGCTCATGGCCGAGGCGTTTGCCGCTCATTCCGCTGTTCGCCACATCAAGATCGCCGACGCCAGCCGGCGCCGGCTCGGCCGCTCCTTTGGCGTGAAGCTGTGGCCGACGCTGGTGTTCCTGAAGGACGGCCAGGAGGTCGCCCGGCTGGTGCGGCCGACCGACGTCGCCGCCATCCGCGATGCGTTGGCCCGCATCGACATGGCTGAACCGCCGTCGTGACGGGAAAACTCGTCGCCATCTGGGTCAAGCGCGTCCGCCGCGGCAAGATGGACGCCGTCGAGGCGGCGCAACTGCGCCGCGGACGCGGGCTGGTCGGCAACGCCAACCAGGGCGGACGCCGCCAGGTGACGCTGATCGAGAACGAGGTCTGGCAGGCTTTGATGCGCGAGCTCGGCGCCGACATTGCGCCGGCGGGGCGGCGCGCCAACCTGCTGCTGAGCGGTCTCGCGCTGGCCAACACGCGCGTGCGCGTGCTGCGCATCGGCGCGTCCCGCCTGCGTATCGCCGGCGAAACCAAGCCGTGCGAGCGAATAGACGAGGTGCTCGCCGGGCTGAAGGCTGCGATGTGGCCTGACTGGCGCGGCGGCGCTTTCGCCGAAGTGCTCGACGACGGCGAGATCCGCCTCGGCGACGAGGCCCAGTGGGAGGATGAATTAACGCTCCGGTGAAGCCCGGCGAGGAAGATCGGTCCGCGGATGCGCCTTGGCCCGGCCAGGCACGCAAGTTGCGAGGCTCGGTGCAGCACGAGGCGTCTGTCCCGAAATGGGACAAGCAAGGTTTCCACGATGGGCTTGCCGCACAGCGAACGGGTCGACTGGGTCGATTACGCCAAGGGGTTCTGCATCGTCATGGTGGTGATGATGCACTCGACCCTGGGGGTCGAAGCGGCGCTCGGTCAGGAAGGCTGGCTGCATCACGCCGTCGCCTTCGCCAAGCCGTTCCGCATGCCCGACTTCTTCCTGATCTCAGGCCTGTTTCTGGCGCGCGTGATCGGGCGCGACTGGCGCACCTACCTGGACCGCAAGGTGGTGCACTTCGCCTATTTCTACGTCCTGTGGGTCACCATCCAGTTTGCCGTGAAGGCGCCGAGCTTCGCCGCCGAAGCCGGGTGGAGTGCCGTTGCGCTCCAATATCTCGAGGCCTTCGTGCAGCCTTTCGGCACGTTGTGGTTCATCTATCTGCTGCCGATCTTCTTCGTCGTGACAAAACTCACGCGCGCCGTTCCGCCGCTCGCCATCTGGCTCGTGGCCGCCGCGCTCGAGATCGCGCCGATCGATACCGGCTGGGTGATCGTCGACGAGTTCGCCGCACGCTTCGTCTACTTCTACACGGGGTACCTCCTGGCGCCGCACATCTTCGCATTCGCGGCGCACGTACAACGGCGCCCGGCCGCCACGCTGGCCGGACTTGTGGCCTGGGCTCTCCTCAACCACCTGCTGGTGACGAAGGGCCTCGCCGATCATCCGGTCCTGTCGCTCGCGCTCGGGCTCCTCGGCGCCGGCGCCGTGGTGGCGGCCGCCGCCATGATGGCGACCACCGACCTGTTCTCAGCGCTGCGTTATTGCGGGCGTAATTCGATCGTCATCTACCTGGCGTTCTTCCTGCCCATGGCGGCAACCCGGACGCTGCTGATGAAGACCGGCGCCATCGCGGATGTGGGCACGATTGTCGCCATCGTCACGCTGGCCGGCGTGGTCGGCGCGCTCGC
>Ga0075425_100001892_pt1 | contig 20601 bp, 20 predicted proteins | sample SoiMethybrSBSTD4_FD_75300 | JGI IMG/M metagenome (GOLD analysis project Ga0075425, IMG submission 75300) | Bulk soil microbial communities from a Populus tree surrounding site in Tennessee, USA - Soil MetaG P. TD hybrid SBSTD4 | ecosystem: Environmental > Terrestrial > Soil > Tree plantation... | reverse complement strand
TCGGCGCCGCGGCCGGTCAGCACCCAGGTGAACATCTCGCGGCGATAGTCGCCGCTGCGCAGGAACAGCGATTCAGTGTCTGCCGGAAAGGCGTAGGACAGTACGGTTGCGGCGACCGCCATGGTGAGGGCCCACAGCACCATGCGCGCGACGGCATCGGGCAGGTCGCGGCGGCGCAGCGCGGCGACCATCAACGGAAAGCTGGCGAGCGTGTTGAGAATCGGCACCAGCGCAGGAACGCCAATCACCCACCCGATACCGTAGGAGATCGTTGTCCCGAACACGATCAGTACGCCGGCGGCTGCCATGTTCAGCTACAATCGCGGCGTCTCACCACACGGACGCGAGGAGAACTTGCCGATCGATGCCATGAACGTGAGTCCGGCTGACCAGAATGATGGCGCAGCCACCGAAATGATCAATCCCTCGGACGATGAGAAGCATTCGCCCGAAGACACGGCGCAGCAAGAGGCGAACGACGAAGGCGCCGACGACGAGTCGCCGAAGCCACACTGAGGTCGCCGGCTAGGCCGGAATCGCCAACAGCCCGAAGTGCTCCTGGTAGCGCAGCTTGAACTCCTCCCAGGTGTAGGAATGGCTCATCCCGCCGAGATGTTCGAGCGCGTAGGTCGCGGCGACGCTGCCGATCTTCGCGCACACGTCGTAGGGCAGGCCGAGCGCGATGCCTTTCATCAGGCCGCCGCGGAACGCGTCGCCGACGCCGGTTGGGTCGACGATCCGGCGCGGCGGCACCGCATGGACCTCCACGGACCGAATCGGCGTCATCACTGACGATCCGGCCTCTCCTTTCGTCACCACCAGCGTCTCCGCCAGCTTCAGGATGTCGGTTTCGCTGAGCCCCGTTTTCTGCCGCAGCAGTTCGAGCTCGTAGTCGTTGACGATGACGATCGTCGCGCCGCGCAGGCCGTCGCGCAGGTCGTCGCCCGACATGCGCGCGCACTGCTGCCCCGGATCGAAAATGAAGCGGATGCCGAGCGTCCGGCACTCTTCGGCGTACTGCACCATCGCACCGGGATCGTTCGGGGCGATGATCGCCAGGCCGCAGTCGCGGATGGTCCGGAACGACAGCTGCCCGGCGTCGGCCATCGCGCCGGTGTAGAACGACGCGATCTGGTTGTTGTCGACGTCCGTGCTGCAGAAAAACGACGCGCAGAACTTCCCCTCGATCTGCTTGACCTGCGCGGTGTCGACGCCAGCGCCATGCAGCCAGTGGCGGTACTCGCCGAAGTCCTCGCCGGCGGTCGCCATCAGCAGCGGCCGTTCGCCGAGCAGGGCCAGCGTATAGGCGATGTTCGGCGCGCAGCCGCCGCGCCGCTTGTCCATCGAGTCGACGAGGAAACTGAGGCTGACGCGGTTCATGTGCTCCGGCAGGAAGTGCTCGGTGAACTTCCCCGGGAACGACATCAGGTAGTCGTAGGCAATCGATCCAGTGACGACGATCTTCATTTCGCGTACTTCCCGATAATCGGCTCGAGTTCCTTCTTGGTCTGTTCGGGCCAGAGCGGCGGCTGGGTGATGATCGCGGTCGCCAGCGCATCCTTGCACGCGCATGTGCGAGCCGCACCGATCCGCTCGACGGCGGCGGCGATCGTCTGCTGCGCGGTGACGGCGTTCTGCATCAAATTGGCGATGATCAGATCGACGGTCACCGAGTCGTGGTCGGGGTGCCAGCAGTCGTAGTCGGTGACCAGCGCCAGCGTCGCGTAGCAGATCTCCGCCTCGCGCGCCAGCTTCGCTTCCTGCAGGTTGGTCATCCCGATCACGTCCATGCCCCACGAGCGATAGAGCTTCGACTCGGCGAGCGTCGAGAACTGCGGCCCTTCCATGTTCACGTAGGTGCCGCCGCGGTGCACCGTGGCGCCGACCTGCGCCGCCGATTCGGCGGCAATCGCCGACAGCTCGCCGCACAGCGGGTGCGCGAAGGCGACGTGGGCGACGATCCCGCGGCCGAAGAAGGTGCTGATCCGTCCCTTGGTGCGATCGAAGAACTGATCGGGAACGACGATATCGAGCGGCTTGTACTCCTGCTTGAGGCTGCCGACGGCGCTGGCCGACACGATCCGCTCGACGCCGAGCACCTTGAAGCCGTAGATGTTCGCCCGGAAATTCAGCTCCGACGGCAGGATGCGATGGCCGACGCCGTGCCGCGCCAGGAAGGCGACGCGCTTGCCGCGCAGCGTGCCGATCAGGTAGGGACCGGACGGTTCGCCAAACGGCGTCGCAACCCGGCGTTCCTCGCGATCGGTCACCTCCGCCATGTCGTAGAGCCCGCTGCCGCCGATGATGCCAATCGTTGCGTTCATGTCGTCGATTCCGCCTGCTTCAACTCAATCAGCACGCCGCCGGTCGCCGCCGGGTGGACGAATGCTATCAGGGAATCTTCCGCACCAGGCCGCGGCGCTTCGTCGATCAGCCGGATCCCGCGCGCCTTCAGCTGTGCCAGCGCGGCGTGGATGTCGCCGACACGCAGCGTGATGTGATGGAGCCCCGGCCCCCGCCTGTCGATGAACTTCGCGATCGGCGAGTCCGGCGCCGTCGCTTCGAGCAGCTCGAGCCGCGCCGCGCCGACGCCGGCGAAATGTGCGCGTACCTTCTGCGACGCGACCTCCTCCGTACCTTCGATCTCGAGCCCGAGCGCGTCGCGATAGAACGCCAGCGCCGCGCCGAGATCGTTGACCGCAATGCCGATGTGATCGAGTGTTGCCTTCATTGATTCAACATCCTCGGGTACAAATCTTCTTCGTGCCTTCGTGTCTTCGTGGCGGATCATGACGTGAGCGCACGGCGCAACAGGTCGTTCGCCGCCGTGTACGGATCCAGGTCGCGCGCCGCGATGCGCTCGACGATGCCGGTGAGCTCGCCGGAGGCGAGCACCTCGCGCTCCAGATGGCTCATGAACCGCTGCGAGACCAGCTCGCGGAGGCGGTATTCGCTGCGCGCCTTGCGCCGTGAGCTCTGCACGCCGCGCGAGTGCTCGCGAAAGGCGGCGATCGCGCTGACCAGCTCCGGCACGCCAGCGCCGCTGGTCGCGGCGGTCTTCACGATCGGCGGCCGCCATTCACCCGATGCATAGTTATGCAGCGCCAGGTTGGCTTCGACCGCCGACACCAGGCGGTCGGCCCCCTCGCGATCCGCCTTGTTGACGACGAAGATGTCGGCGATCTCCATGATCCCGGCCTTCAGGGCCTGTACCTCGTCGCCGGTGCCCGGCACGAGGGTCACGATCGCGACGTCGGCGGTGCGGATGATGTCGACTTCGTCCTGGCCGACGCCCACCGTCTCGATGACAATCGTTTCGACGCCCGCGGCGTCCAGCACCAGCGCGGCGTCGCCGGTGGCGCGCGCCAGGCCGCCGAGATGACCGCGCGTCGCCATGCTGCGGATGAACACGCCGGGATCCTGCGCGTGCGCCTGCATGCGCAGTCGATCGCCAAGGACGGCGCCGCCGCTGAACGGGCTGGTCGGATCGACAGCAATGACCCCCACACGACTGGTGCTGTGCGGTCTTTGCGTTCGAAAGGCGGTAACAAGTCGATCAACGAGCGTGCTCTTTCCCGCTCCGGGCGGGCCGGTCACGCCCACCAGATACGCCCGGCCAGTGCGGGCGAAAATCGACCGCACCACATCGGCGCTCGCCGGATCCTCATCCTCGATCAGCGAGATCGCGCGGGCGATCGCGCGCGCATCGCCGGCCAGCACGCGTTCGCCCAGCGTCGGCGTCACGAACGCGACAGGAGTTGGCGGGCGATCACGAGGCGCTGAATCTCGCTCGTCCCCTCGCCGATGGTCGTGAGCTTCACGTCGCGGAAGTATTTTTCGGCCGGGTAGTCTTTGACGAAGCCGTAGCCGCCGTGGATCTGCACGCAGTCGTCGGCGACGCGCACCGCGATCTCGCTCGCGTACAGCTTCGCCATCGACGATTCGAGCGTCGTGCGCTGGCCGCGCTCTTTCAGGTAGGCGGCGCGATAGGTGAGCAGCCGCGCCGCTTCGATCTTCGTCGCCGCGTCGGCGAGCTTCCACTGGATCGCCTGGAACGACGCGATGGTCTTGCCGAACGCCTTTCGCTCGCGCGCGTAGGCGAGCGCCGCTTCGTAGGCGCCTTGCGCGAGGCCGACGGCGAGCGCGGCGATGCCGATGCGGCCGGCGTCGAGCACCTGCATCGTGTTGATGAACCCCTGGCCCTCTTCACCGACCAGCTGCTCGGCGGGAATCCGGCAGTTCTCGAACAACACCTCGCTGGTGTCGCTGGCCCGCATCCCGAGCTTGTCTTCTTTCTTGCCCGGCGACAGCCCCGGCGTCCCCTTTTCGACGACGAACGCCGAGATCCCCTTGGTGCCGGCGGCGCGATCGGTGACCGCCATCACCACCATGACGTCGCCGACGCGCCCGTGCGTCGTGAAGGTCTTGGATCCGTTGAGCACCCAGCACGCGCCGGCCTTCACCGCCGTCGTGCGCATCCCGGCGGCATCGCTGCCCGAGGTCGACTCGGTGAGTCCCCAGGCGCCGATCTTTTCGCCGCGCGCCAGCGCCGCGAGATATTTCTGCTTCTGGGCCTCGTTGCCGAACAAGTTGATGTGCGCCGAGCACAGGCCGTTGTGCGCCGCCACCGACAGTGCCACGCCCGGATCGACGCGGGCGAGCTCCTCGATGCAGATGCAGTAGTCGAGCGCGGTCATGCCGGCGCCGCCGTACTGCTCAGGAAATTGAATGCCGAGCAGCCCGAGCGCGGCGAGCTTCGGCATCAGCTCGATCGGAAAGTGCTGATCCTGGTCCCACTCGCGAACATGCGGCCGCATCTCGGTTTCCGCGAACTCGCGGACGCTTCGGCGCAGCAGGTCCTGCTCTTCAGAAAGGCGGAAGTCCATGAACGGTTCAGAATATCACGCAGCTTGGCGACGACAAGCGCCGCAGATTGCCTTTGAGCGATCCGAGATCGAGCTCGGCGACGACGGTTGGCGCGGTGACGTGGAGGAGCGAGAGGTCAGTGCCGGCGGAGGTCTGGGCCGGCGAGATCCACGGGAGCAACGCGAGCACTAGCCAGAACATCGCGGTCCTCGTCAGCGTTCGGCCGCGCCGCCGACCAGTTGGTGTGCGGCGCGCGGTTCTCGACGAGCCAACCGTACACCAGACCCGAGTAGGTCTGCCAGCGGACCTGATGTCGCGCGTAGAACGGCGCGAGCTCGCGCTGCAGCCGCGGCAGGCGATAGAACGGAACGCCGGCGAAATAGTGATGCTCGAGGTGGTAGTTCGAGTTGAGGAACGCGAAATCCCAGAACCAGTGGCCGCGCATCAGCGTGCCCCATTTGGCGGGATCCGACGGATCGATGTCGTAGTGCTGCCCGAGCCGGTTGAGCGTGAACGCAATCGGGAAGATGAAAAAGACCGGGATCACGTAAGCGCGAAGCGCCGCCGCGCCGCCAAACACAATCCAGATCGCGGCCAGCGCCGACAGATGTGCCGCGATCGAGACCTTACGCTCCACCGCAATCTGCCGCCGCAGCGCCTCGGGATACGTGGACGCCTCTTTCCGCGCAGCGCGGAAGTAGATCGGGAACAGCGCCGGCGAACAGTACAGCAGTTTGAACCAGCGCGCGTTGATCTTCGGCGAGAGATGATGCCGCTTCGGATCGTCTTGGTCGGAGCCGAGCTCGGCGTGATGGTCGAGATGCCAGCGCGTGAACTGGCTGGAGGAGATGCCGCTCGGAACCGCGTAGAGCCACGCCAGCGCGCGTTCGGCGGCCGGCCGGCGGCGTTCGAAGATCGTGTGATGCACGACCTCGTGGAGCAGCACCGTGAAGTTGAAGACCGTGAACCCCTGAACGAACGCCAGCGGAATCCAGATGAGCGGGTTCGTGATGGTGATGAGCGCCCAGGTTGCGAGGCCGAGAATCGCGAACTGCCGCGCGGCCACGAGCAGATGACGCGCCGCCACCTTACGGTGCAAATCCTGGAGCACACCGCGAGGGATCGCACCGCCGAGCTCGGTTCGCAGCGACGCCGCGTGCCGGCTGTAATGATGAGATTTCACTGGGCTTAGCGACGATTGTACTACCATGGAACGATGAACCGTATCCCCGGCCTCGCCGCCGCGCTGGCACTGCTCCTCGGGTGTGCCGCGCCGGCGCGCGCCGATATCACCGCGTTTCTAGGCGCCAACATGACGCCCGCCAACCGGTCGGTCCGCGGCGGCGCGCTCGAATTCGGCTTCATCGTCGTGGGCGTCGAACTGGAGTACGCCTACACCCCGGACGATCCGTCGGCGGCGGCGCCGTCGCTCAAGACCGGGACGGGGAACCTGCTGCTGCAGACGCCGGTCGCAATCTTCGGATTCCAGCCGTATTTCACGACTGGCGGCGGCTTCTACCAGGAAGAGCTCGGGCTGCACTCCGACACGGGGTTCGTGCTCGACACCGGCGGCGGCGTGAAGATATCGCTCGCCGGCCCGCTGCGCGTGCGCGTCGATTATCGGATCTTCAAGCTGGGAAGCGGCGCGCTGTACTCACCGTCGCACCGCATCTACGCGGGGCTGAATCTGAAATTCTGACAGGGCTGAAGGCTGAGCGCTGATGGCTACGGCGGATGCTAATGGCTCATGGCCAGTCCGCGTTCCGCCAAGGCCATGAGCCATTAGCCCTCAGCCCTTGGCGTTACTTACCGAGATCGGAAACGAGCGACAGGTTCACGAAATTCTGTCCGGACGCGTAGGCCTCGGCGTACTGCTTGTACAGCGTCTGCACTTCGGTCGGGAACGCCTCGGCGAGGATGTTCGACACCGTGTAATCGGCGCCCTTGACCGCCGGGTTGATCAGGAAGACGTACAGGACGTTGCCGCCGGCTGCGGGGTCGGGCGACTTGAACACCTGCCAGCTCTTTGCCTGCTCTTTGCGTTCCGGCTTGTCACTCTTCGCGAGCGCTTCCTTCAGCTTCGCGACGACCGCTTCGAAGTCGGCGGTCTTGTCGGGCTTGATGAAGTTCAGCACCATCCCAGAATCGTTGGCGAACGTGCGCGCGGTGGGCGCGGCCTGCGCCTGCCCCGCGGGTGGCTGCTGCGTGGGTGCCTGCTGTGCGGGCGCGGCCTGCGCAAACACCGGAGCCGCCGACAGCGTGCCGACGACAAGACCAAGAGCAATCCGAAACATCGAAGCCTCCTCTGTCGAATAGCGCGAAAGCGCGTTACTTTAACGTACTCGCGGCTACACGAAAACGGCCATTACTTCGTGAGCAAGGAGCATGCCCTGGCGGGTCAGCCACAGCCGCGCGCCGTCGCGGCGCAGGCACCCGGCCTCGACGAACGGCTCGAGTTCAGGACCGAACCGCCGCCACACGTCGACGCCGTAGCGTGTTTTTATGGCATTTGTGTCGATTCCGTCCACTAAGCGCAGCCCGGTGAACAGCGCGTCGCCGAGTTGCTCGTCTTTCGTCATCCGCCGCAGGTCGACGGCGGGCGACGCGCCGCGCATGACTGTATCGGAGTAGTCCGCCGCCGACGAGATGTTCTTCCAGCGCGCGCCGCCGCGCGTCGAGTGGGCGCCGCAGCCGAACCCGAGCCACTCGCCGTCGCTCCAGTATTTCAGGTTGTGGCGCGACCGGCGGCCGGCGCGGGCGACGTTCGAGATCTCGTACTGCGCGAGCCCGGCGGCCTCCAGGCGCTCCATCGCCTCCACATACATCGTCGCGGCATCCTCGTCGGGTGCCTGCGACCATCGGGCGCGCGCCATATCGTCCTTGAGCGGGGCGTTGGGATACACCTCGAGCAAATACAGCGAGAGATGCTCGGGCGCGAGCGCGATCGCCGCATCCACCGACTCGAGCCATTCGCTGATCGACTGCTGCGGCAGCCACATCATCAGGTCGACGCTGACGTTGTCGAAGCCGGCAGCGCGCGCCTCGCCGACGGCCACCCGCGCCCGATCGGCGTTGTGCAGCCGCGACAGCCGGCGAAGCTCGTCGTCACGAAAGGATTGGACACCGAAACTGAGTCGGTTGACGCCGGCGGCCCGGTAGGCGGCGAGCCGCGCCTCGCTGACCGTCTCCGGGTTCGCCTCCATGGTGACCTCGCGGTCCGCGGCAACCGCAAACGCCTCTTCGCACGCGCCGATGATCCGCGCAATCTCCTCCGGTTCGAGCAGCGACGGAGTACCGCCGCCGAAATACATCGTGTCGGCGGCGGCCGCAACTGCTGATTGCTGATTGCTGATTGCTGATTTATTGAGGATTGCGGATTGTTGGATTTCAGACACGAGCGCCTCGACGTAGCGCGTCTTGAGATCGGCGTCGAACAGCCCGCGGTTGAAATTGCAGTAGTTGCAGATGGCCGAGCAGAAAGGAACGTGAATATAGAGGCCTAGCATGCCCTGACTTGCGACTGACTTGCGACTTGCGACTCGCGACTGACTTGCGACTCGTGACTTGCGACTTGCGACTTGCGCTTAGCTGCCGGCGCGTCCACCCGGCCATTTTAGATCCGCGCGGCCGTCGCGCGCCGGTTCACGGAGTTGCGCGCGCGCCTGGCGGCCGCCGCCGCGCGGCGACGGGAGCGCCCCCTTCTTGCGGACCTTCCACATATTGATCAGATCGTCGATGCCGCCGTTCGACGGCAGCTCGCGATAGTCGGCGCCGTCGAGGACCAGGAACTCGCACATCTCGTGCAGACGCGAACGCATCCGGAAGCCGATGCGGAAGAGCAGCGAGTTCGGTTCGGTGTCGTCGGGGATGTCGGGATAGTTCGACGTGAAGATCGTCAGCCGCCGCTCGTTGTAACGCGTGTTGACGATCAGGTTCATCGTCTCGTCGACCCACTCGGATGTTTTCTCCGCCCCAAGGTCGTCGAGCACGAGGAGATCGGCGGCCATCACCGGCCGCAGCACTTCGAGCTCGGTCGTGCGAATCGACGGATCGTAGGTGCTGCGAATGACGCGCAACAGCTCGCGCGTGTCGTAGAACAGGCCGCGCGCACCGGTGGTCTGGATCGCCTGCTTGAGGACCGCGACCGCAAGATGGGTCTTGCCGACGCCGGGCTGGCCTTCGAGCAGCAGCCCTTTGGTCACCGCCGGAAACGCGTCGGCGACGCGCCGCGCCTGGTCGACCGCTTTCGCGAGCGACTCGTTGTAGACCAGGAAGTTGTCGAGCGAACAGTGCTGATACCGCTTCGGGATGTTCGAATCGGCCAGCCGGGTTGCGCCGACCTGCTGCTTCCAGCAGTCACACCTGACGACGCGTCGAATGCCCTGCGCTTCGACCGGCTTCCAGCCGGTGTCTTCACACAGCGGACAGGGCATTGGGCTTGAACTCGATGTAGCAGCGCACGCCACGAAGGCACGAAGCCACGACGCATGCGTTGTACAAAATCGACTTCGTGTCTTCGTGTCTTCGTGGCGGCACGATCGGAATCAATTGAGATGTGATCGCAGCTTCGTCGAGCGCCGAAGCTTGTCCTTGGCGCGGGTCTCGATCTGCCGGACCCGTTCACGCGACAGGTGCAGCCGGTCGCCGATCTCCTGCAGCGTGTGCTCCTGGTCGTCCTCGAGGCCGAAGCGCAGGCGCACTACCTCGCGTTCCTTACCATCGAGATCGCGCAACGCCGCCGCCAGCTCGTCGAGATCCGACTGGTGAATCATCTCGTCGTCGATCGCCGGAACGCCGTCCTGCTCGAGCAGGTCGCCGAATTCGCGCGACGCGCCGTCGCGATCGCCGAGACCGCCGCGGCTGACCGGCTCGTTCAGCGACACGTCGGCGCCGCCGCCGGGGCTGCGGCGCAGCGTTGCGAACAGCTTCGGCGGAAACGAGAAGGCGCGCGTCTGATCGGCGAGCACGTGCATCAACGACTCACGCACCCACCACACCGCATAGGTGATGAACTTGACGTTGCGGCCGGGATCGAACCGGCGCGCCGCTTCGATCAACCCGAGATTGCCTTCGTGGATTAGATCGAGGAACGAGACACCGAGCCCGCGATAGCGCTTGGCGTAGGACACGACGAAGCGCAGGTTCGCTTCGACGAGCTGCGTGATCGCGGTTTCGTCGCGCGCGTCCTTGATGCGATGGCCGAGCGTGCGCTCTTCGTCAACGCTCAGCCGCGGCAGCTTGGCGATCTCGCGCAAGTACGCGCTCAGTGCGCGCGTATCATCGTCGCTTGCGGCGTGCCTTCGTGCCACGGCGAAGAGCATACCACCTTCGACACCGACCGAACGCTGATCGTTCGGACAGCGGCGCGCGAATCGTGCGTCGGCCGCGGTGCGTTCAACCTATTTCTGCTGTTCGCCGGATGCTTTTTGATGACGGACGAGATCAGTAGGTGACGATTTGACGAGCGCCGTCGACAATCGCTGTTCCCAGTCGTCGATGCCGCGCGCCATCTCGCGCTTGACGTACTCCATGAACTCGTTCACTTCGCCCTGCATCTGCTCGATCTTGCGGCGCATGTTGAGGATGATCTCGACGCCAGCCAGATTGACTCCGAGGTCTCGGGTAAGTGACAGAATGGTTTCGAGCTGCTCGAGATCTTCTTCCGAGTACAGGCGCGTGTTGCCCTCGGTGCGCGACGGCTTCAGCAGGCCTTCCCTTTCGTACAGTCTCAGCGTCTGCGGATGGATGTTGTACTTCTGCGCCACCGCGCTGATCATGTAGTAGGCCTTGCCGGTCGGCTTCTTCATGGCTGTCTGGTCAACGTTCGCCTGACGGCGTCGCCGTTGATGCGTCCGAACTCGCGCAGCAGTTCCTTCGATCGCTCGTCGAGCAGCTTCGGCAGTACGAGCTGCACTTCGACGACGAGATCGCCGCGACGTCCGCCGCGCGACGCGACGCCGCGCTCGCGAATGCGGAAGCGCTGGCCCGATTGCGTCCCGGGCGGCACCCGCAGCCGCGCCGGACCATCGAGTGACGGCACGTCGATCTTCGCGCCGAGCGCCGCTTCGTGAATCGCGATCGGCACGGCGATGTGCAGGTCGTCCCCCTCGCGCGTGAAGACGGGGTGTGGCCGCACCTGCACGTCGATGTAGAGGTCGCCATTCGCGCCGCCGTTGCGCCCGGCGTGTCCCTTGCCGGCGATGCGGATCCGCGCGCCGTCGGCGAGGCCGTGCGGGATGTTGACGGTCAGCGGCTCGGCGCGCATCTCGACCTGCTGTCCGCCGCACGCCGGACAGCGCGCCTGCCGCTGCGACCCGGACCCGCCGCAATGCGCGCACGGTTTGGAGAACACCATGTGCCCGCGCGCCGACTTGACGACGCCGGAGCCGTGGCAGTGAATGCACCGGGTCTCGTTGACGTGCAGCCGGCCGGCGCCGCGGCAGACGCGGCAGTGTTCCTGCCGCATCAGCGTCATCGTTCGCTGGCCGCCGGCGATCGCTTCTTCGAATTCGAGCGTGATCGTCTGGTGCAAGTCGACGCCGCGCACCGGCTCAGCGTCGCCCGGCGCCTCGCGCTGCTGCAGCACTTCGGCAAACAGGTCGCCGAACGTCGGCGCGTCGTGTCCCTGGACGCTGACGGTGAAGTCGAAGCCCTCGAACCCGAACGTCGCCGCGCCGGCGGCGCTCCCCGCCCCGCCGCTCGTGTCGTAGCGGCGGCGCCGGTCCGGGTCGCTCAACGTTTCGTAGGCTTCGGCGATCTGCTTGAACTTCTGCTCCGCCAGCCGATCGCCTGGATTGATGTCCGGATGGTGCTTGCGCGCAAGCCGCCGGTACGCACGCTTGATGTCGTTCAGCGTCGCGCCCCGCTCCACGCCAAGCAGGATGTAAAAGTCCACCGGCTCGCTCACCCCTTCAACACCAATTAGGAATTCTGAATCTGGAATTTGGAATGCGTGAGTAACGTCGTAACAACGTCACGAATTCCAAATTCCAAATTCCAAATTCCTAATTCCGTGGGGCCCTACGCTTTGCCCTCGTCGACCACTTCGGCGTCGATCACATCGCCCTTCGGCGCGCTGCCGCTGCCGCCGCCAGACGCCGCGCCGCTGCCGGCGTCGGGACCGCCGGCTCCTGGTCCGCCGGCGCCGCCGGCCGCCTGCTGCTTGTAGAGCGACTCCGCCGCCTTGTGCTGCGCCTGCGTCAGTTGATCGAGCGCGCGCTGGATCGCCGCGGCGTCGGTGCCGGCGCTTGCCTGCTTCACCGCCTCCATCGCCGATTCGATCGCCGACTTGTCCGACGAGCTGATCTTGTCGCCGGTGTCCTTCAGCAGCCGCTCCGCGCCGTAGACCGCCTGATCGGCGCGGTTGCGCAGCTCGATCTCTTCGCGCCGCTTCTTGTCGTCTTCGGCGTGCGACTCGGCCTCTTTCATCATCCGGTCGACTTCGTCCTTGGCGAGGCCGCTCGACGCGGTGATGGTGATCTTCTGCTCCTTGCCGGTGCCGAGATCCTTCGCCGACACGTTGACGATGCCGTTGGCGTCGATGTCGAAGGTCACTTCGATCTGCGGCACGCCGCGCGGCGCCGGCGGCAGGCCGACGAGATGGAACTTGCCGAGCGTCCGGTTGTCGCGCGCCAGCGAGCGCTCGCCCTGGAGGACGTGCACTTCGACGCTGGTCTGGTTGTCGGACGCCGTCGAGAAGATTTCGCTCTTGCGCGTCGGGATCGTCGTGTTGCGCGGAATCAAGGTCGTCATCACGCCGCCCATCGTCTCGATGCCGAGCGACAGCGGGGTGACGTCGAGCAGCAGCAGATCCTTGACGTCGCCGGCGAGCACTCCGGCCTGCACCGCGGCGCCGACTGCGACGACTTCGTCGGGGTTCACCCCCTTGTGCGGCTCCTTGTTGAACAGCCCCTTGACGATCTGCTGGACTTTCGGGATGCGCGTCGACCCGCCGACGAGCACCACTTCGTCGATCTTCGACGGATCGAGCTGGGCATCGGCGAGCGCCTGCTTGGTCGGCCCGACCGTCTTCTGCAACAAGTCGTCGACGAGCTGCTCGAACTTCGCCCGCGTCAGCTTCATCTGCAGGTGCTTCGGGCCGCTGGCGTCGGCGGTGATGAACGGCAGGTTGATGTCGGTCTCCATCACCGTGGAGAGCTCCATCTTCGCCTTCTCCGCCGACTCCTTCAGGCGCTGCAGCGCCATCCGATCCTTGGTCAGATCGATGCCGTCGCTCTTCTTGAACTCCGCCGCGATCCAGTCGATGATCCGCTGATCGAGGTTGTCGCCGCCGAGATGGGTGTCGCCGTTGGTCGCCTTCACTTCGACGACGCCCTCGCCGACTTCGAGGATCGACACGTCGAACGTGCCGCCGCCGAAGTCGTAGACGACGATGGTTTCGTCCTTCTTCTTGTCGAGGCCGTAGGCGAGCGCGGCGGCGGTCGGCTCGTTGACGATCCGCATCACCTCGAGGCCGGCGATCTGGCCGGCGTCCTTGGTCGCCTGGCGCTGCGCGTCGTTGAAGTACGCCGGCACCGTGATCACCGCCTTGGTGACGCTCGATCCGAGATACTCCTCGGCCGCCTGCTTCAGTTTCTGCAAGATCATCGCGGAGATTTCCGGCGGCGAATAATCCTTGCCGTTGGCCTCGACGCGGGCATCGCCGTTGCCGGCGCGCACCACCTTGTAGGGCACCATCTTCATCTCTTCCGACACTTCATCGAACTTGCGGCCCATGAAGCGCTTGATCGAGAAGACGGTGTTCTCCGGGTTGGTGACCGCCTGGCGTTTGGCGACCTGGCCCACGAGGCGCTCGCCGGTCTTGGTGAAGGCGACAACCGAGGGCGTGAGGCGGCCGCCTTCGGGGTTGGTGATGACGACCGGTTCGCCGCCTTCCATCACGGCGACCACCGAGTTGGTGGTGCCCAGATCGATGCCGATGATTTTGCTCATGAGATCCTCTGCGTCGCGACCCTCGGGGATGAGGGCCTGATACTCAATCAACTATAAAAGTTGAGTCCCGAGGTGTCAAAAGAGCTGAAATTGCTGAGTGCTGAAGGCTAATTGGTGATTTAGTGTGGATTGGGGATCGTGAATTGGGTGGCACGGAGCGGCGGGGCGAGCCGGCTTACAATCGTTCAAATCGACCCTTGTCAATAAATCAGCAATCAGCCCTCAGCAATCAGCAATTGTTATGACCCACGTCGTCGTCCGCGTCGCCCGCAACGCCGGCATCGTCGCGCTGTTCATCGTCGCCGCCATGCTCGGGATCCTGAGCGGCGTGATGTTCGCGTACGCCGGGGATCTGCCGCAGGTCTCGGCGCTCGACAATTACACGCCGAGCACGATTACCCGCATCTATTCGAGCTCCGGGGGGGTCATCGGCGAGTTCGCGACGCAGCGCCGCGTGATTGTCGGCTACGACGACATCAACCCGCGGCTGCGCCAGGCGATCATCGCCACCGAGGATGCCGAGTTCGACCGGCATTTCGGCGTCAACATCTGGCGCATCTTCGTCGCCGCGCTCACCGACATCCTCGAGCGCCGGCGCGCGCAGGGGGCGAGCACGCTCACCCAGCAGCTGGCGCGCAACCTCAAGGAGCAGTTCGGCCTCACCAAGGAGAAGTCGTTCGAACGCAAGGTCCGCGAGGCGATCCTGGCGATTCAGATCGAGAAGCGCTACACGAAGAAAGAGATCTTCACGATCTACTGCAACCAGATGTATCTCGGGCACGGCGCCTACGGCGTCGAGGCGGCGTCGCGGCTCTACTTCAACAAGAGCAACAAGCAGCTCTCGCTCGAGGAATCGGCGCTGATTGCCGGAATCTTCCAGACTCCGGAGCGGCAGAGCCCGTTCGTCGACATGAAACGCGCCACCTCGCGCCGCAACGTGGTGCTGCAGCGCATGGCCGACGAGCGCTACATCACACAGCAGCAGGCCGACGAGGCGAAGCAGAAGCCGATCGTCACGCACGGCGCGCCGACCCAGCCGCCTGGTATTGCCCCGTACTTCGTCGAGGAAGTGCGCAAGCACCTCGAGAAGGAATACGGCGCGAAGATGCTGTACGAGAACGGCCTCTCGGTGCGGACGACGCTCGATGGGCGGCTGCAGGAGATCGCCAACGCATCGCTCGAGCGCGGCCTGCGCGCCTACGACAAGCGACATGGGTGGCGCAAGCCGACGCGCAACGTCGTCGCCGAGAAGCACACGATCGACAGCTTCAAGGACGAGCGCTGGACGCGGCCGATCGGCGTCGGCGACATCGTGCCGGCCGTCGTCGTCACCGCGCCGAAGAGCGGCGCGGCGCAACTGCGGGTCGGCAGCTTCCGCGCCGATCTCGAGCGGGCCGGTTTCACGTGGACGCGCAAGACTTCGGCCGCCGATCTCTTCATCGCCGGCGATCTGGTCGACGTCAAGATCGCGAAGCTCGATCCGGCGGCGGGCACGGCGACGGTCACGCTCGAGCAGACGCCGCTCGCCGAAGGCGCGATGCTCGCGATCGACAACCACACCGGTCAAATCAAGGCCATGGTCGGCGGCTGGAGCTTCAGCCGCAGCAAGTTCAACCGCGCCGTGCAGGCCTACCGGCAGCTCGGGTCGACTTTCAAGCCGATCGTTTACACCGCCGCCATCGATCGCGGCTACACGCCGTCGTCGATCATCGTCGACGCGCCGGTGAGTTACCAGGCGGGCAACCAGGTCTACAGTCCGCACAATTACGACCACAAGTTCCTCGGCGCGATCACGCTGCGCTATGCGCTCGAGGAGTCGCGGAACATCCCGGCGATCAAGATGATGGACACGCTCGGGCCGAAGAACGTGCTCGAGTATGCGAAGCGGTTCGGGTTCGAGGAGGACTTCCCGCCCTATCTGCCGATCGCGCTGGGGGCCGGCGATGCGACGCTGATCGACGTCACCAGCGCCTACACGACGTTCCCGAACCAGGGCGTGCGGATGAAGCCGTACTTGGTACTGAACGTGCGCGACCGCGACGGCAACCTGCTCGAGGAGAACCGCGGCGAGCCGAGCGATGTGATTCGCGCCGATACGGCCTACGTGATGACCAACATGCTGCGCGGCGTCCTCAGCCCGCGCGGCACCGGCGCCCGCGGCGCGAGCCTCGCCGCCCAGTGGCCGTTGGCCGGCAAGACCGGCACGGTGGACGACAACACCGACGCCTGGTTCGTGGGCTTCGATCCGGATATCACCGTCGGTGTCTGGCTCGGGTTCGACGACAAGCGCAAGTCGCTCGGCGGCGCCGAACAGGGCGCGTTCGCAGCGCTGCCGATCTGGATGGATTTCATGAAGACCTACATCGACGAGCGCGACGACAAGGACTCGCCGCCCGACTTCGAGGCGCCAGGCAACATCGTCTTCGTCGCCGTCGACAAGTCGAACGGCGCCGCGCTGCCCGGCGGCTCGCCCGACTCGATCAACGAAGCCTTCATCGCCGGGACACAGCCAGGGGCGACGCCGACCGCGCGCTAGCGCGCGGTTGGTCGAGCGGGTCAGGCGGGTCGGGCGGGTCAGGCGGGTCGGAAACTTCGGTAGTTCGACGCGTCTGGCTCACCCCAATTTGACTCACAGTCATCGAATTACGTGGCCGTCCGACCCGCCTGACCTGCCTGACCCGCCTGACCTATTGCGCGGTGCTCTTTCCAGCGATCACCCGCACCCGCGTCAGCTTCCCGGTGCCGCTCTCGGCGAGCCAGAGGTCGCCGTTCTTGTCGATGTCCATGTTCCTGACCGTGCCGCCGCCGCCCGGGATCGGCCAGGTCTGGAATTTCTTCGTCTCCGGGTTGAAGCGCACCAGCACGTTCTTCGCGTCGTCGCCAGTCTCGACATACCAGACGGCGCCGTCCGCGGTCACGTCGATGGCGTAAGGCCTCGAGTCCTCGCCGCCGGGCGACTTGAACTCTTCGACCTTGCCGGTCTTCGGATCGAGATGACCGAGGTAGCCGCGCGCGTAGTCACCGTACCAGACGGTGTCGTCCTTCGCGACGGCAATCCGCCGCGGCCGTGCGCCTTTGTCGGGCAGCGGATACTCGCGGATGATCAACGTCTTTGGATCCGCGCTCGCAATCTTGTTCGAATTGAACTCGTCGAAAAACGGCACGCCTTTCGAGTCGAGCCGCACGCCGTATGGCCGCGAGTTCACCGTCGGTGATTCGACGAGTTTGATCGCGCCGTTCGGCGTTTTTGGATCGAGCGTGCCGATGAAGTTGCCGGCCTGCACCGTGAAGAAGAGCCGGCCGTCTGGCAGAAACGCGATCGTGTGCGGGTCGGTCGCCTTCGGGTTCGGCATGTTGTACTCGGTGACCTTGCCGGTCTTCGCATCGACTTTGCCGATTAAGCCGGCAGCGTTGCCCGTGTACCAGATGTTGCCCTCCTTGTCCGGCTGCAGTCCGTGCGGTCCAGAGTTCTTGGTCGGCAGCGGATATTCCTTGAACTGCTGCGTTGCCGGATCGAAACGTCCGACGACGTTCGCGCGCTGGCCGGTGTACCAGACGGAACCGTCGGGCGCGACCGCGGGATCGTGCGGATATGCGGGCTTGCTCGGCGTCATCCACTGCTCGAACTTGACGTCAACGTTGTCGCTGATGGCCGGTGCGGGGAGCGTCAGCGCTGAACTCGCGGCGAGGAGAGCGATGAGGGCGAGGGCTTGGCGCATGGCTATACTTCCTCCAGTCCACTCGAACATGGGTCTATGCGGATTTTAGTCCCGCTCGTCGCCATTGTGGCCGGGCTGCCGATCGCGGCATTTGCGTTCAAGGAAGGGCCGTACCCCAATGTCACGGGTGGGTTCGGCGAACAGTCGTGCCACCTGTGTCACCTCGACAACCCGGTGAACGCGCCCGGCGGCGCGGTCTCGCTCGAGGGGGTGCCCTCGGTTTACGCGGCCGGCCACACCTATGAGGTGACGGTGACAATCAGCCGCGACGGGCTTCGCCGCGGCGGCTTCGAGATCGCGGCGCGCTTCGCATCGGGCAGGCGGCGCGGCAAACAGGCGGGCACATGGAAACCGGTCGACAACCGCGTCCAGTTGATCCCCGGCGCCGTCGACAAGGTGCTGACCTTCGTGCAGCACAACCTCGCCGGGTCGCGGGTGCCGGCGACCGGCGCGAACAAGTGGACCCTCGAGTGGACGGCGCCAGAGGCCGCGAACGCGCCGGTGCAGTTCAACGTCGCCGCGAACGCATCGAACAACGACGACTCCCCGCTCGGCGACTACATCTACCTGAAGAGTGTCCGCGTGGCGCCTGAGAAGCGGTGACGCGCCGACTGCACGCAACGCTCAATTGCTCTCCTTCGAGGCGCGCTCGCCGAGGTACTTCGTGAGGACGACGAGGCCGAGCACCTGCGTCCACTCGGACACGACATTGCCGATGACCTGGCCGCTCTTGCTGTTCGGTGGCGTGCGCACGTAGAGCGCGACCCAGCCGGCGCCGGTGATGAGCAGGACAATCGTCAGCGAGTGATCGACGAGGAAGCGGACCAGCGGCGTCCGCGACTTCGGGTGGGGCGGCCGGCTTTCGGCCGAACCAATTTCGTAGCAGTATTTCGTCGCGATCACGATCATCAGCGACCCGAGCCAGTCGGCGGTCGCGTTGCCGTAGAACGCGCCGAGATGCGTGTCCGGATCGGCGCCCAGATACAGGCCGAGCCACAGCAGCATGATCGCGGCGACGGCACTGCCGAGGCCATGGTTGCGCAGGAACGAACGCCTTCGCCGCGTCGCGAGCTTCGCCATGGAGCGCTGATCCTTTCAGACAGACTTCGTGCGTGGAGCGCGAAGGCTTCAGCCGAGCGGCGGACGCTCGCCTAAAGGCTTCGCGCTCCTTTGAAATCGAGCCAGCGCGCCCGACGCCTCTGGAATCCGCAGCACCACTGTCGCGCCGATGTAGACCGCGCCGTAGCTGCCGAGAATGAGCGTCGCGGCGATGATCGGATGGAGTCGCGGCAGTGCGATCTTGATTGCCCACCCGATCGCCGCGCCGCCGGCGGCCGACGTCCACAACGTCGCGACGTACGAGGCCGGCAGCCCGGTGTGACCGATCCGCGCGTTCAGCGTCGACCGCAGCAGCAGCATCTCCACCCACCCGGCGACGCCGGCCGATGCGGTCAACCCGGCCGCGCCCCACGTCGTCGCCAGGCCAAGCGCTCGGGGCAGCGGGATCGCGCACAGATATCCGAGCACCGTCGTCAGCACGACGCGGACGATCGCGTAGCGCAGCGGCGTCCGCGTGTCGCGCAGCGCGTAATAGGTCGACGAGTACAGCCGGCCGAGCGTCGACGCCAGCAGACCGACGGCGGAACCGGCGAGGATGCCCCACACGTACAGGGAATCGCTGCGATCGAACCGGCCGGTCTGGAACAGCGCCGCGACTACGACGTCGCCCAGCGCGAGAAAGGCCATCGCCGAGGGGACGACGAAAAATGCGATTCGGCGCAGGCCGCTGTTCAGACGCCGGCGGACCGCATCCCGCGCCGCGGCGTCGCCGGTCGCGATCCCAGACATCGCTGGCAGTTCCGCCGCGGACACCGACATGCCGAAGAGGCTCACCGGCAGCGTGTACAGCGTCGACGCGTTCTGCAAACCGGTGACTGCACCCGTGCCGAGCAGGCTCGCGATCAGCGAGTCGACGTAGGCACTCACCTGGACAACGCCGCGGCTGACCAGCACCGGCAGGAAATTGCGGCCGATGGTCCTGACATGCTCGGAGGCGGTGTCGAGCGACGGCCGCACGTTCGGCGCGACCTGGAACACAACCGGCACCTGCACGAGGAACTGGAGCGCGGCACCGGTCACCGATCCCCACGCGAGGATGACCGCGAGCCGCGGCAGGTCGGTGCGCGCGCCGAAGATGAGCAGCGTCCCGATCATCGCCACGTTCCACATCACACCGCTCGCGTACGAGACCAGGAACCGGCGGTGGCTGTTGAGGACGCCGAGGCACCACGACGAGAGCACGAGCATACCGACGCCGGGAAACAGCACGCGGACGATCTGGATCGTCAGCACCCGCTTGTCGCCGTGAAACCCGGGCGCGATCGCGCCGATGAGGAGCGGCGTCGCGACGACGCCGACGAGGACGAGGACGGCGACGATCAACGCCAGCAGCGCCGCCACCGCGCCCGCGACGCGGTCCGCCTGCCGCCGTTCGCCGCGGGCCAGCAGCGCCGCGTAGACGGGGATGAACGACGCCGACAGCGCGCCCTCGCCGAACAGATTCTGCAGCACGTTCGGAATGCGCAGCGCCGCGTTGAAGGCGTCGGCGGGATCATTGCGGAGGCCGAAATAATGCGAGAAGACGCGCTGGCGAATCAGGCCGGTGATGCGGCTGAGAAGAATGCCGGCGGCGACGAAGAAGGCCCCTCCGCCTCGCTGGCGCGCGGCGGAGGGCGGGTCTGGCAGGTCGGGCAGGTCTGGAAGGTCGGAGGAATCTGGAATTTCCGACCCGCCTGACCCGCCCGACCCGCCTGACCCGCCTGGCCTAGTCAACGTCCTCGTCTGGGGCCGCCTGCCCGAGTGTGCCGCTGGCGCGCTTCATCAGGTAGCTCTTGATGAAGACGTCGATGTCGCCGTCGAGGACGCGGTTCACGTCGCCGACCTGCTCCTTGGTGCGGTGATCCTTCACCATCTGATAGGGATGCAGGACGTAGCTGCGGATCTGGCTGCCGAAGCCGATCTCCTTCTTGACGCCGCTGATCTGCGCCAGCTTCGCCTCGTTCTC
>Ga0075425_100001891_pt1 | contig 20615 bp, 17 predicted proteins | sample SoiMethybrSBSTD4_FD_75300 | JGI IMG/M metagenome (GOLD analysis project Ga0075425, IMG submission 75300) | Bulk soil microbial communities from a Populus tree surrounding site in Tennessee, USA - Soil MetaG P. TD hybrid SBSTD4 | ecosystem: Environmental > Terrestrial > Soil > Tree plantation... | reverse complement strand
TCAGCGAGCTGAGCGACGACGATATCCCGTTCTGAGAACCGTTAACGGTTCACGGTTCGCGGTTCTTTACGGTTTACAGGTTACGGTTCGCGGACGGTTGGCGATTCCGTCGTTCACCGGAGCCGTGAACCGTCAACCGTGAACCGCCAACCGTGAACCGTCAACCGTCAACTGTCAACCGCTCACGCCGAACGGCCAGTGCCTTCTTGTTGAGCCGATCGAGCGCCTGGCGGGCCTGGCTGGCCGGGAACCCTCCCGACGCGCTCGGATACTTCTGCACGAGCGTCTCGTAGGCGCGCTTCGCGTTGTCCACCTGCTTCAGTTGCTCGAAGGTCGACCCGAGCTTGTAGTAGGCGTCGGCGACGCGGTCATCCGCCTGCGGATACTCGCTGATCACGCGCTGGAACGCATCGCGCGCCTCGGCCCACTTGCCCTGGTTGAAGTACGACATGCCGATGTTGAACTGGGCGTTGGCGGCGTTGGGCGTGCGCGGGAAGGCCTGGATGAAGGCCTGGAAGCCCTGGATCGCCAGATCGTAGCGGCCGGCGCTGTAGTCGTCGAAGCTGGTCTCGTACATGCGCTGCGGCGAGATCGTCCCGGCGCCCCCTGCCGTGGGCGTCGCCTGCGGCGGCGGCGCGGCGGCCCCCGGCTCGCCACCCGGAACCGTTCCCGCGGGCACGGCGGCCTGCGGCGGCGGCTGCGAGGCGATGGCCTGGCGCAGCGCGTCGATCTCCTGCGACACGGTCGAGATGCGCACGTTGGTCTCGTCCGCCTTCTCGCGCAGCACGCGCACGTTGTCTCCCATGTTGGTGATCGCGAGCGTCTGATCCGCGATCGCCTTGCGCGAGCCGGTGGCCTGCTCGTCGAGCCTGGTGATGACCGTCTTCTGGGCGTCGGTCAGCGTGCCCATCATCGCCTGCAGCTGCTGGATCTGCTCCTGCAGCATGCGGATCTCGGCCAGCAGCTGCAGGTGCTCCTTGTTCGCCGCGGCGGCTGCCGGTGATGCGGTCAGGGTGAGAACGGCGAAAACGACAGCGGCGTATCTCATGGCAATCACCTACTTGCTCGTGACGACGAAGTGGGCCCGGCGGTTCTTCGACCACGCGCCCTCGTCGTGCCCCGGATCGAATGGAAACTCCTTGCCGTAGCTCACGGTGCGGACGCGGTCGGCGGGCACGCCGAGCGAGACCAGGTAGGTCTTGGCCGCGAGCGCCCGCTTCTCGCCGAGCGCCAGGTTGTACTCGGCCGTGCCGCGCTCGTCGCAGTGCCCCTCGATGGTGATGATCCACGTCGGATACTTCTTCAGGATCCCGGCGTTGGTGGTCAACGCCTGCTGGCCGCCGCCGTCCACTTCATAGCTGTCGAGCGCGAAGAACACCGGCTGGAACGGCGAGTTCTTGTTGATCGTGTCGAGATCGCCGGCCATCGGATCGTCCTTGATGGTCGGCTCGGGCGGGATCGCGGAGGTCTCGGGCACCGGCTCTGGCGGCGCGGGCGGCCGCGTGGCGGTGGTGGACGGCGTCGTCGGCGCGGGCGGCGGCGGCAGCGGCCGCGCCACCGGCGGCTTCTTCTTGCCGCAGGCGCCGACGCTGACGGCAGCGATCAGGATCGCGATCACAGCGAAGCGTGTGTGTCTCATCTCTCTCCGTATCAGTGGCCTGTTGCCAGTTTCCAGTAGCCAGTAGCCAGTAGCCGGTTTCCAGTCGCCAGGTGCCCGTAGCCTATTGCGACCAATTCGGATAACCGTTGTTGCCTTCTCTCGTGATCTGCCGCAGGTTCTTGCCGTCGCGGTCGATCGTGAAGATCTGCGCCTTGCCGTTGCGCGTCGAGACGAACGCGAGGTGCCGGCCGTTGGGCGAGAACGCCGGGCTCTCGTTGCTGCCGATGCCGTCGGTGACGTTCATCGTCTGTCCGGTGGAAAAGCTGTAGATCTTGATGTCGAAGCCGGCGCCGGTGCGCGCGGCGTAGGCGATCTCGTTGAACACCCCGCGCGACCAGGTCGGGCGATCCGCCCAGCTCTCGTTGGTCAGCTTGCGCTGGCCGGTGCCGTCGGCGTTCATGATGTAGACCTGCGGGTTGCCGCTGCGGCCCGACACCCAGGCGATCTGCGTGCCCGTCGGCGACCACGTCGGGGACGTGTCGATGTCGGGGTTGTTGGTCAGGCGGCGCAGCCCGCTGCCGTCCTTGTTCATCACGTAGATTTCCTGGTTGCCCCCCTGGCTCAGGGTGAAGGCGACCTTGGTCCCGTCGGGCGACCACGCCGGCAGGTAGTTCTGCTTGTCGGGGCTGCCGTTGGCCGGCGTCTGGCGGACGCCCTTGTAGATGTAGGAAATGATCACGTCCTGGAACGTGCCGAACTGCCCGGCCGGCCGCCACGAGGAATAGGCGAGCGCCTGCCCGTCGGGGGACCACGCCGGCGCCACGTTGAGCGTCTTGCTCACCGTCACGCGCCGCGCGTTGGCGCCGTCGTAGTCGGCGAAGTAAATCTCCTTGATGTCGCGATTCTCCGGCGACAACATCCGCTCGGCATCACGATCGGAGGTGAAGGCCAGCTTGGTCCGCGCCACGCCGCGCAGGGTGAGCTGCTGCATGAATATCTCGTCCGAGATCGTATGCGCGTACTGGCGCGGATTGGCGATCGATCCGCTGTATTCCTTGCCCAGCACGGTCTGACCGTTGCTGACGCGGATCATCCGCATCCGCACCAGGATGCCGCTGCCGGTCTTCTGCACCGACCCTACGATCAACCCGTCGGCATTCAGCTCCTTCCACCGATCCAGCGGCACCTCGTCGATCGACGACGAGCGCGGGATCGTGGCGATCGCGTCCTTGCCGATCATGTAGTACTCGCGCTCGTAGTTGATGTCGTCGTAGAGCACGTCGCCGATGGTCTTCGCCGCGGCAACGGTCTCCGCATCGTTCGACACGGCGACGAACGGCGTGATCGCGAGCTTCGGCGGACCGCCCGGCCCGGTAATCACCAGATTGATGTCGGGATTCTGGGGAGGCTGCGCCGGCTGACCCGCTGGAGGCTGCTGGCCGAGGAGCGACAGGGAGGACAATGCCGCAATCGCGGCCAGGGAAAAGACTGTTCTGGTCATCGTCGGTATTGAAAAGCCAGGTGAACCGTCAAGTGATCGCCGTTGAATGCCGCCGGCAGCGGCGGCAGCTGTTTCGTGATCGCCAGGGCGCGCTGCGAGGCCATGTTGAGGAACTGGTTCGCGCCCTGCTCGATGGTGACGTCGGTGATGCTGCCGTCGCGCCTGACGACGAACCGCACCACATTCGAACCCTCGACCCCCTGCTGGGCCCGCCAGTTTCCGTAGATCAAGCGCGTCATGGTCGTCAGGTACTCAGGACAGCAGAAATCTGCGTAGTCCGTATAGGCGCTGTTCATGCCGCCGCCGCCCGTCGCGAGTCCGCCGAACTTGATCGGCGCGCCCTGGGTGTCGGCGCGCGCGTCGCCCGGCTTCACTTCCGCTCCCTGCGAGGGCGTTCGCCCCCGCAGCGGCTCTTCCTTCTTCGGTTCCGGCTTGCTGACGGCCTTCGGGACCGGCTTCGCCGCCTTGATCGGTTCCACCATCTCGGGCTTCGGCGGCGCCGGCGGCGTGACGGTGCGGGGCTTCGCGGTCTCGGGGACCGCCTGCTGCACCTCGCGGCCGGCCATCGGGTTGCGCCCCTGGATCGGGCCCTCGGGTCCGGCAATCGAGATCGTCATCACGTGGGCGTTGTCGGGCGCCGCGCTGCGCAGCGCCGGCGCCACGGCGAGCGCGGCGAGGATCGCGGCGTGCGCCGCCAGCGACACGATCACCAGGCGCGTCAGCCTGTCGGCCTCGCCGGTGCGATCGAGCAGGACCTCGGTGACGGCGTCCACGGATCAGCGCCCTCCCGCCGGCCGCGTGACGAGGCCGACCTTCTCGATGCCGGCCTCCTTCAGCTTGTCGATCACCGACATCAGGTCCTGGTAGGTGACGCTGCCGTCGCCGCGCACGAAGAGCGACTTGTCCTCGCGGTTGATCATCATCTGCCGGACGCGCTCGGTGAGGGCTTCCACGCGCACTTCCTCGTTGTCGATCTGGACGATCTTGTCGCGCGCGTAGCTCGCCGGCACCGTGATGTAGACCGCCTGCGCCGCGATCGGCGGCGACTTCTTCGCCTGCGGCAGGTTCACCGGCATCCCCTGCGTCATCATCGGCGCCGCCACCATGAAGATGATCAGCAGCACCAGCATCACGTCGACGAGCGGGACGACGTTGATCTCGGCGAGCGAGGTGGAGACGCGCGACGTCCGCGAGCGCTTGCGGCCGCTATTGCCCGTCGGGATCGGCTGGACCTTCGGCACCTAGGTAAAGTTCCTCTCCGAGATATTCAGAAACTCCAGCGAGAAATCATCCATCTGCGCCGCGAAATCTTTTACGCGGCCGGTGTAGTCGTTGTAGAAGTACAGCGCCGGCACCGCCGCGAAGAGGCCGGCCGCGGTGGCGATGAGCGCCTCGGCGATGCCGGGGGCCACCACGCTGAGACTGGTCGAGCCCTGCGAGCCGATGTTCTGAAACGCGTTGATGATCCCCCACACCGTGCCGAAGAGCCCGATGAACGGGGTGATGCTCGCGGTCGTCGCGAGAAACGGCACGCGCTTCTCGAGTTTGCCGACCTCGACCGTGGTCGCGCGCAGCAATGACCGATCGACGGCGTCGAGGCTCCTCAAAGTTGGACGCGCGGCGGCCGCCGCTGGCTTGGGCTCGCCGTCGGGCTGACGGTTCGGCCCGGGCCCCAGCTCGCGTCCGTGGGACGACGGCGTCCGCAGCTGCGTGTTCAGCTCGGCGTAGCCGGCCTGGAAGATCCCGACCAGCGGGCTGGCCGGCACGCTCGCACAGATCGTCTGCACTTCGGAAAACTTGGTGCTCTTGCGGAACACCTGCAGGAACGTGTGCGTGTCGCGGTCGGCGCGGCGGTACTGCCACAGCTTGCCCAGAATGATGGCCCAGGAAACGGCGGAGAAGAGGAGCAGGATCAGCAGGACGCTCTTCGAGAGCCAGGTGGCATCCGCGATGAGCTTGACGAAATCCACTCCGCCGGTCCCAGACTCCGGCGTGCCCTGCGCCAGCGCGAGGGCCACGTAGCCAAACGTGCGCAAAAAGAGACCTCCGATCGCCGTTCATTGCAAACGGTGACCCTAGTTGCGCCGCTGGGACAGCGCAGTGGCTGAAGCGTAACACGCGCCGAAAGACACTGTCAAAGGTCTGATAACATTGATCTTCTGTCCGCCTTCGCGCTGCGCGCCCCGGCGGGGCAAGCCTTCTCATGATCCGTTTTCTCAGCGTCACCAACCTGGCGGTGATCGACCGTCTCGAGCTGGAATTCGCGCCGGGGCTCAACGTCCTCACCGGCGAGACCGGCGCCGGCAAGTCGATTCTGGTCGGCGCCGTCGGCCTCCTCGTCGGCGGCCGCGCCAGCTCCGAGCTCGTGCGGACGGGCGCCGATGCCGCGACGGTGCAGGCGGTGTTCGAGAAGCCGGACGGCGGAGAGCTGATCGTCCGCCGCGAGATCACGGCGCAGGGGCGCAGCCGCGCGTTCGCCGACGGCGCGCTCATCACCAGCGGCGCGCTGCGCGACGCCGCGGGAGCGCTGGTCGATCTGCACGGGCAGCACGAGCACCAGGTCCTCCTCGATCCGGCGACGCATCTCGATCTGCTCGACGAGTTCTCGGGGCTGATGCCGGAGCGCGACGGCGTGGCGACGGCGTTTCGCGACTGGCAGCGCATCCGCGACGAGCGCGCGCGCCTCGCCGCCAGCGAACAGCAGAAGGCCTCGCGCGCCGAGTTCCTCGCGTTCCAGCTCGCGGAGATCGACAAGGTCGCCCCGAAGCCGGGCGAGGACGAGGAGCTCGCCTCGACGCGCCAGGTGCTGGCCAACGCCGATCGCCTGCAGCGGCTCTGCGCGGAGGCGTATACCGCGCTCTATGAAGGGGACGAGGCGGCGCTGCCGGCGCTCGCCATCGTGTGGAAGAAGGTCGGCGAGCTCGCCGCCCTCGATCCGAAGTTCACCGCCTACGTCGAGGCGCGCCAGCAGGTGAAGTCGCAGCTCGAGGACCTGGCGTTCTTCCTGCGCTCGTACGCGCAGGACATCGACGCCTCGCCGGCGCGCCTGCAGGAGATCGAGGATCGCCTCGCCTCCCTCGAGCGTCTGAAGAAGAAGCACGGCGAGTCGCTCGCCGACGTCATCGCCAGATCGGAGGCGCTGCGCGGGGAGCTGCACGACCTCGAGCACGCGACCGAGCGCGCCGCGGTGCTCGACGCCGCGCTGGATGCGGCGCACGCCGCCTACCGCACCGTCGCCGGCGAGCTGTCGGCGCGGCGGAAGGCCGCCGCGAAGGAGTTCGCGCGCGCGCTCGAAAAGGCGCTCGCCGATCTCGCCATGGCGAAGACGCGCTGCGAGGTCCGCTTCCAGGAGGGCGGCGGGGAAGAGCGCTGGAGCGAGCGCGGGCTGGACGAAGCCGAGTTCTACATCTCGCCGAACCCCGGCGAGGACGTGAAGCCGCTCGCCCGGATCGCCTCCGGCGGCGAGCTGTCGCGCATCATGCTCGCGCTCAAGACGCTCGCCACCACCGATGCGCCCGGCAAGACGCTGATCTTCGACGAAGTGGACGCCGGCATCGGCGGCGCCGTCGCCGACGTCGTCGGCGCCCGGCTGCGGCTGCTCGGCGAGCGCTTCCAGGTGCTGTGCATCACGCACCTGCCGCAGATCGCCGCCTACGGCTCGACCCATTACCGGATCGAGAAGAGCATCAGGGGCGGGCGGACGTCGACCACGGTGGCGCGCATCGACGGGCCCGAGCGGGAAACCGAGATCGCGCGCATGATGGGAGGCGCCGCCGTGACCGCGTCGGTGCTGGCCGGCGCACGGGAAATGATTCAGGCGAAAGCGAAAGCGAACGAAAGGCGAAAGCGAAACTAGCCTTGGCCAAGTACCTGGTCGAAACCTACGGCTGCCAGATGAACCAGCACGACTCCGAGCGGATGGCGGGGCTGCTGGAGCAGGCGGGATACGAGCGTACGGACGACGATCGCGACGCCGATGTCATCGTGATCAACACGTGCAGCGTGCGCGAGAAGGCTGAAGAGAAGCTCTACACGCGGCTCGGCGAGATCCGGATGATGGGCGAGGAAAGCGGCGCGCACCCGGTGGTCGCGGTGGCGGGATGCGTCGCGCAGCAGGAAGGCGAGAAGCTCCTCACGAAGTCCAACGGCCACGTCATCGACGTCCTGATCGGCACGCAGAGCCTCAAGATGCTCCCGCTGCTCGTCGCCGACGTCCGACGGCCGACGCCCGACGGCCGCTCGGATTTCGGCGGATCTCGGTCGTCGGACCTCGGACCTCGAGTCGATCTGAACCCGTATGACGACGTCAGCTTCCCGCTCGGCGTCGCGAAGCGCCAGGATCCCCACCGCGCCTACGTCACCATCATCGAAGGCTGCAACGAGTTCTGCGCCTTCTGCGTCGTGCCGTACACGCGCGGCACCGAGCGCATGCGCCCCTGGCGCGACATCGTCGCCGACGTGCGCTTCGCCGCCGACACGGGCGCGAGGGAAGTGCAGCTCCTCGGGCAGATCGTCAACCACTACCAGGCCCCCGACGATGCGCAGTGCGACTTCGCGGAGCTGCTGGCGCGGGTCAGCGACGTCGCCGGCATCGAGCGGATCCGCTTCGCGAGCCCGCATCCGCGCCACGTCACGCCGCGGATGATCGAGGCGATGCGCGCCCTCCCGAAGGTCTGCCGGCACCTCCATCTGCCGGTGCAGAGCGGGTCGTCGCGCGTGCTGCAGTTGATGCGGCGGCGCCACACCCGCGAGCACTATCTCGAGCTGATCGTCCGGCTCCGCGAGGCCATGCCGGACATCGCGCTATCGACCGATATGATCGTCGGCTTCCCTGGTGAGACCGATGCCGACTTCGAGGAGACGCTGTCGCTGACGGCCGCCGCGCGCTACCACAGCATGTTCTCGTTCAAGTACTCGCCGCGGCCGAACACCCTGGCGCTGAAGCGGATGCCGGACGACGTCAGCGAAGAGGAGAAGACGCGGCGGATCGTGGCGCTGCAGGCGCTCCAGAGGACGATCCAGGGGGAGCTGTTCGAGGCAACGGTCGGCCGGGTCGAGCCGGTCCTGGTGGACGCGAAGAGCCGCCGTCGCGCCTGGGAGCTCTCGGGCCGGACCCCCGGCAACACGGTCGTGAATTTTCCCGGCGAACCGGCGTGGGTCGGGCGTATCGTACCGGTGACGATCACCGGAGCGAATCCGAACAGTCTGCGCGGCGAACCGGCCGCCGCGGGCACCGGCGGGGGCACAGGGCAATGACCATGCAAATCGAAATGACGATCAAGGGGTTGATGGTCGATCCGATCACCAACATGCCCATCATCATCCTCCGCGACAAGGACGGCCAGCGCGTCCTGCCCATCTGGGTTGGCGTGTTCGAGGCCAACGCCATCGCGCTCCAGATCGAGAACGTCACCACGCCGCGCCCGATGACGCACGACCTGTTGAAGAACGTCATCGCCGATCTGCGCGGCAGCATCGAGAAGATCGTGGTGTCGGACCTGAAGGACAACACGTTCTTCGCGCTCATCTACCTGAGCGTCGGCGGGGAAGTCATGGCCATCGACGCGCGGCCGAGCGATGCGATCGCGCTCGCGCTGCGCGCCCGCGCGCCGATCTTCGTCGAGGAGAAGGTGATCGATCACGCCAAGACGGTGGACCTGACGCCGGAGAAGGGGGACGCGGAGCGCGTCCATCTCGAGAAGTGGCTCGAGTCGCTCGACCCCGACGACATGGGCAAGTACAAGATGTAAACGGGCTTGGGCCTTGGCCCTATTTCAAGGCCCGCGTTCCACACCCCTTGGGACACTCCGATCCGGATGTTAAGATGCGGCGACTGCGCATCTTGACACCGGAATGATCGTCGCCATCGCCAATCAGAAAGGCGGAGTCGGAAAGACGACGACCGCCATCAACCTCGCGGCGGCCCTTTCCCTTCGCGGCAAGCCAACCCTTCTCGTCGATCTCGATCCCCAGGCCAACAGCACGATGTCGTACCTGGACGTGACGCAGGTCACGCGCAGCGTCTACGACGCCATCGCCGAGAAGGACGTCACCTTCGAGGACGTCATCCTGCCGTCGACGACGCAGGCGAACCTGTGGGTGGCGCCGTCGCGCATTGCGCTGGCCAAGCTCGAGTCGAAGCTGGTGGGGGAGATCGACGCGCACTTCCGCCTGAAGGATCGCCTCGCGCCGCTCGGCGAGCGCTACCCGAACATCGTCATCGACTGCCCGCCGACGCTGGGCCTGCTGACGGTCAACGCGCTGGTCGCGGCGACGCACCTGCTCATCCCGATCCAGTCGTCCTACTTCGCGCTCGAGGGCACCGACGACCTGCTCGAGACGATCGAGAAGGTGCGCGCGCGGGCCAACCCGACGCTGCAGATCCTGGGCGTGGTGATCACGATGCACGACAAGCGGACCGCGCTGGCGCGCGACATCCGGCAGCAGATCGACAAGGTGTTCGGCAGCAAGGTGTTCAAGACGGTCATCACCAAGAGCGTCCGGCTCGAGGAGAGCCCGGCCTACAAGGAATCGATCTTCACGTTCGCGCCGGACTCGACGGGCGCGGCGGAGTACTACCGGCTGTGCGAAGAGATGATTGACCGTGCCTGAGACGTGGGGGAGAACGCGTGGCTAAACGGGGATTGCCGTCCACGGTGAGGATGCGTCACGACGAGCACTACGTCGAGGCGCTGGCGAACTCGGCGGGCTCGCCGATCGGCCGACTCGTGAAAATCGAGGACCTCGATCCGAACCCGAACCAGCCGCGGCAGGTCATGGGCGACCTGTCGGAGCTGATGGCGTCGATCGCCGAGAAAGGGATCATCGAGCCGATCATCGTCCGGCAGCGCGGCAGCCGCTACCAGATCGTGGCCGGCGAGCGGCGCTACCAGGCGGCCGTGCAGGTCGGGCTGCGCGACGTGCCGATCGTCATCCGCGAGGTGGACGACGACGAGATCATCGAGATCGCGCTGGTCGAGAACCTGCAGCGGAAGGACCTGACGGCGTTCGAGGAATCCGAGGCGCTGCACTCGCTGGCGACGCGGTGCGGCTACACGCACGAGGACATGGCGAGGCGCCTGGGGAAGTCGCGGACGTCGATCACCGAGTCGCTCTCCCTCAACAACATCCCCGACGAGGTCAAAAACCTGTGTCGGCTGGCCGACATTTCCTCCAAGTCGCTGCTTCTAGAGATAGTTAGGCAGGGAGACCCGCAGAAAATGGTCGCCCTGGTCGAGCGCATCGCCCGGGACGGCGGCGCCACCCGCGAGGCGGTCCGCAAGGACAAGGCCGCGGCGAAGCCCAAGGCCGGCCGGCCCAAGCACTACACCTTCAGCTACAAGGCGCCGACCAAGGCGTTCAACCTGCAGCTGCGCTTCGCCAAGTCCCGCGTCGACCGCGACGAAGTCATCGAAGCGCTCCAGGCCATCATCAAAGAGCTCCGCGCCGCGCACTGAGGACCGAGGTTCGAGGACCGAGGTTCGAGGTTCGACGTCCGAAGACCGACGTCCGAAGACCGACGTCCGAGGGCCGAGGGCCGAGGTGCGCCTTCCGGGCGCTGCAGGTCCGTCGTCTTGGACCTTCGTTTTGGTTTTTGGGAGTTGCGGCGTTGGAAGTTGACGGCCGCGCGGAGGGGATCCAACCGCGCGCCCAGCGATTGGTTAACATAACATACATTATCAGAACCACCGGAAACGGCCAGCAAAAGGGGGCTGTGGATAATCCGCGCACTCGGATTCTGCCCCCGCGGTATCCTGAAGCCAGCGCCACGTGAAAACGCTCGACCGGTACCTGATTCGCGAAGTCCTCCCGCCGCTATTCCTGTCCCTGCTGATCTTCACCTTCATCCTTTGCCTGCCGCCGATCATGGAGCAGCTCGAGGCGCTGGTCGCCAAGGGCGTCCCCTGGGGCACGGCGGCGCGGATGCTGCTGACGCTGGTGCCGCAGGCGCTCGGCCTGACCATCCCCATGGCGCTCCTGGTCGGCCTGCTGATCGGCCTCGGGCGCATGTCCGGCGACCGCGAGGCCGTGGCGCTGCTGGCGTGCGGGGTCAGCCCGTACCGGCTCCTCAGGCCGGTGCTGGTGCTGGCGATGGCCGCCGGCGTGATTCACCTCTATGTGATGATCTGGGCGATCCCCGACGCCAACCAGACCTTCCGCGAGATCACCTACGACGTGGTCTCGCAACAGGTCGAAAACGACGTCAAGCCGCAGGTCTTCTTCGAGAACTTCCCGAACCTCGTCCTCTACGCCCGCGACATCGCCCCGAACGGCGGCGGCTGGAAGGACGTCCTGGTCGCCGACACCTCGACGCCGGCGTCGCCGGTGGTGTCGATGGCCCGGCGCGGGCGGCTGCTCCTGGATCGCGTCAACCAGACCGTGCAGCTGATCCTCGAGGACGGCAACCAGTACCGGACCCGGACCGCCGCCAGCAAGGACGTCGACACCTTCCGGTTCCCGCACGAGCTGATCGTCAAGCTCGATCCCAAGGCGGTCTTCCCGCGGTTCGAGCTGCTGCGCGGCATGAACGAGATGACGATCGCCGACCTGCGCAGGCAGGCGGCCGACAAGCGCGCGCACGGTCTGTCGCCGCACCCGGAGATCCTGGCGATCCAGCAGCGGTTCTCGTTCCCGGTCGCCTGCCTCGTCTTCGCGGTGATCGGCATCGCGCTCGGCCTCTCGGTCGCGCGCGACGGCAAGCTCGCCGGCTTCGTCGTCGGCATCGCCGTCATCTTCGGCTACTACATCCTGCTCTACCTGGCCGAGTCGCTGACCAAGGGGTATTACGCCGGCGAGGCGGGCGGCACGCGGCCGTTGATCCTGGCGGAGCTGGCGCGGTGGGCGCCCAACATCATCCTCATGCCGTTCGGGATCCTCGCGCTGATCTGGCGGGCGCGCTGGGCCGAGGGGCGCCTGCCGTTCCCGAGCGTGGTGCGGCTGACCAACGCCGTCAGCGCGCGGATCGACCGGTGGCGCGAGTCCGCCGACGCGCCCGGCGCCACGCCGGGGAACGCGTCCGTCGGCTCACGCGCGGCGGCGCGGCGCGGCGGGGTCGTCATCGTGATCCGCGTCCCGCGCATGACGTGGCTGATGCCGAACATCCTCGACCGCTACATCAGCGCGATCTACCTGCGCACGGCGGCGATCTCGTTCGCGGCGCTGCTCGGCATCTTCTATATCGCCACCTTCATCGACAAGACCGAGAAGCTGTTCAAGGGGCAGACCTCGACCGGCACGCTGCTGCGGCTGCTCGGGTTCATGACGCCGCAGTTCGTCTACTACGTGATTCCGCTGGCGGCGCTGCTCAGCGTGCTGGTGACCTTCGGGCTGCTCAGCCGCTCGAGCGAGCTGTCGGTGATGAAGGCGTGCGGCATCAGCCTTTACCGCATCGCGGCGCCGCTGCTCCTGCTGTCGATCATGTGGAGCGGCGTGCTGTTCGGGCTCGAGCAGCAGATCCTGGCCCGCGCCAACCAGCGCGCCGACGCGCTCGACTCGCAGATCCGCGGCCGCGCCCCGCGGACCACCAACCCGCTGAACCGCCGCTGGCTGATCGCCCGGGACGGCGCGGTCTACCACTACTCGTACTACGACGCGCAGCACGAGTCGCTGCAGAACCTGTTCGTCTACCGCCCGCGCCCGGACGCGTGGGAACTCGAAAGCCTGATGTTCACCCCGCAGGCGACCTTCTCCGGCGAGCAGTGGGTCGGCAAAAACGGCTGGCAGCAGCAGTTCGGCAGCCGCGGCCGGTGGGACGCCTTCCCCACGCGCGCCCTGGCGCTCGAGACGCCCGACTACTTCGAGACCGACCAGCCGATCGCCGAGATGATGACCGTGCCGCAGCTGAAGCACTACATCGACGAGCTCTCCGCCAGCGGCTTCAACGTCGTCCCGCTCTCGATCGAGCTGCAGAAGAAGCTGGCCTTCCCGTTCGTCACGGTGGTGATGACGCTGCTGGCCATTCCCTTCGGCATGACCACCGGCAAGCGGGGCACGCTGTACGGGATTGGCATCGGGATCGTGCTGGCGCTCTCCTACTGGATCGTCGGCGGGGCGTTTGCGGCGGTCGGCAAGGCCGGGATTCTGAGCCCGGTGATGGCGGGCTGGGCGCCGAACATCCTCGCCGCCGGCAGCGCCGCCTACCTGCTGCTGACCGCGCGCACCTGAGAGGTGGCTGTCACTCGAGGTGCCAGCCACCTCGGATGCGGCGGTCACCGGGGAGCGATCTCCTCCAGGGCTTTGATCAGATCGCTGGCGAGCACGCCCTGCCGGAAGGCCTCGCGCATGGCGCGTTCGGCGATCTGGCGGGCGAGGACCGCCGGCTTGCGGCGGGGATCGCGCGGCGGCGCCGACGCGACGAAGGCGCCAAGCCCGCGACGCATCACGATCACCCCTTCCTGCACCAGCGTCCGGTAGGCGTGCTGGACGGTGTTGGGGTTCAGCTTCAACTCGGCGGCCAGATGCCTCGTGGCGGGCAGCGACTCCCCCGGCTTCATCATCCCGACGCTGACGGCGCGATGCACTTCATCGGCGATCTGGCGGTAGACCGGCCGGGGGTCGTCGTCTCTGAGCAGCAGCAGCATGGCCGCAGCCTAGCACACTGGCGCACCAGTGCACCATGGCGCTAGCGATCTTGATATCTAGGTCACTATATATCTAGTGCACTAGTTTGATAGCGCACTTGCCGTCACCCGCAGGACCCCGGAATGGCCCGGAGCCGCGTTGACCAGATCGACGACCAGCAGGATCGAGGTTACGGCGCCACTCTCGGGCGTCGGGCCGGCCCCGGCGATTGGCCGCAGGTCTGACAGCGGCACGTGAAGCGCGGTCCCGGCGGGGTCCACGTAATACGACCTCCCCCACCGTTTCCCGTCCGCGCTCCGGACCTGGACCGACACCCTCCCCGCCCGGTCGCCGGCAAGCGACAGGTCGATCGCGCGGAACGACGCCTGGCTGAGGTCGGTGGCGAGCGCGACGAACTGCGAGCCGCGGCTCCCCGCCGCGAGCGTGTACTCCAGCGTCGCGACGCGATCGTTCGTGCGCAGGATGGCGCTCGACGCCGGGTCCTTCTCGATGCGCCACGGGAAGGGGGCAATGGCCGCACCGGGGCGCGTCGCGGCGGTGCCCGCCGCGCTGACCGGCGGCGCCGGCCGCGGATCGGGGCCGAAGTAGATCGGGTTCGACAACAGCCATGGCACCGGCGGCGTCCCCGGCGCCTCCGGCACCCGGATCTCCAGGCGATAGACCCCCTCGGCGCCGGTCAGCACGCGGCGCATGTCGCCGTACGACTTGGCCATCAGGCGGCCGTTCTTCATCAGGCCCATCTCGGCCCCGGCCGGCATCAGCGCGCGCGCGAGGAGCGTGACGTCTGAGTCCGACGAGACGCCGTCCCCCATCTCGATGCGGGCGACCCCCGCCTCGGCCCACAAGTCGAGCAGCGCCGGCCCCGCCAGCGCGTCGATGGCGGTGAAGACTCTCCCCTTCCGAATCGCGCCGTAGATCGCCTTCGCATCCTCCGCCGCGTGTCCCGACAGCGGCCGATCGAGCACCGCTCGGTTGGAGAACGTGCGGAAGCTCGCCTCGTAGCTGGGAATGCCGACGGTGCCGAACAGGCTGCCGCCCGGGTCTTCCGCGGGACGCCCGACGCCGCCGTGCGCGTCGACGGCGGCCAGCGCGACGACACGCTGCTTCGGCGTCAGCGCGTCCCAGCGCGCGATCGTGCGCGGCCGATCCAGCAGCGTCGCGAGCGCCGGCCCCTTCCGGAAGAAATACCCGATGCCGGCGAGCGCGAGGGCGGCGCGCGACTCGTCGCGCCACTGGCTGTCGAGGTTGAGCCACTCGATCCCGTCGACTGCCGCGTTCGAGGTCCACCGGAGCGCGGGCTTCTCGGAGTCCGGATGCGCGGCGATCGCGAACCCGCCCAACCGCGTCACGTCCTCGATCACCGCGTCGGCGGCGCCGCCGAGCGGATAGGGGGCGCGTGCCATGTCGATCGCCACGAGGTGCCCCTCGTCGGTGCTGATCTCGGCCGCGTCGAGCATCAGCACCGGGCCGACGTACTCAGGCGCGTCCGGCGGCCGCGTGCCGTCGCCGTGATCGGTGAGGATCACGAACTTCAGCCCGGCGGCGGCCGCCGCCGCGGCAATCGCGGCCTTGTCGCCGTGGCCGTCGGAGCGCGTGGTGTGCACGTGGTAGGCGCCCGGCACCGTGCGCGCGGCGAGATCCGACCACGCCGAGGCGTCGAGCCGCTCGGGCGCCGGCGGGACGACGTAGACAAAAAAAAGGACGCCGGCCGCAATGACGGCGACCAGCGTCCAGATGAGACGTCTCACAGGCGGGCTGGGGGGAGGGGGCAGACCCGTGTCCGACCCGTGTCTGACCCCGGTCGGGGTTACCGCCCCGCGTCGGCGCGCAGCGCGTTGGCCTTGTCGGCGCGCTCCCAGGTGAACTCGGGCTCGCAGCGGCCGAAGTGGCCGAACGCCGCCGTCTTCTTGTAGATCGGCCGGCGCAGATCCAGCGACTCGATGATCCCGCGCGGTGTCAGCTTGAAGTGGGCGCGGACCAGCTCCGAGATCTTCTCGTCGGGGATGGTGCCGGTGTTGGACGTGTCGACCAGGACCGACACCGGCTCGGCGACGCCGATGGCGTAGGCGAGCTGCACCAGGCACCGCTCCGCCAGTCCGGCCGCGACGACGTTCTTGGCGACGTAGCGCGCCATGTAGCACGCCGAGCGATCGACCTTCGTCGGATCCTTGCCCGAGAACGCGCCGCCGCCGTGCGGCGCCGCGCCGCCGTAGGTGTCGACGATGATCTTGCGGCCGGTGACGCCGGCGTCGCCGTGCGGGCCGCCGACCACGAAGCGCCCGGTCGGGTTGATCAGGATGCGGGTCTTGCCGTCGATCATCTCCTTCGGCACGACCTTGTGGACGATCTTCTCGGTCACCTCTTCGCGCAGCGTCTCGTTGGTGACGGTCGGGCTGTGCTGCGTCGAGATGACCACGGTGTCGACGCGCACCGGGCGGCTGTTGTCGTACTCGATCGAGACCTGCGACTTGCCGTCGGGGCGCAGGTAGTCCATCGAGCCGTCGCGGCGGCACTGCGACAGCGCCCGCACCAGCTTGTGCGCCAGCATGATCGGCATCGGCATCAGCTCGGGCGTCTCGGTGCAGGCGTAGCCGAACATCAGCCCCTGGTCGCCGGCGCCGCCGGGATCGACGCCCGCCGCGATGTCGGGCGACTGGCCGTGAATCGAGGACAGCACCGCGCAGGTCTCGGCGTCGAAGCCGTACTTGCCGCGGGTGTAGCCCACCTCCTTGATCGTCTCGCGGACGATGCTGGGAAAGTCGACGTAGCAGCTGGTGGTGATCTCGCCGGCGATCATGGCGAGGCCGGTCGTCACCAGCGTTTCACAGGCAACGCGCCCCACGGGGTCCTGCGCGAGAATGGCGTCGAGAATCGAATCGGAGATCTGGTCGGCGATCTTGTCGGGGTGCCCTTCGGTCACCGACTCCGAAGTGAACAAATAACGACCTTTACCGCTCATGTGTCGAATCGAGCTCCTTCGCGTGCTGGTAGATCGGCTGGTAAAACCTTAAAACTGTACCACATGCACGGAAAAACACCCAACTACTTCCGCGGGTGGAATTTGTCGTAGACCGCCCGCAGCCGCGCCTCCAGCACGTGGGTGTAGATCTGGGTCGTCGAGAGGTCCGCGTGCCCGAGCATCATCTGGATCGCCCGCAGATCCGCGCCGCGATCGAGCAGGTGCGTCGCGAACGAGTGGCGCAGCACGTGGGGGCTCAGGTCGCGCGACACGCCGGCCCTGATCCCGTAGTCCTTGAGCACCTTCCAGAAACCGACGCGCGAGAGCTGCGTGCCCCCCTTCGCATTCACGAACAGCCAGGACGACTTGCGCCCCTTCAGGAGCGCCGGCCGCGCCTCCGCCGCATAGCGGCGCACCCAGTCGGCCGCGGCATGTCCGAGCGGCACGATCCGCTGCTTGTCCCCCTTGCCGATGCAGGTCAGGTAGCCGGCGTCGAGGTTGATGTCGCCCGCCTTGAGCGAGAGCAGCTCGGTCACGCGCAGGCCGGTCGCGTAGAGCAGCTCGATCAGCGCCTTGTCGCGGACGCCGCGCGGCGTCGACGTGTCCGGCTGCGCCAGCAGGCGATCGACCTCGTCGAGGTCGAGGTACTTGGGCAATGCCGGCCACGCCCGCGGCGCGCGGAGATCTTCGGCGGGATCGGCGTCGACGGTCTTCTCGACGAGCAGGAACTTGAAGTAGCCGCGGAGGCAGGCGATCGCGCGGGCGACCGAGCGCGGCGCCAGTCCGTTGGTCATGAGCTGGCGCGCGAACGCCTCGAGATCCCGCCGCTCCAGGCGCTCCGGCGCGCGTCCCTTCGTCTCCGCGTACGCCGCCAGCGCCCCGAGATCGCGGGCGTAGCTGCTCAGCGTGTTCGGCGACATGCGCCTGACGTCGCGCAGGTAGTCGAGATACGTGTCGATCGTGGAGGCGCCCTTCACGTCACGCCAGCCCGGATCGACGCCGCAGCAGCCACTCGAGCGACAGGAGCAGCGCGAACGGGACGACCCACCATGCCGAGCGCATCGGATGGGCCGGACGGGTGACGCGGCGGGCCGGATAGGCGGCGCGCAGCGCGTCGACGAGCGCGGACGATCGATCGGCCGGAAACACCTGGCCTCCGGATGCGCGCGCCACGAGTGCCAGCGACGCCGGATCGGCGGTCGATCCATGCGTGACCGCGTCGGCGATCGTCACGGCCGCATCGCCGCGCCATGAACCGAGCGCCACCGACACGTTGTAGTCGCCGGCCGCCGCGGCACGCCACTCCCCTTCGTAAACGCCGGGCTCGGCCGTCGGCCACAGGCGCACCGGCTGATCGACACGCGCCGCCGGATTCACCGCGTGCGCGGCGATCGACGGCACGTCGATGCGATCCGGTGACGAGGGCAGTTCCGACGACCGCAGCCTGGCCGTCACGCGCACGGTCTCGCCTGGACGCGCCGCCGCCGGCATGACGGTGACGTCCAGCGCCGGCGAGACCGCCGCCGCTTCGTCGGCGATCGCGCGGCGCCAGAAGCGCGCAAAGCCGTCCTGGTCGCGGCCGCGGTAGCGCCAGGCGTCGAGCGCGCCGGAAAGGATCACGGCCCCGGCGCCGCGGCGGACGGAGAAGACGACCGGTTCCGCGTTCGCGGTCGCGGCCAGGACGCGCGCGGCCGGCGATGTCGCGCGCGGAACCAGCAGCTCGCTCGCGAGCACCTCGCCGGCGGCGCCGCGCAAGCGGGCGGGATCTTCGAGCACGCGCGGCTCGAACGCGGTGACGCCCGTGAGCTCGACGTAGCGCCCCGAGGGTCGCTGATCCGGGACCAACACCACCACGCCGCCGCGCTCCTCGACGAACCAGCGCAGCGCCTCGAGATCCGAGGCGGCCAGGTTGTCGGGGCCCCCGACCACCGCCACTTCGTACGGCGCCAGCGTCGCGCGGGTCAGGGCGGCCGGCGGCCCTCCCGCGCGCGTCGCGATGTGCGTCGACGCTCGCTCCACCGCCGACACGCTGAAGGCCGGCTCCCCTTCCAGTGCGCGCCGCGTGAACAGTGCGGGCCACGTCACGCCGGCTTCGACGACGAGGGTGCGCACCGGGCCGCGCATCGGCGGGAACGCGACATCGGCGGCGTTGTCGTCGTTCGTCGTCTCGCGCTCGAGCGGGATGGCTCGCACGCGCAGCCGTCCGCCCGCGGCGCCCGGCGGCAGGTACTGCAGCGACGGCGTCCAACGCTCGACGGCGTCGGTCCAGGTGTGTTTCGCCGATGCCACGGGGATGCCCGAGTCTTCGACCACGACTTCGGTGGACTGACCGACGACCCCTTTTCCGTCGACGGTGACGCGAATCTCGATGGCCTGCTCCGGGAGGCGCACATCGGGCGCCGTGGCGCGGGCCAGGGCGACGTTCGGCGCGGAAGGCGACGTGTCGAGCGCCCAGACGGTGCCACGGTAACCCGCATCTGCAGATGCGCCCGCTGCGCCGACGAGTATGGTCGCGGCCTCCCCCTCCGCGGCGTTGACGCTGAAACCGGCGTTGCGCAGCCCGTCGGACAGCGCGGCGGCGGTACGGCCATCGCTCGACGCCGGGACGATGCGGATCGCGGGGCGCTCGAGGCGCGGCAGAGGCACGCGCGGATCCAGGGCGGCGGCGGCCGCGACGGCGATCGCCGTCCACCGCGCCATCGTGCCGAGTGCCGTCATGGCCGCGGGCCTCCGCGGCCGGCGGCTCCGGCGAGACGCGAGGCGTCCCGAGGCACGCGCACCGCGTCGATCCGATCCGACTGCGCGCGGGCGACGATCGGCCCGGCCGCGCGCTGGAGCGACGCGCGGGCGCGGTCGATCTGTCCCGCCGCGACGGCGTCGCGCGCGGCCAGGACGTCGCGCGCCGCTCCCTGGACGTCGCGATCCGCGATCGACAGCATCCGCTCCGCAACGCGGGTCAGCGCGGCGGCAAGATCGCTGCGGCGCGCGGGATCGTCGAGGGCCCGCATCGCGGAGACGAGGTCCATCAGCGCCGCGCGCCCCGCCGCAGTGGCGGGATCGTCCGCGACCGGCGCCAGCGCCCGCGTCCAATCGGCGGCGGAGGCGAGGTCTCCCGACAGCCGCCGCGCCGGGTCGATGCGGACGCGGCTCGGGAGCGCGCGCAGCAGGTAGCGGCTGTGGCCGAACGCGCGCTGCAGGGCCTTGACCGCGTCCTGCGCCGGCGGCAGCGCCTGTTTCGCGGCGACCGCGGCCAGCTCGCGCTCGACCCGCCCCATCAGGACCGTCGCGTTGACGATCTCCCGCCGCGCCTGGTTCGCCAGGCGGCCCTCCTGGATCTCGTGCGACGCCTCGGCCTCGACCTGTTCGTCTTCGACTTCGCCGCCCAGCAGGAAGATGAAGTTGGCGCGGACCGCGCGCTGCTCGGCCGCGATGTTCGCCGCCGTCGCTTCCACCTCCGCCCGCGGCAGCGATCGCTCCTTCGCGATCAGGCGCTGGATTTTCAGCACGATCATCGCCTGGCTCAGGGCGTAACGCTCCTTGTCGGGCGGCATCTCCACGCCCTCGAGCGGCACGTCGCCGGGGCCCGCGATCTCGATGAAGAAGGTGTCGGACGAGGCGACGCCGGCCTCTCCCGGACGCCGATCCGCGGCCACCGCGCGATAGATCAGCGCGTCGCCGGGTTCGAGCTTCAGCCGGGGCAGCACGAGCGCCGCCTCGGCGCGCCACGACTGCTCCGAGGATCGCGACACCGAGACCGGCAGCGTGCCTTCGGTGAAGGTGAACTGCTCGCCCGTGCCGGACACCACCGTGTAGCGTAATTCCAGCAGCCGCAGCCCGAGGTCGTCCTCCGCCTGCGCCGCGATCGGCACCGTCGTCGATGCGTTCGGCAGCCGCAGGTCCCTGGCCGGCGCGGTGATCTTCACGTCGGGCGCGCGGTCCGGCGTCACCGTCAGCGGAAGCAGACGGTGCAGCGG
>Ga0075425_100001890_pt1 | contig 20620 bp, 13 predicted proteins | sample SoiMethybrSBSTD4_FD_75300 | JGI IMG/M metagenome (GOLD analysis project Ga0075425, IMG submission 75300) | Bulk soil microbial communities from a Populus tree surrounding site in Tennessee, USA - Soil MetaG P. TD hybrid SBSTD4 | ecosystem: Environmental > Terrestrial > Soil > Tree plantation... | reverse complement strand
CTGCTGGCTTCTGAAATTGTTTTTCCCTTCAACATCGCACGCAGGCCCACCAGGGTTCGGTTGAGCGATTCCCGCGCGACGCGATCGACGATCGGATTGGCGACGGGCCGCACCAGCATCGGCACCGGCCGGCTGAGACTGACTGATTCACATTCCACGATCACGCCGCCCTGCACGGCTTCGTATCGCCAGTACGCATTCAGACGCCACAGAAACCCGTTGTCATCGTCAGGAGACTTCTCGTGTTCCTGGGGAGTGCCGGCCTTCGCGAGTTCAGCGATCTTCGTAGCCACGCTGCGAGCGGCGGCGCGTGTGCCGCCGATCCGCTTGTACTCGACCGCATGTTCGGTGTTATAGGTGACGGTGATCAAGTTTGTTCGGCGCAATTTCATGAAGATCAGCAGGCGATCGCCTTTGCGCTCGATCAGTCGTGACGCCAGCACGTCTTCGTAGTGCTCCGACTCATGCCCGGCGTTCTGCTGGATCCGATCGATGACCGACTGAACGGTCGTCGCGGGCAAGAAGATCGCACCGATCCAGTGATGAATCTTCCCGTCCTCCACGCCGGGTGGATCGATCTTGAACAGCTCGGCCTGCCCGGCGAGGACTCTCTCTCGCCAGCCGTGTGCCTCCTTCTCACGATCGAGAGCGAAGAAGGAGGCTCCTTCTGACGCCGACGCGTTGTAGCGGCCGTCTATTTTCGCCTCGTAGGTTTTCCAGCCAGCGAGAGTCGCGGCGCCTGGTCCTGCTTCCGCAGTCGGCGTCGTGCCGAGAAAAACAAACAACGCAATCGGAAAGGATATGAGTCGTCGGCGTCCGTCCGCCCGGAACACGAGCGATTCGCTGGCGGCGAAGTTCACGACCGAGCACGCGGCAATTGCGATCACATTGGAGGCGAGCGCGTCCAGCCCGGCGACGCCAGTGCAGAACGCCGTCACGGCGATGTTGCCGGCCAGTGACACGGCACCGTTCAAGAGATGAAAGTGCATCAAGCGCAATGCCGTCGCCTGTGCCGAACGCGCTGGCCGATCGTTCCACGTCCAGCGCTGGTGCCACAGGAAATTGTGCAGCACGGCGGATTCGACGCCAAGTGCTGTCGCAGCGAGATAATGCATCCCCGCCACTCGCACCAGAAAGGCGACCACTCCGAGCTGAACCACCATGCCGGCCAAACCGACGATGTTGAAGACCACCCAGCGCTTTGCAGAACGGCGGATCACTTCTGCGCCAAGGCGCCCGGCCGGTGCGTGACCCTCATAGACTATTTGAGATACGGCGGACATCTACTGGAGAAGGCGCAATCCCGCCGGGGAAGGGCTCACAAACCAGCGGCCGGCTTGGCCCGGAGGACACCGACCTGGACCAGAACGCCTGTAAAGTCGAGGATACGTCGCTCGTGAATGATCTGGTTGCCGTCGAGCGTGTAGACGAACGCGCAATTGGCCTGCACATGCCGGCCGGACGCTGGGAGGCCGAAAAAGTCGCCCGCGTGTGTGCCTGAGATCGTCATGATCATGGCCACGCGGTCGCCGTCGATCAGGAGATCGTGTTCGGTGAAACGGAGACCTGGAAACGCGGTGAACCACACCTGATAAATTCGTTGGATGTCCTCGCGTCCTTCGAGAACGCCGCCCGTTGGACTGACAACGATGGCATCAGGCGCATGGTCGGAGGCCAGAGCCGCCGCATCGTGTGCGTGCCAGGCGGCTTCGCGCCGCTTGAACATGGCCGTGATTTCTTCGCGGGTCATAATCAGTCCTTTTCAATTTGAGGACGCGCGAAGTTCCCACGGGCACTATAGGCTTGTACGTGTATGGTATTCAACCGTGGCCGAACTCTCAAGTTCCCCTCGTGCCATAATCCGCGCGCTATGACCCCGACCGTTACCAAAACATCCCGACGTGGCGTTGTCAGTCTGTTGACCTTCGGGGCCTGTGTCGTTGCCATGGTTGGATCGATTGCCCAGCGTGGGGCGGTGCCGTCCCCAAGACCGGGCCGCCAGCCCAACGGGGCAACGCTCCTGCCGAACGGATGGCGTATCGCCCCTGCCGGACGACATGTCCAGGTTGGAGATCTGCCACTCAACATGGCCGCTTCGGTCGACGGACGATTCCTGGTGATCACCAACAATGGATGGTCGCGTCCGACGCTCACGGTGTTCGATACGAAAAACGAACAGATCACCCGGCGCGTGAGCGTGGACAACGCGTGGCTGGGACTGGCATGGGCGCCGGACGGTTCACATCTTTATTCAGCCGGCGCGGCCGAAAACACCGTGTACGACTTTGCGTGGACGAACGGGTCGCTCAAGGATGCTGGCCGCATTTCGATGGGCCCGCCCGAACGGAGAACCGGCGGAGAGTTTCTCAATGCGGGATTCATCGGAGGACTCGCGATGGCGCCGAATGGACGGACGCTGTATGCGATTCACGTCTTCGGGCAAGCCGTCAGCGCGATCGATCTGGAATCGCGCAAGGAAACCAGGAAAGTCAATCTCGCAGCGGAGCCCTATACCGCGCTGATGGCTCCTGACGGACGGACGCTCTTTGTTTCTCTCTGGGGCGGCAGCAAGGTACTGATGTTTGCGGCGGACACGCTGGACACGCTGGCCGAGATCCCAGTTGGACCGCATCCGAACGCGATGGTGCTGTCCAAGGACGGCAGGCGGCTGTTTGTGGCGTGCGCGAATACGAACGCAGTCTGGGTCGTGGACCTCGCGACAAGAGCCGCGAAGGAACAGATATCGGTTGCGCTCTATCCGAATGCGCCGGTCGGAACGACGCCGAACAGTCTGGCGCTCTCGCCAGATGGGACGGCGATGCTGGTCGCGAACGCTGATAACAACACCGTCGCGGTCGTCGATGTGACGAGTCCCGGCGCGAGTAAGGTCCGGGGCTGGATTCCTGTTGGGTGGTACCCGACGGCGGTCTCGTTTTCGCCCGACGGCTCGCGGTTCTTCGTGTTGAACGGCAAAGGACTCACGAGTGAACCGAATCCGCGCGGTCCACAGCCGGGCGGTATCCAACTGGACGGCCGATACACCGCCAACATGCTTCAGGGAGCCCTGTCGATCGTGCAGATGCCAGACGCGACAGCGCTCCAGGCGTTCACGCGGCGCGTGCTCGACCTCACGCCATACAAGGACACGACGCGACTGGCTCCTGCCGGGGCGCCGATCGACAGTCCGATTCCTCGTCGTGTCGGTGGGCCGTCCCCGATCAAGTACGTCTTTTACGTCATTCGGGAGAACCGCACCTACGACCAGGTGTTCGGCGACATCGCCCGCGGCAACGGCGATCCGTCGTTGACGCTCTTTGGCGAGGAAATCACCCCCAACGCGCACGCGCTGGCGCGCGAGTTCACGCAGTTCGACAATTTCTACGTCGACGCGGAAGTCAGCTACGACGGCCACGCGTTCTCGATGGGCGCCTACGCGACCGATGTGGCGGAGAAATTGTGGCCGACCAACTACGGCGGCCGCGGCACGCCGTACCTGAGCGAAGGCGGATTCAACATTCGCGATCAGTACGGGAATTTTTCCGCACCACCGCTCGGCTATCTCTGGGATTTTGCCAAACGCGCCAACGTCTCAGTCCGCAGTTACGGCGAGTTCGCATCGTGGTCGCGGCGTGGAGCAGAGGTGCGTGCCGACGTACCAGGACTCCAGGGACTCGTGCACCCTTCGTATCCGCCATTTGATCTGGGCGTGCCGGATCAGCAGCGGGCGGACATCTGGCTGGATGAGTTTCGTCAGTTCGAGCGCGATGGTAATTTGCCGCGGCTGTCGATCATTCGGCTTGGCAACGACCACACGAACGGAACGGCGCCAGGTTCACCGACTCCGCGCGCGATGGTTGCCGACAACGATCTTGCGCTCGGCCGGATTATCGAGGCGATTACCCACAGCCGTTACTGGAAAGAATCGGCGATCTTCGTCCTCGAGGATGATGCGCAGAACGGTCCGGATCATGTGGATGCGCATCGATCGGTCCTGCTGGCCGTGAGCCCGTTTTCCAGAAGGCGGTCGCTCGACAGCACGCTGTACACGACGTGCAGCGTGTTGCGCACCATCGAATTGATACTTGGCTTGCCGCCGATGAGTCAATACGATGCGGCCGCTACGCCAATGTACGCCGCATTCCAGCCGACACCAGACCCGGCGCCGTTTACCCATCGTGCGGGTCGCGTCCCGCTCGACGAGAAAAACGACTGGTCTTCGCCCGGCGCTCGTGCGTCGCTGCAGATGAACTTGCGCGATGCCGACCGGGCTCCGGAACTGGAACTCAACGAGATTCTCTGGCGGTCCATACGCGGCGCTGGCTCGGTCATGCCGCCGCCGCGGCGCACGGGGTTCATTCGTTCCATTGAGGTTGACGAGGAAGACGATGCAAGGGAAACGAAACGCGAGCGGGAGCGCGATAGCGAGCGGGAGCGCTAGCCGAAGTTCGAGCCCACGCGCGATACGTGTGCGAGCGGCACGCGGCACCGACCGCGCCTTCGTGCTCGACACCGCCGCGCGGCTGGCGGATTTCGGCCCGCCGGCATGGCGCACGTCCGAAGAACTCGTCGAAGGAGAAGCCCGCACGCTGCGCGACTTCTTCGAGTCACCAGACGACGGTACGCGCCTGCTCATAGCCGAGACCGGCGACGGACGCGTGGGGTTCGTTCTGGTCGAGGAGTTGCGCGATTACTTCACGCTCGAGCGTCACGGGCACGTCGGCATTCTCGCCGTGACCGCCGGCGCCGAAGGGCGCGGCGCCGGTGGAGCGCTCTTACGCGCCGCCGAAGCATGGGCTCGCGATCGAGGCTTCCGCACGTTGACGATCAACGTGTTCAGCGGCAATCACCACGCGCGCGCCGTCTACGAGCATTTCGGGTTCGAGGAAGACACAGTCAAATACGTCAAGCGAATCTGACGTGAATACTGAAATTGCTGATTGCTAATTGCTGAATGCTGAATTGGCGGGGTCTGAAGACCCCGCCCTACTATCTCCCCTAGGGTTATAAAAGTGTAGGGCGCGGTCTTTAGACCGCGCCTAAATCAGCAATCAACAATCAACAATCAGCAATTTCAGCATGCAGTATCACTCCACCGCGAGCGCCATCACCGGATCGATCCGCGTAACCCGTCTTGCGGGGAGAAAACTCGCGACCAATGCGGCGATGGCGAGGGTGACGACGACGCCGGCAAAGACTGCAGCGTCGCGCGGGTTGACGTGATACAACACCGGCTGCAGTTTGTCTGAGACGAGGAGCGCAAGCATCAATCCGAGCGCGAGACCGACCGCCAGCTGCACGACACTCCGCCGCATCACCAGCACGATCAATTGAGTGCCCTGCGCACCGAGCGCCGATCGCACGCCCATTTCGCGAGTGCGCTGCGTGACCGCAAAAGACATGACGCCGTAGAGACCGGCTGCCGCCAGAAACAGCGCACAGAAGCCGAAGATCATGAAGAACGTGCCGAAGACGGTGTAGAACCAGGTTTGACGTTCGATCACGCGTTGCAGCGTGCTGACCTCATAGATCGCGAGCTCGGCGTCGAGCGACGCGACGGCGCTCCGAACGGCCGGCGTCAACGTGGCTGCGTCGCCGCGTGTCCGCAGCGCAATGCGCACGCCGTTGGCGACGTCGCTCTGGGGAATCGGAATGTAGTAGCCCACGGGGCTGGCGTTGTTTCTGCCGATTCCTTCCATGATCAGATCCGGCACGACGCCGACAATGGTCAACCACGGCTCCTTCGCGTTTGGTCGAATCCGCCGCATTTGATGCCCGATCGGGTCGACCTTCGGAAAGTGCGTTCGGGAAAAGGACTGATTGATGACCGCGACCGGCTGGCTGGTTGCGGTATCAGCGGTCGTGAACTCGCGGCCGCTCAGAATCGTCGTCTCGAATGTGTCGAAGTATCCCGCCGTTACGATCCCTTCACGCGCCAGCGGATAGTCGGATTGCTGTGCGTACGCCTTGCCCTCGATCTGCACGGGGATGGTGCCATTCCCCGCCGCAGGCAGGCCATCGGACAGCGTGGCGGCCTCAACCCCCGGAACCGCTTGAAGCCGCGGCAGCAGTTGCTCGAAGAACCTGATGCTCGAGGGGACATCCGGATACCCGGTTCGTGGAAGATCCACGCGTGCGGTCAGAATGTTTTCGACCCTGAACGGCATCTCAACGTTCTTCAACTGCACGACGCTCTTGATCATCAGCCCCGCGGCGATGAGCAGTCCGCAGGAGACCGCAAGCTCGGCGACCACCAGGCCGCTGCTGAAACGGCCGAGCCTTCCGCTTGTCGCCGACCGGCTGTCCTCTTTCAGCGCCGATCCCGCGCTCACTCGGGCGGCGTGAAGCGCCGGCAACGTACCCGCCAGCACCCCCGCGATGATGATCAGACTGATGACGAAAAACATCACGCGATAATCCAGATCGAATGTGATCCAGAACGGGGGCGGATCGGCCGAGAGCGCCCGGACGAACCAGCGCACGCCGAGTACGCTCAGTCCGATCCCGATGGCCCCCCCGGCAACCGCGAGCACCAGCACTTCCGTCAAGTGCTGCCGCACGACGCGGTAGCGGCCCGCACCAAGAGCCATCCGGACGGCGACTTCCCGCTTTCTGAGTAATGCGCGGGCTACCAGCAGGTTCGACACGTTGACGCACGCGATCAACAGCACGCCGACGCCGGCGCCAAGCATCGTGTAGAGAAGGGCGTATATTTCCGGTCCAAGTACCGTTCGTGTGTACGGAACGACGTCAGCTCCTCTGCCGCGATTCGTCTCGGGAAACTCCTGCTCGAGCTGCGCAGCAATTGCCGTCGCCTGTACCTTCGCCTCTTCGATGCTGACGTCCGGTTTCAGGCGGGCAATGACTTGATAAAACGGCTCTTCGCCTCGCTTTTTCGCGTCCGCATCGATCGCGAGCGGAGTCCACAGGGATTCCCGAAGGGGAAAGCCGAATTTCTCGGGCATGACTCCGATGACTGTGCGTTGCACGCCGCTCGCGCGGAGGCTCGTGCCGACAACATCCGGCGAACTGCCGAATCGATCGCGCCACAGTTTGTAGCTGAGCAGCACGACAGCCTCGCCACCGACTCGGTCGTCCCCTTGCTGAAATCCTCGCCCGAGAATTGGCTGTACGCCCAACGCTTCGAAGGCGGCGACGGTCAGAGATCCGGCGCTGAATCGTTCCGGCCGGCCTTCTTCCGTCGAAAGGTTCATGGGCGACGCTGCGTACTCGCCAAACTTCTCGAACGAGGTCTGCCGGGCTTTCCAGGTGACAAGGTCGCGGACGCTGATCGGCTGGTGTGGCTGATTCTGTGAGGGGTTGGTGCCAACGACGGCGACGATACGTTCGGCATTGGGAAATGGAAGTCCCTTGAACATGCCGCCGTTGATGATGCAGAAGACAGTTGTGCTCAGGCCGATGCCGAGTCCGAGCGTCAGGATCGCCACCACTGACAGCATCGGATACTTCACCAGCATCCGCAGTCCGGATCGAATATCTGTGACGAGTTGACCCATGGGGATGACGAACGACGAGAAGTCGTCCGTAGGCTGCTATTGTCGCAGATCAGCGGCCGGATCGATCGCCCGCCGTAGCGGCCTCGTCAGGCAGGTGGGTCCGCCGCCGCCTTTCATGCTGATGTTCTCCCCGTCGTACTCGATCACCTCCACCCGTGCCGCTTCCAGTCGGCGGCGAGTAATCGGATTCCCTTTCAGCATCACCACCCGCCGCGGGGCAATCGCGAGAACGTTTGCGCCCATCGACGCGAACTCCTCGTCGGGAACTTCGACCAGCGAAATGCCTCGGTCGAGCAAGAGCTCACGGAACGGGACGGGCATGAGCGGCGAGTAGACAACTGCAAGGTCGCGATCGATAGGGCTAATCAACGACATGAGGTGGAAAACATCAGCACTGCCTCGCCAATGTGGCAGCGGCACGACGATCAACTGATCGATGTCGCCCTTCAGCAACGATCGAAGCTGCGTGATTCCTGCGTCGTTCGTCCGGTAGCCACGGCCGACGACGATGGTGCGTCGATCGAGCCACAGGATGTCTCCACCTTCCAGCCGGCCGGGCGCCGCGATAGACCCGACGATTGGATACTCAGCCGCTCGAAACGCCGTTTCCTGAGCAGCGGGCTCGCTTTCACGGGCAGGCTTTCCCATGCGACAGAGGATCACCCCGCGATCGCACACGATGGACGCATCTCTCACATAGATCGAATCTAGCGTCGTCTCATGCGACTCGGGCAGAAAGTGCAGCGTGACGCCGCGCTCGTTCAGCGAAGAGAGGAATCGATCGTACTCAGCGATGGCCGCCGTGATGTCGGGAGGTGCGACGAAATTGAGCGCGCGCCATTGCCCGGCAATGGTCGCCGCGTCGCGAAACGCATCCCGTGGATGTTTGAGGAGGATCCGGGTGATCGCCCCGGTTTCGGATTGCCCCGTCTCGGTCACTTTCGGACCATCCAGACGTAAACCGGCAGACCGCTCATGAGCAGCAAGAATCCCCAGTAAACCACGTCGGCGCCGGCGCCGCTTATCGCCCAAAGCGAGTACGCGAACGCCAGCGCGGAGATCACATGGGCGCCGGGGGCCTGCCCTGAGCGAGCGGTTGAACTGGCGAGTCGAAGGGGCCCGTTTGTGAGGAACCCCGCTAACGAGCAAAACACGTAAGGGATCAGCGTGCTCAGTGTGGACAGCAGGATCACGAACGTGAACAGCGAAACCAGTCCGCGCGTGTAATTCATCGCGATCATCGTGGTCGACAGAATGCCGCCGATCACGAGACCAAAGGCTGGTACGTCGGTGGACGACGTGCGGCGAAATATCGACGGGAACAGGCCGTCTTCCGAAACCGCGAGTGGAAGCTGACCGACGATCAGGATCCAGCCGTTCAACGCGCCAAGGCACGAGATCGCCGCACCGATCGAGATGAACGCGGCGCCGCCATCACCGGCAAGAACGCGCGCCGCTTCGGTATATGGCGCGGTCGTCTGGTTCAGCACGGCTGATGGCACCGTTCCCATGACCGCGATCGTTCCGAGCATGTAGATCGCCGCGGCCAGCAGAGTTCCGATGACCGTGGCGCGCGGAATAGTTTTTTCCGGATGGCGAATCTTCGCGGCCGGAATGGTGGCGCATTCGAGCCCAAGAAACGCCCACAACGTCAGAGTGGCCGTTGCCGTAATGCCGTGCGCCAGGGCTCGAGGGCTCGTATCGGCGATGACGAAGTGCTCGCGGTTCAAGACGAACATTCCGCCCACTCCCACCATGACAAGCGGCAGGATCTTGAGCACGGTCGTCGTCACTTGAACGGCGCCCGCCGTGCGCACGCCGCGCAGGTTCACCGCGGTGAGCGTCCACAAGGCGACGATCGCGAGCCCGGCTCCGGATGCCGGATTGCGGACCAGCGAGGGAACGAACGGATCGAGGTAGCCAACGAATGCGACAGCCAGTGCTGCATTCGCGCACCACACGGAAATCCAGTAACCCCACGCGACGATAAAGCCCGCCAGTTCACCAAACGCGGCGCGGGTGAAGGCGTAAGGCCCTCCTGCTGCGGGATTCGCTGCGGCCAGTCGCGCAAAGACGAGCGACAGCAACACGGCGCCGGCCGTCGACATGATCCAGCCGGCCAGACTGATCGCTCCAAATGGCGCAAGGGATGCAGGCAGTAAGAAGACTCCGGAGCCGACCATGTTGCCCATGACGAGCGCGACCGCCGTCCAGAAACCGAGCGGCGCAGCCTGCGTTGCGGCGCCACGATCTGCACTCACGTCCATCGCGCGGCACTGTACAAGGGAAAATGGAAAAGGCAGAAGGAAAAACGCAAGACGCCTTCGTCCGCTTACGCCAGCGCGTCTTAGAATCTGATTGTGCGTACACCAGCGTTGATTGCGGAACTGGCCTTGCCGATCGCCTTGCTGTGCGCACCACCGGCGCAGTCACCGTCGTCCGCAGACTAGCGCGATTCATCGCCGCATCAGGTGCCATCCGTAATGGTGGACAGCACGACACGGTTGTAGGTGCTCGATTGGGGCGGATCGGGCCGTCCCATCGTCCACGGCCGCGATGGTTGCCCGATGGCAACGCGACATTCGAGCTGGCGTGCCCAGAGCACGAATCGTCAGTCTGGTCGGCGCCCACTTGTATATGTTCCTGTCGAACGAGGCCGACGTGCTTCGCTAGATCCGAGCCTTCGGTGCGCGACCATTGCCGAACCACAGGTGGCTGTTTCTACGACGCCCACGTTCAATGCGGGTGAGGCCTATCGACGGTTTGTCGAAAGTGGCGCCTCGCAAACTCCCTGCCTGATCCCGTTTTCAGATACCGCTCGAACTTGACGGCCGGCTCCTCGTCGTCGAATTCGACGACCACCAGCGTTCGCCACGGCCGACGGTCGGCAGTATGTTGTGAGAGTCCGGCGTTATGTGCGGCCAGCCTTGCGTCCATACAAGACGTAACACCCACATAGTACGTGTCCGGAACGTTGATGCTTTTGAGAATGTAGACGAAGCGCTTCGGTTGAGTCACGTTTGGTGAGAATCAAACTTCGGACCGCCGGAGTCATTCGTCAAATGAACGCAGAATCGCGTGAAGTGATTCACACACTTGGCAGTTTCTGCGACACCATAACTTATTGGGATGATCATCCTGCCGTGCAGCATTCGCGGACGCTCGGCGGGCTTTCAGGGGAAGGATCCGCCTACGCGCCGCTTCGCGGCGACTCCGGCGGACAGCCTCCGCGTGTCGGTGATTCGTTCGATGGGGCGGTTGACAAGGCTTGCCAGCCGGAGCCTCGCTCATGTTCAGGCGAGCGGAGGCTGGAATATGGCAGAATCGAGGCGTGGTCTCGATCCTTCGCAAAGAGCGTCGCGTCGTCGAGCATTTCCGCGCGGTCGGCGCGACGTCGCCGGCGACCGCCAGGCGACTCGACGATCTTCACGAGCGGCACAGTCTTGGATTGCGCCGCCTCCGCCACCGCGTCGTCATCCGGGAAGCGAGCCCGGAGCATTTCTATCTCGATGAAGAAGTCTGGCACGCCCTCGGCCGCACACGCCGCCGCGTCAGCGTCGCCGTCCTGGCGCTGATCGTGCTCCTCATCATCGGAGTCCTCGGGGTCATCCGGCTGATTGCGCCGTCGTAGCCCAATTACTTTGTCGCAATTAGTCCGTCGCGCATGGCGACGCGCCGGTAGAGTTCCCCGTCTGTTGCCGGGTTGCCCTCGAGCAGGAAGTGACCGATGGCGTTGTGGGTATCACCAGCCGCGGCCGTGACGACGATCGTGTCGAATGGCGCCGATTGGGCGCGCCCGGGAATATCGACGGTGTAGTCGGTGAGGCCAGGTTGCCGCCGGTACTCGGGGACGGGACCAAGTTCCAATGTGCTGACGATGCGACTCCCAGACAAGAACGTCAGCACGTACCGATCGTCGGAGTCTAGCGTGACGTCCAGGTATCGCCGGCCGGCGCGCGGCGCACAGTCGATCGCGAGCGGGCGCACGAGTACGTGGTTTCCCTGCGCATCGTACGGGGAACCGACCTGCCGAATCGTGGACAACTCACCGAGCGGCACGACCGATCCAGCGTGGCGATAAAACTGGCGGTTCAGGTCAGGGCTCGAGCCTCGGAGATTCATCCCCAGGATTGCCTGGACTCGCTCGCGAGTGAACAGGCGATCGGAACGCGTGATTACACGCAGCCGATCGTAGAAGCGATGAAGATTTGGATCGCGGAGCTGATTGCTCGAGGTTTCGAGACTCTCGCGATAGCCGTCGGGAATCATGCGGCGGTAATGGCCAGTTCGCCATTCAGGGTTGAACACTGCCGGGAGTCTCGCAAGTAGCGGATCCGCGAGCGCGCATTCATCGAGCAGATGCACGTACGGGCCAAAGTCGAGACCGGCGGCGCCCATGAGACCACACGCGTCGACGACGTTTCGGCGCGCCCCGTGCCACGGCGACGAGGGCCAATCTGGATCGCGAAAGGTGCCCCGTTTTGCGAGCGCCAGTGAGCGATCGTGAAAGTACACGGCGCGCTCGTCCACGATCCCGCTAGGCTTTGGCGCGGCGTCGACGTTCCGGCTGTTGCTCCACAACGGCACGTGAGTCGCCGTACAGCCGACAATCAGCAACGCCCCGGCAGCGGTCGCCCACAGGGGCTTCGATGCGACGGCCAGCCGGGACATCAGGAGCGCGCTCGCAAACACGGGAAGCGCGAGGAATCGGCCGGTCATGAAATCGCCGCCGATCGAGACGACATATCCGAGATAGAGGACCACGCCTGCCGCCAGCGCGCGCGGCGCCACGTTTCGATGAGATGCGGCAGCGACGACCGCGATGGCAATGGCAGTGAGTGTGATCGGATCCCGATCGAGCGAATCAAGAAGATAGAGCAGGCCCTGCGCCCGCAGTTCTCCCGGGTCGATTCCGGTCGCAAGCTTTGCGTACGCTGTGTTGGGAAAAGCGAACCCGTAGTAGACGAGCGCAAAGATCGTCCATGCCAGCGCTGGCAGGCTGCCGAGAGCCATCGACCGCAGGCGCGCACGGACGCTGCCGGGACGCCAGCTGGCGACGCCGAGAAGCGGCACGACGACGAGCACGGCGTCGGGCCGCGTCAGGTAGAGCAGCGAGGCGAGCGACCACAGCAGCGTCAGTCGCCGGCCGTTCGATATCGTCTGGCTAAAGAAGACGGCGACGAAAACCGCGACGAGCACGTTCGCCAGAGGATTCTCGAGTCCTGACGTTGAGAAGTCCACGAACGCCGCTGAGAAAAGCAGAACCACCGCGGCGGTGATTGCCTGGAACACGGAGATCGCACGGGTCAATGCCAGCCAGAACGCGATGACCGACAGGATCATGCCAATTGCAAACGTCGTGATGTAGACGTTACCAATGACCAGGTATCCGATGGTCAGCAGAAACATCCAGAGTGGATGTGTGTATGTCTGCACGCGCTCCGCGATGTTGAACCTCAGTCCGAACCCATGAGTCACATTCAACACGGTGCGCAACGTAATCGCGGCATCGTCGCTGATCCAGGCGGTACGGAAAAGGATGGCGGCGAAAATAACTGTCGCGATCGCACTCAACGTGCGACGGAGCGGGAAAGATGTCTGGTCGATGGGGAAAGTATACAGGACGGAGTGCGTCACCACATGGTGCGCGCGGGATACTGCGTGACGAGCGGGTCGGGAGTGACGATTGTGAGTCCATGAACGATCGCCTGGCTGACCAGCATGCGATCGAATGGATCGGCATGCAGCGCCGGCAGCTTGACGACGTGGAGGGCTGACTCCTCATCAATGGGCAGCGACGAAATCCCGTAACGCTCGCGCGCCGCAACGACCAGCCGATCGGGCGCCACCGGCAGCCGTAGCGCACCTTTCGAGAACTTCACCGCGATTTCCCAGACGGACGCGGCGCTCAGCCAGAGGTCACCGCTGGTCAGGCTGCTGCCGACGCGCTCTGGCAACTTCCGTTCGCCGGTGATGAGCCAGAGAAAGACGCACGTGTCGACCAGCAGCTTCACGCGCGTCCCTTGCGCTTGGCTTTCCGACCGGTTCTCGTCGTGTTGGTTCCTCGTGGTTCCGCGACTTTCAACCCCTGCGCCTCGGTTCCCTCCCACGCGGCTATCTCATCGGCGGGCAACGGATCGAAGAACGCAGCCGTGACGAATGTTTCACCTGGATACATGGGCGTCAGATCCCGCGGTGCGTTCCGAACCGGCTCGACCGGCCGCAGTTCCGCGACCGGCTGGTTATGTTTGCAGATCACGACCCGCTCCCCTTTTATCGCCACCTCGAGATACTCAGACAGCTTAGCCTTGATCTGGTAAATATTGACCATAATCATGACCATAATATAGACCATTTGCGCTATCGCGGTCCAGTCGGGGGTCACACGGACGGAGTCCCGCGGGTGAAATCCATGGTATTTTCCCTGCCCGACGGGGCTTCCCGTCGCCTTGCAAGACGGTTGAACTGGAGGAATGGGAATGAGCGTTTCGATAGGCGGGAGAACGGCGCTTCGCTGGAGCGGCGCGCTGGCCATTGCGCTGGCGATCGCAGGCACTGGCGCGACGGGCCTGTTCGCCCAGGCCAAGACGTCGACGCCGGCGCAGAAGCTCGATGCCGATTACACGGCCAAGATCAAGGCGGCAACCGCCGATCCGCGGATCCTGACGGAACTCGTGGACCACGTGCCGGCCTCCGACAAGGTGCCCTCTCCGCTGAAGTTCTTCGGCTACATCCCCGGCGAACCAGGCCACATGACGTATTACAAGGATATTGCGCGATATCTGGACGCGCTCGACAAAGCGTCGGATCGGGCGACGATGTTCAAGATTGGCGTGAGCGATGAGGGCCGCGACATGTATGCGATGGCCATCGCCGATGAAGCGACGATCAAGCAACTCGACAAATACCGCCAGATCACTGCCGAACTCACCGATCCGCGCAAGCTGACCGACGCGCAGGCCAAGCAGCTCATCGCCACCGGCAAGCCGATCTATTTCGCCTCGGGCAGCATCCATTCGCCTGAGACCGGCAGTCCGGAAATGCTGATGGAACTCGCGTATCGACTCGCCGTCGAGGAGTCGCCGTTCATCCAGACGATTCGCAACAACGTCATTTTCGTGTTCACGCCGGCGAGCGAGGTCGATGGCCGCGAGAAGCAGGTGGACAACTTCAACGCGCAGCAGAAGGGACAGCCGGTTCCGTCGATGGTGTATTGGGGGAAATACGTCCAGCACGACAACAATCGCGATGGCATCGGCGTCGGCCTGCGGTTGACGCAGGTGATGCTGAAGACGTTTCTCGATTGGCACCCGACCGTCTGGCACGACCTCCACGAATCGGTGACGCTGCTCTACACGTCGACCGGCACGGGTCCCTACAACTCGATCGTCGATCCGATCCAGATCAACGAGTGGTGGCTGCTCGCGCAGACCGAGATCATGGAGATGACCAAGCGCGGCGTGCCAGGCGTGTGGACCTACAACTACTACGATGGGTGGGTTCCGAACTACATGTTCTGGATCGGCGTCACGCACAATTCGATTGGGCGGTTCTATGAGACGCAGAGTTTTGGCGGTGCCGCGAATCGTCCACTGCCGGTTCAACAGAGTCGCGAATGGTACCGGCCGAATCCGACGCCGCCCGACATGCAGTGGGGGCCGCGCAACAACGTCAACATGCAGCAGAGCGCGCTGCTCATCGCGTTGAATTCGGTCGCAAAGAACAAAGAGACGTTTCTCGAGAACTACTACGTCAAGAACAAGCACACCATCGAGCGCGGGAAGACACAGGCGCCCTATGCGTATGTGATCCCGGCAAGACAGCGGCGGCGCGTCGAAGCCGCCGAATTGATGAATCTGCTCCGCCGCGAGGGGGCGGAGGTTCACACGGCGAACGCCGGCTTCACCATTGGCACGACCGAGGTCGCGCCCGGCGACTACATCGTCCGTATGGATCAACCCTACAACGCGATCGTGGAGACGCTGCTCGGCGTCCAGTTTTACGCACCCGAGAACCCGCGACCGTACGATGACACTGGCTGGGCGATTCCGCTGGTGCGGAACCTGAAAACCACACGGATCGAAGACAAGTCGATCTTCGACAAACCAATGACGCTCGCGACTGCCGACTTCAAGATCGCGGGCGCAATTGCCGGCGCGGGACGGATCCTGATCGTCGATCACACCACCGACAACACGCTCGTGACCTTCCGATTTCAACACGCCAACGTGAAGATGTCGGCCGCCGAGAAGGAATTCGATGCGGCCGGGCACCATTTCGCGCCGGGTGCGTTCGTCATCGCCGACGGCAATCGCGCGGCCCTCGAGCCATCGATTCAAGACCTCGGATTGTCGGCCTGGGCCGTCGACACGGCGCCGAGCGTGCCGATGCACGACCTCGATGTGCCGCGTATCGGCTACGTCCACACCTGGACGAGCACGCAGGATGAAGGGTGGGTGCGACTCGCGTTTGACAACTTCAAGGTGCCGTACACGTATTTCGCCGCACCGAAACTGCGCGAGGGCAACCTGCGCGCGAAATACGACGTCATCATCTTTCCCCATGCCGGTCAGGGTGGCTCGGCGTTGATCACGGGTGGCGTCCAGGGGAACGAGCCGCGTCCTTACAAGAAGAGTGAGCTGACCCCCAACGTTGGATCTGTCGACTCAACCGACGATATGCGCGGATCGATTGGTATTGAAGGACTGATGGAGTTGTACAAGTTCGTCGAGCAAGGTGGTGTGCTGATTACCGAGGGCGCGACGTCGACCGTGTTTCCCGAGTACAACCTCACGCCCGGCATCACCCTCGAAACGCCAGACAATCTCTACGTCCGCGGTTCGGTGCTGAAGACGATGCTTGGCGACAAGAACAGTCCGGTGCTTTACGGGTACGACCAGAACGCCCTGGCTGTCTACTTCAATCAGGCACCCGTGATGCGCGTCGGCGCCGGAGGCGGATTCGGTGGCGGCCGGGGCGGTGCAGGCGCGAACGTGCCACCGGTCGGGAATCTCACGCCGAATGCGGCGCAGCCCAACTTGACGACCCTCGATGGTCCGCCGCCGGCGGCTCCGACAGGAGGACGCGGCGGACGTCCTGGTGGCGCTGGGCGCGGTGGGTTCGGTGCGGGCGCTGCGCCGGCGGCAACCGCGCAGCCTGAAGGGGCAGCGACCGAGCAGCAGGCGGGTGCGGCCGGGGGCCGCGGCGGCGGTCGAGGAGGCGGGCGGGGAGGATTTGGCGGCGGTGGTTTCGGTGGCGGTGCTGCCGAGACGAACGCGCCGCGCGTGCTGCTTTCGTTCCCGGCCAATCCTGGCGATCTCCTCTTGTCAGGATTGCTGATTGGCGGCGACTCGCTCGCCGGCCGCGCCGTGTTGATCGATGCGCCGATCGGAAAAGGACATGTGGTGATGTTTGCCAATCGTCCGTTTTGGCGCTGGCAAACGCAGGGAAACTTCTTCCTCGGATTCAACACGATTCTGAACTGGAACGATCTTGATGCAGGACGGACCACGCAGAAGCCGGTGGGGACGGCCTCCCAAAAACCGTAAAAGGTGGCTGGCACCTTTCCCGGAAAGGTGCCAGCCACCTTTTCTTTGGCTGGTATTCGCTTCAGGGATCGGCGGGATCCTCTCAGCGCAATCCACGCCGAGCGGGTTTCTTGCAACCACCAAAAACGGCGAATGGCAAAGCTACACCGGCGACACACGCGGGTGGCGCTACTCGCCGCTCGATCAAATCAACGCGCAGAACTTCAACGACCTCGAAGTCGCGTGGCGGTTCAAGACCGACAATCTCGGCACGCGGCCGGAATACAAGCTCGAAGGCACGCCGCTGATGATCGGCGGCGTGTTGTACGCGACCGGCGGCACACGTCGCGCCGTGTTTGCGCTCGACGCGGCGAGCGGTGAGCTGATCTGGGTTCACCGTTACGCTGAAGGGCCGCGCGGCGCCGCTGCGCCACGACAGCTATCCGGCCGCGGGCTCGCGTATTGGACCGATGGTCGCGGCGACCAGCGCATTCTCTACGTCACTCCGGGATATCGCCTCATCGCCCTGAACGCGAAAACTGGACAGCCGATTCCGTCATTCGGCGCCAACGGCGTCGTCGATCTGAAGGTCGGCGTTGTCTACGGCTCGGGGACGCAAATCGATCTCGAGACCGGCGAGATCGGTCTTCACTCGACGCCGACGATCGTGCACGACGTCGTGCTGGTCGGATCGGCGATGAAGGAGGGGATGACAGTCGTCACGAACAACAACACGAAAGGGCTCGTGCGTGCGTTCGATGTCAAAACCGGCAAGCTGAAGTGGACCTTCAACACAATCCCAAAGCCAAACGAACCCGGCGGCGAGACGTGGCTGAACAACTCGTGGTCGATCAATGGCAACACAGGCGTGTGGACGCAAATCACCGTCGACGAGGAACTCGGGCTCGCGTATCTGCCTGTCGAGTCCCCGACCTCCGACTACTACGGCGCGAAGAGGCCCGGAAACAACCTTTACGGCGAGAGTCTCGTGTGCGTCGACGTCAACACTGGAAAGCCGAAGTGGCACTTCCAAGTCGTGCACCATCCCATCTGGGATCACGACATGTCGTCAGCGCCGCTCATCGCGGACGTGACGATCGATGGCAAGCCCCGCAAGGTCGTCGCGGTGCCGAGCAAGCAGGCATGGCTGTACGTGTTCGATCGCGTCACGGGCGCTCCGATCTGGCCGATCGAAGAAAAGGCGGTGCCGAAGGGGGACGTGCCCGGGGAATGGTATGCGCCGACGCAGCCACATCCTCCGGCGTCATTGATGTACGGCCGCAACGCGTTGAACGAGGACGACCTGATCGACTTCACGCCTCAACTCCGCGCCCAGGCGAAGAAGAATCTCGAGCGTTACAAGTGGTCCCCGGGCGTTGTCTATAACCCGCCGATCGTCGGGAACGTCAAGGGTTTGCTGGGGGCGATCACCATGGGCGCCGCCAACGGTGGCACGAACTGGCCCGGCGGCGGATACGATCCGGACACACACACCGTCTTCGCACAGGCAGCAATGGCGACGATTGCAGCCGAGTCGGTTGCGCCCCCTCCGCCTGGCTTCTCCGATCTCGAGTACCAGGCTGGTGTTGTCGGGCAACCGTTCCGCCTGCGTGAGGCCGCAGGCGCCGGCAGCTATGCTGACATTCCTCAGCGGCCTTCGGGACGCGGGGCCGAGCCGGCCGGCCGTGGGACGGCCGCGAACGCGTCAGGCAGCGCGCCATCCACGACCGCAAGTGCAGGGCGTGCGGGAGGTGAGGGTGGATTGACGATCGACGGCCTTTCGATCGTGAAGCCACCATACGGTGCGCTCGCAGCCATCGATCTCGAGAAAGGTCGCGTCAAGTGGCGCACACCCCACGGCGATACACCCGACAACGTACGAAGTCATCCACTCTTGAAAGGACTGACGATCCCGAAGACAGGACAGAACAGCAGTGTCGGGCTCGTGATCACGAAGACCCTGGTTGTCCTCGGCGATCCTCAGGTGACAACGACGACCGAGCATCCGCGCGGAGCGATGTTGCGAGCGTATGACAAGATCAGTGGCAAGGAAGTCGGGGCGGTGTTCATGCCTGCACCACAAAGTGGTTCACCGATGACCTACATGCTCGACGGCCGCCAATACATCGTTGTTGCCGTGAGCGGTGGCCCGTACTCGGGTGAGTACATCGCATACAGCCTGCCGCGGGACCTCACCGGTAAATGACACGATTCGAACGCGTCGTCGTAGTATTCGCGGCCGCCGCGATGATGGCATTCACGGTGCGCGCACAGGAGAGAACGGTCTGGGACGGTATTTACACTGAAGAGCAGGCGACGCGTGGCGAGGCGCTCTACGGTGAGCACTGCGTCAGGTGTCACGGCGCCACTCTCCAAGGGAACGGAGAGGGCGCGAAATCCCTGACCGACGCGGCATTCAAGTCCACCTGGAACGGCGTCGCGCTGGGTGCGCTGTTCGATCGCGTCCGTCTCTCAATGCCTCAGGACAAACCGGGCACCATGACGCGCCAGCAGGTCGCGGACCTGATCGCGTTTATTCTTCGCGCGAACAAGTTTCCGGCCGGCAAGGATGAACTGGTGCGTCAGACGGATTTACTGAACGCGATCGTGTTCAAGTCGGAGAAATAGATTACTCTCGAACATACTTCTTCAACGACTTCGATGTGACTTCCGCACCGTAAATATTTCCGGCTGCATCCGCCGCGACGCCTTCAGCCGCGCTCGTAGTGGTCGCGACTTGCACAGGATCCGGAATGAACGCAATCACTCGGCCATCGCTGATCCGCCCGATGCGAATGCCACGCTTCTCTGTGCGGCTTCGACCATTGCCGACCGAACCTGATTCAGAGTCGGCCACGTAGATGACGTCGTTCTTGTCGATGTAGATACCGCTCGGACGGCTGAACTGCTTCCATTCCTCGATGAACCGTCCCTCCTGATCGAGGATCTGAATCCTGCTGTTGTTGCGATCGCCGACGAACAAGCGTCCCTTCGAATCAAACGCGAGTCCGTGCGGCTGATCGAACTCCACCGGTCCGATTCCCTTCTTGCCGATCGCTTTGATGAGCTTTCCGTCCTTCGTGAATTTCAGAATGCGCGAGTTCGCGCCGCCATGCCCTTCCGCAACGAAGATGTCGCCGTTCGGTGCGGTGACGACGTCGTTGGGCTGATAGAAGTAGTCCGGAGCCGGAGCTCCACCCGGTTTGCCGAGCGTCATCAGCAGTTTCCCATCGGGGCTGAACTTGAAGACCTGATGCCCTTTTGTGGCGCCAGGTACAGGACCCAGGCGCTCGGCAGCCGGCGGCGTGGCTTGCACCGGCGCATTGTCCTGCCCGTCGGTGACCCAGATGTTTCCGTCGCGATCGACGTGAATGCCGTGGGGAAAGAGCAGCATTCCGGCGCCGAAGCTCGTGAGCAAGACGCCGTTGGGGTCGAATTTCAGAATGGTTGGCAGGTTCGAGACTTCGCCGGTTGCACGATTGAGGCACGTGTTTTCGCCGCATCGCTCGGCAACCCAGACGGATCGTCCGTCGCGATCGATATCCACCGCGCTTGTCGACCCCCACGAACGCCCTGCCG
>Ga0075425_100001888_pt1 | contig 20628 bp, 17 predicted proteins | sample SoiMethybrSBSTD4_FD_75300 | JGI IMG/M metagenome (GOLD analysis project Ga0075425, IMG submission 75300) | Bulk soil microbial communities from a Populus tree surrounding site in Tennessee, USA - Soil MetaG P. TD hybrid SBSTD4 | ecosystem: Environmental > Terrestrial > Soil > Tree plantation... | reverse complement strand
GAACAAGCGGTACCAAAGGTTTTTAATTTTAAATCTAATCCAGAACATGCGGCGGTATTAAAAGAAGGCAACGTGAGCATTGTCAATCTTGCCAACAATCATAGTCTCGATTTTGGTAATCAAGGGCTGGTTGATACACTCCATGCGCTCGATACCGCACATATTATGCACGTGGGCGCCGGATTAAATAACATGCAAGCGCAAAACCCACTTATTATACAACGCAATGGTATTACCATTGGTATCGTAGGAGCAACCGATAATGAACCTGATTGGCAAGCTGGTCCCCATAAACCGGGCGTATTTTATTTTGATGTGCATAATTGTACATCCGTTGCAAATGTGATTAAACAACTTAAACCGCGCGTTGATATTGTCATACTTTCTCTTCATTGGGGACCAAATATGCGCGAACGACCAACACAGCACTATATTGATTGTGCGCACGCATTTATTGATGCAGGGGCTGATATTATTCATGGACACAGCGCGCATCTGTTTCAGGGAATAGAACTCTATAACAATAAATTAATTCTGTATGACACCGGTGATTTTGTTGATGATTATCAGGTAGATGAACAGTTGCGTAATGATCGGTCATTTTTATTTAGTTTAACGCTTGCAAAAAGTGGTGTGCAGCAATTGAAACTTATCCCGGTAGTTATTAGTAATATGCAAGTAAATATTGCTACGGGCAGTCAAGCGCGAGACATTTTAGTGCGTATGAAACGATTGTCCGCTGAGTTTGGTACTAAGATTACCAATGACACTATTTATTTGCATTAAAACCAAATAGGTATGCAGCACTCATTTTATGCCAAAACCAAAAACGCATTGCAGCAATTTTAGTAAAAATATTGAAAGATTTTGATGTAATGAAACTAAGCCACGTTGGTTTTAGGACTTGATTTTTGGTGCTCTCTTGGGTGCATGCTGGAATATCTATTTTTGTTTCCATAGGCCGGGTCGATTTTTTATGCTGATCAATAATAAGATCGCGTAGCGGTTGAAAATTATTGGTTTTACACCCTTCAAAAGCAAGCGTATAAACACGCATAGCATAATCATATAAATCATGATCAGTCAGGCGGCTGTTATTATCAAATAAAGAAGTAACGGGAATATGCAAACTTTTTAAATATTCAAGATCGCTTGATTCATCGAGTTCTCTAATGCGTTTGGGATGAGCTAGAATATGCAATAATAGTTGAATATTTTTCTTATTCCTTACATTTTTTCTTAAATAATATTTTTTTATTCCTTTTTTACTCCGGTAAAATAATTGATTAGGATCGGCACCGTTTTTTAATAGAATTCTAATGATCTTGGAATAAATATCGCAGTAATTTTGTTTGTTTTTGATTTCACTACTTGCGCTAGGATGATAGGGATCATAGGTGCAATCATCTAAATGAACATTATATTTCATTGCTTTCAAAGACCTGCAGGCATAGTGCAATGCTTCATTGAGATTATTTGCGCCACGCTGTATCAAAAGCTTTACTATATTACTATCAGGGGATTTGATTATTACTGACAATAATGTCGAATTAAGTTCGAGTGCAGAGTAAAGGTTTGCATTAATCAACTGGCGTACCCATTCCGATTTCCCCTTAGAAGCAGCTTGTAATAACCAGTCTTTGGTTTGTAACGATACTTTGTTAGACATGTAATAGTGACGCACTAAGGTAAAACACTCTAAAAAGTGTTCTTCTTCTGAAAGACAGGTGGCAAGCAACGTGTCTAAATAATACCATCCCTCTTTTTCGCATAGTAACCATCGCGCAAGTTCGCATGAGGCTGGTGAAAACAATGAACTATAGCCATGAAATAGCCCCCAATTTTTCAAAATGCAATGAGTAATAGGAATAGTAATATTATTTCTCTTTTTAAGGTAAAATTCGATGGTTTGTTGGATTTCTGGCAGATCTTTAAAAGATAAATTGCTTAAATTTATTTTTTGTAAAAATGCTTGCAAGCCAGCATCATGTGCTGATTGAAAGATTAATCTGCTTTCAATGTGAAATTTTTCAACAATGCGATCTCTATAATGTTGATCAAATATTGCAGCTTTGGGATTTTCAAGAAAAAAATTAATTACCAATGTTTGTACTTCTGGAGGGACTTTTTCACATTTTTCAATAATATGATCCAAAAATGGGTGCTTGTTTTGGCAAAAGGCAATAAGCGCGAGCGTTTGTAGTGATAATGGGCTTCTATGATTATCAATAGAATGACTTTTATATCGTTGCTCCATAGATAATGGGCAAATATCTATTGGTTTCTTAGGTATATCGAGATAAACAAATTTTGGGGTCGGCAACAATTGATTATGCTGCATATGATAAAGTACTGCTTCTTCGATGGGGCGAGCATCAAAACAAGTAATTTTTCTCCAATTGTCCGGGATAGCAACAGATTCTTCATAATCACATCCCATTTCACTATCATATCGCTTGCCATAAAATTCTATTCTTTTATTTATTAATGTTTTGAACTGTATTGCATTTATTACTTCACCAAGTTGATGATCCAACTTATCAATACCGTCCATAGCAAAGATAGATAGGTGCTGACTTATAAGAATATTAATAATAACGGTAAGTATTTTCTGCATATACTTTAATATTAAAAAGAGAAAAATATTAAAGATAAAGTATAGAGATATTAGAAATAAAAAAATATAATAATTACTTTTGATTCAATGCTTTGAGCGCATACGCAAGATTATTTTTAGTCTTAAGCATACCTTTGAGTGGATCCCCAACCGATTTTAGGCGATTAAAAATATTCTTAATTGTATATTTCTGTGCCGTTAATTTTTTATCTTTTAGTTCATGCCACTCGAGCGGCGTTGCAACCGGTGCTCCTTCAATGGAGCGTACCGAATAGGGTGCAACAGCAGTGGCACCAAAACCATTGCGCAACGTATCAATAAAAATGCGTGCGCCGCGCTTTGCTTTACGTATCTCAAGCGTTAAGTTATCCGGATCTGCTTCAACCATCAGTTCTGCAATCGCGTACGCGCATTCACTGACGGTATCAAAATCGTAACGACCATTGAGCGGCACAATAACATGGATGCCGCGTGAGCCGGTTGCCATCGCAAAACTTTTTAGACGTAATTTTTCAAGCAGCTCCTTAAGATGTAATGCTTGGCGGCAAATTTCAGAGAAAGGGATGGATGATTTTGCCGGATCTAAATCAAAGATCATACGATCAGGATATTTAACGCGCGGTATTTTACTTAACCATAAATGGAGCGTGCATACCTGATTTGCCAGATACACGAGCGTCGCCTGGTTATTGCATATTACGTACTTGGTGGTGCTGCCATCTTTATTTTTAACGCCAAATGTTTTAATCCATTTGGGAAAGTAGTCGGCAGCATTTTTTTGATAAAAGCCTTCTCCTTTAATGCCATCAGGAAAGCGATGCATGGTTAGCGGATGATCTTCCATATACGGCAGCATGGTTTTGGCAATCTTATAATGATAGGTGATAAAATCCGCTTTTTTAATTTTGCTTTTGGGAAACAAAATACGGTCAATATTGGTGACCGTTATAGAATATTTTCCACATTTAATGGCATCCATACAACCTATTCCTTACCTTTTTTTATTTGTGCCATGGTACGATTGGTAAGTACTGATTTGGTTTGGCTTTTAACCGGATTCTTTTTTTTGCTCGCATATTCATCATTCATTTTTATAAAAAGCCAATTTTTACCATCACCACGCAAATGTTTTGCTTTAATGAGTGCAAACCCGCCCTGTAATTTTTTGCCATGCAAAATTAATTCAATGCGATCATCGCTCATTTTAATCGGTTCATAGGTGCCAATATCCCAAACCATCACCGTACCAGCGCCATAATTACCGGGTGGGATAATACCTTCAAAATAGGCATATTCAAGTGGGTGATCTTCCGTTTGTACCGCAAGCCGTTTATCGGCAGGGTTTAATGAAGGACCTTTGGGTATTGCCCAGGAAGGCATCGCCTTTTTTACTTGAATTCTAAAATCGTAATGATCATGAGATGCTTGGTGATGTTGAACGACAAATAAAAGTTTTTTAGACGGTTTCTTTGTTTTGCCATATGGTTCTGGCGTTTCATCAAAGCGCCGCTTGCTGCGATACGTTTTTAAAGAAGGGGATTTTTTGGTAGGCATAGCGTTCATTCCTGTATAAATAAGAACAACCCATGCAACATGATTTATGAATGGGTAATGGGACAGAACGAAAAATAATAAAGACTATTTTCTAGATGTTCATCAATTAAATCGCACTTACTTGGTTTTTCAAAAATAAAAAGGCCATGGTTATCATGTTTAAGTTCAAAATCATGGAATGCAGGATTTACAAAATTAAGATCTTTTGCAACGGAATTAATAATAGTGCTATCAAGTAACGATTCTTTTTTTAAACTACAGCGGCTGTAATTTTTAACCCGTTGGTTATACGGGGCTTTTTGCATATGTTTAATAAATAAATCCGGTTGTTGCCAACAATCAGCAGCATATACTTCGCTTGACCAGAAGCCACTTACTCCTTGTAAACAATTAAAATCTGGGTTGTCGACTAAATAAGCCGCGCGTGATAAGGTAAAGCAATCTTGACATAGTTCATGTAAAAGAAAATCTGACAAGTATTGGGTATGTTGAAATTTAAGGAGTTTTTTGGGCAAAGTACTCAGGCGATGTAAGATGAGATCAGTGTTCTGACGTGCGTTCATCACGCATCTCCTTTTTGATGGTGATTGTTTTTTATGTACAATTTAGTTAATTTTAATCTACCAAAAATTTTGGAGAAAAATCAAATAGATAATTCTATGCATAAATGTATTAAATCTTGCTCTGCTTTTGCGCGGCATGATACCATAAAGGTAGCTAAAAATATTCTTTTTGCGTGACTAAAGTGAGTATATGAAGCATTTAAAAAAAATTGGGCAAATAGTTGTTTTAGTGAGTTCGATTCAATCTTTATATGCTACGCGTAGTTTTTTACGTGCGCAAGAACCTTTACAAGAACTTCATATCCGGTATTTAAAACCGAAATCTGAAACCCATGTCATAAGTAACCCCCATTTACAAGCGCGTCCGCTCTTTGGCTTTTTTAACGCCGACTATTTTTATCAGCATTTGTTAGGCCATGATCTGGTATCATATCGTGATGGAACCGGATCGGTATCGGGGGATATACTTAATGCGCAGCTTGAAGAATTAATGAAAGAGATTAGTGAAGGAAAGAAAGAATATAAACATTTTGTGGTCCTCAAAGGCAAAGAATTTTATGCCGATCAAAAACGTGGATTTTTGGTAGTAAAATTTAAAGATTATCCATTTGTTGCCAAAATCTTTATAGAAACACCAGAATATGCATTTGTTCCTCAAGAACGGGCGCTGCAAGCGTACGCTATGTATATTATGAATGGGGGATTGGGAAGATTTGAAGTAGGATTCTATCGCATTAAAACAAGAAACGAGCTTTACCAAAAACTTATTAGAGATCCACTCTGGTCAGTATTGCTTGATGTTCCTGAAAAACGATATTGGATAAGTCGTAGTGCCCCATGGATGGTTATTAAAGGGTATAATTTCGGCACCAAAGAACCATTATCTATTACGTTCCCATCAGCGTATGCCGTCATCGCAGATTTAGTTTCCATCGATTCAAAAATGTCACTTGCTTCTCGCGCCGATACGCAACTATGTCTTGAGATATGTCGTTCCTTAGATTTTTGTATCGATCCGAATATTTCTAATTTTGTTTTAGAAAAATGTCGTCCGGATGATTGTGCCAATCGGGAAAAACGGCTTGCCCAATTTGATAAATATGCAAAAGAACGATTAACCAATGCTGCTGCCAGAAAAGCGCGCCGTATTATCGAAGATGATATGCGCTTGGTCATTATTGATACGGAAAACTTTCATGATTTAGTAGGGATTGAGGGTATCGATTTTAATGTGCACAACTATATGGCGTGGTATATAAAATTGGCAGTCAAGTTTATCAATGATAAATTTCTTACCCTAAAATCAGAGCGGGAACGGCGTAGACGGTTGGGGCATCGGCACCGCCATGGGCCACGAGATATGCGGTGATATTTTTTGTTCAAGCATCGCAATTTCTTGTTCAAAAGAAGGATCGAGTAACCGCGTTTGTTGAATCTTTTGTACTGCATGCATAACGGTCGTGTGATCAGTTCGATATAAAAAGTTGCCAATTTCTTGCAATGTTTTATTCGTGTATTTTTTCATTAAGTACATACAAATATGCCGAGCTAGCGATATGTTTTTTGTTCGATGGTGTGATCTTAAATCATGCAATGAAACATTATAAAAAATAGTCACCTGCTGTGCAATAGCATCAAAAGGCAACGGAGCAGTTTGTCGCATATAGGTCTGATCAGATTGCTGTAATAAATGATGCGCTAACGATAAGGTGATCGGTTGTTTAGTCATGGAAGCAAATGCTGCCAGGCGAATGAGCGCTCCTTCAAGCTCACGAATATTTTGTGTGCGTTGAATAAGAAGTTGTATCACCTCATACGGCAAATCCAATTTTTGCAATGCCGCTTTTTTCTGAATAATTGCTTGCAGCGTGGAGGTATCAGGCAATTGAATATCGGCAAGTAGTCCTGATTGCAAGCGAGAGCGTAGCCGGTCGGCAAGCCCTTTAATATCTTTAGGGTACGTATCACTGGAAAGAACAATTTGTCGTTTGGCTTCGTACAATGTATTGAAGATAGAAAAGAATGCTTCTTGGCCACATGCGGTATTTGCAATACCTTGAATATCATCAAGCAGCAATAAATCTATTTTTTCATATTTAGATAAAAATTTATGCAAGCGATCATATTTACGTGCCATATTAAATTCATTAACCATCTGTTCAGCATGCTGATACAAAATAGTAGCGCGTTGATATTGTTTGCTGACACAGTTGCCAATTGCATGCAATAAATGAGTTTTTCCTAATCCTGATTTGCCATAAATAATAAACGGATTATAGAGTGTGCCGAGCGAATTTGCTACTGCTTGTGCTGCATTATGAGCAAATTGATTATGTGGTCCTACGACAAATGTTTCAAAAAGATAGTTGGTATTAATAAGACTATGACGTGCAACACCATACGATTTTATTGATGGTTTGTTTGGTATCAGCGCTGGTTTAATCGTCGGTTCACTAGAAGAAATTTGGTGCTCTTTGTTGGTAATAATGATATTGACGGCAGAAATGTTTAATAAGCGCGTCAAATGCGTCTTAATCAGCGTACTATAATGATGTTTGACATGATCTTGTACAAATGAATTGGGTGCTTGCAATACGACCGTTTGGGTCGGTATGTCATATTGATGCAATGAAAGTGTCTTAAGCCAGGTTTGAACAACCTGAATGCCAACTTCTTCTTTTACTATTGCAAGAAAATCTTGCCAAATAGTCTCAAGTGGTATCATAGTTTAAACTCTTTTAGGGTAACTACTTGACGATTCTAAACCTAAGCTTAATCTGCTTACCATAGTATAAGTACAATATGCTTTATGTATAGGCTAGTTATGAAAAATACCTTAGCATATTTGAACATTTTGTTGAGCCTTTGTTTAATGATGAGTAGTTGTAAAAAATCAAATCAAAAGATGCGTAAAAGCACTATTTTATATGAACAGAGTATTGCACAAGCTGCAAAGGGCAATATGGTATCAGCATTACAGCTGATTAATGATGCCATAGATCTTTCCCCCGCGTGGTATTTGCAGGCAAGCAAAGCAAATTATTTATATCAGATGCATGATTTTACTCAAGCGGCACAATTATTTAACCAAGTACGTAAGCGTCCTGATATTTCTCATGCCTGTTATCTTGAACTATCCAATAATTATGCCTGTGCATTACAGCAGCTTGAACAAATTAAGCAAGCGACGGCGCTTTGGCAAGAGATCGGTAATGATCCGGCATATCTCACCCCAGAAGCTGCGTGGTTTAATTTAGGCATTATTGCATGGCAAGAGCAGGAACTTGATACAGCATTAAATCTTTTTGATAAAGCGCTTTCTCGTTGTCCACAGTATATCGATGCATTGTTTTATAAAGCATTAGTGTTACATCAACAACAGAATAGTAAATCGGCAAAAGATACCTTAAAGAAATTGCTCACTATGATGCCTGAACATGCTCCGGCGCAGATGTTATTGAATCAGTGGCATGTTTGCCTTTCATAGTCTCTATATGCGTAATAACACCTTTATAAATACCGCGTGCCAATAGATCTTGATAGTGCGCTTGTGCAAGTAATTGTGCCTCTTTATCATGTGAGATAAATCCGAGTTCAACTAAGGTGGCCGGCATTTGCGCCGTTAATACTTGAAAGGGTGCTGATTTGACATTGCGATCGCGGACCTCTTTTTGATGTTTTTGAGCATATGCTATGACATGTTGATGAATATGATGCGCAAGTATTTTACTGTGTTCTATCTTGGTTTGGATAAATTGATTATATGAATTGACTTCATCGTGACTTAAGTGAAAATGGCTCGGTTGGTCAGTACTGGGAGATAGGTAATACGTTTCGATGCCGCTTGCATTAGCATTGGGCGCTGAGTTTGCATGAATAGAAATAAAAAGATCGCCACTATAATTATGCGCGAGGGTAGTACGTTCATTAAGCGGAACAAAAATATCTTTGGTTCTGGTCAAAAAAACGCTATATCCTTTTTTGCGCAAGAGTGCAGCAACTTTTAATCCGATTGAACGATTAATATCTTTTTCTTCTATACCCAATTGTTGATTGATTGCTCCTTTATCATGATCACCATGGCCACTATCAATAATAATATGTGGTCGATGATTGTGCAGTGCAAGGCGAGCAATAGGATTAAAGCGATCATCTTCTAATTTTTTTAGCTGTTCTTTGTGAATAAATTCAAAGGTATACCCCTGTTGCATATGCGGCCCATATTTAAAACCAATAATAGCTGGGTCATACGTAATGGTACATTGAAGTCCCTTAATCGGTTTGGTTACCGATTCAATGGAGCAATGATATGCCTTATCATCAACTGCCATTAGTTGGTCAATTGCCTGCGCACATTCTTCATTCTTTACGACGGTAAATGGCAGCATAAATATAAGCTTTTGTGGTGCGTCTACCTGACTTTTATCGTGTGGCAGAATGTTGCAAATAGGTTTGGTTGAAAAAGTGCAATCGATGCGATCAGAAAAAGGACCTTGGTGATGCAATATATTGTTGAGGGTATTTTCTTTTTGCGCAGCGTTGCATAATGATGCGCTTAATACTAAAACTACTTTTTTAAACATATTTCCCCCTAACCACCCAAGTTTTATATCGTTGGTGGCAATCCCCCTACGCTATCAATCCTAGCCAAAATCAATTCTATTTGTCAATGATGTATAAAATTTAACCAATGGTCGTTTTTATATACTAAGCGCACAATTTTTATATTTATATTGCCTAGAAGAAATTTTGTTTGTTAATCTAAAGACAGGTAATGACCAACAATAAAAAGGATGAGAATGAGTACGCGGTTACTATGGATTCTAATGGGCTATTTGTTGTTTGATATGATGATTTCACGTAGTATTACTAACCGCGTGTTACGAATGAAGCAAACGGAAAGTGTCATAGAAAAGAGTGTTATATAAAAAGCCGTTGGTCATCACCAACGGCTTGTATGAGTCCCCAAGATGGGGATAATTCATCGTTATTTACTAAAGTGCGATATCTACGTTGAGATTGATTATGTCATTATTTTGATAAGGACGAGGTTCCTCGACTTTTTGAGAACTATCATCGGTGATTATTTTATACGTTGCGTATAAGCTTAATATTGTCATTGAGGCCATTACGGCAGTGAATGTTATAAACATTGCGCCTTCAAAGGTATTGGACATATGGGTGCCAAATTGCGTAGAGGTTAGATAGTCCGGCCAGCTTTGAGCCAATGCAGATTCTGTGCTCATAGCAAATACAGGTGAAGTGATAAAACTTGCACAAAAGATGAATGATAAAAATTGTTTAAACATATAAACCCCTAAAAAATAATAGACAATTAAGAGAACATGTTATCGTTAGATAACATAGACGTCAAGGGCCGGTAACGGTTGATCAGCAAGTAAGGCGAGCGTTGCGCCACCGCCGGTCGAAAGAAAACCTATCTTATGCGCAAGGCCGAATTGATTTGCGGCCGCAATTGAATCGCCACCACCAATAACGGTATATGCGCTGCTGTTGGCCATTGCTTGCATCAGAGCTTTGGCGCTTATCAGTGTATCTGGTCTATCAAGAAACCCGGGCAGCCCATTAAAAAATATTGTTTTGGCATTATTGATTACCGATACGTATTCGGTAACGCTTTTAGGACCGATAGTTATGATGACATTGCTCTGCACATCCGGAGCAGCACAGGTTTTTAAGGAGAGATTATCAAGGGATGGGGCAACTAGGTAGTCTTTTGGCACGTAGAGAGTAGCTTTTTTCGGTTGTGCCAAAAATTTCTTAATATTCTCTTGAATAGCATCATCAACTATAGATGCGCCAATCGGTAGTCCCTGCGCCTTTGCAATGGCATTCGATAGCGTGGGGCACAACAAAATAGAATCAACATATTGCGCACATTGTTCCATCAATGGCAGTTTGTCTGCTGCTTTGCCACCACCTAAAATAGCAACAAAAGGATGTTCTGGGTTGATAACAAGTTTTTTCAACCCCTGCAATTCTTTTTCTACCAATAATCCAATGGTACGTTTGTCAGATGTATATTGTTGCGCAAGAGTCGTGAGCGAGAAATCATCACGATGAACACTACCAAAAGCATCTAAAACATAATAGTGTCCGCATTGTGCCAATTGAATTGCCAGTTGGGTATCTTGTTTATCAAAAAAACGAACATTTTCAAAAAGTACTATCGATGATTGCAAGAGGGCGGATGCAATTTCATTAACATGAGATGTATGCGTTGTAGCGTATCCCTGGTTGTTAAACCATGGGACTAAATGTTTGGTTGATAAAGATGGTTCATTATTTTTTGGTCTGCCAATATGCGTCAGCAGAATAATCTTTGCTTTTTTTTGCAAGATCAAATCGAGCGTTGGTTGTGTTGCTTTGCATTTTTGATCATCAAGAATAATACCATCTTTAAGCGGTACATTAAGATCAGCGCGAACGATGACGATTTTATTGGCAATCTGCCACTCCGGTAATGCCGACCGTAATTGTACATATTTGGTTGCATATTTAAAATTCACAGAATACTTCCTTTTATGTAACACCACTCCTTATGCCGGTCATCCTGAGTGAATTGCGTTAGCAATTAGTATCGAAGGGTTATTTTAAAACTTCAATAATATGTATTTTTCGCAAGCTTCGCAGTGGCAATAACAATGCGATACAACCAACACCAATCACAATGGTTGCAATAATACCAACTAATGGCCAATTCATAATCGCGGGTAAATGAGAGATATAATAGGCATCCGGCAAACTAATCAGTTGATAGGTGTTAAGCATATAACTTGCAAGCCATGCAAGTGCAATACCAATGATACATGCACTTATAATAATCATTAAACCGATGATAAAAAATATGTGGCGAATATCACTATTGCTCATGCCCATTGCTTTAAAAATAGCAATGTCAGATCGTTTGTAGGTGATCCACATAAAGAGCAATGCAATGATAGTGGTACTTGCAATAAGCATAATGAGTGCAAAAATAAGGATCATTGCATATTTTTCTAAAATGAGTGCGGCAACAATGGCCGGATACAATTCTTTCCATGAATAGACATCAAGTGCTAATCGTCTTTTAAGCTTTTGGATGATCGTTTCTTCTTGGCCTGGTGTATGCAATGCTGCCCCAATTTCACTCACGCCAGCATCCGGAAAAATTGCTTCAAGTAATGACAAAGAGCAGATAACCAAATTACTATCAAACTCATCAATGCCCGTATTAAAAGTGCCGACAATAGTAACTGGATGTTCTGAAAGCGTAATCGATTTATTTTTAATTTCGGGCGGCGCTACCCATAATGAAATTGTATCTCCGGGCGCTAATGAAAGTTTATCGCACAGGGAATGACCAATCAGAATGTTTTTGCCATCATTCAACAGTGCAAGTGCATGAGCGGGAAGTACTTTGTAAGGTAGTTGCGAAACTAATGATTCTTTATCCGGATCAATCCCCATGACCGAAACAACCAGAGGAACGGTTTGTTCTTGTTCTTTATCATACAAAATTGCGTGTTGTACATCACGCGGTGAAAGTGCTGCCACCGCAGGAAATTCTTTAAGAACGACTTTCTCAAGTGCATCAAAATTAAGATGATTACCATACGCTCCCATAATAATAGGAGGATGAATACTTTGCAGGGTAGCGTGCGTTGCTTGTTCAAAACCGTGCATAATTGCACCAACTAATGCGAGTGCAAAGGTGCCGACCATAATGCCAATAAAACAGATAAAAATCATCGTAGATATGCTTTTTTCTAAGTGCCGTGCAAAAAGATAGCGTTGGGAAATCAGAAATGTTATGGTTCTCATGAATGTGAGTTCCTTTGACCGGAATGTGAAAAATTGGCAGTCCATTGATGGTCCAATAGGTTGATAGTAACTCAAAGAGGTAGGTTTATGAAGCATTTTATCATAGGCGCTCAAAATCTTATTATTGGATGCCTATGTCTACTTGCCGCATGTCGCCCATTACATTGGGCTGAAAAGAAAGTATATCAAGGTGAAGAGGTGCCACCTTTTTATCAAGATATTCAACAAGATTATTTAAGATCAGCGCGTGTATATGATCAATTTACGACCCTTCTTTTTATTGATATGTTATGGCTTTCTGATGCTGTGCGCACGTGGTATGTTGAACAATTCATTATTAAGCATGGCAAAAATGAAACGGCAAAAGCGCTTATGCTGCGCAAACAGCTTGCTGAGAATCATCACTTCCTCTCTTTTTATGTTTCAAGTTATGTGCCAAATGATGAGACGATGGTTTGGTCAGATAAAAATGAATTGTGGGCAATGCGCCTGATAGTTGGTGATCGTGAAATGGAACCGGTCAGTGTTAAAACAGCAACCTTGCCACCGGAATATCAAATTCTATTCCAAGAAGCGTATAATGCACATCGCACCGTCTATTTGATTCAGTTTAATGCGCGTGATGAAAATGATGTGCCATTGTTACAACCGGGCATTGATTCATTTATGATTCGCTGTGCTACCTCTTTCCGCTTTATTACCCTGACATGGAATTGTTATGAAGATTGTCATAGGAACTGATCATCGCGGTTTTGCACTCAAAGAATGGCTTAAACAACAAGTGATGACAGCGCATGAACCGATATCATGGATAGATATTGGTTGTTTTACCGCAGAGCGTTGTGATTATCCGCCATTTGCAATTGAAGCATGCCAATATATTTTGCAAAAAAGAGCATCGCATGCAGTTTTGTTGTGCGGTACTGGTGTTGGTATGGCAATAGCAGCGAATCGTTTTGCCGGTATTTATGCCGGATTAGTCTGGAATGAAGAAGTTGCCCGTAAGAGCAAAGAAGATGATAACTGTAATGTGCTGGCACTGCCGGCTGATTATTTAAATGAAGAACAAATGCGCGCTTGTATTCAAGCATGGATATCTGCCACTTTTAAGGGTGGTCGTTATCAAACGCGTATTGATATGATAGATAAAATCCTTCGATACTAATTTTCTTCGAAAATTCACTCAGGATGACCGGTACAAGGAATTTTAAGCTCGCTCATATTGCTTGTTAGAAGACAATCAAATAAATAAAAAGAGGCGGTATTTAACCGCCTCTTGTATATTATGATATCTATTCCAAATTCCGTCCTGTCCGCCATAGCTTTAGCGACGACTAGTTCATCCTGAGTGTTCAGCTTCAGCTGAATGTATCGAAGGATGAATTGTGCGTGTCGATTGAATCAACTTTTGCAAATCTTCTGGCGTAATAAACTGATGTTCTTCAAGATGTTGAGCTAAAGCAATTAAGGTGTGCTTATGCGTTGTGAGTAATGTGCGCACTTCTTGTTCATATTGCTTAATGTCATCAAATACTTGGCTAATAAATTGTGTTTTGAGTGTTTCCGACATTCCTTTATTAGTAAAACCGGCAAATTTAAGTTTTTCTAATTTTTCGAATGCAACTTCACGATCTTCACTGCGATATTTGTGACCACTTGCCATACCAGTACCAATCTCTTCGCCAATAGAACCTGCAAGCAGTACCTTAGCTTGTGTAATAATTGAACTTGCGTAAATAAATCCTGCTGAATCCGGTTCAGGTAAGAAGAACACGCCACCATGATTAATCAGTTCTTTACTCTTAGTAGCTTGTGCTTCACCAATATGTTGCTCTTGAATCGGTTTTTGTACTGGCAATATGGTTGCTTGATACAATATTTGTTTAGTATCGAGCAATGCATTAGTTAATACCTGTGCTGCTAAATGCAACGATACCACGCGTTGTTCTTGAACGGGAAGTGGTTTTGCAATCATGTGAACTTGATGGATTAAATTATTAATTGCTTGGCTAATATGGCGGAATTCGATGCGCATCAGTGACATTTGTGAATCAAATGCTTGTTGCACCGAAAGGTCCTGTTGATGTGCTAATGCTTCTTGGAATGCATTTTGTAATGATTGCTCAAATACAACGGCCAGATCACTAAAAGAACATATTGCCGTTGCATGGGCAGCGCGTGCCAGCGTAGAAGGATCAACCGGAATATCATACCGTTCATATGATGCTTGGAAATAGGCGTAGCGTTCATCAAATGATGGTTTTTCAAACACCAGAATATCACCAAATCTACCATGGCGTATTAATGCGTCATCAAGCAAGTCGGCACGGTTGGTAGCAGCAATAATAAAAATATTGCTGAAGTTTTGTGAATTAACACCACTGAGCGTTTCAACCAAATCGATGAGATTAACCGCATTGCTATTTCGTTGTGGTTGATACATATCAATTTCATCGATGAACAATACAATGCGATAACCAGGGTAAATTGCATTTGCTGCTTCAAGAAGGCCCGCAAAGGTTGTTTTATTCAAGATAAGCGGTTTTACTTTTAAGCAAACGACGCGTTGATACATTTTTGCTATTTCACCACCAACGGCACGGAACATTTCTGTTTTACCGCAACCAGGAGGACCATAGAGCAAGCAGGCAGAAATACTTTGTGATTGGCTCATAATTTTGCCCATCAACTTCATTTTAATTTGCCGCAAGCCGATGATGCGTTCAAAACCGAACGTAGGCATAATCGCTTCAAAGTAATAATTCTTATGCTCATTTTTTACCGGTGTTAATGCATTAGTGCCAAATCCAAAAAAGTGTGCTGGATTGTTAAAGAGCATCAACCAATCTTGATATTTTTGTTTTAGTGCTTCCGGGAATGCGGCAAGAATACTTGGTACGGTTGCCATAAAAAGAATAAGAGGACCGACGTTGTGTATAAAGGCACCAAGAGATTTCTTTTCTTGATCATATTTGCCTTCATAGAAAGGACCATTGGGCCCATAATATTTTTTGGGTTCACCATAAATATGATCATCTATACTATTGAATGTATTTTGGAGCCAAGATGGCCACATTTCATAAAAATTATGGCAAATTTTTGGTGTAAAGTTTTCATATTTTCTGTTATTTTCATCTCTTTGGTAATTATAAAAAATCTCATGATTTTTGGTGAAATATCGCAAAATACCAAAACTTAAAAACCCAGCAAAACCATAGCCAGCTTTACGGGTAATACCAAAACGGTTATTTGTTTTCTGCCAAAAGAAATTTATTTTTTCTTTTAATGACATGCCGCAGGTAATTAACTCAGGTACTAATTTTTTCTGGAAAAATTCAATCGCGTTTGCGAGTTCTTTTTCTAATTGTTCAATCGTTGGAATAGCGCGCGTTGGTTCTTCTTTTGGAAACGCAATTCGTGGTAGCTTTTTTAATGAGAATTTTAATGCTTTATAATGGAGTTTCATTAATGATTGGACAAAGTGAATTGCGTGCAGCAACTCTTGTTCTTTGTATTCTTCAAGTAATGGCAAATGATCTACAACTGCTTTATTGATCGCATTGATCCAATCAAAAAACTGTTTTTGTTCTTCTGGCGTAAACGTTAAATGGGATTTATGAATAAGTTCTTGATATCTAATTTTTAACTCTGCCATTTCTTGCAATATCTGTTGTAACTGTTCTCTAATTGCAAGCACTTTTTCAAATGAATTTGCGTCAGCGGAGGTGCTAACTTCATCTGCCGGAGCATCGGTTTCAGGGATATATTCACCTTGCACGACCGATTGCTCTTGAGTAGATATATCGGGAGTGGGTATATCATGAGCAGCCACCGCAATTGGTTGCAGCAAAAATCCGGTACATAATATGAATACAAGTGCTCGATAGGATTCAATTTTATAATTCATAAAGATCCTTATGGAAAGCTACTACTACATTGCCAAACATGATTGTTTTTCTATACTGGTCATAGTTGTTTAGGTAGTTTAAGAAAAAGCGTTGCTTTGTCAATTTATAATTCTGCTTGTAAAGTCTAAATAAGGTTGCTGCGCAAGGAGTTATTGCATGAATTCAAATAGAAAATTCTGGGGGTTGATTGCCTGCGGTGTCATTAGTTTAGGCGTCGTGATTCTTTCTAGCTGTTGGTCGGTGCGTGATAGTTCTTTACCGCATAGCTCATCAGCTTCCGCAGTTTCAGCAGAATTTCCTATCGATATTCAAACAATAGCCCATTATTCCAATGTAGTGGATGTCCTTATCATTGGTTCCGGCCCAGCAGGCTTAAGTGCTGCTGAGTATTGTGCGCGTAATAAACTCAAAACGGTCGTGATTGAAGGTATTAATCCGGGCGGTCAATTAATGCGCACTTCGTATGTGGAAAATTGGCCGGGAGCGCCACGCGCATTAGGCGCCGATATTATTGAAGCGTTGCATAATCAAGCAGCGCAATTTGGTGCAGAATTTATCTCCGATATAGTAACAGAGGTGAATGTTGCTGCATGGCCATTTGTCGTTACGACTGAAAGCGGTCTAGTGATTCATGCATTATCCATTATTATTGCAACCGGTGCCAACCCACGCACTCTAGGGGTTGAAGGGGAGCAGCGCTATTGGGCAGCAGGTGTATCAACCTGTGCTATTTGTGATGCAGCATTTTATGAAGGCAAAAATGTTATTGTCGTTGGTGGTGGCGATTCAGCAGTAGAAGAGACGATGCAATTGTTGCCACATGTTGCCCATGTTACGTTATTAGTACGCAAAAAATATTTGCGCGCGGCTCCTTCAATGCAAGAACGGTTGGAAGGGTCCGATAAAATTACGGTTATATACAATACGGAAATTGAAAAAATTCTGGGTGACGAATCCCACGTAAATGCCGTGCAAATATACAACAATATTAGTGGTGAAACACAGCAGCTGCCAATCGATGGTGTCTTTCTTGCCATTGGCCATATCCCTAACACCAGTATCTTTAAAAATAAGCTTGCCATGGATGAAGAAGGTTATATTGTTGTGCATCCGCCATCACAAAAAACTTCCATTCCCGGCATTTTTGCTGCCGGCGATGTAGAAGATCGTCATTATCGCCAGGCAGGAGTCGCTGCTGGTTCTGGTATTAAAGCAGCGCTTGATGCAGCGGCATTTTTAACAGAGCATGGTTTTAATGAATCAATTGCTACACAAATAGATGATGCTGATGCGTATCTTGATGTGCATGCGGATGAGCCGGCTGCCGTCACTATGATTGACTCTTCGGCCGCGTTTAACGCATTAATTGCGGAAAATGATATAGTCATTGTAGATTTTTATGCGCACTATTGTTCTTCCTGTATGGCAATGATGCCTCGCTATGCAGCTTTGTCCCGAACGATGCCTTCGGTAATATTTGCCAAAGTTGATATAGAAAAATCACCACAACTGGCAAAAGACCTTAATGTGCGATCGATTCCGCATCTACGTATCTATAAAAAAGGACAGTTGGTAAGCTCGAGCAATCGGCCTATGAGCAAAAAAGAGCTTGCTACCTTTATTAAGGCGGCACTGTAGCAAAGTAATAGGGGCTACTTAATTCTCTTAGAATTCTTTAAATGCTCAATTACTTGTTTACTATTGGATCCGTCCCGCCCCTTCCCGCATGGTTTATTCTGTGACAACCATTGCAGACTGAAAACCCAATCTGGTAAACTCATAGTAGGAATCTGGGTATAAAAGGGGTAGCAAAATGCGGGGGATTCAGGATTTTCGGCCATCATTATTAGCACTTATTGGGTTTTTTTTGGCGCTTGGTTCGCTGTTATTATTTGTTAGTTATTATCATAAAGCCCCGCGGGAAAAGAATATAATTTCTAAGGAAATGACCGGTATATTCTCACCACGGCAGAAAAAGTATACCGGTGGGGATGTTATCAAGTCAGTTACTTTCTATGCCCAAAAAGAACTAGATTCAAAACAGTTTATTAAACGCCATGGTATGTTAGTGCTGCGTAAAAAAGCACCGGCCATTGTCTTAGTTTGCCATGGCTATAGCTGCGATAAGTATGATATTGGCTTTGTACGCTTCTTTTTAAAAAAATACCATTGCATGACCTTTGATTTCAGAGCGCATGGGGAAGCTCGTGAAGGACAATGTTGTACCTTTGGTCGTGATGAAGCGTGTGACGTGTTGGCGGCCGTTAAATATATAAAATCAAATCCAGAGCTGGCATCGTTGCCGCTTATTGTGTATGGATTTTCTATGGGTGCGGTTGCTGCTATTGAAGCGCAAGCGTACGCACTTTCTAAAGGGGAAAAATTATTTGACGCCATGATTCTTGATTGCCCTTATGAACAGAGTGAAAAGGTAGTACAACGCGGTCTTGAAAAGGCAAAAATAAATGTCTTTGGGTACGAATACGGCATCCCCGGTAAAACAATATTACAACGTTATGCATTCCGCGACTGGACGCAACCAATTCTTAAATTTTTACTCAAAGTTATGGCAAACATGGATGGAACTATTACTGATACGCGTATTTGTATGGTAAGCCCTGAAGAATCAATTAAAAAGATTTCAATTCCATGCTTTTTTATCTATTGTGCCAACGATGACAAAATATCGGTTGATGCTTCTATGGCATTGTTTAATGGCGCCAATGGCTTTAAGCGATTATGGATTACCAATGGACGCCGCCATTTTGATTCGTTCTTTTATAATCCGGAAAAATATTGGTACAAAATTAATCGATTTATGGAAAAGTTTTTAAACGGAGAACTTGATCAAAAAGAGAGTGCGCGCATTAGTAAAGATAAAGATTTGGCGATATAAGGGGGAATTATGAAAAAATTAATATCACTTATAACTATTTGCATAGGATTATATGTATCGCTGCATGCTGATATTAAAACAATGTCTCCCGATGTGTACGAACGTCCTATAAATCCTGATTTGATTGCACGTCGCCAATATCAATTATATCGCAAGCAGATAGGATATCTTAATGCATGGGAACCATATCCATTATATTCATGGGATCGCTGGTATTGGCCGGCACGATCATACTACGATCCAGGATTTAGATCAGGGTTTTGGCGAAATTAGTACTCTCTTTTTATTGAGAACATTTCTGTTACACTAATCATATGCAAAAAATATTCTTTTCTGATTAGGACATACGCATATGATTACCATTAAGCATTCGCATGACGATTTTATGCAGGCAGATAGTGCCGCATATGCCATTTTAGTGCCGCAAGATACTGCTGCCACTGATTCGGATGTCGCTGCACTCGGCAATAACTTTTTTCCTTCACTGCAAGCGCTCTTTCAAGAACGTGGTTTTACCGGCAAAGCAGGCAGTTCCGTCGTGATACCGGTCAGCTCCAAAAGCAAATCAATTCGGCATCTCATTTTTTTAGGATTAGGAAAGCCAGAATCATCTGGCCATTTTTCACTTGAGCAGTTACGACGCGTACTTGCACGAGTAGTGCGTATTGCAAAAACGCATAAAATTAATGAAGTTGCTGTTCGTATGTTGTCAGCAAAAAAATTCAATGCCAATGAACAAGATAATGCACGTGAAGCAACCATTGCTATGTATATGGCAGATTATCTGTTTGATGATTTTAAAACTAAATCAGCGGATGAGATGCCACCGTCAATAACCATTACACTCTTTGGTGGTTATGATGATACGAAAGCATTTCAAGAAGGGGTGCGCGTTGGTACTATTATTGCACGTGGCGTCAATCAAGCACGTCATTGGGTTGATATGCCACCAAGTCTTTTAACACCGGTTGATTTATCAACTAAAGCAGAAGAAATAGCGCAAAAGCATAAACTTGAATGCAAAATATTTAGTGAGCAAGAGATTAAACAGATGGGCATGGGAGGTTTAGCAGGTGTATCTGCTGGTTCTCATCAAGACTGTCAGCTTGCAATCCTTGAATATAAAACATCCGCAAAAGACGCACCGACGCTCGCATTTGTTGGTAAAGGAATCACCTTCGATTCTGGTGGATTGAGTATCAAACCGGCTAATGCTATGGAAACGATGAAAGATGATATGGCAGGTGCGGCGGCAGTAATTTGTAC
>Ga0075425_100001887_pt1 | contig 20633 bp, 22 predicted proteins | sample SoiMethybrSBSTD4_FD_75300 | JGI IMG/M metagenome (GOLD analysis project Ga0075425, IMG submission 75300) | Bulk soil microbial communities from a Populus tree surrounding site in Tennessee, USA - Soil MetaG P. TD hybrid SBSTD4 | ecosystem: Environmental > Terrestrial > Soil > Tree plantation... | reverse complement strand
GTGCTCGTTGATGCGGAACACGATCAGGATGAATTCGGCGGCGATGCGCGCGAATACGACGCCGACGATCACGCTCGCGATCGAGCCCAGCAGCAGGATGAAGCCGACGAACGGGCTGATCGCCATCGTGCCGAGGGCCGAGAATATCCCGGACAGGCCGAACAGCACGATCAAGCCGATGACCAGCCAGTAGAAAGTCTTGATGATCGTGGGCGTGATGAAGCGATCCCACTGAAACAGTTCACTAAATCGAAACATGGTCGGCTCATCCCCAGCAAGTCGAAGTGGTACTCTTGTTTATACGGTTATAACTGGTTGCTGAACGCCCGCGGACCCGGCATGTGCGTGCCATCCCCAGCAAGATCGAGTACCGGCCATGCAAGCGTAGTGGGAGCAGATTTAACGTTCGCCGCCTCACCGATAGGGAGCGAATGCGAGAATCGGCCACTACGTGTTGAGATTGCCGGAAAGTGCGGCCACAATCGGGCTTCTCCGTGGAGCAGATAGCCCGAATTGTGCAAGATGACCCTCACCTTTGAAGATTTTCCGCCCGGCCGTTTCGGCACATTTGGACCGCGCCACGTGGGCCGAGACGAAATTTTGGCCTTCGCCGCCGAATACGATCCGCAACCAATGCATCTCGACGAGCAGGCGGCCAAGAAATCGATCTTGAACGGGCTTGCCGCTTCGGGCTGGCATCTCTGCTCAATCATGATGCGGATGATGTGCGACGGCTTTATTGACCGCACCGCATCACTGGGCTCGCCCGGCGTCGACGAAGTGCGCTGGCTCGCTCCCTTGAGGCCGGGCGACGACGTGACGCTGGAGGTCGATGTCATGGCGGCGCGGGTTTCTAGGAGTCGTCCGGACACGGGAATCGTGACCTTCAAAGGCACAATCCGCAACGCCGCGGGGCAGGCGTTGGGCGAGATGACCTCACCGATCATGATCGGCCGGCGCGTTGGCGCGACGCAGAGAAGCTGATGTTTTTTTTCGAGGACATCAGATTGGGCGACAGGCGCGAGCTGGGCTCATTCACCTTCAGCGCCGATGACATCAAGAGGTTCGCCCGGCAATACGATCCCCAGCGGTTTCATCTCGATGAGGAGGAAGGCCGTAAATCGCCGTTCGGCGCGCTTGTCGCATCGGGCTGGCATGTCGGATCGGTCTTTATGAAGCTGTTGGTGACCGCCGACCAGCGGCTTGCCAGGGAAGCCGCGGCGCGCGGCGAGACAATAGCGGTCCGGGGACCCTCGCCTGGGTTTCGGGAGCTGCGCTGGATCAAGCCGGTGCTGGCCGGCGACACTGTCAGTTTCTTCAACGAGATCGTCTCGAAGCGGACCTCGGAGTCGCGGCCCGGATGGGGCATCCTGGAGGCCCACGGCACCGGTACAAACCAGCGCGGCGAGCTCGTGTTTTCCCTGCTGGCGACCGCGTTCGTGCCGCGCAAGGGCGGAGAAACCTGAGACTGCAGCGCGTAACTGGAAAACAGGGTTACCACATCGTTCCAATGCTCGAGCTGCATCCGGGAATCCGTCGAGCGATCATCTTGCTAACGTATTTTGAACGTGTGGCGGCCATCATGCATCCCGCAAGAAATGGCGGGGGACAACAATGGCGGATCGAACCGCGCTAAAACTGGTGGGCTTTGTCTTCGCGACCGTGACGATCGCGGTGATGCTGACCGCGGCCATGGTGGTGAAAGGTTATGCCGACGGCGCCTATGCGTTTGAAGTCGCGAGGCTCGACAGCATTTAATCGCAGCAGAGCGCGATCTATCTGAGCCAGACCAGCGCCAGCGCCGCGACGGCCAGGAACAACAATCCGATAAACCGGATCATGATGGTGCCGACCCCATGCGGCGCAGCGCGCAGCGGAATAGTTTCGGGCTTTTCCTGCTGGATGCTTTCCATATAACTCGTCCCTTATGGCCGCTCCGGTAGTCCGGTCGCGACCGCCTCGGTTTGAGTTCAGATTGATGCCGCGCCAGCCATCCGGAATTAAAAAACGCCGCGCCGCGTGGCAGGAGCGGCTGCGCAGCCGTGAAACCTGGCTCAGCCGCGCAGGCCTTCGGCCGCTCGTTTCCACTGCGCTACATTTTCCGCGATCATGCGGGTCGATTTCATCGCTGCCTGGCTGAGCTGGGCGTAGCCGGAAATCTCGCGCTGAACGCGCTGACCTTCGGCATGCAGCAGGTCGCGCAGGCCTTCGAGCTCCGAGATCAGGTGCTCGATCTCCGACAGCGAAGTGCCGGCGACGCGCTGGATCAGCGTATTGACGTTGTTCACAGCGGATTCGGCACCGGGTTCAAGTTGCTCGTTGCTGGCGGCCGGGCGTCGCAGATAGGCAACATCATTGCGAACGAAATCGCGGATTCCGGCCTCGACTTCCGAAGCCGCCGCGAATTCGGAGTTGATCTCCGGTTCGAGCTCCTCGATCTTTTCCGAACGTATGGCATTCATCGGCCGTTCCCCTGTGTCGCGTTGAGCGAGTGTCCCCCGCACGACGACGTTCGAGTTCTGATGAGTGCTATCAGGACGGCCGATTTTGACCGCATCGCGGCCAAGATGCGGCAATGCTTGATCATTGCGATGGCGGTGCCAGAGAGCGCCTTTTCGGTCAGAGATTTCCACAACCTGGGCCGGCAGGATCGGGTAAGGAAATCCGACCGACCGTTCACATTCGTGTCAAGCGCAAGCGCGCGAAGCCGATCCGGCGGGGCTGGAGGACCGAATGGCTTCGTCGCGCGGCCGTTCGACGTGAAAAGTCACGTGAACGAAATCATTCTCGGCAAGTTGATCGGATGTCCCAGCGCCTGTTCGACCAGGTCAAAAATGTCGAGCAGCACGCGGATCCTTGCGAGCCTGCCCGCCTTGAACTGTGCGAAATGCGCGAGTCGGACGCTGATCGGCTTGTCGGAGTCGAGCGACGTCAGCGTATAGCGCAGCATCGAGGCCGCCGAATCGTCTCCCAACAGGATGGACTCGCGATCGAAGCGGTGAACCTTGACGATCTCTGAGATCCGTCTCACGACGTCGAGGACTGCCGACTTGCCGTGGCGTGCGCCGAGGCATGGAAACAGGTCGATTGGGCCGTAAATCGCCCATTCGATGTCGTCGTCGAGCAAAGGGGCGAGATCTTCGAACTGGCGTTCGTTGACTGCGCGATGAATCGCGCGCGAGAAACGCCAGAGGCTGTGCTCTGTCATCTGCTTCTGGTCCTGAACTTGGAGTCAACGCTGGCAGCTGTCCTGCAGTGGACGCATTTCGCGGTGGACGTCATTCGCGACTTTCCACCAGGCTGCCATGCAATTATTTGAAGCCTCAAATAATCGAAATCGCCGGAAACGCAAACTGCAATTTTGCATTGCTCGGATGCGCTTGTTCTTGGGAGTATCGGGGTCCGTTACCCAGGTGAGTCCGGCTTGGCGCCCAGCGCAATACTCAGGATCGGCCCCGGAACGAGAGGTAACGCGATTTTCATGAACACCTTGTGTTCAATGATCGCAACATCCGCGATGTGTCGCGGCTGGACCAAGTCCGGTTCAATGCGGCATGGTGAATGCGCCGCTTGTTCATCGCGTGCCGTGTCACTTGCCACTTTGCCGGGGGCCGCGCCCGCTCTATCCTCACGAAGAAGCGCGCAGCTTGGGAACGCGCGACGATCGAAGGGGAGGACGATGAACATCGAAAAGCTCACACAGTGTCTCGCCGCCGTCGTGCTGTTGCTGGCCGGGCAGGCATTGGCCCACTCGCCGCAGCAGGCGCCGCATCAACTTTACGCCGAAGGCGACTTCAAGCTCGAGAGTGGCGAAGTGATCAAGGATTTCTCGATCTCCTACGTCACCCATGGCACGTTGAACGCCAAGAAATCCAACGCAATCCTGATGGTGACGGCGATTTCCGGCAATCATCATCGGCTCGATTTCATGATCGGGCCGGGCAAGGCGCTCGATCCCGAGAAATATTTCATCATCTGCACCGATGCGATCGGCAATGGACTCACGACCTCGCCGAGCAATTCCAAGGCGCAGCCGCGCATGCAGTTCCCGAAATTCACCATCCGCGACATGGTGGACTCGCAATACCGCCTGCTGAAGGAGAAGCTTGGCATCGACCATGTCGTTGCGGTGGTCGGTCCGTCGATGGGCGGCATGCAGACGCTGCAATGGGGCGTCAGCCATCCCGACTTCATGGACGCACTGGTGGCGATGGTGCCGCTGGCGAAGACGCCGGCTTGGTCGGTCGCGGTCATGGAGGCCTCGCGCAAGGCGATCATGGAGGACCCGGCGTGGAAGGACGGCAATTACGATGCGCCGCCGGAGAAGGGCATACGGCTGTTTCGCGACATCGTCGCGCTATTGGCCGCACGCTCGCCCGATTTGTATTCGGCGCAATTCAAGAACGGCATGGACGTGCTGCCCTGGATGGAGCAACAGGAGACCGCCGCCCTGAAGGCGTTCGACGCCGATGACTGGATTTACCAGACATGGGCTTATGAGCGGCACGACGTCGGCACCACGCCGGGTTTTGACGGAGACACCGCGAGGGCACTGGCCTCGATCAAGGCGCGGACGCTGATCCTCACGGGGACTAAGGATCTGCTCAATCCCGAGTTCGAACCGCTCGAGTCCGGCAGGAATATCCCCAACGTGAAGATGTTGACGATCAGCCCGGGCACCGTGACGGGCCATGCGTCGGCCGGCGGATTTTTCCCCGCCGACGTCGATTTTCTCAACCGCGAGGTCGGCGCATTCCTCGACAGCGTGACGGAGGCTGGCAAGAAACTGAACTGAGCTCTCTGCGCCACCCGTTCGGCGCAAGCGGAACCGGCTGGCGGGTTGCGCGATTGAATGATGAGTCTGAAATCGCCCCTTGAGAGGATCCCGCCATGAAGCTCTTCATCGTCCCGGCCGCCGCGGCGCTCGCGCTTGCCTTGAGTTCGCCCGCCAATGCCAAGGGTTGCCTCAAGGGCGCCGCCGTAGGCGGCGTTGTCGGCCACTACGCGGTCCACCACGGCTGGCTGGGCGCGGCTGCCGGCTGTCTCTATGGCCGTCACCGCGCCAATCAGCAGGAAGGACAGCAGGAGCGGCAGCAACAGAGCCAGACCACGGGGCAGGGGAAGTAGCGCGAGGCACGACGGCGATGCGACCGGTTCTTGGCGAACGGGCGTGCAGGGCGTCAGCCGCTGCGTTCAAGCGCATGAGTCATGGTGCTCGGCGTTGGTTCTTCTAGTGTTTGCATTGGCCCGCAATTACGAGGCCCGCTGTCAACAACCGAATAATTTATCGGCGCCGCTTCCAGCCGCCGCGTTTACCGGGCGCGCCGCCGCTTGATCGCGGGGCGGGGCCGAACTCGGGGCCGGAGTGCTGCGAGTTGGTCGGCTGGATGATCCGGCTATCTCCGCCGAAGGGCTTTTCGGGCAGCGCGCGCGTGGGCCGGTAAGGCAGAGATTCCGGGCCGTGCATTTCGTCGAGGTGGGGCTTGTGGACTTTGGAACTGCTGCGGATTTCGTCAGCGGATGGAAGCAGGGGATCGCGTTGTTTCACCTCACCCCGCGCCGCGCGCGGACCCGAGAGCGAGCTTTGCCCGCCTTTGGCCCCTCCAGGGAAGGGTGAACCACGCTTCGCATATCTGCCGCCTTTGGCGACGGCTTCGGGGAGGTTCGCGGCATCTCCATATTTCCTCACGCCGGCATAACTTCCGGCGCGGTCCTGCACGGTGCGCTGCTTTGCCGTGGGATCGTCGACCACGGCCAATTCGGTTGCGCGTAGTCGCTTGACCTCATCGCGGAGCCGCGCGGCTTCCTCGAAGTTGAGATCGGCCGCGGCCTCGCGCATCCGCGTCTCAAGATCCGCGAGAACCGCTTCGAAATTGTGCCCGATCGCGATCACGTCTTCGGTCATGCCGCGGTCGCCGATCTCGACCAGCACGTGATCGCGCTCATAGGCCGAGTTGAGGATGTCGCCGATCGATTTCTTGACGCTTTCCGGTGTGATGCCGTTGGTCTCGTTGTATTCGACCTGCTTCTCGCGACGCCTGTTGGTTTCCGCGATCGCCCGCTCCATCGACCCGGTTACGGTGTCGGCATAGAGGATGACCTTGCCATCCACGTTGCGCGCCGCGCGGCCAATGGTCTGGATCAGCGACGTCTCGCTGCGCAGGAAGCCTTCTTTGTCGGCATCAAGGATGGCAACCAGCGCGCATTCGGGAATGTCGAGGCCCTCGCGCAGCAGGTTGATGCCGACCAGCGCATCGAAGGCGCCAAGCCGCAAGTCGCGAATGATCTCGATGCGCTCGATGGTGTCGATATCACTGTGCATGTAGCGCACGCGGATCCCCTGCTCGTGCAGATACTCGGTGAGGTCCTCCGCCATGCGTTTGGTCAACACCGTGATCAGCGAGCGATAGCCGGCTGCGGCGGTGGCGCGCACCTCGCCGACGAGATCGTCGACCTGCGTGCGTGCAGGACGAATATCCACCGGCGGATCGATCAGCCCGGTGGGGCGGATCACCTGCTCGACAAACACGCCGCCCGACTCGTTGAGCTCCCAGCCGGCCGGTGTCGCGGACACCGCGACCGTCTGCGGCCGCATCATGTCCCACTCCTCGAAACGCAGCGGGCGATTGTCCATGCATGAAGGCAGGCGGAAACCATATTCGGCGAGTGTTGCCTTGCGCCGGAAATCGCCGCGGAACATGCCGCCAACCTGCGGAATAGTGACATGGCTTTCGTCAGTGAACACCAGAGCATTATCGGGGACATATTCGAACAAGGTGGGCGGCGGCTCGCCGGCCCGGCGGCCCGTCAGGTAGCGCGAGTAGTTCTCGATGCCGGCGCAGCTTCCGGTCGCTTCCATCATCTCAAGATCGAAAGTCGTGCGCTGCTCAAGCCGCTGCGCTTCCAACAAGCGGCCTTGCGCGTTGAGCTGGTCGAGCCGCTGCTTCAGCTCGGCCTTGATCGCCTTGGTGGCCTGCACCAGCGTCGGGCGCGGCGTCACATAGTGCGAGTTGGCGTAGACCTTGATGAATTCAAGCTCGTCCTGCTTGTGGCCGGTGAGGGGATCGAACTCCTCGATGTTTTCGACGACATCGCCGAACAGGTTCACGCGCCAGGCCCGGTCCTCGTAGTGCGCCGGGAAAATGTCGATGATATCGCCGCGCACGCGAAAGGTGCCGCGGCTAAAATCGGCCGAAGTGCGCTTGTATTGCAGCGCGACCAGATCGGCGATCAGTTGCCGCTGGTCGATGCGCTCGCCCTTCTTCAGCGCAAAGGTCATCGCGGTATAGGTCTCGACCGAGCCGATACCATAGATACAGGACACGGATGCGACGATGATGACGTCGTCGCGTTCGAGCAGCGCGCGCGTTGCGGCATGGCGCAAGCGGTCGATCTGCTCGTTGATGGACGAGTCCTTTTCGATATAGGTGTCGGTCCGCGGCACATAAGCCTCGGGCTGATAGTAGTCGTAGTAGGAAACGAAATACTCCACCGCGTTGTCGGGAAAGAAGTTCTTGAACTCGCCATAGAGCTGGGCCGCGAGCGTCTTGTTCGGTGCAAGAATCAGGGCCGGACGCTGCGTCGCCTCGATCACCTTGGCCATGGTGTAGGTCTTGCCCGACCCGGTGACCCCGAGCAGCACTTGCGTGCGGTCGTTGCGGTTGATGCCTTCGACAAGTTCCGCGATCGCCAGCGGCTGGTCGCCTTTCGGCTCGTAGTCGGACTTGATCTGGAAGCGCACGCCGCCTTCGCTCTTTTCCGGGCGGGGCGGGCGGTGTGGTGTCCACACCTTCATGGAGCCGTCTTCCTTGCGGAACTCTGGCCGGCCCTCGCGAATAAGAGTCTCCAGTGCGTCGGCCGTCGCCTTCACACCAAGCGCCTCGGTCTTGCTGCGCGGTGGGCGCGCCAGCGCCTCCGCGTCGTCTTCCTCGGTCGGCAGGCCGAGCTGCCGCGCGAGTTCGGGATCAAGCGTCGGCACGAGCGCCGAGGTGCCGTATTGCGCTTGCGGAGCTTCCTCAAGGCCCTCGCGCGCTGCGTCGCGCCGCGCGACATCATCGTGTTTGTTCCGCGTCGAGGCACGCGCACGATGCGCGGCCGCCTCGCCGCCCGCGCGGCGATCCCAGGAATTATCCGGCGGCGGCTTGAGCCCGGTCGAGGAGCCGACACCGCTTTCGCCGCGGTTGATTGCGGGATTGAGCAGTTCCGCCAGCGCCGGCCCGATCGGCTGCACGTCGGGCCGGTGGGCCTTGGATTTCGGGGATTTGCCGGGTTTCCTGGGTCGGTCAGGAGTCTTCGCCATGCGGCGAATATGGGGCGAGTCTCCAGGACTTGGAAGAGCGACGTGCGCCGCGCAAGCGTGCGTTGTCAGCAGATGTCACGATGTCGGCGATTCTGTCTTCAGTTCAGGCCAAAGCTGCGCGCATCAGCCAGCGCCGGAACGCGGCGAAGTCGCGCTGCTCGCTCTGAAAGCTGCGATAGACCAGATACCATCGCATGCCTTTCGGTACGCTGAGCGCGAACGGCGCGACCAGCCGCCCCGCTGCAAGATCGTCGTCGATATAGGGACGAATGCCCATGGCGACGCCCAATCCATCGACGGCCGCCTGCAGCGCCTGCCCGTAATATTGAAATTCGGTGCCACGAGCGCTGATGCGGGTGGCGCCTGCAGCTTTCAGCCATAGCGGCCAATCCTCCGTTGCATGCGCCACGCGCAAAAGGCTCGGGCCCTTCAGGTCGGCCGGCCGCTTCAGCTGTGCCGCAAGCTTGGGCGCGCATACCGGCAGGAGGTCGGCGGCAAACAAGGGTTCGGCGATAAGCCCAGGCCAGTCGCCAGCGCCGAGCTTGATGCCGCAGCTCCAGTCATCCCCAAATGGCGCAGCGACTCCGCCCGCCGTGATACGCACGTCGATATTCGGTTCCTGTTTGCGAAAATCCGACAGCCGCGGAATCAGCCAACGCATCGCAAAGGTCGGGCCGACCCCGATGGTGAGCACGCGCAGGCTCGCCGGCGCCGTAACCTGCGCGGTCAGGCTCGCCAGTGCATCGAAGATCGGGGTCAGCCCGTTCTGATAGGCACGTCCGGCTTGCGTCAGCGCGAGCCGGTTCGCCTTGCGGTCGAAGAGCTTGACCCCGAGCCGCTGTTCCAGAAGATGCACCATGCGACTGATCGCAGCGGCGGACACGTTGAGCTCGCTTCCGGCGGCGGCAAAGCTGCCGTTCCGGGCCGAAGCCTCGAACGCCTTGATGCCGTTGAGAAAGAGCAGCCGTCTCAAGCTCAGCCTCAGGAAAACTGATGCTGAGGGCAAGATAACTCCGTTTGCGCCAACGCCACAAGCGGGGCAGAAATACTGTCGGAGGTCGAATGACGCCGTTAATGATTGCCGCGCTTGGGGCGTTGATGGTCGCGACAGCGTTTCTGTCGGGCCTGTTCGGCATGGCCGGCGGGATGATCCTTATCGGCGTGTTGCTGGCTTTGATGCCGCTGCCGACGGCGATGGTGTTGCACGCGATCACGCAGATGGCGTCGAACGGCTGGCGCGCCGTGTTGTGGCGCGCCCATATCCGGTGGCGACCGGTTCTTGTCTACATGTTTGGCTGCGCGCTCGCGCTCGGTCTTTGGTCAATCACCCGCTATGTCCCGGACAAGCCGATCGCGCTTATCGTGCTTGGGGTGACACCGTTCATGGCGCGGCTCATGCCGTCCGGAATCAAGCCGAACCCTGAGAGCGTCTGGCAAGGCGCGTTTTACGGTTGGATCTGCATGAGCCTGATGCTGATGACCGGCGTGTCCGGTCCGCTGATGGACACCTTCTTCCTCGGCGGCAATTTCGACCGCCGCGCCACGATCGCGACCAAGGCGACTTGTCAGGTCGCGAGCCATTTTACGAAGCTCATCTATTTCGGCGGCATCATCGACCAAGCCGCGACGCTCGATCCCGTGTTGGCGCTTGTTGCGGTGGCGGCGTCGATGCTCGGCACCACGCTGTCGCGGCGCGTGCTGGAGGCGATGAGCGATCAGCAGTTTCGCCGCTGGGCAAACCGACTCATCACCACGGTCGCGGGCTACTACGTTATTTATGGCGGCTGGCTATGGGTGATTGCGCGCGGCTCGGCCGCTTCGCATTGAGAGACAAAGCCATGACGGAGCCTGCGGATCCCCTGGTGCTCGATTTCGTCGAGTGGATCGCGCGCGAGCCGCGATCCTATTCCGAGGTGATCGGCACGTGGAAGACCTCATGCCCACGGTTGACGATCTGGGAAGATGCCGCCGACCAAGGCTATATCGCGCGTGAGACGATCGCGGGCTCCGGGCTGATCGTGACCGTGACTGAACACGGTGAAAACCTCCTACGCGCCAACGGTCGTATCGTGTGAAGGCGGGGGCGGATCACGTTCGCGCGTCCTTCCGGCACCGGCATTGACTTGAGTCGGCCGCCGCGCGAAATTCATGCAGCCGCATCCACATTTGCACGTCAGGAACGCCCGCCATGATCGACCTCTATTATTGGACCACGCCGAACGGCCACAAGATCACGATGTTCCTCGAGGAGACCGGTCTCGCCTACAAGATCTTCCCGATCAACATCGGCAAGGGCGATCAGTTCAAGCCGGAGTTCCTTGCGGTTGCTCCAAACAACCGCATTCCGGCGATGCTCGATCACGAACCGAAGGGAGGCGGCAAGCCGATTTCGATCTTCGAATCCGGCGCGATGCTGCTCTATCTCGCCGAAAAAACTGGGAAGTTTCTGCCGACGGATCTTTATGGCCGCTATGACGTCATTCAGTGGACGTTCTGGCAGATGGCAGGTCTGGGCCCGATGGCCGGCCAGAACCATCACTTCCGCAACTATGCGCAGGAGAAACTCCAATACGCGATCGACCGCTATGTGAACGAGACCAACCGCCTCTATGGCGTTCTCAACAAGCGCCTCGCGGATCGCGAATTCATTGCCGGCCAATATTCGATTGCCGACATGGCCTGCTATCCCTGGGTTGTGCCTTACAAGAACCAGGGCCAGGACATCGAGCAGTTCCCGCATGTCAAGCGCTGGCTTGAAGCCATCAAGGCGCGTCCAGCGACGGAGCGCGCCTATGCCAAGGCCAAAGAGGTTAATCCGAATTTCGGTCAGCCGGCGATACGCACCGACGAGGAACGCAAGATCTTGTTCGGGCAGACGGCTGCGGTGGTGAGATAGAGCGCGCCGCGGGCTGTCTCGTTACGCGCGAGCTCGAGGTTCCGGCGGTGCGCGGGAGTTTGGCTGATCCGCTTCGGCCGTCTTCCGCAAGCATTCACGGCACAGGCAAGCCTCGCCGTCGGGCGGGACCGGCAGTCGCGGGATTTCGTCTTTGCACCAGCACGCTCCCGCCGGCGCACAGGTAAACTCCGTTCCGCAGCGAGGACAATGAACGCTGCGCACGCCATCGCCTCCTGTCGAATTCATGAGAGAAATTTCCGCGTTTTTCATGCAGGGTCCGCTTCCGACGGAACATGGTCGCGCGCTCGCTGCGCAAATTCAAGGACAAGCGACTCCGTGGTCCCCGACAGTGGACGGCTCAAGCCGTTGACTGTGTTTCCCCTCCCTTGTGCGACCATCAAGGGACCGGATGAAGCCAAACGGCTCAAGCATGCCATCACTTCGTGACCTCATCGATCTCCTTCATCTCTTCCGCGGTAAGCGCCCATGAGATCGCTTTGACGTTCTGCTCGATCTGCTCAACGCGGGTGGCACCCGCGATCACGCTTGCGACTTGCGGGCGCGCGGCAAGCCACGAGAACGCAAGCTCGAGCATGGTGCGCCCGCGCGCTTGCGCGAATGCATGCAGCTTTTCGACGATGCCCTCATTGCGCGAGGTCACGTAGCGGTCACGGAGCATCGGCGCCTTGGCAAAGCGCGTGTCGTCGGGCGCGGCCTGGCCGCGCTTGTACTTGCCGGTAAGCAGCCCGCTTGCGAGAGGAAAATATGGCAGCAGCCCGAGTTTGTACTCCTGCGCACAGGGCAACAAGTCCTTCTCGATCTCTCGCACAACGAGACTGTATTCGTCCTGACATGAGATGAAGCGGTTCACATTCATCGCGCGTGCCACATATTCGGCTTCGGCGATCCTCCAGGCCGGAAAATTCGAATTGCCGACATAGCGAACCTTGCCCTGCCGGATCAGGTCGTCCAGCGCCCGCAAGGTTTCGTCGATCGGAGTCAATGAATCGTAATCGTGCTGCTGGTAGAGATCGATGTAATCAGTCTTCAACCGCTTCAGGCTCGCCTCCACTGCGCTCATGATGTAACGGCGTGAGGCACCTTGCTTGGTGCCGTCTGTCGCCATCGGTTTGGAATATTTGGTCGCGAGCACAATGTCCTTGCGTCGGTCGCCCAGCACTGCGCCGAGTACCGTCTCCGAGCCGCCCATGCCGGCATAGATGTCGGCAGTGTCAAACAAAGTGATGCCAAGGTCGAGCGCACGGTGGATGACCTTGCGCGAGGCTTCCAGATCGGTGCGCTGGCCGAAATTGTTGCAGCCAAGGCCGACCGCGGAGACACGCAGGCCGGAGCCGCCGAGATTGCGAATTTGCATGATGGAATCCTGTAAGGAAATTGGAGCGGGACGGAGGGCTTTTTGGAGAGGAGATTGTGACGTTCCAGGCTCAAACCTGCAAGGTGCGGTTCTACCGTGCCTGCCGACGGTGGCGCGTGCCCGAACGGCGCTTCGCGAGGCGAAACCTGGGTCCAGGCGGCTGCGGCGTGAGGAGACCCCAAGAAAGTGCGGCCCCGGTCAGACGCGGCGACTGACGGGGACCGCTGGGGCGCGTGTGATCTGTGACGGGGGGCCTGATCAGACGCACGCACAACCTAGTCCTGCATTGTAACGTCGCAGTGACAGGTTTGTTATCCACAGGCTTGCGAAGGCTGAAACGCAACCTCGTTTCGGGCTGTCGACGCGCGGCAGCGGGCGATATCGAGGCGCGTCAAAGCTGCTTGCGATAGACGATAAAACCCTGGTGCTCCGCGACGATGTCATAGAGCGCTCGTGCGGTGCGGTTGGTTTCGTGTGTTTGCCAGTAGACGCGCGGCGAGCCCGCAAGCTTCGCCTGCCGGTAGACGCCTTCGATCAACGCGCGGCCAACGCCCTTGCCGCGCGCCGCCGGCGTCGTGAACAGATCCTGCAGATAGCAAATCGGCTCGATCATGGTTGTGCTGCGATGGAAAAGGTAGTGGGTCAGCCCCAGCAGTTCGTCGCCGTGCTCGGCGACGAGCGCGTGTACCGGCTCGTAGGCATCGAAGAAGCGCGACCAGGTCATCTCGGTGATTTCGCGTGGCAACGCGGTTGAACCCTCGCGCCCGTAGAAGGCGTTATAGCCGTCCCACAACGGAAGCCATTTCTCGAAGTCGCTTCGCTTCACGGAGCGGATGGAGAAGTCGGGCATCTTTCGATTGCGAAAACCAGGTTGAGGAGCAGGGCGGCTCTTCTCATTAGGGAGTCCGCAGGAACACATCAACGCTTTTGCCGAATGCGAAGGCTCACTCCGCCGCGCGCAGATCGCGGGTCAGGCCACGGTCGCCGCGTCCACGCAGCGAGCGATAATATTCGGCACTGGCGGGATCGTCGGTATGGCGCACCAGGTCGGTTACCGGCGTGTAGCTGAGCATGCGTCCGCCGTCCGGCAGTGCAGTGCAGGAAAAGCGGAGCACATGTCCGTTCGCGAGCTTGATGTTGATCGGGGTAGAGTCGCCCGCGCGCATCATTTCCATGCGTTGCGCAATAAAAGCCTTCAATTCGTCGGCCGGCAGTTCATACGCGCCGGTATCGCGGCCGTGGTACATCAGGGCGATGAAGGGCGGCCTGGAGTCGGCCTTCGTGTCGGGCAGCGAAAAATAATGGCGGAAGGCGCGGTTGATGAACTCCGCCCGCGTGTCGGCGTCGAGCAGGACGATGCCGATATCAACCTCGTCGAGTGCGGCAGACAGCCGCTCCGCGGTGGCATGGTGCTGCCGTTCCAGTGCGAAAGCGTCCATCAATTGCTCCCGCAGCAGCCCAGTGATTGCAGCAGTGCCGCCGGCGGTGAGCGACAGGATCGCAAGGCGCACGAGATCGCCATTGTGATATCCGGGCGTCGAACCGCGATCCAGGAAGAGCACCGCTGAGCCGACAATTGCAATCGCAGCGCTGACGCCGGCCGAGCGTGGGCCGCTGAGCGAACCCGCAAAGGCGACGATGCACACCAGAAGCGGCGCGGGATCGGGAACGCCCAGGACCCACCGGTCGATCAGAATGGTCGTCAGCGCTATCACCGCCGAGAGCACCGGGCCTGCCAGTGCGCGCCAGTCGAACTGCATCGCTCTCCTCGTTGCCCTTCAACGACTAGGGCGCACAGCTTGATTGATCGTTGCACCAGCGGAGAATTTTCCCGTTCAGTGCCTAACAAGGAGTTGACGGCGCTTTTGCGGTTTTGTGCTCTGTTGGATTAAATCTTAGCGTGTGGCCGCCTTCCCGCGGCCGCCGGCCCGTCTCGCGGCAATGATCGGCGGGGCTAGATCGGCGTCGCAAACCCGGTTTTGGCAGACAACATTGTGATTGCGACGGCCAGGCATAGCGAAAGCGCGCCGAAAGCGAGCGTTGCCGCGACGGCATCGATCAATCTGGGCGATGCAACTGGACCGCGTCGGCCGCTGAAGCCTGCGGCGCCTTGTAAGCGAGTCATGATCGGAGATCCCAATGCGTGGAGCGAATCACCCGCGACGGCGGGACCCTCGCAATCATCGCCGGCGACATTGCGGCGACTTTCAGCCGGTTTCGCCGCAAGCGTTAAGAATGGTTAACGAATTCAGCGCCTGGCTATTCAAGCACTCGCCGCGATGCTCGCGGAATCCTCGACCTCGTCCGGCCGCCAATCCATGGTGACGAACCCGGGCGTCTGCTCGATACGGCGCAGCCAGGCTCTGATCGCGGGAAAAGTCGAAATGTCGAAGTCGCACTGGTCGGCAACGTGGGTATAGCCATAGAGCGCGATGTCAGCGACCGTGAGCTGGTTCGCTGCAAAATACTGATGAGTCTTGAGATGATTTTCCATCACCTGCAACGCGCCATAGCCGCGTTCCATCCAATCTTCCAGCGCATGCGTCTGCAGGTCGCGGCCACCCCTGACCAATGCCAGCCAGAAATAGGCGGCGCCGATATTCGGCTCAAGCGCGTGCTGCTCGAAGAACATCCATTGCAACGCTTCCGCTCGCTCGATTCGTGATTCGGGCGCAAGCGGCGTGCCGCCCGCGACATACCAGAGGATAGCGTTGGACTCCGCGAGGTAGCGTCCCTCCGCGACTTCCAGCAACGGCACCTGGCCGCTCGGATTCTTGGCGAGAAACTCGGGCGTCCTGCTTTCGCCGCGCAGAATGTCGACTTCGATCGCGTGATATGACGCGTTCAACAGCGCCAGCGCGAGGCGAACCTTGTAACTGTTGCCGGAGCGCTGCATCGAATAGAGCTTGTACATTTGCTTGTCGTCGATCCCGGTGAGGCGCCGTTCGGGACGATCTACTTATCCGACAACGCGGCGAAAGAATGATGCCGATCAGCGCGCGCTGCAAGGGTCGTGGCACGGAAAAGGCCGAAAACCTCTACTGCACTGCAACCGCGCAGAAGAAATTTCCAACAGCGCAAATTTCGATCACGCTTGCGCGATGTGCCCTGCGGAGAATCGGGAGTCCGCGTGATCGCTCGCCGCGCGCCACAGGATCACGGTGTAAAGCGCGAGCATGACGATCAGGCCCAACGGTACGCTCGTGCTTGCTGCGACAGCGCGGGAGAGCAGCGGCACGATCCATGCGGCCGCAAGCAGGCTGATCTCGTAGTCTCGAAAACCGTAAGTCAGGCCATGACGCACGAGATAGGCGATTGCGACTGCGAGTACGACGAGGTCGTAATCGAGTACGTAAGGTGTCGCGAGCAGACAGGCGGTGGCGAGCGCCGCGGCCTTCAATTCGAAAGCGGCCTTGCTTTGCCACAACCAGCCAAGGCTTGCCGCGAGTATGAGCGCGAGCGCGCCCTGAAGGGCGTATGCTGTTTTGACGTCGGCGCCCCAGCTTCGCGCCGCCGAGAAGGCTGACTGGATTTTCTCCCAGCCGGTGGCGCCCTGCTCAAGCACGACGGATTGCGTGAAGTTCGTGGAATGGAGGAAAGCCTGCCACACCTCGCTGCCGAGGGCGACATAGCTGACCGCGACAAGGACCGCGGTTGTTGCGGTTGCGGCGGCCAGGCTGCTCCATCGCGCCCCGGCGATTAGGGCGACCGGAATCAGCACACCAAATTGCGGTTTGTAGGCGAGGAGACCGATAAGGGCGCCCGCGACGAGCGGCCTGCGGTCGAGGAGGTGAAGCGCGCCGGCAAGCAGTGTCGCGGTGAAAAATCCGTTCTGCCCGTGCCCGATATTGACAAAGGCGGCTGGATAGGCGGCCGAGATCAATAGCGTTTCGGGGCGTGGCAGGATTGCGCGGATCGATGCGAGATAGGCCGCGAAACTTGTGAACAGCCAGAGAGCGAGTCCACAAGGATAGGGCAGGGCGGCGACAAGGAAGGCGATGACGAAGAAGAACGGAGGATAATGCCAGCCGAAGAACGGAACCTCCCGTCCGCCGAAGGTCGCCCTTTCCGCTTGATGCTGAAGCGAGGGATCATAGGCATCCGCCGGCTTCCCCTCCCAGGTCAGGGTGCCCGCGGCATAGACGTTGGAGAAATCCGTTCCGATCGGCTTGCCATTGCGGTCGATCAGGTTATCGGAAACACCGATCCAACCAATGATTGCGATGGTGCAGACGGCGAGCAGAATGAGGCTGTAGCCGCGGGCGCGCGCGGGTGTCAGCCATGTGCCGGATCGCAGGGCTTGCCACATATGAGTCATTTGGCAGGGGAATTTTATGAATGTTGCGCGGACGCTAGCGCGGGCCGTTTAACGTTCTCTAAAGTTTGCCAGTATCTGTCGAAGCTTCTTGCGATGCAGCGGAACACGCCTTAGGCTGTGCGAGTGCGGCGAATTTGACATTCGCACCAGGATTTCCGCGGGCTTGCGCGGCGAATCTCAGATCCGGCTGCACTGGCCAGTTTTTCCGAAGCTGCGTGCGAATGTTGGAACCGGGGAAACCAGGTTTCCGTCAAATAAAGTCGTGACTCACGCGCGAGTTCACGACGCCTGCAAGGAGATGATGATGTCTTTTCTGTCCGCCGCGCTTGACCGTGTGAAGCCGTCCGCGACGATCGCGGTCACGGATAAAGCGCGTGCGCTGAAAGCGGCTGGCCGAAACGTCATCGGACTCGGCGCGGGCGAGCCCGATTTCGACACGCCGGACAACATCAAACAGGCGGCGATCAAGGCGATCGAGTCCGGCAAGACGAAGTATACCGATGTCAGTGGCATCCCCGAGCTGAAGGATGCGATCATCGCAAAGTTCAAGCGCGAGAACGGCCTCGCCTACAAGCCGAACCAGGTCATCGTTTCGACCGGTGGTAAGCAGGTGCTGTACAACGCGCTGGTGGCCACCATCAATCCGGGCGACGAGGTGATCATCCCCGCGCCTTATTGGGTGAGTTATCCGGAGATGGTCGCGCTCGCCGGCGGCGAGTCGGTGCCGATCATCTGCACCGCCGCGCATGGCTTCAAGCTGCAGCCGGGCGATCTCGAGAAGGCTATCACGCCGAAGACCAAGTGGGTCATCCTCAACTCGCCGTCGAACCCGACCGGTGCGGCCTATACCCGCAGCGAGTTGAAGGCGATCACGGATGTGCTCGTGAAACACCCGCATGTCTGGGTCATGACCGACGACATGTACGAGCATCTGGTCTATGACGACTTCGAATTTGCAACGCCGGCGCAGGTCGAACCCAAGCTCTACAGCCGCACGCTGACCGTGAACGGCGTCTCCAAGGCGTATTGCATGACGGGCTGGCGTATCGGCTATGCCGGAGGACCTGCCGAACTCGTAAAGGCGATGGCAACTATCCAGTCGCAATCGACATCGAACCCGTCATCGATCTCGCAATGGGCATCTGTCGAGGCGCTCAACGGTCCGCAGGACTTTATTCCCGCGAACAACAAGGTGTTCAAGGAACGGCGCGACCTCGTCGTGTCCATGCTCAATCAGGCAAAGGGCATTGATTGTCCGCGGCCGCAAGGGGCGTTCTATGTCTATCCCTCCTGCGCCGGCGCGATCGGGAAAGCTGCGCCCTCGGGCAAGGTGATCGCTGATGACGAAGGCTTCGTCACGGAATTGCTGGAGGCCGAAGGCGTTGCGGTGGTGCAGGGATCGGCGTTCGGGCTCGGACCGGCGTTCCGCATCTCCTACGCGACCAAGACTTCCGATCTGGAAGATGCCTGCAAGCGCATCCAGCGCTTTTGTGGCAATTTGCGATAGTGAAGCGCTGCTCTGGGATCTGGCGAGAGCAACCAGGCTAAAAACTAAAAACGGCCCCGAGTGGGGACAAGGGGCCGCCAACCTCCTAATTGAGGTTTACTCCCGGGTTGGGCGCGATTGGGGGCACCCCGAGAGCAAAGAGTCTGATCCCGCAGAACAGACTTCGTTCCAAACATCAACCGAAGAGGCCGCCGATCCGCTCAACTCTTTTTTCGGTCGCCGCGCCAACTGCTACGCGTCTCGTTGCGTGAGACACCGCCTTTCACAATGTTTGCCAATTGATAGCGACGATGGGCGCACGGTGCCCCTCAGCTCAATCGTCCCAAATGCGTGCGCCGCACTGCTGGCACTCGTACAGGCGTACAGTTCGGCCGTATTGAGGATCGCGGATCGTGTTCGTGAGGATGGGCAATACGCTGCAAGCCGGGCAATGGACCACGCTGACCCGTTCTAGCTGCGGCTCGGCTCGCCCTTCTTCGTAAACCGGCATGACCCTATCCGCCTTTCGCAAGCGCTCTCTCAGTTGTCCCGTCAGTGGCGTCGTAGATAAGCGCGACTGCGCACGAAGGTTCCTAAAGTCCGGATAGGAAGCGACCGCATGCCGCACGGCCCCATCCATTTGGAGGCAGTTGGCCGCGCGACGGTTCGTAACAGGGGTGATGATTGCAGCATCCCACACACTGCGGCGGCGCAAAAGCGCGAGTTGATCTGCGTTAAGCGGGGAGAGTCGTCACGCGCCAGCGTTTTTGAAGGCCACCATCCCGGGATAGTCGTCCTTTGGACGGCTCATCGTTTTGGTGCGCTTCGCTACATACTTGCCCGCTGAATCTTAGAATTACTCCTGACGGAGAGGGAACGCAGTTAGTCGTCGTCACTTAGATTTGTCGCGCGCCATATAAGCGCGAGCTTGGCATTAGCTTGGAGGGCCGGCTCAATGCGACCGACCACAATTTCGTCCAGGGAACTTATCCTTTCCATCAAGCGCAGGCTGGCGACGCTTTCCTTGTTGGAACGCAGACTAAGGGAGCGACAAGCTGTCCTTCGGAAATCATACGCGGATAGTTTCAACGCTCACCGCATGCAAATGGGAACGATGAGCCACGGGCGGCGTCAGACTTTTTCCGGGAGAACGAAACATGACCGATATGATCAAAAAATCCGAGGACGAAGACCGTCGAAAATTTCTGGAGACGTGTGGAAGATTCGCCATCGTAACCCCTCCGGCGATTACTCTGTTGCTGTCGACGTCCTTGTCATCAACAGCGATCGCGCGCTCTGGCGGGACAAATGATCGCGACGGTCACTACCGCGGCAGCGGTGACGGCTACCGCGACTACCATCACGACGATGATCATGATCATCACGATGACCATCACGGCGACGGCGGCGGTATAGAGGGGAACGCGATTGATCGCCGTCTCGAACGCTGAACGACCCCTCAACGAGCAGGCCGAACCCGCGAATTCACCTCGCAACAGGTCCAAAAATGCCTCGGTTGGAACCCGACCTCATTTTGCCAGCGCCATTGAAACCTCGCAAAGGGGATACGATGGACGCCATAGATCTCGAGTCGATGCCATCCGATGAGCTGTGGAAGCTCCACGAGGCGGTGACCGCGCACTTGGGCAACAAGTTAGGGCAGTGCGGGGAGCTCATGACGCTATATGAAGTAGTTCTAAATCCGATTTCTGTTTCTGTCGCTCCCAGTGGGGTCCTTCATTTGCTAACCCGCCGGGGTTCGACGGCTGCGCTCTAGTCTGACTGTCGGCGGGGTGGATATCGCGGCTGCTTTGGGGATTCTTTTCGAAGAAAGGCGATTGGCGAGAAGCCGCTCAATCTCGAGCCTGTCGTTTTCGGCCACGGTCGCTGGCAACTTCACCACCATCGGCGGCGGTGCCGAGCATAGCAACACATGACGGATCGATGGGGTCACTGCAAACGGCTTCTTTTCTTTTGCGTGGTGAAAATTGTGTGGCATAGAGCGCGCGGCCGGAGGGATTCTCCACTCCGCATCACATACTTGATCTGGAGCTTCCTTATGCGCCGCTCACTTGTCCTTGCGGGGATTGCCGGAACCCTGCTCGGTGCGTTCACGATCGGCTCATCGGCGCAGGACCGCGTGCAGGTGGGTGTGCTTGAATGCCGGGGCGGCGCGAGCATCGGCTTCATTGTTGGCTCCGTGACGAACCTCGGCTGCGTCCTGCGTGTCGCTGGCCTGCCCGAGGACCGCTACGTCGC
>Ga0075425_100001885_pt1 | contig 20636 bp, 22 predicted proteins | sample SoiMethybrSBSTD4_FD_75300 | JGI IMG/M metagenome (GOLD analysis project Ga0075425, IMG submission 75300) | Bulk soil microbial communities from a Populus tree surrounding site in Tennessee, USA - Soil MetaG P. TD hybrid SBSTD4 | ecosystem: Environmental > Terrestrial > Soil > Tree plantation... | reverse complement strand
AATTGGACGTGTCTTACGCTTATGATTATAGGTCTGCAGCAAAAGAGATAATAGGTTCCTGTGTAAGTAACGGCGTCAAAATAGAAGATAAGCCAGCAAAAGAGATTTATCCTGACTTGTCTGCTGGAAAATACGATCAATTGTTTTCTTGAAGCAAGTCAGTTACCTAATTAACTGAGCCAGGGCATCTCATATAGTAAATTTAAAATAGGCGAAACTTCGAATTATTTTCGAAATTTTAGGAGGAATATGAAAAATGTCAATACAACAAGGTTCTGCTGGTGGAGTGCCAGTTTTAATACTAAGGGAAGGCGCAACTCAGACAAAAGGTAGAGATGCACAGAAAAATAACATTACAGCAGCAAAATTAATCGCTGAGGTAGTGGCTAGTTCGTTAGGCCCCAGAGGTATGGACAAGATGCTAGTCGATGGCTTAGGAGATGTAACCATAACCAACGATGGCGCAACTATACTTAAGGAAGTGGATGTTCAACATCCCGCGGCGAAGATGATGGTAGAAATTAGCAAAGCTACCGACAACGAAGTCGGCGATGGTACTACCTCAGTAGTGGTTTTGGCAGGGGCTTTGATAGAAAAGGCTGAAGAATTAATTACCAAAGATGTTCATCCCACAATTATAGTTGATGGCTATAGAAAAAGTTCCGTTAAGGCGATAGAAATTCTAAACAACCTAGCACAAAAAATAGATCCAGGAGATAAATCTCAGTTAATCAGGATAGCAAAAACTTCAATGCAAACGAAACTAGTTTCAAAAGAAGCGAACGAACTGGCAGATATAGTAGTTAATGCAGCTCTTCAAGTCTCGGAAAAGCTCGAAAATAAATACAAAGTAGATATAGACGATGTTAAAGTTGAAAAGAAAGCTGGAGGTTCACTAAGAGATACAAAGCTGATCAAGGGAATCGTATTGGACAAGGAAGTTGTGCACGGTGGTATGCCCCGGAGAACTGAAAAGGCAAAAATCGCACTTATCAACTCAGCATTGGAGATAGAGAAGACCGAGTTCGATGCTAAAATTAACATAAGTTCACCGGATCAAATGAAGCTCTTCTTGGAAGAAGAGAACAAGATGTTAAAGACAATGGTCGACAAAATAATTGCCGCAGGTGCAAACGTGGTTATCTGCCAAAAAGGTATAGATGACATTGCCCAGCACTTTCTGGCCAAGGCTAACATAATGGCAGTAAGAAGGGTTAAGGAAAGTGATATGACAAAACTGGCGAGGGCTACTACAGGTAGGATAGTTAGTAACCTTGAGGATTTAACTTCCAAGGATTTGGGCTTAGCGGATCTCGTTGAAGAACGAAAAGTTGAAACTGATAAATGGGTCTTTATAGAAGGATGCAAGCATCCTAAGGCGGTCACGATACTGATTCGAGGCGGCTCACAAAGAGTTGTAGATGAAGCGGAGCGGTCTATCCATGATGCTTTGATGGTTACCAAAGATGTGTGCGAAAGACCTATGATAGTAGCTGGTGGGGGATCTCCCGAGTCTTATACAGCGGGCAAATTAAGAGATTGGTCTAGTACTTTGTCAGGTAGGGAACAGCTGGCTGCAGAAAAATTTGCCGAGTCTTTAGAGGTCATTCCATTACTCTTGGCAGAAAATGCAGGAATGGATCCAATCGATACATTGACTGAATTACGTTCCAAGCAGACCAAGGGTTCAAAATGGAGTGGTATTGACGTAAGAGCCGGGAAAGTAACGGATATGTCAAAGCTGGATATAGTGGAACCACTCGCCGTAAAAGAACAGATAGTAAAATCAGCGGTTGAGGTTGCTTCAATGATTCTGAGAATCGATGACGTAATCGCATCAAGTAAATCAGCGGGCGGCCCGCCAGGGGGAGGAATGCCACCAGGCGGAATGGGCGATATGTAAACCCATTCACAAATTTGTTTGCCCGTCTTCACTATCATTTAATTCAGACTGAATGGCCTCCGCTATCCATTTTCCTTTCTGATCAAGACCTCTGAGATGCAATAAAAATTCGCCCCAAGATATAGTTCCATAAGCCTTTAGCCAGTTACTATAATGAGAAGTAAGAAGGCTTCTCGCAGTATCATGAAAATGGCAATACCTTGAAGTTAAAGTTCTTCTAAAGCAAACAATACATTTGGTTTTCATAAATTAATATCCAGAATACTCGTAAATTAAAATACTGCTAAGGGACATCCACATTTCGACGGGAAAGTTGTGGTACCCATTTATACGAAGATTCATCGTATACGTAGACAATTTTCTCTACCTTTCCAATTAAATCCTGAACTTGAAGCGGGATCACATCTACCAAGTATTCTATCTTTTCAATTGCATTATTAAACTCCGATAATCCTTTACCACTTTGCAGTGAAAAAAGTATTGTTGTATTCAATTCTTCCGAGAGTCCACGGAAGGACAATATTATCTTCAAGCCTTTACCACCTCTTCTTCGTTTCATCTCCTTTAGAACATCCTTAATTTTGCTCCACCGGTCCAAGCTCATGAGTACAAAGAACGAGTCATTGTACGGCACAGGAAAGTGAATCTCAACAATGCTTACGTAACTCGAGTTAGAATCTAGAGTCTCATATTCTTCTTGGACCGAAAATACTTTAGACAGTAAGTCATATAGTACTTCGATTTCAAAGGGGGCCAAACCAAAGGATCGCATAATTGCTATTCCATCTTGATCTTGCAATCTCAAGGTTCCTTTATGTGAGCACCAATAATAATTAAGACCCATGTATCAGTCTATTTTTTCGTTAGTTGCCCCAATTGCTCTCGAGAGTTCGGTAGATTTTTAAGGCTTTATAAACAAACATCGCTGACGATAAATTTGGGATCTCCGTCAATAAAAATTATCGAGAAAGATGATAATCGTATTGTAATGGAATTCAAGAACATTCCCAGGCAATATGTAAATGCCCTGAGAAGGCTGAGCATAAGTGATGTCCCCACCTTTGCTATAGATGATGTTGTTATGCTTGAAAATTCATCGGTTATGCATGACGAAGCGGTCGTTCATAGACTGGGTCTTATACCACTGCGTACAGATTTTCAGAGATTTGTTTTGCCTGATCTTTGTGAGTGTAAAAGTACGCTTGGATGCTCTAGATGTAGGGTAGTGTTGGTGCTCGATTCAGAAGCTAGTGATAAAACCAAAGTTGTTACATCGGGAGAATTGATTTCTGAGGACGATATCGTAAAGCCCATAAGTAAAGAAATTCCAATTATAGTTTTAGCACCTGGCCAAAAATTGAAATTCGAAGCCTATGCTAGGCTAGGAACCGGGAAGGATCACGCAAAATGGCAACCAACATCCGCTGCTGTTGTGAAGGACGGGAAGACCGAGGAAGAGTCAATACTCATGATCGAAACAACTGGCTCCCTGACTGCGCAGGAGACTGTGATGGCGGCATTAAATAGAATTGCATTTAAAATGAAAGAATTTAATACACTTCTACAATCTAGTGTAATTACAAGTAAGGCCTAGGTACATTTAATTGGGGTTTATTTATAACGACGAAAACAAGGTGGTTCATTATGTTTAGTGATAGTCAAAGCAGCACGATTATGGCGCTTCGCAAGAATTTGAAAAAGGAAAAATTCCCGATATGGAAAATGTTGATAAACGAGCTCTCAAGATCTAGGTCAAATAGAAGAGAAGTAAATGTTAGTAACTTAGCTAGCGTTACTGAAGCAAATGACATCGTGATCGTGCCTGGGAAGATTTTAGGATTGGGAAACATTAATCATAAATTAACAGTATGGTCATCCAGTATTTCAGAGGGAGCAGCAAGAAAAATCATTCGTGCTGGAGGCAAGTTGGTTTCTCTCGAGACTATAATGAATAAATATCCAAGTGGTAAAGGAGTAAGAATAATTGGCTAAACAGTCCAAAAATGAGGACGATAATATGCTATTAACGGTAGATGCTACAGATTGTGTGGCAGGAAGAATGTGCTCTCAAATATCGAAGCATCTTCTCCGGGGTTACAGAGTCAGAGTAGTAAATGCCGAAAAGGCTGTGATATCAGGGCATAGACACATGATTATTGATTCTTACAAAAAATACCTTACAATTAGCTCTGCCACCAATCCTATAAACGGACCATATCATCCCAGGAGACCAGATAGAATTCTGACAAGAATGATAAGAGGAATGTTACCAAAAAGAAAACCGAGTGGAATCAGCGCACTTAAGAGATTAAGAGTGTATGTTTCAGTACCTCCAGAACTTAAAGAATCAAAGAAGGAATCGTTTGAGAGTTCGAGAATTAGAAAACCACATTTTTATTATTTGACACTTGGCCAAGTTGCAATGGAGATAGGCTGGAACGGAAGGGACAATTATGAATAAGATAGACCTTTATCCAGGGCAACGAAAAACGAGTAGAGCCGTGGCGACTATTTCTAAGGGAAATGGAAGAGTTAGAATAAATAATGTTCCTGCAGAAATTTTGACCCCCCAAATTGCTAGGGAACTAGTTTTAACCCCTCTAAAATTAATAGGAGATTATAGGAGTAAATTGGATGTTAATGTGTCTGTGCATGGGGGCGGTTTTATGGGACAAGCCTTCGCAAGCACAGTCGCTATATCGAAGGCACTGGTAGGAGACGGAAAAGGGGGGAGAGATCCAAAAGATCACCCTCTAACCAAGAGTGTACGCACGGAAATTAGGAAAAGAATAAATGAATACGATAGACATCTCCTTGCCGGAGATCCAAGACAGACCGAATCAAAGAAATTTGGTGGTCCGGGTCCAAGGCGTCGTAAACAGAAATCTTACAGATAGTTCAAACCCTTGCGATAACAGTCGTTCGTCGACGCCTTTTAGCTGCACAATATTTATTATGAGAAAGGTAATGCCCCTTAACTCTGTGGCATAACAAAATTAAAGCTAAAAATAGTCTCCTATTTAACGTACGATTTATAAATTTCATAGTCGCTCTTCCAGACAACAACTTATGATACTAAATCTAAGACCAAACCTTCCACTAGATAATAGTAACCATCAAGAAATTTTCAGAGAAAAATAGCCTCATGATTTTCCTCATCCTCAATTCAAAAACCTAGCCCCTGGCTAATAGAAATTTCAGTACTGAGCAATACACTTTTTTAAATTCGATTAAGTGTGACCAGCTGATTCACAAGAAGTCCAATCAAAAAGTCCGTAACCCCTATGAAAGCCCATGTGATTAGTTCCTGGCGAAATATCAGAATTCACTACTATTTTCATGCAATATTTTAAATTAGGAATTAATCGCCAAAAAATCGATCATATAACTATGGTGGAATCCAAAGAGTCCTACGACAAAGTATTTTCACTTCTGGAAGAACATCACAAGTGGTTCAGTAATTCCCTGCCACTTATAGCCAGCGAGAACGTACCTAGCCCAGCGGTACGAGAAGCAGTAGCTTCAGATTTTGCAAACAGATACGCAGAGGGATGGCCAGGGGAACGAGTGTACGCTGGATGTGTGTACATCGACAAGGTTGAGCTAATTTGTAATGATTTAGCTCGACGAGTATTTGATGCGGAATTTGCTGATTGTAGAGCAACTTCCGGAGTAGTTGCAAATCTTGCGATCTATTCTGCGTTTTCTAATCCAGGAGATTACATGCTTGCCGCTTCAATCCCAAGTGGTGGACATATATCGCACGGAAAAAAAGAACACTTTGGCACCGCAGGATTCGTGCATGGTCTAAACATTGAACATTATCCATTTTCTAAAGAGGACATGACGATTGATATTGATGCTACGAAGAAAAAAATATTAGAGATGGTGTCAGAGAATAAAAAGCCGGCCATCGGCATGTTCGGAGGAAGCTTATTTCTTTTTCCTCATCCGGTCAGAGAATTGGCGGATTTTATGCACGAGCATGAAATTTACGTTAACTATGACGGTGCGCACGTCGCCGGTTTAATTGCTGGAGGTGAGTTCCAAGCTCCTCTCAAGGAGGGGGCAGACTCGATCACCATGAGTTCTCATAAAACCTTATGGGGACCACAGGGAGGCATTATCGTGTCACGGGAAAAACACGCAGAAAGTATAAAAAAAGCAATCTTTCCCGGGAATACCAGTAGTCATCATCTTCATCATGTAGCTGGGAAAGCAATTGCATTAGCCGAATCGATGGAGTTTGGCAAAGATTACGCAAAGAATGTTATCCGTAATGCGAAAGCACTTGCCGAGTCTTTAGCTGGCTACGGCTTCGGAGTTCTTGGGGAAAAGAGAGGATACACCGCATCCCACCAAATTGCTGTGGATGTTTCCAAATTTGGGGATGGAGGTAGCGTTGAAAAGGATCTGGAGAAGGCCAATATTATCCTTAATCGACAGTTGTTACCTGGCGATATTAAAGCTGGAAGACATTATATGCACCCAAGCGGTGTGAGAATAGGCGTTCCTGAAGTAACTAGATTAGGAATGAAGGAGAGTGAGATGAAAGAAATAGCGTCTTTGATTAAACGTGTAGTGATAGACAAAATTGATCCTATTAAAGTAGCAAAAGATGTAACTGAATTTAGAAAGGACTTTCAGAAAGTACACTATGCCTTCGATAATTCTATGTCCGCATATGAATATATAAACATGCGAAAGTCCGTGTGACAGAGATTTAATCGGCTGGTTCTAGCAATACAACTTCTGGTGAATCTTTACAGGAGCTTGCAGTTTTTTTGACGTTTTGGTCTAGAGCTTAATGAAGTTAATTTCCCTTTATCAAAATAAGCCCATCATTCCACTACTTGCTGTAGATAGAACTGCTCTTTATCTATCTTTCCAGACTTGACGCCTTCCATTTCCATAAGATTTTGCATAATCCCTTTTCCCTTGACGATCTTTCCATCGGGAAGCCTCGTTGTTCCATTAATAAAAGCACTGCTACCACAAATAGGATTAAAACAATCATCCACCTTCGCATGATACTTTGATAGGGTTTTTTCTGGTGTACCCGCCTCACTCAAAAAGAACCTACCTTTTCTGAATTCAAGATTAGGGTGATCAGAGTTAGGGATCTCCTTATCTTTGGTAAAGGTGAATACAACTTTAAAATTATCCAATTTTTTGGTTTTGTCAATTAGCCAATCATAATAAATTACATTAATGCTATTGTCTTCAGGGTAATACAGATTAGGGTTGCTGTATAGAAGAATTAACTTCAATTCTTGGTCCTTAGTATCCTCCATGAACTGTATCAAGGAATGTGCCGATTCTGCCCCATTAGATCCTGACCAATATACTATATCCTTTTCTACACCTTTTGCAATCTTAGACATGAAATGATCAGAATGCAGATCAGGTTTTAGACGAATTATGTCACCAATTTTGATCTGCTCAAAGAAGTAAGGGGCAAAGCCATCTGCTTTACCAGTTTTAGGATTGATATATCCATACGGCTTTTCGTCTTTTATTGTGAGTTCTAAATTTTCTCTCAAAGGGGATGAAGCTATGGAATAGGCGCGTTGTACGAAGCTCTCTTCCATCTTTCCCGAAGCCGTAGGCCTTCTTAGAAACACTCCTAGCATGACAAATTGTCCTAGTTCAAACAGAAATTTCTGAGATTTCGAGCTCGGTGCTAGAATGTAAGTGTAAACATTGTGTGTTTCCTTCACCCTGTTTGTTATTTTCCATTCATAGGCGTCGAGCCCTTCAGCCATAATTAATTTTCTTGCATCTTTAACTAGATATTAAATGATACTATACCACTAGATATCAAATTACGGTAGCTTGCACACAATTTTCATCCAAGGGGCATTCAATAATTGATCGAATAAGCCTTGAGAAAGTACACTGTAATTATATATCAATTAACTAGCATATCATATCATTTGGTTAAATTCCAGTGTATTCTCTGATAACATTCAGAACACGTCTCAAGGTTGCCTGTATGTTCACATGAATACGTTGTTATTGTTTCTATACTGCATTTTGCACATTTTTGCAAGTTTTCCTTGATCATTTGGCGGGAATCAAAAAACTATTTGAATCATGATAAACTGTCATCGCTAACTACGGCTCCTCTGTACACATTAATCGATCCTTAATCGCTAGTGTAGAAGAAATTAATAGATCCTTGTTAGATTGACTTAGACTATCTTTCAAAATAAGATTATTTAAAGTATTTAAGAATGAATCCAAACTATAACAAACTTCGATTTTTCTATCGGCTGTCTTTAACGGTAACAAATTCTGGGACTCGACCAGAGGACGATTAACATCCGCTTTCACTTTTTCTGTTAAATTGCTCCCAGAAATTAGATCCATAATATCTTGTAATCCCTCTCTAGGCGAGAGCACAGTCCATGTAAATACTGCAGGTGAATTATCAGTATTGCCATATTTGTCAATTGCCCTAGATTGAAAAATGTGAATTCCATCTGCTAGGTGAGAATACCCGCACAGACTCTGCTCAGTTCCCTGATTTTGAATACGGGTCCATTTGCCCGAGTCAATTTTACATTCGTAATAACCTACTCCAACTGCATCTTTTCCAGATATTTCAATATTAATCTCATCAGACTTAGTCGCTGAAGTTGAATTAATCTTTCCGGTCCAAGCCACTCTGGAGTCAACAATCATCGTATCTGGTGGAGTACTATCTTGTATTTTTACCTGAAAGGAATTTACAGCCTTATTTCCATTCTTGTCCGTACTCTCGCAGAGCACCTTAGTGTTTCCTATTGGAAAAATTGATCCTGACGCTGGCGTACATGTAGTTTTTACTATGCCATCTACTTGATCCCTCGCTACGACTTTGTAAGTTAAAATTCTCCCGTTAGAACTTGTTGCTTCAAGCGTAGAATCATTAGGTATAGCTATAACCGGTGGTACTTTATCATTGGTTCCTGGCAGAGTAGATTGTGAATAGGTCAGTCCGGGACGCAGGGCTATAGATATTCCAATTAATACGACGAGAATGAGAATGCTTGACTCCAATGACCTCTCTTCAAGCAACAGAAATAGCAAAAGCTTATTGCTTATAAGGAATGAGTGACGCCTCAATAGAATTATTTCAATTATGAAAAATCAGTCAAATTTTAGCTTCTCTATTTTCAGTTTATAAATTAAGAATGCCTTTAAATTACAATCATGAAATATCAATTTACTGGTTTTTCTACAGGAATTAAATTTCTGTGAAAGCACAGTGAGTATTCTCAATGAAATTTATTCATCGAGAATGAGGCTATAATTTCTCCAATTGATGTGAAACCTCCATATTCATGCCTTTATAGTGAAAAAAATTGAGGATTCAGCCGTTAAGTTTAATTGGGACGCAGAGGGGATGTTGTACAGGTAATAAATGCAGAAAGCTATGACTGTCAGCAGAGAACAGGTGTTCTCCTTATTGGCAGACAGGCATAGCTCTAATATTTTAAGAGCTTCATTTTCGGGTATGCGGGCCTCATCGACGAATTATATTGGCAACCTCAGCAAGAAGCAGTTCTATGTGAGACTAAAGAGGTTATGTGATGCGGGATTGATAGAAAAGAGAGGGTCATTTTACCGGACTACCACATTTGGTTCCCTAATCTTTAACTCCCAGGTTAAGACTATGGAAGAAACCATATCCAGTTACTGGCAGCTCAAGAGTATCGATGTTTTGAGAGCGAGGACTGATTTTCCATCAGAAGAAAAAGAAACTATCGTAAATGAAATTCTAGGAACCACCGAACTAAAAAGCATTCTAAACTCTACTCATTTGACTGGATTTAATATTATAAAGAATTACGAATCCTTGATAGTCGAGGTGCTAAGCCTATTGGAAAAGGCTGAGAAAGAGGTCTATTTTGCGACTAGATACCATCAGCCTCATGTGTCAAATAAGGTATTTGAAAAATTTGACAAAGGTGTAGTCGTGCATGTATTAGATGGGAATCCTGAACAGATTAGTGTTGAAAACAGACTTAATGCAATAATTCGGACGCCTCCCAATCAGGATTCTTCTAATCTAGTGGAACGCCTATTACGATCCAACAGATTTGATCTTTTGAGATTGCCAGAGTTACCCATCAGTTTTATCGTTGTAGATTCTGCACACGTAGTGTATGAAACTGTAAATTACACAAATCCTGAACAATTTACCACAGCAATCTCGAAAAGTAATGATCAGTATCTAGCTCAGCAGTTTATTCAATACTTCAAATACTTATCAAAGGATGCTACTTTACCGAGACTCTTGGAGCAAGTTAGAGCCCGATAAATTTTGTATATCCTCTGATAATAGCAGTTAAAATAAATACCTGAAATTAAAATCTAGGATTGTTGATTATTGAACCCTAAGAGAATTTTTCTTCTTTGTTTGCCCGAATTATCCAAACTCGCTAAAATTCCCAGTTTTGAAGTTACTAAATAACCAATTATACAGAGACTATCATTTTTTGTAATTTAATGACTAATTTTGGATAAATGCACTAATTTCTGACTACTAATCCATATGTAGGCACTGTCGTTAAGATAGGACGTAGTTTACAAAAATGTTAACAACTGGAGATATTTTAAATAGCATATCTAACTGCGAATCACTTCAACTCTTTTCTACGATAGCGTTATCGGGCGGAAACGCCTCGAAGTTGGTTAGTAAGTTAAATCTTACAAGAAAGCAATACTACTCCAAAATGGCCAGGTTGCTTAAAACTGGCCTTATAAGAAAGCACGGTAGTGATTTTTGTCTTACCACATTCGGTACCACGATATACGAAATACTGGATGAATTGCGACTAATATCTGATAGCTATTGGAATTCTAAGACACTTGCGCATTATCAGAACCTAGTGAATAACTTAGAGTCTGAAGATAATGCAATTCCTATGTTAGATGGTCAAGATACAAATAATATCCCGGCCGATCTGAAATTGATTGAAGTCGAGCTCCCATCTTAATACGTAGCAAATGCTCCTGCGATACTATTCTACTTCGTTCAATCATGTATTAAAGATCAAGTAAATCGATTCCCTTCGTGGTATCAAAATAACTATAACAATTCCAGCTAATACGCTAGGTACCATAATTCTTAGATGGAATAGTGAATTTGAGTCTAGTATTATTGCTGTTCAAATTTAAGGTGCCACATAAAACTATTGAATACCAAAAATTGCCTTTGAAGTTTAATCAATTTAATATTAATTTATATGCAATTCCAACTTCCAATACAGTCTGTTGACCAATTTATATACTGCCGTAGACGGATTTGCAACTCCCGAAGGGACACAAGACTATGTTAATAAGGCAGTTCAAAATGACAAAATAGCACCAAGTCATTTTCGCAGATTCAATGACCTTCTTCTCTCAAGTATCGGAATAGGGACATACCTTGGTGAGCCAACGACGATTGACGACGAACTAATTGAAAATGCCGTATACGAATCAGTAAAATCTGGGGCCGTTAACGTAATCGACACTGCAATTAATTATAGGTTTATGAAATCTGAAAAAAGTATAGGAAGAGCCATTGAGCGTCTTATTAAAGATAACATTATTTCAAGAGACCAAATTTTTATTTGTACAAAAAATGGGTACATTACCAATGACGGTGACTACCCGTCAGTAGATGTAATGCAATACATTCAAAAGATGTTTATATCCCCAGGATTGATAGCTCCCACTGATATAAGCTCCGGATATAACGTTCTTAATCCAAATTATATCTCTAGATGCATTGACAAATCTTTAATGAATATGAAACTGAACACAATTGATCTAGTCTATATTCATAACGCTTACGAAAGCTGGAATGAAGACGTAAGTAAAGATGAATTTTATAAATTGATTGCAGAAGTATTTCGGACCTACGAGAGATACCGGTCACAAAATAAATTAAGATATTATGGAATGGCTACTTGGACATCATTTAGAGTGCCGAAGGATAGTAAGGAATACTTGTCCATAGCGGATATGGTCAAAATTGCAGAAGAAGTAGGCCATGAAAATCATGGATTTAAATTCATACAATTGCCGTATAATCTAGCCTATAGCGAAGCACTTTTCCTCAAAAATCAAGATGTAGGGGCTCAGAAGGATCTTACGATATTGGAAGCTTGTAAAAGACTGAACTTGGGCGTATTCACTAGCGTGCCACTTCTGCAGACAAGATTGTTAAGTGCCAGAATACCTGACTATTCGGGTTTAACTGATCAGGTTCACAAATTAATCCAAATCATTAGATCAACACCTTCGGTCACCGCTGCTCTAATAGGACAAAAAAGTCCTGACCACGTTACCAAGAATATGGATATTGCTAAAACCGCACCGCTCGAGGAATCAGATTTTAAAAAAGCCGTCAACATGTTGTCTCAAAGAGAGATATGATTGCTGAATCGCCTTTTTGTATAGTTGGGAAACCTCTTTAACGCATAAATGTGCACAAAATAATAATCGAGACTGGATGCTAAAGACCGACCTAAAAAATGCCATTTTCAGCACAGTGGAGGAAACCGTAAAAAGTTCCAATAGTTTGGGAATTGCTTTTTCTGGGGGTATTGACAGTACCTTGTTAGCAGGCGTGTGTAACAATCTTGCTTTACATCCGAAGTTACTCACCGTTGGGTTCTCGAATTCACACGACCTTTTTTATTCAAAACAGATATCATCTAGGATTAAGATGACCCATTTGATACTGGAAATAACATCTGATGACTTTACTACTGCTTGTCATAGAATCCAACAGAAAATTCAATGCAAAAATACATCACACATTGAGAATTGTATTGCTTTTTATTTTGTAGGCAAACTAGCTTCATCTTACGGAATTAAGACTATCCTAACTGCAAACGGGTTTGATGAGCTTTTTTGTGGATATGACAGCTTTAGATCCATCTATCATCAGGGTGATTTATCAATCAATAATGCCATAACAGAAAGGCTTGTCAATGAGCGTGAATTGGTAGAGGAAATTAATCAAGTAACCGCCGATCTGGGTGTCTTTATTAGGCAACCTTTTCTTTCCAAAAAATTTATCTCTATGGCAATGGGAATCCCTGTGACCTACAAAATAGTTGGCCCAGACGATCTATTGAGAAAACATATTCTAAGAAAGTTGGCCCTTTCCATGTGTCTCCCGGAAGAGTCAATAATTGCAAGAAAAAAGGCGATTCAATACGGTTCTCTTATTCACAAAAACTACAAACAGCTTAACTAAGATTAAAATATACTCACAGTAGTTTCTTTGAGATTGTCTTTCTTACCCTTTCGGACACTCTGTCAATAATTAGGCCTGATGCAGATAGATGGTTGGTTGGATCAAAGACATTCTTTAGTTCCGTGGAATTTAACGCATTCGAAATCGAGGAGTCTTTTGTTACTGCCTTATAGAAATGTTCATTCTCTTGTGTTGCTTTAAATGCAAGTCTCTGGATATCTCTGTAGGCAGAAAATCTGGGGACTCCTTTTTTTATCAGCCGTTCTAAGAGGAATTCTGAATAAATTTGGCCTGCAGTTTTATCTAAATTTTCTTTTATTCGCTTTTGGTTTATTTTCAATTTCTCGAAAACATCCAACATTGAATCCAACATTTCATCAAGAAGGATGAATGACATTGGTAAAGTAAATCGTTCATTAGCCGAATTTGTAAGGTCACGTTCGTGCCATAAGGGAATATTTTCTAATGCAACGCTTAGTAGAGATCGAAGTATGCGAGCCAAAGATGACACCCTTTCACTTTTAATCGGGTTTCTCTTAACAGGTACAGCACTGCTACCCATCTGGCCCTGTCGAAAGGGTTCCTCGACCTCTCCAATTTCAGTTCTCTGTAGGTTGCGAATTTCAGTTCCTATTTTATCAAGTGTAGAACCAATTAGTGAAATAATGAATTGAATCTCTGCAATCCTTTCTCTCGGCACGACCTGAGTCGCCGCTTCTATAGGCCATAGACCAAGCCGCTGGGCGACTGCTGATTGTACTTTAATTGCCTTAGTTCCCATTAAAGACCCAGTGCCAACAACTCCAAGCGTCTTACAAACAAGAAACCTCTTTTTACCTTCCTCGATACGTTCTAAATGGTGAGCTAGTTCGCTTGCCCACACTGCAAATTTTAGCCCAAAGGAAATTATACTTGCATGCTGTCCGTGAGTTCTACCGACAGCAGGAGTATTGCTATATTTTTTTGACTTTTTCAAAAACAGAAGACATAATTTTGAAATTTTTGGTTCTAGAACTCCTAACGCGTCACGCATTTGTAAAGAGTTGCAGGTATCAAGAATGTCATTGCTCGTAAGGCCATAATGTACCCAAGGTTTTGCAGACGAGCTACAATGCTCGCTGATAGCCTCTACTACAGCAGCCGTATCGTGTTCACTAATTTTCTCGAGCTCTTTGATTCTTTTCAAAGAAATTGATTTTGATCGAGTAACTTTGAAAATTTCCTTCGCAGCAAGATTTGGTATCAGGTTCAGATTTCCTTGTGCAATTGCTACTTCTCCCTCGAAAATCAGCTCGTATTCAAGTTTTTTTTCCTCTTCAAATATGTCTTTCATCTTTTCGCTGCCATATCTGCAGGAATCGATGGGTAGTATTGGCATTCACTAGAAGACCGAAAGAAAGTAAAATAAATATTGTTTGTTTTTCAGCTGACTGGGCTAATTCAAATTGAATGAGTAAACATTTTTAATTAATATATATAGAGCGAAAAGTCTTTTGTCAAAAGATTATAATGAGTGCTCGGCAAAATGACCATCGCATGAGTGGCCTGGTAACTAGAAACGGAAACCTGCAGGTCCGGAAGATGGGTGATTTTGAATACAGGATAGATAGGGACGAGTCCAAGGGTATGAATGTCCCTGTGACAATATACGCAAATGACCAGTTGATTTCTAAGATGGTTGCTGATAGAACTATAGATCAGGCGTCAAATGTAGCAACATTGCCCGGCGTAGTTAAGCATGTTGTAGTACTGCCTGATGGTCATGAAGGATATGGCTTCCCAGTTGGTGGAGTAGCAGCCATGGATCTCGAAAATGGTGTAATTAGTCCGGGCGGCGTAGGTTATGATATTAATTGCGGTGTCCGGATGATAAGAACCAATATTACCGAAAGGGACCTTAGACCGAAACTAAAGGATACCGTTAACGAATTATTTACCACTATACCATCTGGAGTCGGAAGCTCAAGTAGGACTAAGTTGTCAAACTCTGAACTAACCGATTTACTAGCTGAAGGTATTCCGTGGGTCATAAAAAAGGGATTTGGCTGGCAATCTGATATGGACGTGTGTGAAGAGGGAGGGCACATGGTTGGGGCGGATCCCAGGTTCGTTTCGGATACAGCTAGAAAGCGGGGAGCGTTGCAGCTAGGGACTCTTGGATCCGGAAATCACTTTCTAGAGGTTCAAAAAGTTGACAAAATATTTGACGAAACGGCGGCAAAGCAAATGGGAATTCAGGAAGGGATGGTAACTGTCCTAATTCATTGTGGCTCTCGAGGGCTAGGACACCAAGTATGTAGTGATTATTTGAGAGTTTCCGAAGGAGTTCTGAGAAGAAAGGGTATGAAACTCGCTGACAGAGAACTTGCGTGCATCCCTAACAATTCTGAAGAAGGAGAGGGTTATAGGAAGGCGATGTATTCAGCTTTAAACTTTGCCTGGTGTAATCGTCAGATGATTACACATTGGACCAGGAAGTCATTCGAAAAGATATTGCATTTAGGCGAGGATGATTTAGATATGCAACTAATATATGATGTTTCCCACAATATTGCAAAAGTAGAAAGGCATAAGGTAGATGGAGAAGGAACCCGTGACTTGGTAATTCATAGAAAGGGTGCAACAAGAGCATTTCCAGCAGGCCTAGAGCAAATCCCGTTAAAATATAGAAATGTAGGGCAACCTGTTATTATCCCCGGGTCCATGGGTACTGCTAGTTGGATATTGTTAGGTAATGTTCGATCACTGGACTTGAGTTTTGGGTCTACTGCACACGGTGCGGGAAGGGCTATGTCAAGATCTGTTGCTAAGAAAAATTATACAGCCGATGGCGTTAAGAGGCAATTAGAATCTAAGGGCATCTATATTAGAGCACTGAGCAAAAATGGGATTGTTGAAGAAACGCCTGAAGCTTATAAAGATGTAGATGCTGTGGTAGAAGTTTCACATAGGTTGGGGATAGCCACCAAAGTCGCCCGTCTAATTCCATTAGGAGTGATGAAAGGCTAATGAATCAGGATGACGACCCCGAAATCGCCCTTATAAAAGCAAGAAAGCTAAAAAGACTTCGAGAAAATGCCGCAATTTTAAACAAGATTAAGCAAACCAGTGAGAGCCAAGTTAAACGTCAGCAAACTGATAGAGATGTTCTCTCTTCTCTCCTTTACGATAGAGCTGATGAAGTCTTGCGACTAGCTGAAAGTCAGTATCCGTCCCAAGCCAAATTAATAATAAAGAAACTAGCTCAACTTATTAAAGACGCTGAAATAACAAGTCCAATTTCAGGAGGCGAGCTCCTAGCATTGTTCCGCTATGCGGGACTTCGAATTAGAGTTAACACGCAGATAAAGATTGAGGATCATGGTAAGTTTATTTCATTCTCAGACAAACTGAAAAAGGATAGCGAATAAAACAAGTTGCCAAATACTGTAAACGATATTCGGTATCAACATTCAGTCTCAGTCTCAAACCCTATAGAATCTGGATATACGTAAACTTCTATCTGGTTACAGCTATGCTCCCCAGGGAAATGAAAGCAGCGGTATTCCAAAGTCCCAAGTCTATTACTATAGAAAGTGTTCCTATAAATCAGACCAGTGACGGTAGCGTCACACTGAAAATACTTTCTTGCGCAGTATGCGGGTATGACGTAAGAGTTTACAATCAAGGTCATACCAAAGTTCATCCTCCCATAATACTAGGCCATGAAATTTGTGCTGAAACATTACAGCCGCTAAATGGGGGTGGAAATAGTACACCAATACCAGAAGGAACTCGTGTTGCAATATCGCCTCTTGTTCCCTGTCTTAAGTGCTACTACTGTCTTAACGGCAAGTTCAATCTATGTAACGACCTTAGCGAAATAGGGTCAAGCATTAACGGAGGTTTTGCAGAATATATCAAGATTCCACGTAATAATCTCTTAATAGAGGGTATTGTCCCTGTGCCGGAAAATATAAGCGATGAGGAAGCGGCCTTGATTGAACCATTGGCATGCTGTCTAAACGCTCACTCCAAATTTCGATCAACTGCCGACAACAATTATGTGATAATTATAGGAGACGGTCCAATCGGTATGTTCCACCTACAAATTTCAAAATTATTCGGTGCTAAGACTTTTCTAATAGGAAAAATACCTTCCCGCATAGAGCTGGCAAAACAATTAGGAGCAGATCACACATTTGTAAACAAGAGTATGGAGGATTCTGTATGCGATATAATGAGTTCCACTCAAAATATCGGGGGGAGTACAGTTGTAGTGGCGACTAGTAGCTCTGATGCCCTTGACCTTGCGCTAAAAATTGCTAGTAAAGATTCCGTGATTATACTGTTCGCGGGGATGCCGAAATCTAAAATTCTTAAACTGAATCCGAATTGGTTACACTACAACCAAATTTCATTATACGGGAGCTTCAGTGCAACTCCAAATATAATGAAAGAGGCTGTTTCGCTAGTAAGTCAAAATAAAATTAGTTTAAGAAAGATAATAAGTAATAAGTTTGCATTGAAGGATATACATGAAGCATTTTTTGCCACGGAAAAATATTGTGGATTTAGATCAATCGTACAGCCGACAATATGAAATAGTACTCATCCAACGTACGATTGGTATATAACTTAACTATTGTGAGCCCTTGCCTGCGGGTTCTAGCTATTAGTCGTTGATGCTGTTGGAATTAATTCATATTTTGAGCGGTAACCTCTAGGATTAATCATCATCCCCTCATAACCATAAGTCGAAGAGTTGCCTACTATAACAGTTGTAATCATGCCTAGCATGTCAGTATGATTCAGCATGTCTTCAAGATTGGTAATTACGACAGCTTGACTTTCTCTGAACGCACCTTTAACGATAGCAACTGGAGTTTCGGGTTTTCTGTGTTTCAAAAAAATGTCTCTCGTATCCTTCAATTGGTGAATTCTCTTTTTACTAGCAGGATTATAAATTACAGTCACATAATCTCCAGCCGCAGCAGCCTCTACCCGTTTTACTATAATCTCCCAAGGAACAAGCAAATCACTCATGCTCACTACAGCAAAATCCGTCATCAGCGGTGAACCAACTAAAGCAGAACATGAATTCAAGGAGGAAACACCAGGCACGCACTCAACATATATTCCTGTCTCCCTGTTCCACTTCTTATCACTTAGAATTTCGTAAATCAAACCAATCATTCCGTAAATTCCTGGATCTCCTGACGACACCAATGAAACAATTTTTCCTTCTTCTGCAAATTGGATCGCTTGATTGGCCCGATCAACTTCTTGAGTCATCGGATATCTATAAACCTCTTTACCGTTAATTAGATCTTCGACCAGACTAATGTACGTGTCATATCCAACAACTATTTCACTTTCCCCAATTACTTGTTTCGCACGGTAAGTCATATGATCATGATGTCCCGGTCCAATCCCCACTACATACAACTTACCTTTCTTAGTCGTCATAACCTTATTGAGAAAATTGACAGTATATTAGTCTTATACATATATCCTTGCACTCTTTAAATCATGAAGTTGCATTAGGAATCATTACAAGCTGGGACGAGTTAAGAGATATTAGGTTCTAATGAATCAAAGTACAGTTTCATCATTATAGCTTAATTAGATAGCCAAATTTACATTGAATTAGATTAACACAAGTTTTACACATTATGCATTATTTGATGTAAAGATGGTTTATTAAAATAAATAACTACCACTTCAAAATGGCAATCAAGACCCCTTAGAAAGTAATTAATTATAACCTAGGCCTTGACATGTATTCTCAAATGGCTCAAGGAGTGGTATTCTCAGATATTGATGGTACTCTCATAGATATCTTCACAGGACATTTTTCTAAAACAAAAAAGTTCGTAAGAGAGTTGGTACGAATTAAAATACCCGTTGTATTATGTTCTTCTAAAACAAAAGCAGAACAAGTATTAATAAGAAAAGAAGCCGGCCTACCTGATCCATTCATTGTGGAAAATGGAGGAGCAATCTACATTCCACTCGGCTATTTTGAAGATTTCCCAGAGGCAATATCAAAATACAGGGTCAAAACAATTGGCAATTTTAAAGTCATAGAACTTGGCAAGCAGGTAGCTCAAATTAGATCTGATCTCCAAAGCATAAGGGATGACTATAATTTAGAATTTAAGGGAATATCAGATTTGTCAATAGACAAAATTTCTAAGTTGACCGATATGTCGCGTGAAGCGGTATCTAATATGATTCAAAGGGAATACGGTGAAACGATTCTAGAGATAAATAAGAATGATTTGCAATACTTCGTCACCAAAGTAGAAGAGCTAGGCCTAAAAGTGATTTTTGGAGGCAGATTCTTTGATATTACAGGGGGGAACGATAAAGGTATGGCAGTAAAATTACTTATCGAACTTTATAGGCAGAAGTATAAATGTGATGTAGCTTTCTTTGGCATAGGAGATAGCAAAAATGACGAGTCCATGCTAAAAATTGTTGATTACCCTATGTTGGTTCAGCGTATGGACAAGACATGGCAACCCTTAAACGTAAATGGATTGAATAGATTAGAAGGTATTGGACCAGAAGGATGGATATTAGCTTTCAATAAAATTTTGAACATTTTGGAGAATAAATTACCTTGAACGGTTTTAGTATAGTGAACGATAAATGATGTACATGAACCAAGAGCATTAAGTTACTAAGGAATTAACATGTGATTAGTTACTACACTTTTTTAGGACAAATTCAATCAAATTTCTTAAGAAATGGGTTACCACCTGCATATAAGTGGTAAGAGTAACACAACTAGAAATTGACGAATGTTTGAATTGGATATTACATACAATTGTATCAGAAATTTCTCCAAGTCATAATCACATAGTTGTTGAGGAGCAGGGATTAGAATTCATAGTAGTCACTGCGAGAGATTATTACATTGATGTGCAGGGACTTTTGAAAATTGAGAAAATTACTGGCATGACACTGGTACAGGTGCGATCTTCAAATGGCGTATCAGATTTATGGTTCGGCAGGAAAATGCAGACGCCAACGATTTACAAGTACTCGCAAAATAAATCTATGAAGTAATCCACAACGATAACCAAAATCTTCAAACTTTTATTACATACTGAATCGGATAACTACTACTGATAAATTAGCATTGAAAAAACAGTATGTTTATTTTGCTTCCGCGGCAGTTATCGGTGTATTTCTTGTATATTATTTCATCAGACCTGAGATAAATAAGGTTCCATATGCATTGGACGTGGATGCCACGAAAGATACAACAGATATAGCAGGTACTTACTACAGGGTAAAGGTTACCAATATTGGAACAAATCCAGTTTCCAATATTTCTGTATACCTGGGAAGAAATGATCTACAACACTTAGCTATGCTTGGACCAGATCAAACATGGTTTTTTTATCCACGCACAGACACGAATGTATCAAAAGTGGTGATCCGTGCAGCAAACGGAATCAATATAACAACAGATTATAGATCACCTTTAAAAGGGCTTGG
>Ga0075425_100001883_pt1 | contig 20645 bp, 19 predicted proteins | sample SoiMethybrSBSTD4_FD_75300 | JGI IMG/M metagenome (GOLD analysis project Ga0075425, IMG submission 75300) | Bulk soil microbial communities from a Populus tree surrounding site in Tennessee, USA - Soil MetaG P. TD hybrid SBSTD4 | ecosystem: Environmental > Terrestrial > Soil > Tree plantation... | reverse complement strand
CAGATCTTCAAGACGCTCGCGTTCGAGAAGGCGGGCCGAGGCTCGTGGGACAAGGCTCTCGATCTCACGAAGCAGTTCATTGCGGGCCTCGGCCTCGATCCCGCCCAGTACGCGCTCCGCGACGGCTCCGGTCTCTCCGACGGCAATCGCGTTTCGTCCGCCGGCCTCGTGCGGTTCCTCCGCGCGATGAACCAGCACCCCCAGGGGGCAGCCTGGAAGGCCACCCTGGCTGTGTCGGGAGACCAGGAAGGGTCTCTGAGGCATCGGCTGCTCTGGACATCGACCCGAGGCCAGATCGAGGCGAAGACCGGGACGTTGAACGGTGTTTCCACCCTCGCCGGCTACGCAACTGCTTCGTCTGGAAAGGCCTACGCCTTCGCCATCCTGTTGAACGGTCCGCGCGTCAGCGAAAGCCGCGGACACGCCTTCCAGGACCGCCTCCTGAAGATCCTCGTCGAACGGGGTTAGCCGGGCCCGGCTCCACGGGAGCCGTCAAAAAATCTTGACCCCTCCGCCCGCAATTGTGATCCAATACACATGATTCTTTTTTAGGGGCTGCGCGCCAGCCCCACGCCACGGTGGGAAATCCTAGGGTTTGGTCGGTGTACTGGGTGAAGTCCGCCTGCGTTAGCACCAGGCTTCCGACCCTGCCCGCTGGACTGGGTTTTTCGGCCCCGGCATGAGGCCAGGGCCTTTTGGCGAAAGGTGGCTGCCGTTGACCTCGATTACCGGACATATCCCCGGCTGAAGACCAGCAACTAATTGAACTAATTGGCTTTGCCGCCTTTCGGCCGTAGAGGTCGAAAGGTTGTTGACTGTCTATTCGTTCAGGGTATAAGCTTCGTTCAACAACTCAGAAGGAACGGAGCGCGTATGGAAATCTCGGATGACCTCGGAGTTTCTCTCTCGCATGAGGATGACTTCGAACGAGAGATTGAGATCGTGTTCCGAGAAACGCTGGGACTGATTCATATCGCGCTCGTCTCCCACTACCAACTCAAAGAGCAAGAGGCGACAGAACTCGAGAAGGATCTGTTTGTTTGGTTTAGACGCTTCTGCTATCGGCCGGGCGCGTCAATTCGAGAGAACAGGCCATTCCTGCTGGTTGCTTGTTGTCAGTTTGCTCGCGAATATCAGAAATATCTTGTCGGGACCGGAGTGCTGTCGTCCGACGAAAAGCTAAAGCTGATTCTCGATCGGGAACCGGTCGACGTCGCTCACGATTTTTCTCGCAGTCTTCAGTTGTTCGACTTCCGCCGTTCTGATGCCTAATCAGGGCCGCGTACTCGCCTTTCCCGCGCGCCACATCGCGAAGCCTCTGTCACGAGCGGAGGCCCTGGCTCGCGCAGAAGCGTACTTGGCGATTCCCGCTGAAAAGCGAACGACCCTGTCAGAAAGCACTCACCTCGAAGACGCTGAGATGCTGTCTTCCATCTTTGCGGTTCTTCGTGATCGCCTGAATGTGGTTCCCGCTGAGGTCTTCGCGGAAGCCAAAAGTCTGTACGATTGGCTCTCAGTTCCTAGGCGAGCTGTTGGCTTCTTCGACGAATCCGACTACTTTCGGGGCGAGTCCGCGTTGCTCGCTGGCGGTGCTGCACGGTTGCTTGGTAGTCGTGAGGAAACCGAGCGGTGGCTTGACCGGGCGGACGCCTGTTTCCGCCACACAATCAATCCCGCCCCCATGCTCGCCAGGGTTGCCTATACTCGGCTCGCGCTCAAGTTTGACATGAGGAGATATGAGGAGGTTGCCGAACTCGTACCCTCTCTGCACCTGACGTTCGGCAAGCTCGCAATGGCGGAAGACTACTGGAAGTGCCGCTTCCTCGAAGCCATGACCCTAAAGGACATGGGAAATCTTGATGGCGCAGTAGGCGCCTTTGAGGAAATCGCGTGCGGCGCTCAGCTGCCTGTCGACGACGCGTTGAAGGGACTTGCCCTTATTAACCTTGGAAACGTTCGATCCGGGCAGGGTAACCATGAATTGGCATTGATGGCCTATTCTGAAGCGCTGCCGTTTCTAAAAAGTGCGAACCGTCCGCTCTCACTAGCTGACCTTAAGGCAATGGTTGCCGAAACTCTCGCCCTCCTTGGGAAAGTCGATCAAGCGATTCAAGCCTACCGCGAAGCAGTTGCTGACTACGTTCTACTTGGATCGACGACGCGGGTCGCCTATCTGCGCCTTGTGCTCGCCGAAGTCCTAGTTGGGGCTGGCAGACATCGCGAAGCTGAGTGGGAAGTCGCCGCCGCCCTTCCGACTATTGACGCTGAAAAGATGGTTCCGGAAGGTTTCGCGGCCGTGGCCCTCCTCCGCGAGTCGGTTCGTCAACGCAAGGCGAACCCGCAGGCGCTCTCCGAGCTTCGTCAATACCTTCAGACGACGAACTGATCGCCGGCTGGCGCCTATCGGCGTCACTTCTTCCTCGTGACAATATGTAGGTAGGAACCCTCCTTTCTCAAAGGGGGTTGGATGGCGACTCGCTGCAGGCAAAGCCCTCCCCAGGTAACCGCTAGGGATGGCCTTCGGGCACCGATGTCGGACGTCCAGCTAGATCTGTTCTATCGTCGGGTATTCTTGCCATTAGTTCGGCGCGCTATTTGGAAGCATCGTCTACCTAAAGAGGATGCTTGCGATGTCGTTCAGGATGCTTTCGTGCTGGCCTTATCGAAACTGGACAGCGCGAAGAACCCCAACGCTTGGCTTATACAAGTCGTTGATCACCTGGCGCTCAACTACCGTCGAAAGACGCTTCGGCGAGCTGCACTTGTTCAGCGATGGAAAAGAGCGGATCAGCTGCTAGAGAGTTGTAAGGACCGAGGGGAGGCGGACGATCAGCTCGTTGATTGATCTGCGGACGATTCGGGAGTGGGGAGAAGCTACTCGGGACGCTGAGCTCCGTAGAGGCCCCACGATTCTGGAGTCGATCCGGCGCGCGGAATTCATCTGTACGCGGTTGAATCTGCAACAGGTTCACGAAATCGCAGCCGAGCTGCAATCACGCGAGGACCGGGCTGATGTGCTGCAGGCCCTTCGTCTACTCCTAGAAAGCGTAGGCGACAGTCCGGACGACGATCGATTCAGGCAGCTTTGCGGCGCATACGACCTCGCGGTCCGCATTCCTTGGGAGGACGAGGTTGGCGAAGGGGCAGACCTTCGGATGAACCTGGCCCTAATTGCTTGGCGGCATTGTCGGCGATTTAAGACTTATCGAGAAGCACACGAGTGGGAAGCCCGATGTGTTATGGAAGCCCTTTCGCAAGAGCATGTCTGCGATTTCATCGCACTGTCAGGACGAGCACGTTCGGACGCGTTGAGCCGCCGCTATTTTTCCGATGGAGCTGTCTTGGTTGCCTTGTGCAGAAAACTGCAGGACGAGCGCAACAATGACTTCAGTTGGGTCGCTACTGAGGCAAGTCTTGCCTTCGAAGCAATGGAACGTCTCGAGCTACCTGCGATAGCGGAGGAGCGGGCGTTCTTTATGGCAAGTGCTGCATTTTCGGCGGCGTGCAGCTTCAAGTACCTCGGCTCCTTTCGAGTTGCGAAGAAATGGCTCACGCTAGCTCGAAAAAGCCTGGAAACAGTTGTAGGTTCGAGACCATATCGTGCGTTGGTTGATTTTGCCGAGCTGGCGCTCCTCCAGGAGTTTCACGATCATCGAGCAATCGTTGAGAGAGTCGACGACGTTCGGCAGGAATTAGTCGTGTGCGGCCTCGACTGGCACGTTGCCTGTGCTGACTTGCTGCGAGGCGAGTGTTTCAAGGCGGACGGTCGTCTCAGCGAAGCCCTAGTGGCCTACCGAGAGGTCGCAGAGTGTCCCGCTTCGGCGGGCGATCATTTATTAAGAGGCCTTGCGCTACTGAATGCCGCGGGGGTCTCCGCACGACTGGATGCCAAGGTGGATTTGAATGCCTTTCGAATGGCTCAGGAAGTTCTGGAGAAGCAACCCGCGAAGTGGCCGCTCGCTCAACTTCAGGCATCAGTAGGCGAGTTTCTGCGAGATTCTGGCCGAATTGGCGCTGCGATCGAGGCGTATCGAAGCTCAGTTCGGCTGTATGAAGACCTAGACATGAAGAGTAAGGCCGCCTACGTGCGGCTTCTGCTCGCTGAGGCATTGATCGCTGCTGGTCGGGTGTTAGATGCCGGCGCCGAAATCACGCAGGTGCTGAGAGTTGCCGAAGAGCATGGCGTGGCCGCCGATATCTTTGCGGCGGTAACCCTTCTTCAGCAGGCTCTTGAGCGCGTTTCGACAAGCAACGAGAACGCCCATACTCGTCGTCTTCAACTCCTCCGTAATCTGCTCAGAGCGGAGAAGTGAGAATCTGGAAACGCCTCAGATGCTGGTTTGTTCGGCGGGGCGCCACGGAGCTGATTCCCGTTCGTCCCCGTGCCCTCGATCGGCTCCTTCCGTTTCTCTTCTAGCCTTCGTCCCGCTGTATCCTCCGCCCCGTGCGGACGGTTCTGTATCTGCACGGGTTCGCGTCATCGCCTCAGGGGCGAAAGATCGCGCTGCTGCGCGAGACGTTACCCGCCGATGAGTACCGCCTGGTGGCTCCGGATCTGAATCGGCCTTCCTTCGAAAAGCTGCGATTCGAGCCGATCGTGCAGGAGGCGGTCCGGGCGGCGAGGCGGGAGAAGCCCGACGTCATCGTCGGGAGCTCGCTCGGGGCGCTGGTGGCTCTGGAAGCGTCCCGGCGCGGGGTGACGACGCCGCTCCTGCTGATCGCGCCGGCGCTGGGATTCGGGAAGCGCTGGACGGAGAAGCTGCCGCCCGGGGATCCGGTGCGGTTCTTCCACCACGGCCAGGGTAAGGACCTCGAGATCCACCGCCGTTTCTTCGAGGAGATGGCTGCGGTCACAGTCGACCGGGATCCTCCGACGCAGAAGGTCGTCATCGTGATGGGGGAGGAGGACGAGAGCGTCCCCTTCGAGGGCGTGAAGGCGACCTGGGAGCGCTGGCAGGAGAGCGGAAGTCTCGCGGCCGGCTCTCTCTTCGTTGCGATCGCGGGAGGAGACCATGGATTGATAAGCTCGGTCGACCAGATCTCGGCCGCGATTCGATCTTTGTAATTAAGGGGGACTGCCATGAAGCTGAGGGATGTCTCTGCCATTTGTGTGGTGGTGGGTGGGCTAATCTGCGCCGATGCCACGGCGGCGACGACCAAGTCGATTCCGGTGGTCGCGCAGATCCAGGGGGCCGCGTTCTTCCGAACGTCGGTCACGATCTCGAACGCGAACGACTCGGTCGCGACCCCCGTCCACATGCAGCTTGCGTATCGATCGCTGGTGGACAACAGCTTTCAGGTCACGACGCTGGATCTCTCTCCGGTGCTCGGGCCGCGGCGGGTGGTGGTGTTCGACGACATCATCCAGGCCTTCAAGAATGCGGGACGCATTCGGGCGGCGGACGCGAGCGCGAACATCTTCGGCACGCTTCTCGTAACGTACGACGCGATTGCGGAGGACGCGCGCGAGGAAGCCGCGGCGGTCGCGCGTACGTATAGCGCCGGACCGGCCGGCGGAACGATAGGGCTCGCGTATGCGGGACGCTGCTACTGCTCGACGGGCAGCCGTTTCCGGGTGCTCGGGGCTTCGCGGGGCGGTGTCTTCGGCAACGACGGAAGCACGCGCGCGAATCTGGGCATCATCAACGAGGGCAATACCCAGGGGCAGGGGGCGACCGATGTCCGCGTCCAGTATTACAACGGCGACACGGGCGCGCTCCTGAAGCAGTTCTTCGTCTCCGAGATCGTGCATCACAACCTCGAGGCCAACGAGGTCTACCAGATCAACAACGTCTTCAACGATCCGTCGATCCCGGCCACAGTTCACACGTTGGTCGTCCAGGTCGAGGCGGTGACGGCGGACTTCTACGCCTCGTCCTACGTCGTGCAACTCGACAACACGACGCAGGACGGGTCGTTCTTTTTCCTCGAGGAGGAGTGAGCCGCTGATCCCGAGCGGATAGAATCGGCGCCCCATGGCGCTTTCGGGGCTCGGACTCTTCCTGCTGGAGGCCTGTGCGGGAACGGCGTTCCTGTTGCTGTTTTTCCCGCCGCAGACCCTCGGCCGAGGCTTCTTCAGCCTGCACGGGGGGCTCGCTGCGATCTTCGGGGCATTGGCGCTGGCGGCGAGGCCCACGGGTCTCCCGTTCCAGGCGGTGGCGTTGGGCACGGTCCAGCTCGTTCTGTACGCACTCCTGGCTCACGCCGACCGGGCGAGGATGGCGTGGCCTATGCTCCTCGGAGGCGCGCTGTGCGTGAGTTGGGGTCTCATCCGCGTGGCGCTGGCGGCGCCCCGGCCTGGCGGAAACGCCTGGACGGTCGTCGGCGCCGTCGCGGGCGGTCTCCTGTTCGGGGCCGTGCTGCTGATCATGAACCTGGGCCACTGGTACCTGGTCTCCCGATCCCTCCCGTTCAAGCTGCTGGCGCGCGGAGCGGCGCTCTTCGCGGGTCTCGCGGCGTTTCGGACGGCGTACCTGGCCGTGGCTGTGGTGGCGCACCGCGGCACCGAAGGGCTCTCGGCCCTTCTCTCCCTCGAGCATGACGCGCTGTTCTTCCTGTTCCGGGTGCTCTGGGGGATCGCAGGCCCGCTCGCGCTGTCCTACTTCATCTGGCGAACGGCGGAGATGAAGTCGAACCAGGCGGCCACCGGACTTCTCTACGTGGCGCTGGTCTTCGTGCTGATCGGCGAGCTGCTGTCCTCGTACCTGACGGTCGCGACCGGCTTCCCGGCCTAGCCCAGCGTGCGCGCCCGGCACTATTGCCCCGACTGCCTGACGCCTCGGGAGCACGGAGAAAACGAGCCCAGGACGTTCACCTGTGGGAAATGCAGCCGCGCCTACGAGGCGAGCTGGCCGGAAGCGCTCTCTTCCGAGGGCGTCGAGTCGTGCGCGTTCTGCGGAAACCGAACGTTCTTTCTCCAGAAGGACTTCGATCAGCGGTTGGGGTGCCTGATCATGGCGGCGTCCCTGGGTGTGGCGCTGTTGGTCGGCTGGCGAGTGGGATGGATCTGGTTCACGCCGGTCCTTCTGGCGACGGTGCTGATCGACTGGGTGGTGGCCGCGCGGATCAAGCCGGTGACGATCTGCTATCGCTGCGACGCGGAGTACAGGGACGTTCCGATCCACCCCCGCCACAAGGGCTACGATCCGCACGTCGCGGAGCGGTTCGCGGAGAAGAAGACGCTGCGGCGGATGCGGTGAGGATCTACGACATCTCGCGGAAAATCTCGGAAGCGACACCCGTCTGGCCGGGCGACGTGCCTTTCTCGTGGCGGGAGACGGCGAGCCCATCCGGCGGAGCGCCGTGGGGCTCGACGTGTTTCACGATGAGTGCGCACTGCGGAACGCACGCCGACGCGCCGGCACACGTCTTCGCGGACGGGATGGGAATCGGCGAGGCGCCGCTCGCGGCCTACATCGGGACTGCGCGCGTGGTCGTGCTGCCGGGACTCGGGGAGGTCGGGCCTGATGCCTTGCCCCGCAAGTCGCTCGGCGTGCCGAGGGTTCTCTTCCGCAGCGGCGGCAAGGCCTCGCTCTCGCCGCTCGCGGCGATCCGTCTCGCAGAGAAGGGCGCCATGCTGGTCGGCACCGACGCCGCGTCGATCGACCCGGAGGACGCGGAGGATCTGCCGGCCCACCGCGCGCTTCTCTCGCGCGGTGTCGCGCTCCTCGAGGACCTGGACCTCTCCGAGGTGCCCGAGGGGGAATACCGCCTGGTGGCGTTGCCGCTGCGCTTCGAAGACCTCGACGCCTCGCCCGTGCGGGCCATCCTGATTGAGGAGTAGGGCGGCCTCAAGGGCCGCCCCTACGACTCTGTAGGGGCGGGGCTTGTCCCCGCCCGCCTCGACCTACGGGAATAGTCCCCGGATCCTCGTCGCCTCCTCGACGCGGCCGACTGCGAGGATCAGTGCGCCGGTGCGCAGATCCGTGTCGTGCCGCCGCGCGGTCTCGGCCACGTCGTCGTAAGAGCGCCGGATGGTGCGCTCGAGGTGGCTGCGCACCACGTCCGGATCCCAGAAGAACGAATAGAGGTCCTGGACCCACTCGAAGTACGACACAGTGACGCCGCCCGCGTTGGCCAGGATGTCCGGGATGACGACGGTGCCGGCGGAGCGCAGGATGTCGTCGGCGTCCGGCGTCGTCGGTCCGTTCGCCGCCTCGGCGACGATCTTCGCCTTGACGCGCGGCGCGTTCTCCCGGGTGATGACTCCCTCCAGCGCAGCGGGCACGAGGATGTCGACCGGAAGCTCGAGCAGCTCCTGGTTCGAGATCTTCTGGCCGCGCGAGGCCGTGACCGACCCCTTTTTCTCCTTGGCCGCGTTGACGAGGTCGACGCGCAGCCCCTTCTTGTCGTAGATACCGCCGCGCGAGTCCGAGACCGCCACCACGCGGACGCCGGCCTCCTCGAGGAACCGCGCCACGTTCATCCCGGCGTTGCCGTAACCCTGGACCGCGGCGGTCGCGCCTTTCAACGGCAGGCGCATGCGCTTGGCCGCTTCCTCGATCGCGACGAAGCAGCCCTCCGCGGTGGCCTCGTTGCGTCCGGCGGAACCGCCGAGCTGGATCGGCTTCCCGGTCACCACGCCCAGCGTCGAAAAGCCCTGGGTCATCGAGAAGGTATCCATGATCCAGGCCATGTGCTGCGGCGTCGTGTAGACGTCGGGGGCAGGGATGTCCTTGTCGTGCCCGAGCAGGATCGAGATCTCCGACGTGTAGCGGCGGGTCAGCCGTTCGTTCTCGGACTCCGACAGCTTCTTCGGATCGACGGTGATGCCCCCCTTCGCGCCGCCGAAGGGAATGTTGACGACCGCGCACTTCCAGGTCATCCACATGGCCAGGGCCTTGACCTCGTCGATCGTGACGCCGGGGTGGAAGCGGATGCCGCCCTTCGACGGTCCGCGGGCGATCGAGTGCTGGACTCGATGGCCGATGAAGACCTTGACCCTCTTGTTGTCCATCCGGACCGGGATCGAGACGGTCAGCTGCCGCTTGGGTTGGCGCAGGACGTCGCGAACCCCGGCGTCGAGCCCGAGATGGTCCGCTGCGCGGTCGAACTGCCGCTGCGCGAATTCGAAAGGGTTGAGATTCTCGGGAGTCGCGGGGGGAGCGGGCGGCTTCGGCTTCTTCGACACGGCCGGGGCGGGTTTGCGCTTCGATGCCATTCGTCTCTCTCCTGCGCTGTGCGCGGTTGGGGATAACCAGGACAATCAGGGTCCGGCGAGCGGAAGAACTTCGGCGGCCCGACGCGCCACCTGCATCAGGTCGGTCGGGAAGATCCCGAGCGCGACGATGCCGATGGCGCACAGGGCGAGCGCGAGCCCGTCGGCGGGGGCGAGCGGCGGCGGCCCCTGGGCGTCGACGGGTTCCCGCATGTAGAGAACGTAGACCACCTTCAGGTAGTAACCGATCGACACGAGGCTGTTGGCGATGCCGATCAGGGCCAGGGCATAGAGGCCCTGCTCGAGGGCCGCCTTGAAGACGAAGAACTTGCCGATGAACCCTGCGGTCGCCGGAATGCCGGCGAGCGAGAAAAAGCACAGCGCCAGCACCGCCGACGCGAATCGCGCCCGGCGGCCCTCGCCGGCCAGCAAGGCCAAAGGATGGGCCTTGGTCTCGTCGCGGTAGAGGGCGGAGACGGCGGCAAACGCGCCGGCGTTGGAGACGAGGTATGCGAAGAAATAGATGATCACGGCGGCCAGGGCTTCGCGGCCGAACACCGCGAGCGCGATCGTGACGTAGCCCATGTGGGCAATTCCGGAGTAGGCCAGGAGCCGCTTGATGTCACGCTGCGCGAGCGCGACGACGTTGCCGAGCGTCATCGACAGGATCGCCAGCGCGGCGATGGCGGTGCGGAAACGGTCCGGCATGCCCGAGGAGAAGACGGCCGAGAACACACGATAGAGGACGAGCAGGCTCGCCCCCTTCGGCGCGACCGAGAGATAGAGGACCGCCGGCGTGGGCATGCCCTGGTACACGTCGGGCGCCCACGCATGGAACGGCGCGAGCGACATCTTGAAACCGAAGCCAACCAGGAGCAGGAGCAGCCCGAACGCCACCGCCGGGCTCTGGGCGAGGCCGGGACGGGTCAGGGCTTCGAGTCTCGAGCTGCCGGACGCTCCGAAGAGCAGCGCCACGCCGTAGATCGTGAACGCCGAGCCGAAGGCTCCGGTCAGGAAGTACTTCAGCCCCGCCTCCGACGACGCCTCGACGCCGCGGAAGAACGCGGCGAGCACGTAGAAGGCGAGCGACAAAGTCTCCAGACCGATGAAGATGATGAGCAGGTCGAGGCCCCGGGTCATCAGGGAAACGCCGAGGTGCCCCCACAGAAGGAGGGCGTAGAACTCGCCCTTCTCCTCACCCGAGCGCTCGAGGTATGGCTTGGCGACGAGGATCGCGAGGGCAGCGCAACCTCCCAGGAAAAGCCCCACGAGAAGCGTCAAGGTCGAGGTCTCCAGCCTCCCTCCGAACGACGCCCCGAACGGCGCGTGCGCCAGGAAGTAAAGCGACGCGGCCACTCCCAGGAGAGCGATCGACGCAAACCACCGGCGCAGCTTCGGCGCGAACGCCTCGAGCAGCAGGATGACGCAGCCGGCCACGGCGAGCGCCGTTTCGGGAGCGATCGCCGCCAGGTCTTCGCGGGTGAACTGCACGAACGACTCGGTCACGGCCGCGCCGATCCCTTCTCGGCGAGGGCGAGCCGCTTCGTCGAAACGGTTTCCTGGAGCGACTCGACCGACGTCCGGATCCGGTCGAGGACGTCGTTGGGCCGCGTCCCGATCCAGAGCATCAGGACGATCAGGAGTCCCGCGGCCACGAGCTCGCTCGGCCGAATGTCCGTCAGCTTCTTGTTCTCGTCGTTCTTGAGCGGATTCCAGAAGACCCGCATTACGAGGGTCAGCATGTACACGGCCGACAGGATCACGCCGGTGGCCGCGGCGATCGCCCAGCCGCGGTGAGGCGAAGCCCACGCCCCGATCAGGATCAGGAACTCGCCGACGAAGCCGTTCAAGCCGGGAAGTCCGATCGATGAGAGTGTCGCGATCAGGAAAAGCGCCGTCGTCACCGGAACGATGCCCGCGATTCCACCATACGCATCGATCTCACGCGTGTGCCTGCGCTCGTAGAGGACGCCGACGAGAAGGAACAGAGCTCCCGTCGAGAGGCCGTGGTTGACCATCTGGAGGATCGAGCCCTGGAGCGACATGGTGGTGAAGGCGCCGATCCCCATCACGACGAGACCCAGGTGCGAAACCGACGAATACGCCACGAGGCGCTTCATGTCGGGCTGGGGATAGGCGACGAGCGCGCCGTAGATGACGCCGATGATTCCCAGGATCCCGAGCCACGGCGCGTAGCGCATGGCGGCTTCGGGAAAGAGGGGGAGGGCGAAGCGCAGGTAGCCGTATACGCCGAGCTTCAGCAGCACGCCCGCCAGGATGATCGAGCCCGCCGTGGGCGCCTCGGTGTGGGCGTCGGGGAGCCACGTGTGGAGGGGGAAGACCGGCACCTTGATCGCGAACGCCAGCGCGAAGGCGACGAAGAGCAGCGTCTCGATCCGGCCCGAGAAAGACAGGCGATAGAGGTCTTCAAAGGCGAAAGACCAGGCGCCGGTCGCCGAATGATGCCGGATCGCGATGTAGAGGATCGCGAGGAACATCAGCAGGCTCCCCGCCATCGTGAACAGGAAGAACTTCATCGCGGCGTAGATCCGCCGCGCGCCGCCCCAGATGCCGATGATGAAGTACATCGGGACGAGCATCACTTCCCAGAAAACGTAGAAGAGAGCGAGATCCAGCGCGACGAGGCTGCCGAGCATCCCGGTCTCGAGCACCAGGAACGCGATCGAGAATCCGCGGACCTCCTTCTCGACGTGCGAGAGCGAGAAGAGCAGAGCGATCGGCGTCAGGATCGTCGTCAGGAGGACGAGAACCAGCGAGATGCCGTCCAGGCCGAGCGAATACGAGATCCCGAGCGGCGGGATCCAGGGTACCTGCTCGCGGAATTGGAAGCCCTTCTGGAGGACGTCGAACCGCCACCAGAGGGGTAGTGAGAGGAAGGCGACGGCCGCGGCGATCGCGAGGCCGAAGATCTTGGCCTCCCGCTCGAGGGTCCTGGGGAAGAGCAGCAGCACCGCCGCGCCCGCCGTCGGCAGGAAGACCAGGACGGAGAGCAGGTGCTCGCGCACGAAATCCGACATCTAGAAGGCTCCCACGACCAAGAGCAGCAGGGCCACGAGGCCGATCAGGAACGAGAGCGCGTAGTTGCGGACGTTGCCCGTTTGGAGGAACCGCAGGAAATCGCCGGTGAGCTCGACGAGGAACGCGCCGGCGTTCAAGACGCCGTCGATGATCAAAACGTCCACGACTTTCCAGAGGAAGCGGGCGATCCACTCGAAGGGGCGCACGAAGAGGAAGTCGTAGAGCTCGTCGATCCGGAACTTGTCCGCGACCAGGGAATAGAGGCCCGGCCACGCCGCGGCGATCCTCGCCGGGACGCGGCCTTCCTCCTTCGCATACCACTTCCAGGCGAGGAGGATGCCTGCCGCGGCCACGGCGACCGACACGGCCATGAGGAGCCACTCGGTAGCGTGGGGAAGCGCCTCGTGCACCGCGTCGTGCCCCGCGATCGGGACCAGGATAGGGGAGAGGAATCGGCCGATGCGATTGCCGTTTTCTGCGATGACCGCCGGGAGGCCCACCCATCCACCGACGATCGACAGGAAGGCGAGGACGATCAGCGGGAGCGTCATGGAAGTGGGCGACTCGTGGACGTGATGCTCCTGCTCGTGCGTTCCGCGGAAGCGCCCGTAGAAGGTCAGCGAGACGACGCGGAACATGTAGAAGGCGGTCAGGCCGGCCGTGAAGAGGGCCACGGCCCAGAACACCCGCCCGTAGCCGCCGTGCTCGAACGATGCCGAAAGGATCGCGTCCTTGGAGAAGAAGCCGGCCAGCGGGGGAATCCCGCAGATCGCCAGCGCCGCGATCAGAAACGTCGCGTGGGTAATGGGCAGCTTCGCCTTCAGGCCTCCCATGTGCCGGACGTCGAGATCCCCGCTCATCGCGTGCATCACCGAGCCGGCGCCGAGGAAGAGGCACGCCTTGAAGAAGGCGTGCGTCATGACGTGGAACATGCCGATGGTGAAGGCGCCGACGCCGCACGCCAGGAACATGTAGCCCAGCTGCGAAATCGTCGAGTACGCGAGGACTTTCTTCAGGTCGTTCTGCGCGACGGCGATGATGCCCGAGAAGATCGCGGTGAAGCAGCCGATGGCAGCCACGAACAGCATGACCTCCGGCGCCAGCCGGAACAGGACGTTGCAGCGCGCGACCATGTACACGCCGGCCGTGACCATCGTGGCCGCGTGGATCAGGGCGGAGACGGGAGTCGGGCCGGCCATCGCGTCGGGGAGCCAGACGTACAGCGGGACCTGAGCGCTCTTGCCCATCGCGCCGACGAAGAGGCAGAAGCAGATGATCGCGAGGCCGGGCGCGAACTTCGCCGGATCGGCCGCGGCCTTCGAGAAGACTTCGGTGTAGTTGAGCGAGCCGAACGTCGTGAAGATCGCGAACATCCCGAGCAGGAAGCCGTAGTCGCCGATCCGGTTGACGACGAAGGCCTTTCGCCCGGCTTCCGCGGCGTAGCCCTCCCAGAAGTAGTAGCCGACCAGAAGGTACGAGCAGAGGCCCACGCCCTCCCAGCCCACGAACATCAGTACGAAGCTCTCGGCCAGGACCAGGAGAAGCATCGCGAACAGGAACAGATTCAGGTACGCGAAGAAGCGGGCGTACCCGCCGTCCGTCGCCTCGTGGTGCATGTAGCCGGTCGCGTAGATGTGGATCAGAAACGCGACGAACGTGACGAAGGCGAGCATCAGGGTCGACAGCGGGTCGAGGCGGAAGGAGAAGTCCAGCGACAGATCGCCGACGCTGATCCAGCTGCCGTAGGTTTCCAGGATCGGCGCGCCATCGCCCGAGAGGAACGGGATCACGCGGGTGTATGCCGCGATGGTGACCAGTCCCGCCGCTCCGCAAGCCACGACCGAAACGAACCGCTTGCCCAGACGCGTGCCGAGAAGACCGTTCACGACGAATCCCGCCAGGGGGATCACCGGGATCAGCCAGAGCGGAGCGCTCATCGTCGGCCGCGCCTCACCACTTCAGGAGGTGGATCTTGTTCACGTCGATCGTCTCGGTGTGCCGGAAGAGGGCCACGAAGATCGCCAGTCCCACGGCCGCTTCCGCGGCGGCGATTGCGATGACGAAGAAGACGATGATCTGGCCCTCGCGCGAAGGCAGCGAGGCGCCGTAGCCGAGGAGCGTCAGGTTCGCGGCGTTCATCATCAGCTCGATCGACAGGAAAATCTGGATCGCGCTGCGGCGCAGGAGCGCTCCCGCGATCCCGATGCAGAAGAGCGCGCCCGAGGCCAGCAGCACATCGGAGAGGGGGATTCCGCCGATCATGCGCGCCTCACCCGCCGCGCCAGGACGAAGGCGCCGACCAGCGCTGCCAGAAGGAGCACGGAGACGGCCTCGAAGTGCAGCAGGTATCCGGAAAAGAGCGTGCGCGCCAGGATCCCGGCGTCGCTGAGCGCGGCCGGATTCTCCGGCGAAAGGCTCGGGATCCGCGAGCCCGAGCCCCGGAGCGTCCCGAGCAGGAGGGCAGCGAAGACCACGACCGAGGCGCCTCCGAGGAGCGTCTGTATGGGCCGGCCGCTCCTCTCGTGCGGCTGGCTGCCGATGTTCAGCAGCATGAGCACGAAGAGAAAGAGGACGAGGATCGCTCCCGCGTAGACGATGACCTGAATGACGGCGATGAACGGCGAAAACAGTAGCACGTAGCCGATGGCGAGCCCGAAGAAGGCCACCACCAGCGCGAGCACGCTCTTGACGGGATTGCGGTTGATGACCATCAGGCCCGAAAAGAGGATGGCCATCACCATCGCGAGGTCGAAGACGATGCGAGCGGCGCTCACGAGCGAAGCCTCAGCATCTCGAGGGCGGCGACCCAGAAGAGGTTGACGAGCGCCAGCGGGAGCAGCGCTTTCCATCCGAGCGTCATGAGCTGGTCGTACCGGAAGCGGGGCAGCGTCCAGCGAACCCAGATGAAGACGCAGATGAAGATGGCCGTCTTCACGGTGAAGACCAGCACCGATAGGAGAACCCCCAGCAGTCCCTCGGGATGGAACCCGGGAAGCGACCAGCCCCCGAAGTAGAGCGTGGCCGTGATCGCGCAGGCGACGACGACGTTGACGTACTCGGCCATCTGGAAGGCTCCGAACCGCATGGCCGAGTACTCCGTGTGGTAGCCGGCGACGAGCTCCGGTTCGGCCTCGGGCAGATCGAAGGGGAGCCGGTTGGTCTCCGCGAAGGCCGATACGAAGAAGATCAGGAAACCCAGCGGCTGGATGAACACGTTCCATCGCGGGATGAATCCGAGCCAGGTGCCCTGCTGCATGGCGATGATGTCGTTCAAGCGGAACGAGCTCGCGGCCAGGATCACCCCCGCGGCGGCGGTCGTCATTGCCAGCTCGTAGGAGATCATCTGGGCGCTCGACCGGATGCCTCCCATCAGGGAAAACTTGTTGTTGGAGCCCCAGCCCGCGAGCACGAGGCCGTAGACCGACAGCGACGTCATCGCGAAGACGTAGAGGATGCCGATGTTGATGTCGGCCCCGATCAACGGAATCTCCCGCGCGCCGATCCGGAGCGTCGGTCCGATGGGAACCACGGCGAACGTGGAGAGAGCCGAGAAGACGGCGATGCAGGGCGCCAGGTAATAGAGCGTGCGGTCGGCGTGCGCCGGCGTCACCGCTTCCTTGGTGAACATCTTGATCATGTCGGCGACGGCCTGGAGAAGGCCGAAGGGGCCCACGCGATTGGGGCCAACGCGATCCTGGATGAACGCGGCGCCCCGGCGCTCGAGCCAGGTCAACGGAATCACGAGAACCGGGAGAGTCAGCGCGGGAACGGCCACACGCAGGGCAACGATCGTCCAGTCGAGGGCGGTCACGGCTGGCCCGTCCAGGCGAAGTCGCCCTTCTTGAGCAGAATGCCTCCCTCGAACTCCGTCTCCTTCACGTGCCGGTACGCCTCGACCTCGCGCGCAATCTCGCGGAGCAGGTCCGAGGGCGTCCAGAAGCGCGATCCGTAGCCGAGCTCGTTGGCGAGTAGGAGCAGGAGCTCCCAGTGAGCGCGGACCGGCGGCTTGGGAAGGAACGCCCGCTCGAACTTCTGGATGCGTCCCTGGACGTTGGTGAACGTGCCTTCCTTCTCCGCGAGCGAGGTCGCCGGCAGGACCACGTCGGCGGCTCGGGAGAGCGCGTTGGCCTCGCGCGCGAGCACGACGAGGAATCGCGCGCGCCGCACCGCGGCGACTTTTTCGGGATTGTCGGCCATCGCAGAAAACGTCGCGTCGGCCACGACCACGACCTCGGGCGACGCTTTGCCGGACAGGACGGCTTCCAGGCCGTACCCCCCCTTGGCCGGAGAGAGACCCATGTCGCGCGCGCCGCGGAAGTTCGCCGCGGCCTCGTCGCCCTCGACCCAGCCGTTGACGGACTTGATCTTGCGCACGCGCGCCTTGTCCACGACGACGTCGCGGTTGGGGCACGAGAGCTGGTCCGCGATCTTGCGGAGCAGGAAGTTATCTTCGTTCGAGAGGTGCGCCGATCCGAGGAAGAAGAGGCCCGACGGGCCGGTCCCGTCGACGGTTTTCCGGATCTCCTCGCCGATGCGCTCGATGCCGATGGGGACGATCACGTCCGTGACGGCCTGGCCGTTTCGAGCCGTCGCCCGATGCACGTCCCGGTTGTTCAGGCTCTCGGCGAGGAGACGGCCGTGGTCGCAGAGCCAGTAGTCGTTCACCGGGGGATTCAAGCGCGGCAGAAATCGGTAGACGATCCCTTCCTTCGACTCGACCGACGTGTTGCACCCGACGTTGCAGCCGGGGCACACGGACTTGGTCTTGGCGAGATACCAGACGCGGCTACGGAAGCGGAACTCCTGGAGTGTCAGCGCCCCGACCGGGCACACGTCCGCGGCGCAGCCCGACCAGTCGTTCGCCAGCGGGCTGCCGTCGTGCGTCCAGACGAGGGTGCGACCTCCGCGGTCCAGAAACGTCAGCTCCGACGTGCCCGCGATCTCCTGGCAGAAGCGGATGCAGCGCGTGCACTGGATGCACCGCGTCATGTCGGCGATGACGTTGGGGCCGATCATCGTGCGGTCGAACGTCGGGAACTGGCGTTTCTTCTCGTCGTACTGCGAAAGCTGCTGGCCGTAGCCGAACGCGTTGTCCTGGAGCGTGCACTCGCCGGCCTGGTCGCAGATCGGGCAGTCCAGCGGATGGTTGATCAGCAGGAACTCCATCGTCGCGGCGCGGGAGCTGCGGACTTTCTCGGTGGTCGTCTTGACCGAGAGCCCGTCCTTCAGAGGCACCGTGCACGCGGCCTGGATCTTGGGGATGCCCTCGATCTCGACCAGGCACATGCGGCACTGGCCCACGACGGAGAGGCGCGGGTGGAAGCAGAAGTGGGGAATGTCGATCCCCGCCAGCTTCGCGGCCTCGATCAAATTGATGTTCTTGGGCACCTCGATCGGCCGCCCGTCGAAGATCACCGTGAAGGTTTCCTTCTGCGGCGGCGGAGCGGCGGGCGACGGCGTGGGATTGGCGCTCACGTGCGTGCGCTCTCTGGCTGATTCGAGGGAGACGGTGCGTTTGCCACCGTCCCCTCCCTCGTTCCGCCGCGTCGAGCGGCGGCTTCAGAAGACACCAAAGCCGCCTTGGGTCCCACCATGCAGCGCTTTTGCTCGACGTGATGGAGGTACTCGTCGCGGAACTTCTTGACCGAGGAGAGGGGAGGCGCGATTGCGGCGTCGGCGAAGACGCAGATCGTCATGCCGTTGGCCATCTGGTTGCAGATCCGCTCGAGAAGGTCGACGTCTTCGACGCGGCCCTGGCCTTCCTCGATCCGATGGAGAACCGTGTAGAGCCAGGGCGTGCCCTCGCGGCAGGGCGTGCACTGGCCGCAGGACTCGTGCGAGAAGAACTTCGAAAGGTTCCGGGCCGCGTCCACGATGCACGTGTCCTCGTTCATGACGATGATCGCGGCGGAGCCGAGCATCGAGCCCTTGGCGGCTACACCGTCGAAGTCGAGCGGGCAGTCTTCGATCTCAGGGGCGGTGAGCATGTTCGCCGACGCGCCCCCGGGGATGACCGCCTTGACCTTCCTTCCGCCCTTCATTCCCTGCGCGTAGTCCTGGCCGAAGATGAGGTCCTTCAACTGGAGGCCCATCGCGGCCTCGTAGACGCCGGGACGATTGACTTGCCCCGAGATGCAGTAGAGCTTGGGTCCCGTGTTCTTCTCGTTGCGTCCAATCTTGGCGAACCACTCGGCGCCGCGATTGACGATGTGCGGCACGCAGGCGAGCGTCTCGACGTTGTTGACGATCGTCGGGCAGCCGAAGACCCCGTGCACCGCGGGGAAGGGCGGCTTGATGCGAGGTTGACCGCGTTTACCCTCGAGGCTCTCGATGAGGCCGGTTTCCTCGCCGCAGATGTACGCGCCGGCGCCCCGATGCACGTAGAGGTCGATCGAGGTTTGCGTGCCCAGGATGTCCTTGCCCAGAAAGCCCTTCGCGTAGGCTTCCTCGATCGCCTTGTCGAGGATGCGCGCGCCGTCGTAGAACTCGCCGCGGATGTAGATGTACGCGGTCTTGCACTTGATGGCGTAGGCCGAGAGGATCACGCCTTCGATGACCTGGTGCGGGTCCTCCTCCATCAGCAGGCGGTCCTTGAACGTGCCGGGCTCGGATTCGTCGGCGTTGCAGAGGAGATAGATCGGCTTCTTGGAATCCTTGGGGAGAAAGCCCCACTTCACGCCGGTCGGAAAGCCCGCGCCGCCGCGGCCTCGCAGGCCCGACTTCTTGACCTCCTCGGTCAGCTGCTCGGGTGTCATGCCGCCGGTGACGACCTTTCGGAGAGCCTCATAGCCGCCGTCTTTGAGGTAGGTCTCGATCGACCTCGAATTCGGAGTGCCGACGCGCTTCAAGAGGACGCGTTCCACGTCAGGCTTCTCCTGAGAGCCGGTCGAGAAGTGTCGAAAGCTTCTTCTCGTCCATGGGCTCGTAGTACTTGTCGTTGACCATCATCGAGGGGGCCCGATCGCATCCCGCGATGCACTCGACTTCGACCAGCGTGAACTTCCCGTCGCGGGTGGTTTCCTCGAGATCGATCTTGAAGCGCTTGCGGCAGTGCTCGACGAGCCCCCGCGCGCCGGCGAGGTGGCAGGAGATCGAGGTGCAGATCTGGAGCAGGTGCTTCCCGGTCGGCCGCAGGTTGTACATCGTGTAGAACGTCAGCACGCCGTCCACGTGCGACGGCGGCAGCTCCAGGATTCGGGCGACCTCCTCGGCCGCCTCCTTCGAGATCCAGCCCCAGGTCTCCTGGGCGACCCACAGAACCGGCAGGAGCGCCGCCTGCTTGGTCGGGTACCGCTTCAGGATCGTGTCGATCCGCGCCAGGGCCTCGGGGGGAAACTTCCGGGGCTCTCCGGCTTCCGCGACGCGATACCGGGTGTGACTCACCAGTCGAACGCGCCTTTCTTCCAGATGTAGGCGTACCCGACCGCCAGGACCAGGAGGAACGCGAACATCTCGAGGAAAAGCGGCCAGCCGGCCGACCGGAAGACGAGCGCCCAGGGATAGAGGAACGCGATTTCGACGTCGAACAGGATGAACACCATCGCGATCACAAAGAACTGGATGGAGATCCGCTTGTGCGACGAGTCGATCGGGGGCATGCCGCTTTCGTACGTCGTGAGCTTCTGGCGGCTCGGCAGCCGGGGGCTCACCAGGAAGTTGAGGATCAGGATCACGCCCGCCATCCCCGCGGCGAGGATGAGCAGGATGAGGATGGGAACGAATGATTGAGGCATGGAGCACGCGAACTTTTTCACAAGGCTCCGGGGGAGTCAACGCATGTCGAAGAGCCCAAAGGAGCTACGGTCTCGACGCCCACGCTAGAATTCGCCGTGCCCGAAGCTTTTCGCCCCGCCGCGCTCGTACCCGCGTACCAGGCGGAGAGCACCATCGCTGCGGTGGTTCGCGGGATCCGCGACATCGTCGCGCGCGTGCTGGTCGTCGACGACGGCTCTTCGGATCGCACGGCCGCCGAAGCGGAATCGGCCGGCGCCGAGGTATTGCGCCGCGCCGCAAACGGGGGAAAGGGCGCCGCCGTGCGATCGGGCCTCGAGCGCCTCCTCGCCACGGATGCGACGCACGTAGCCTTCGTCGACGCCGACGGCCAGCACGATCCGGCGGACCTTCCGCGGCTCCTCGACGCGGCGCGTAACGGCGCACGGTTCGTGATCGGATCCCGGATGGCGGATCCGGACGCGATACCGGCATACCGCTACCGGACCAACGAGATCGGCAGCCGCATCCTGACCCGGATGACGGGGCTCGAAGTCGAGGATGCGCAGTCGGGCTATCGCGTGGTCTCCTCGGACGTCCTGCGAAAACTGGCGCTGAACGCGCGAGGCTACATCATCGAAACTGAGATCCTGTTGAAGGCGGCGCGTCATCTGGATCGATTCACGCACGTGCCGGTCCGCGCCATCTATGGTGGACACTCGCACTATCGCCCGTTCCG
>Ga0075425_100001881_pt1 | contig 20654 bp, 18 predicted proteins | sample SoiMethybrSBSTD4_FD_75300 | JGI IMG/M metagenome (GOLD analysis project Ga0075425, IMG submission 75300) | Bulk soil microbial communities from a Populus tree surrounding site in Tennessee, USA - Soil MetaG P. TD hybrid SBSTD4 | ecosystem: Environmental > Terrestrial > Soil > Tree plantation... | reverse complement strand
CCGAGTCTCCAGAAGGCGCATGCTCACCGCTACACCTCGAGCGACGTGTCTTGCATGAGGAGGGTGACCGCGCCGACGCCGGGCAACGCACCGACGTCGTGCAAGAGCGACACCTTGGCTTCGGCGCGAAGGAGGCTCAGATGGTACGAGTGCTCCTGGATTTCGTCGCCCGCCTCTCGCAAGTTGATGAGGGCGAAATTGCGGCAATGGCGGCGCAAAACTTCGGTGAAGGCCCGCTGCTGGAAGGGGTTCGACGGCAGGTGCAGCTTGAGGATGGCATTGAACTCGCGCCGCGAGCCGAACGACGACCAGGTGACGTACATGACGGCGGCAGAGAAGACGGCCGTGCCGACGATGGCGACGCCGAATGCGAAGACGCCGCATGCGACGCCGACGACCAGAGATGCGAACACGAACAGCAGATCGCGCGTGTCTTTGAGCGTCGTTCGAAATCGAATGATGGTGAGCGCGCCCACCAAGCCGAGCCCGCGTCCGACGTCGCTGCCGATGGCCATCATCACGAGCGCCGAGACGATGCCCCCCACGGCCAACGTTTGGGCGAAACCGCGCAAGTACGAGAGCCCCTGGTACGTGAGGGTGTAGACCCAGGCGATGACGACGCAGAGAGCCAGCGCCAAGAGAAGCGCCGCCAACGCGAGGTCCCATCCGACGCGCAGATCCATCTCAAATCCACATCGACGAGGCGACGGCCAACGCGGCCGGCCGCACCTCGGTCTCCATGTGAACCGACGCGACGTATTTGGAAAAACCGACGCGCTCGCCCTGCATCCGGCGAACCAGGTCGCCCATCCAGACGGGCGCCATGCCGCGGAATTTCAGCTCGACGAGCGCCATCCGCTCGGAGCCCGTGCCCGGCGGGGCGCCCAAGTAGACCCAGTCCCGGCCGCGCGCGTCGAAATGCGGACCTTTTGCGCGCTGATAGGCGATGTCCCGATCGACGGTGAGCCGGACGTCGTCTTCTTCGTACGGCGACGCATACGCTTCTCGCCGGCAAGCGACGAGGAACGCCGGCTCGGCGCGGTGAATTGTCATTGCGTAGACGAATGCCTCGAGGTGCCGCCGTTCTTCCGCGGAGGCGGCGGTCGGCAGCGAAGCGTAGTCACCCGTGAGGAGCCCCGCGACGCTGGCGAGTGGCACCCCGGCGCGGCTCTTGACGATGACCGAACGCACTTTGCGCTTGAGCTCGAAGAACGCGAACCCCGACGGTCGCTCGCCGTAGACCCGAACGCGGAGCTTGAAACGGTCGGGGGACGACTCCGTGTGAGCGTCGTAGAAATCGAGCGACCGGGTGTCGAGGTAAAGGGAGGTGTTGCGCTGCATCGCGTTGGCGTCGTGGTAGGGATCGACGCGCAGGTAACTGCGACCGAAACGGGTCACGATCGGGGTCAGCCGCTCGGGGATCCAGTATTTGAGCTCGAATCGCTCTTGCTGCGTGCGATAGGGAACCGGCTCGGGAAGCTGGGCTATGGCCAGCGACTGCGACTGCGACTGCGACTGCGACTGCGATGTCACGTGGTCTCCATCTCCCCTTCAGGCAATCTTCACATTCTTAGTCGGGATGTCGCCTCGGAACAACGGGTGTTAATTTTTTGCAGCCAGGACTTCGATTGCCCTTGGCGCCCAAGACCGTCCGTTGCCTCGCTCCGTGTTAAGCGGTTGCGCTTGCCGGTCCCCGCCGCATCGATGTACCTGCACTCGGGCGCGGGCGTCACGGCGCCCCTCGACGGAGGCGAACATGAATTCTAGGCATTCCGGACTCACGGTATCGGTGCTGGCGGCAGGCGCTACTTTCATCACGAGCGCGCATGGAGACACCTACACGGAGGTGCGGGAATACTTACCCGGTAGCTTGTGCCACGCCCTGAACGAGACCGATGCCGCCTGCATCACCCGCGGGGTTTGGGGGGTCGGCAACGAGTGCAGCAATGCCGTGACGGTCACCTGTCCTCACAGGGTCGTCGGTACGCAGAGCAGCGGGGGAACCGTGCCCGACTTCAGCGCGACGATCAAGCTCGACGTCTTCGATCGGAGCGGTACCGCGGACATCACCTGCTCGTTGTACATGACGAATCCGACGACCCAGGTCATCGACGCGATATCGAACCACACCACGGGGTTCTCCTCCAACGTCATGACGATCAATCTCACACCCAACGGCGTTCATGACGACAACATGACCACCTTTGCCACCATTCAATGCTCGATTCCCGGTTTCGTGCCTGGCATCGGCTATTCACACATCGCCGCGATTCGCACGGCCGAGGCGTTGGAGGTGGTCGGACCGTGACGCTGCGCCGATGGGTGCTCGCCCTCGGTTGCGGCGCCATGACGATCGCGGGGGTCGCCGTTCTCTACGAGGCGTACGAGCATCGCCCGGCGGGGCGTCTTGCCGCGGAGTCGGCGTCGCGGAGCTCCGCCTCGGTCGATCGGATCGCCGAGCTCGAATCACGCCTTCGCAGTCTCGAGTTGCGCGAAGGTCGTGGGCGCGCCGAGCCTCGGCCGCCGCCGAAGGCCGAGGGAGATACACTCGCCCAAGAGCCAGGCGGGCCCTCCGCGGAAGACGAAGCGGCGCAGGTCACGGCCGCCAGGGCAAAAAGGGATGCGGAGATTGACCTGCGGATGGCTCGCTGGCAGTCCGAGGGTCGGGATCCCGATTGGAGCCGCCAAATGGAAGAGGGTATCCACGGAACCATCGAGCAACGCGCGTCGAAGGGCAACCGGGTCACCTTCCTCGAGTGCCGCACGACGATGTGTCAATTCCGGGTCAGCCACGCCGGCGGCGAACAGCAGCAGCAGTTGGCCCAGCAGATCGTGTCGTCCCTTCCCCCGCATCGCGCGGCTACGTTTTACGCCGAAGATACCGACACCGATCACAGAAACACGCTCGTCTTTCTCTCTCGCGAGGGGCACGACCTACCGACGGTGGCGGCCAACGGTCGTTAGAAGAGGCGGTTCAGGCGCGCAAAAAAGTTGCCGGGGTTGACGCGGCGCGCGCTCTCAGGGCATGGCGCGATCCCGGCCATCGCTCGTTGGTGGCGACCCCACCGATCTCACCGACGGTTCAGGGCTCGCCTTCGATGCCAAAGGAAGCAATCTATCGATCGCGATCCAAACCGCCGACACGGTCCCTCGCTTCTGCAAATGCGCGGGCAGCGATTGCTTCATCGGATATCGCTACAAGGTCGCTGTGACCAGCACGTGGGCGACGTACGTCGTCACGTGGGATCAATTCAAGCTCCCCTCTTTCGTCGTCCAAAATTGAGAAGGGCCGAACAACCTAGCGGGGCGGACGGGACTCGAACCCGCGGCCTCCGGCGTGACAGGCCGGCGTTATAACCAACTTAACTACCGCCCCGAAGCGGCATCACATCAGTAGCACACTGGCGACTTTGGCATCTCGATCTCGTCCCTGCCTCCTCCGGGGACCGAAGGCGCGCTTCTAGCACCGGCGAGGGGCGTGATCAATCCCGCGGGAGCCTAGTTATACATCTCTCCCACGATGCGAAAGTAGATCGCTCGGCGTCCGCTGCACCCTTTGCATATCATGTGGGCGATGCGAAGCCGCGTCCCCTCGCGCGTTTCGGCGGCGTGCTCGACCACCGTGCACGATCCGAGACACTTGGGGCAGGGCATCGACCGCGCCTGGGGTTCGATCACGCTTGCCGACGGAACGTCGAGTGGCCGGGTTGGTTCCCCTCCGGGCGAGAGGCGCGCGAGTCGTTCGCGGACTCTTCCAAGTTTCTCTTCGTGACGGGTGTGGGCTCTGCGCTCTGCGTTGGGCGATAGCTTCTTTCGACCGCGCACGGCATCAACGATAGCAAAAGGCTGCCCGCTCGCGTAGATCCCGCGGCCCGCCGCGGGGGGTGGTACGTCATCGAGCGTCGTACACGGTGGGCGGGACAGGTTTCGAACCTGCGACCCCCGGCGTGTAAAACCAGTGCTCTACCGCTGAGCTACCCGCCCGGCGCAAAAAGGGGCGACCGGAGTTTTGCCCACCCAGCTCGTTTGGTCAAGACACGGGGCGCGGCGCCACGGAGGCACGCGCCTACTTCAGGTTAATCGTCTGCACACCCCAGCGACCGCTCGCGAGGAAGATCTGGTCTCCCTGGCGCGCGAGTGACGACGCGCCCCAGCCAACTGTCCGCGCAAACTGATCGAACACCGGTGCCCCGTTCGACAGGCGGTAGATGTCGATGCCGTCGCCGCCCCAACCCGACGTGACGAGCGCGCGGTCTCCTTCGACGCCGAGGAGCCACCCCCACCCTTTTTGCGCTTGCGAGACGCTCGGAACGATCGCGCTCGGATTGGCCGTGTCGAGCTGGTAAAGCTGCACGATCGATTTCTCGTACCTGTCGTCGATGTATTGCTGCACGGACATGTACGCCTTGTCGCCTCGAACGAAGGTGCTTCCCACGTAACCGGGAATCTGCATGCGCCCCTGCAGGTAAGCTTTGTCGCCCGAGAGCTTGAGGACGTCGAATTCGTTGCCCCCGTGGTTCGAGTACCAGCGGTAGTCGATCGTGTAGATGATCGATGGATCGGTGGCGGAGCCTCCAACGAGGATCCCGGGTACGTTGATCCTGGCTCCGACGACCGGGTGGCTGCGATCGCTCAAGTCGATTCGATCCAGGTAGTATTTGACGTAGTACATCGACTGGTCGAGGGACATGAGCGGCCGCTGGTACCAGTCGTAGTGCGTCGTGTAGAGCGTGTCGCCGATCGCCATCATATTGCCCCACCAGCCGTCGCGGTCGCGCGTGATCACGGTCGAGGCAATCGACGGGTTGTCCGCCTTCGAGAGGTCGACCACCCAGAGCGACGAGAACCCGTCGGCGTATTGCCCATCGGGCCAGTACTGGGGCATCCAGCGGCGGAAGGCGAGCACGTCGCCGCCCACTTGGACGACGTCGGAACCGAAGTACCAGTCCCAGACGTAGCAGCCGTAGAACCCGCCATAGTAGTACCCGTACCAGTACGGACCCAAGTCGGGCAGCGCGATCTTGCCGCGCAGGACGGCCCGCCCACTCGAAAGGTCGACCACCTGGACTTGCTGCGTCCACGAGTAGCAAGGCGAATTGGGCGCGCCCGGTTTGATTGAGTCGGGTGGACACGCGATCGTGCGCCGCACGCTGCTGACGACGTACGAAAGCGAGCCGTTGTGGAACACCCGCGCATCGACCCCCTCGATGGGCACCTCGGAAAGAGCCATCCCCGACACGTTTTCCTCCGCTTGCGCGAGCGGCAGAACGCGAAGCTCGGAGTGCTCCTTGTCATTTTCGTACCACCAGTCGCTCGAGAGCTGAGCGATCTTGTCGCCGAAAGGCCGCGCGTCGACGACGTTGCGCGCGAGCGGTAGCTCGGCGATGACCCTCGGCGCGTCGTGCACGGTGTAGTCGACCACGGCGAGCGACAGGTCGCTGAGAGACAAGAGCCTCCCCTTGGCGAAGATGCCCCGCTCGACCCACCCTTTGGTGTTGGCCGTGCCCGACGTCCGGAGCGTCGTCGGCGTGAACTCGATGAGCTGAAGCCCGTTGTTGTACTTGTCGTACGATGCGCTCCATCCGCTGAACGGGAGCACGACGAGCCCGTCCGCGTCGCTCTTCGTGAAGGCCTTGAAGGTGCCCGCCGCCGGCGTCCAGGCCCACCCCTCGCCGAACGTCGACGTTCCGAGGACCGTCGGCTGTGCGGGATCGGTCACGTCGAGGTACCGGAGCGAGATCTTGCTTCCGTAGCTTCCGGTGGTGAGGTCGTACGCGTCGTTGCCAAGGCAAAAGAGCCGGTTTCCGGCGGGCGTGAAGTTCCAAACCGAGCCCGGGACCATCGTCTGCCCGGCAAATCTGGGCGCGTTAGGAGCCGAGATGTCGTACACCTGGATGGGGGTGGTTTGGTTCGTGATGCCCCAGTACCCATCGCCGGGGGCGAGGTACATGCGCCCGGTGTCGAAACGAGCAGCGGGCGTCCAACCGTTGCCCGCGATGTTCAACCTCGAGGCGAGCGCCGGCGCGTCGGGATTCGAGAAGTCGGCCGTAGCGAGGACGTATCCGCCGTCGGGCGCACCGCAATAGTTCGAGCCGCAGCCGAGCACGTGAGCGGTTTTCCCGTCGGCGAAGTCGAGGTTCCAGCGACCGTTGTCGGTGCCGTACGAGACCAGGGTGCCGTCGGTCACGATCTCGCCGCGCGTCGCGATCTTGCCGCCCGGATCGCTGATGTCGATGTAGTCGAGCGCCATCTGCGTCGGTTGCGGATAAGGGGTGTCCGGCGTGGCGGGCGGTTGCACCGTGTGCGCGAACATGATGGCGTTCGGCGTCACGTTGAACACGCCCCCCCAGCCGGGCGTCGCGAAGCTGTCGGCCGAACGAATGACGCCGCCGGCGAAGCTGACTGACGACACGACGATCTTGGGACCGGTGTTGGTGCTGGAGACCGAGCCTCCGCCGATGCCGACGGAGTCGCCCGCGACCGCCCACCCGTAGGTCCAGCCGTAGTCCTCGCTCACGGCGTAGAGCACGTCTCCGACGACACGCGTGTCACGCACCCAACCGCCGAGTTTGGCCTCGCCCAGGATTCGGATGTTGGCCGGATCGCTCGCGTCGATGCCGCGCACGATCGAGCCATGAAACGGCGTTCCGTCGTCCATCGTTCCAAACCAGTCGGCGACGACGACCGTCGCCACACCTTGCCGTACGATCATCTCGACCGGTTGTCCGAAGATCGCCGAGCGACCGATGAGCTTCGGCTGATCGACGTTCGTGATGTCGAACACCATGAGTCCACGGTAGCCGTTCAGGTAATAGAGCCGGTCCCCCTCGACGCGATAGAGGTCGGTCTCTTCGACCGTGCGCGGCGCGGCCGCCGCCGCCGTATCGCGAGCGCCTACCGGAGGAAGCCCACCGCCGGTTCCCGTCGACGAGGTGCTCCCCCCTCCGGCAGTGAAAGCGACACCCCCAGGCGGCGACGAGACGAAGTCGCTCTGCCCTTGTACGCGATCGAACGGCGGCGCGTTGGAGCCCGAGCCGCTGCACCCAGCGGCGCCCCACGCCATCGCCACGACGAAGCCCGATCGAAATGCCTGACGAAGTTTCATCGCACCCATGGTCGTACTCCTCGGCCCTTTGGCACTATCCCTCAAAAGCACCGATCGTGCCGCGCCGTATCGTCGCTAACCCATGGATATAATTGGCCCCTCGAATGGCACACCTGACAGCCCCGTCCGAAGTGGCACAAGTGCCAAATCGGAAACCGTTTTCAATAGCCGGCTGTTCGCTCGGCGGGGAGGCGGCATGGAGGGGTCCGCCAAGGCAGTCTGTTTTCAGCGCCCAAACCGCCTTGCACGAACCTTAAAGGCCGTTGAAGTTTCGTGCAGGCGTTGCGGGGAGGTTTTCTTGGAGACAGCAAGCACCTTAATGCCGATCGGGCCCGCATCGACATTGGTTGGTGGCACCCCGCACACGCGCTTGCGACCGGGGCTCGCGGATGGCGATTACGCGCCGGGTTGTTCGCCGGGCGAATCGGGAGGTGTGCTCGGCGTCGGGCGGTCGTTGTCATCCGCGGCTACCGGAGGCACGCCGTTCACGACGAGCTCGCCGCCGCGGTACTCCATGAGCGGCCGTGGAGGCCCGAACACCGCATCCGGATCGACGACGACCAGCGCTTCGCGAAGCACCTCGTCGACGTGATCGACCAGCACCACCCGCGTCGTTTTCAGCACCCGGCGCGGCACCTCCCGCAAGTCGCGCCGATTCTCCTTCGGGATGATGACCGTCCCGATGCCCCCTCGGTGCGCCGCCAATAGCTTCTCTTTAAGCCCGCCGATCGGCAGAACGCGCCCCCGTAGCGTGATTTCGCCGGTCATCGCCAAATCGCGCCGCACCGGCGCCTTCATCAACGCCGACACCAGGCTCGTCGCGATCGTGATCCCCGCGCTCGGCCCGTCCTTCGGGATGGCCCCCTCCGGAAAGTGCACGTGCAAATCGATCTTCGAATAGAAATCCTGCTCGAGCCCGAGCGCGGCCGACCGCGACCTCACGTAGCTCATCGCCGCCTGCGCCGACTCTTGCATCACGTCGCCGAGCTTGCCGGTCGTGATGAGCTTCCCCTTACCGGGGACCACCGTCACTTCGGCCGCCAAAAGATCGCCCCCGTACTGCGTGACCGCAAGGCCGTTGGTGAGCCCGATCTCGTCTTTCTCTTCTTTTCTGCCGAGCCGGAACTTCGGCACCCCCAGGTACTTCGGGATCATTTTCGAGACGAGCTCGATCACCGATGAAATCCCCTGCTTCTTTTCCTTCACCACCTGGCGCGCCACTTTGCGGCACACGCTGGCGATTTCGCGCTCGAGCGCGCGAACGCCCGCCTCTTTCGTGTAGTGATGGATGATCGTGCGTACGGCGTTCTCGGTCAGGTTGAACGGGATCTCGTCGAGACCGCACTCCTTCTTCTGCCGCACGACCAGGTATTTCAGCGCGATGTTGAGCTTCTCGAACTCGGTGTAACCCGACAGCTGGATGATCTCCATCCTGTCCTGCAAAGGCAGCGGGATGCCCCCCAGCGTGTTGGCCGTGGTGATGAACATCACGTCCGATAGGTCGTAGTCGAGGTCGAGGTAGTGGTCGTTGAACTGATGATTTTGCTCCGGGTCGAGCACCTCGAGGAGCGCGGCCGCCGGGTCGCCGCGGAAATCGGTCGACATCTTGTCGACTTCGTCGAGCAAGAACACCGGGTTGTTCGTCCCCGCCTTCTTCAGACTCTGAACGATCTTGCCCGGCAGCGCGCCGATGTACGTACGGCGATGCCCCCGGATCTCGGCTTCGTCGCGCACGCCGCCGAGCGACAATCGCACGAATTTCCGCCCCGTCGCACGCGCGATCGACTTGGCCAGGCTGGTCTTGCCGACGCCGGGCGGCCCCACGAAGCAGAGCACCGGCCCCTTCAGCTTCTTGGTGAGGGCCTGCACCGCGAGGTACTCGACGATGCGCTCCTTGATGCGACGCAGCCCATAGTGATCCTCGTCCAGGATCTTCTCCGCTTCCTCGAGATCGAAACGCTCTTCACTCTTCTCGTACCAGGGGAGCCCGAGGATCCAGTCGATGTAGTTGCGCACGACGGTCGCTTCCGCGCTCGTCGGGTGCATCATCTTCAGCTTCTTGAGCTCCTTTTTGACTTTGGCGGCGGCTTCCTTGCTCATCCGCTTGGTCTTGAGCTTCTCTTCGATCTCCTGAATCTCGTTCTTGAACTCGTCCCGCTCGCCGCCCCCCAGCTCCTTCTGGATGGCCTGCATCTGCTCGTTCAGGTAGTACTCTTTCTGCGTCTTCTCCATCTGCTTCTTGACGCGAGAGCGGATCTTCTTTTCGACCTGCAGGATCTCGATCTCGGCCTGCATGAGCTCGTAAAGCCGCTCGAGCCGCGCCTTCGCGTCCTCGGTCTCGAGCAGCGCCTGCCGGTCGGAGAGCTTTACGGTCGGGAGGTTGGCGATGATGGTGTCGGACAAGCGCGCCGGGTCGTCGATGGCCTGCACGCTCATCAAGACCTCGGGCTCGACCTTCTTGTTGAGCTTCACGTACATCTCGAACGTGGCCTGCACCGAGCGCATGAGCGCCTCGATCTCGACCGTGACCTGCCCGGTCTCGACCACCTCTTCGATCTCGACCAGAAAGAACTCGTCGTTGTCGGCGAAGCGCTTGATGCGCGCGCGCTGTTTGCCCTCGACGAGCACCTTCACCGTGCCGTCGGGGAGCCTGAGCAATTGCATCACGGTGCCGATGGTGCCGACCGCGAAGATGTCCTCCGGCGTCGGCTCGTTGGTCTTGGCGTTTTTCTGGGCGGCGAGAAAAATTTCCTTCTCGCGGTTCATCGCCTCGTTGAGCGCGCTGATCGAGCGCTCACGCCCGACGAAGAGCTGCGACACCATGTGCGGGAACACCGTGATGTCACGCAGCGGCAGCAGTGGAAGTGTGCGCCGCTTCACGCCTGGCCCGGGACCGCCTTCATTCTTGAAAAACATGGATCTTCCGATGTGCTGATGGGACGAAGCCTACCACGGTGACCGGCCCGAGATGCCGGCGACGGGCGCGCCGGCAGCTATGTCAAGCGAGCTCTGCTTCCTTCTGGTAGACGATGAGCGGCGGCTCTCGCTTCGTGATGACATCTTCGTTGATGACGACTTCTTTGATGCCGCTTCTACCCGGCACGTCGTACATGATGTCGAGCATCGCGTGCTCGAGGATGGCGCGCAGGCCGCGCGCCCCGGAGTTGCGACTGAGCGCCTCGCGGGCCACGCCGACCAGCGACGGCTTGGTGAATTTGAGCTTCACGCCGTCCATCTCGAAGAGCTTCTGGAACTGCTTCACCAAGCTGTTCTTCGGCTTCGTCAAGATGTCGACGAGCGCCTCTTCGTTCAGCTCGTGGAGCGTGGCGAGCACCGGGAGGCGGCCGATGAATTCCGGGATGAGCCCGAACTTCAGCAAGTCTTCGGGTTGCACCAGCTCGAGCAGCTCGCCGAGCTTGAACTCCTTCTTCGACTTGATGTCCGCGCCGAAGCCGAGCGCCGCCTGCCCGACGCGACGCTGGATGATCTGATCGAGGCCGACGAACGCGCCGCCGCAGATGAACAGGATGTTGGTCGTGTCGACCTGCAGGAAATCCTGCTGCGGATGTTTGCGCCCCCCTTTCGGCGGAACGTTGGCGACCGTGCCCTCGATGATCTTGAGAAGCGCCTGCTGCACCCCCTCGCCCGAGACGTCGCGCGTGATGCTGGGGTTGTCGCTCTTTCGGCTGATCTTGTCGATCTCGTCGATGTAGACGATGCCGCGCTGCGCCCGCTCGACGTCGTGGTCGGCATTCTGGAGCAGCTGCACGATGATGTTCTCGACGTCTTCGCCCACGTAGCCGGCCTCGGTGAGCGTCGTCGCATCGGCGATGGCGAACGGCACGTTGAGGATCTTGGCGAGCGTCTGCGCGAGGAGCGTCTTGCCGCTACCCGTCGGGCCGAGCAGCAAGATGTTCGACTTCGAGAGCTCGACGTCGTCCGCAGATACGCGCGAATCGATGCGCTTATAGTGGTTGTGCACGGCGACGGCGAGAATCTTCTTCGCGCGCTCTTGTCCGACGACGTATTCGTCGAGAACGGCTTTGATTTCACTCGGCTTCGGGATGGGAGTCGAACCGGCGTACGGCTCGTCCTTTTCGACCTCTTCGGCGATGATGTCGTTGCAAAGCCCTATGCACTCGTCGCAGATGTAGACCGTGGGGCCGGCGATGAGTTTTTTCACTTCTTTCTGCGACTTGCCGCAGAAAGAGCAACTCAGGTTGCCGCTCTGATGGTCGTCTCGTCTTCGCTCCACTTCCTAGCCCTCAAACGATGCCCGGTAACAAGAGCTTCCACGGTCGAGTCTAGTGCTCCCGGCATGGTACCGCAAGCTAACGGCAGGGGGGGCCGAACACTGTAGGCGGCTTTTTTGTGGGAGGGGTGCCGGGGGGCCAGCCCCCCCGCCGACGCGCCCGCCCCCGACGCGCCTGCCCGACGCGCCTGCCCGACGCGCCTGCCCGACGCGCCTGCCCGACGCGCCTGCCCCCCCGGGTCAGGGCTTGACCGAGCCGCGGCGAAAGACCTCGTCGATGAGGCCGTATTCCTTCGCCTGGGCGCCGGAGAGGTAGAAATCGCGGTCGATGTCGCGGGTGATGTCCTCGCGGGTCTTACCGGTCGACTGGACGAGGATGTCCGTCAAGACGTCCTTCATGTGGCGAATTTCGCGCGCCTGAATCTCGATGTCGGTCGCCTGCCCGCGGGCGCCGCCCATCGGCTGGTGGATCATGATCCGCGCGTTCGGAAGAGCGAAGCGCTTGCCCTTCTGGCCGGCCGCCAGCAAAACGGCACCCATCGAGGCCGCCTGCCCGATGCAGATGGTGGAGATCGGCGTTCGCACGTATTGCATCGTGTCGAAAATGGCGAGCCCTGCCGTGACGACGCCGCCCGGTGAATTGATGTAGAGCTGAACGTCCTTGTCGGGATCTTCACTCTCGAGGAAAAGCAGCTGCGCGACGATGATGTTCGCAACGTCGTCGTTCACTTCTGTCCCGAGAAAAACGATGCGATCCTTCAGCAATCGACTGAAAATGTCCCAGCTTCGCTCGCCGCGGTGCGTGGTCTCGACGACCTGCGGGTACGGGATGAAGTCGCGCGTGCGTTCGAGAAGCTCGATGGCTTGCGTCCGGTTCTCGGGTCGTCGGGACATGTTGGCTCCTCTTGGTGTGACTCGGCGCGGGCTATCGGCCCCGCCTTGCGTTCGTGTGACTCGGCGCGGGCCTTCGGCCCCGCCTGCGGTTCAAGCTTCTGTGATCTTGGCCTTCGACTCGATGATGTCGAGGATCTTGTCCTCGATGATCATTCCGACGAGCATTTCACGTTTTTTCGGGTCTCGGTACTCGACCCTCAGTTTTGCGACCTGCTTTCCCATTTGCTCGGCCAGCTCTCCCAGCCCCTTTTCGATGTCTTCGTCGGTCACCTTAATCTGAGCCGCTTTGGCGATTTCCGCCATGAGGAGCCCTGCTCGAACTTTCACCTCTGAGTCCGCGTGGACCCGGGCGTGGACCTCGTCGTGGCTGGGGACGGGCTGGCCCGCCCGCTTGGCCTGCTGTGCGATTTCCTGCTCCATCATCTGGCACTGCTGTTCGACGAGACTCGGCGGGCATGGAATGGGGTTCGCCTCCACGAGCTTGGCCACGAGCTGCTCTGCCACGGCGTCTTCTGCCCTTTGCTTCAGGGCCTTTTCGATCTTCTTGTTGATGTCTTCCTTGAGCTCGGCAAGCGTCTGAAAAGTGCCGACGTCCTTGGCAAAGTCGTCGTCGAGCGCCGCGAGGACCCTCTCCTTCACTTCTTTAACTTTGATGTGGAACACGGCTGGTTTTCCACGGAAATCCGCCCGCGCATGGTTTGCGGCAAAGGAAAGCGAGATGTCTTTCTCCTCGCCGGCCGAAACGCCCACCAGCCCTTCGTCCAGCTGGGGGAGGAATTGCCCGGCGCCGAGCTCGACCTGAACGTCGTCGCCTGAGGCCTCGGACACCCGCTTGCCCGCCACGTCGACCGTGAAAGAGATCTCGAGGACGTCCCCTTTTTGCGCAGGGCGCGGCTCGGCGGGGGGAGAAACGGTCGCGTGCGTCTTGCGCAGGCTTTCGAGCTCTTCAGCGACCATCTCGTCGGTCACTTTCTCACTCGGGCGCTTGACCTCGAACCCGTCGTACTTGACCGAAGCGATTTCAGGGCGGACCTCGAAGCGCGCCCGGTAGGAGAAGTTCGTGCCGGCCGAGAGTTTCTGGGGCTCGATGTTCGGCTGGGACAGCGGCTGCACGTTCTTTTCCGTCAGCGCCTTTTGCAGCGTGTCGTCGACGAGGCGCTGCGTCACGTCCATCGCAACCCGCTCACCGAAAAGGTGGGTCAGGATGTCGCGCGGCGCCTTGCCTGGACGAAACCCCCTGACCCGCGCAGTCTTTTGCAGCGCCTGGTAGGCCTTGTCGACCTCGGTCTTCACGCGCTCGGCTGGAACCTCGACCTGAAACTCCACGAGCACCGGCGAAAGTTGCTGAACGTTGACCTGCATGAGCTCGGCAACGTACATGCAGACGGCGTCACGTCAAGAGCTGGCCACCGGCTTCGACCTTCGGGGCACAACGCCAAAAAAAAGCCCCGCGTCGAGGCGTGACGCGGGGCCAGGTCCCGGGAGGGGACCGTTCACTCGTCGTCCTCGTCTTCGTCCTCGTCGTCCTCATCCTCGGCGGATTCGACGGAGTCGAGCTCGAATTCACTCTGCTCGACGCCGAATGCGAGCTCGGCTTCGAACGCGCTTTCTTCAAGATCGTCGATCGAGAAGCCGATGCGAAAGCTCGGCCGTATTTCCTCACGTTCGAATTCTTCCATCGTTCGATAACTCTTCGGTAAGCCCTGCATCCGCTCCTCCATTCCTATCTTGCGGCGATGATCTCGGGGCGCTCCCGATCGCCATCCCCCCGTGCGATCGACAACGGAAAGCTCACGACCACGGCGCCCCCGACCGGCACGTCCGGCGCCGAGAACAGCGAGGCCACGATGCGGTCCACCCCTGTCGGGTTGGACATCGTCAGGGCGCGCTGCAATTCAAATCGGTTCATCGTTTGACTACTTATACCTACATCTAACGACATCGTATTACATATCCGAAGGAACACAAGAAAACGTCCTCTGTGCACGTTGGTTTGGGTTCGGCGCCGCCCGGTGCACTTGAGCCAGCGGGGCGCTAGCGGTACCTAGTGGGCCCCCCCAATGAGTGCCCGTCCGAAGATCGTCGTGGTCGCCAACCAAAAAGGGGGCGTCGGCAAGACGACGACGGCGGTCAACTTGGCGGCGAGCGTGGCGGCGGCCGAGAAGCGAACGCTTTTGATCGATGCCGATCCGCAGGGCAATGCCTCGAGCGGCGTCGGGGTACGGCCGCGAACGGTGAAACGCAGTCTCTACGAGGCTCTGATCGGCAAAGCCAGTCTCGCCGAAGTCATCGTAAAGACCGACATCGCAACGCTCGACGTCATCCCCGCAACGCAGGACCTCGCTGGAGCCGAGATCGAGTTCGTCGACCTACCCGATCGCGCCGAGCGTCTGCGCAAAACACTGAGCTCGCTCAGCAATGACGACGACGGCTACGCGTACGTGTTCATCGACTGTCCCCCCTCGCTCGGGCTCCTGACGTTGAACGCGCTCGTTGCGGCCGATCGGGTCATCGTGCCGCTGCAGTGCGAGTACTACGCGCTCGAAGGGCTCACCCACTTGATGGCGACCATCGACCGCATCAAGGCGTCGTATAACCCCGGGCTCGCGGTCGAAGGGATCGTTCTTACGATGTTCGACCCGCGAAACAACCTCTCGCACGAGGTGGCCGGCGAGGTCCGGCGCCATTTTCACGTGTTCGAGGCGATCATTCCACGCAACGTCCGATTGTCCGAAGCGCCGAGCCACGGCAAGCCCGTGCTGCTCTACGACGCCCAGTCGAAGGGAGCGCAAGGTTACCTTTCGCTCGCGCGAGAAGTCATCGAGGCCGGGCGATGAGCGCACCCGAAAAGCGGCGGGCGCTCGGCCGAGGGCTCGATGCGCTCCTGTCCGATGCGCCGGCCCGGGCCACGGCGACCGGACAAGAGGCCGTGTTCACCTGCCCCATCGAAAGAATAGGGCCGCGGCGCGGTCAGCCGCGGCAGAGGTTCGACGACGAGCGGCTCGACGAGCTCGCCCAATCGATCCGCGAGCACGGCGTGATCGAGCCCATCGTCGTCCGGCGCGCGGCATCCGAGGCGGCCACAGCCGCGGGCATGGACCGCTACGAGATCATCGCCGGCGAGCGGCGCTGGCGTGCGGCGCAGAGAGCGGGGCTCCTCGAGCTTCTGGTCGTCGTGAAGGACGTGTCCCCGCGCGATGCCTTCGAGCTCGCGCTCATCGAAAACGTGCAGCGCGAAGACCTGAACCCTGTCGAGCTCGCGGAGGCGCTCGAGCGACTCATCCGCGAGCACGGCTACACCCAGGAAGCCCTCGCTCTTCGCATCGGAAAAGATCGCACCACCATTGCCAACAGCTTGCGGCTCCTGAAGCTCCCGCCCAAGGTTCGCCAGATGGTCATCGAGGGGGCCCTTTCGGAAGGACACGGACGCGCGCTGCTCGGCGCGAGCGACCCGAAGACCATCGAGTCCCTGGCCGAAAAAGCTTCGCGCGCGGGGCTGTCGGTCCGCGAGACGGAGCGTCTCGTGCGGGGCAAAAAGAAGGCCAAAGAACGAAAAAACGGCGCGGGCAAGAAGAACGCGTCGGTGCGCGATCTCGAGGAGCGGCTCGCGCGAAAGCTCGGAACGCGCGTCGAAGTGCGCGAGAACGGCGGCAAGGGGGAGATCGCGATCCGCTACGGCTCGCTCGACGAGCTCGACCGGCTTCTCGACTTCATGCTGCGCTGAACCCGCTTGGCCCAGTGACTCAACCGACGCGCCGTCGCGATCCGGCGTGATCCAACGGTAGGCGCTATTTGCCGCCTTTGGCGGCCTTTCGGGCGGCGTCGGCTTGCTCTTTGGCTTTTTTCCCGAGCGCGCTCGACGGGTCGATGGCATGGGCCGCGTCGAACTCCTTGGCGGCCTTCGCAGGCTCGCCCGATGCGCGAAGCGACTCGCCGAGGTAGTAGTGGGCAGGCGCGTACTTCGGGTTGAGCTTCATGGCGGCCTCGTAGTCCGCCTTCGCTCCCGGTTCGTCGTTCATCGAGTGGCGGCAGACGCCACGCCGCACGCGCAGCTCTGGGTCGTCGCCGGCCGTGATGGCCTTGTCGAGCGCCGAAACGCATTCGGCATAGGCACCCGCCGGACCGAGCAGACGCCCGATCGACGCCAATAGTGCGCGGTTCGAGCCCGCCGACCCGAGTGCCGCCTTGAGCTCGGTCGCCGCTTTCGACTTGTTGCCCATTTCGAGCAAGAGGGCGCCGTACGCGTAGCGCAGCTCCGGGTTGTCGCCGACGACTTTCACGGCGCGTTCGTATTCGACCGCGGCCCCCTCCTTGTCCCCCTTGCCGCGAAGGGCGACGGCCATGTTGGCGTGGAGCGCGGGATCGTCGGCACGCTTGGAGAGCCCGCTTTGAGTCACGGCGATGGCATCGTCCCATTTGCTCTGGTCGAGGTAGAGGGCGCCCAGGTTGATCGCCGCCTCGGCGATCTCGGGCGCGTTCGCGAGCGCATCCTTGTATCGCTGCTCGGCCCCGGCCTTGTCTCCGAGGTTCTCGAGGGCGACGCCCATGTAGTAAGCGGCCGCTCCGTTCTTCGGGTTCTTGCGCAGCGCCTGCTCGAGGGCCGCTTTGGCGCTTCGATAATCGCTCGCTTTGATGGCGGCGATGGCGCGGTCGACTTCGGGCCCCCCCTTTTCGCTGCCACCGGGCGCCGCGGTGTTGGCCGGCGCCGGTCCGGACATGCTGGGAGGCAGCGCCGGCGGCGTTCCTGGGGCGGGCTGCGCTGGCGGAGGCGCGCCGCCGCATCCATGTAGAGTGAGCATCAGAGCCACGGCGGACGAAGCGACGGTGACGGCTGTCTTCATGGATTTTTCCCCTCTCTGGCGAGGTCTGCGAGCACTTCCAGGAGACGCGCGCGAACTTGCTGCGTTCGGAGCCCCAGGTCAATCTTCGAGCCCCCTGTCTCGGTGACGTAGAAAACGTCGGCGACGCGATTGCCCTCCGTGTTGATCTTCGCTACCGCGATCGACAGCCCGAGCTCGTGGAGCGCGTTGGCGAGCGCGAAGAGCAGACCGGGGCGATCGCGGGTGAGGATCTCGATGACTGTCTGGCTGGTCGAGGCGCGATTGTCGATGGAGATCTCGGTCGAGACGGCCGGCGCCGGGCGTTCGGCCCAGGGGGACGACCCTCGGCTGGCGACGAGCTCCGTCGGTTTCACCTGATCGGTGATCACGCTGACGAGATCCTTCTCGAGTTTGGACATGGCGCGAGCTGCACCCTGCGCGCCGTTCACCCGATCGCGAATCCAGAAGAGATCGACGGCTTGAACCGATCCGTCGGCAAGCGTTCGCGAATGGATCTGCGCCTTCAGGACCTCGAGCCGGCTTGCCGCGATGGCGGCGGTCATGGCCGCGAGAAGACCTGGTCGATCGCCTGCAATAACGCAAAGCTCGGCCGCCTCCGGGTACCCCGACGGCACGAGACCGGCGATGACCGGCTTTGCATCCGCTTTTTTGGCGAGCTCGGCGTGCGCCGCAATCTCGGCCGACGAGTTCGAAAAGAGGTAACGCTCCGGCATGCTGGTCATGAAGGCGTCGAGGAACGGCATCGACGCGAGATCCCGCCACTCCTTCTTGACCTGGTCGCGGACGCGCACGACGCGCCCCTCGTCGACACGCTGGCCCGAGAGCATCGCATCGGTCGCGAGGAAAAGATCGTCGAGCATCCGCGCTTTCCATGTCGTGAGGGAAGTCGGGCTGGTCGTCGACAAATCCGAAATCGTCAGGAGGTAGAGATCGCGCAGCCCCTCGCGGCCGTGCACTTCACGGGCGAACTCCGCGACGGTCGCCTGGTCTTCGAGGTCGCGGCGCGTGGCCACGTGGTACATGAGAAGGTGCTGGAGCACCAAATGGCACCCCTCCTCGACGTCGTCCTGCGGTAGCCCGAGTCGGGTCAAGATGACCTTGGCCATGTCGGCGCCTCGCCGCGAATGGTCCTTGCCACCGATGGCCTTTCCGACGTCGTGGAGCAGCGTCGCGAGAAAGAGGACCGCGGGTCGGGTAACCTCCGCCGCGAGCCGACATGCCAGCGGGTACTCGTGCGCGATGTCGCCCCGAACGAGCGCGCGCAGGCGGTCGACCGCCGCAACCGAGTGAACGTCGACGGTGTAGACATGATAAAGATCGTGGTGCACGCGGCCGACGACCGGTGAAAACTCGGGGATCATCGCCGTGAGAAGTCCGACGTCGTGAAGCTCGGCCAGCACCGACCCGTCGCGAAGGCTCGTCTCGCGCGCCGTGCAGACGAGCTGCACGAACAGAGAGGCCGCTTCGGGGCTGTCGCGCAGCGCACTGCAAAAAGCGGCGTCGCGGGCAACCCGAGCGATGGCGTCGCGCGCGAACGGCAAAACCGGCATCGAGCGGTCGATGGCCGCGGCGTAAAGGCGTAGAGCGAGCGGCGGGTCTCGCACGAGCTCGGCCGGGTCGGCAACGGTGATCTGGCCGTCGAACGTGCGCAGGCACGAACCGAGATCTTCTTCGTGCGGACGCTTTCGGCCGACGCGCGGCGTCGCCCGCGTGATCAGCTGCTCGCGGGCGCGCGTGATCGTTCGGGCGTGTCTGTAGTAGTCGGACATGAACGTTTCGACGATCGCACCGGACACATCCACCGCGTCGTCGGAGACGGCCCCGACGCGCCCGCCGTAGCCCATGGCGCACGCGACCGTTTCCTGCTCCTCGAAGGTGAGACGATCGCTGCGCCGGCCCGCGTGATGGTGCAGGTGGTTGCGAACGGTCCACAGAAAATCGCACGCGGCGCCAATCTCGTTGGCCTCGCGGGGCACGAGAATGCCGAGCCGCACGAGATCGCCGAATTGTCTGACCCGCCAGCGTGCCCGGGCCGCCCAGAGCGCGACGTCGAGATCGCGCAGCCCTCCGGCGCCGTTCTTGACGTCCGGTTCGAGCAGGTACACCGACGCTCCGAACCTACGGTGGCGATCGGTAACCTCGCACTCGAGCCGATTCATGAAGGTGTGGAGCTCGCCGTCGCTGAACATGCCCCGGAAGGCGCGTTCTTCGAGCACTTGCCCGGCGGTGATATCCCCCGCGATGGGGCGCCAATCGAGCAACGCGGTGGCCGTCGGCAAGTCGCTCCTCGCCGTAGCCAGCGCGTCCGAGACGCTGACGACCTGGTGCCCGATGCTGACGCCCGCGTCCCAGAGCGGATAGAGGAGCGCCTCGGCGATGGGACGGATGCGCGCGGGCGACTGGGTCGTCAGCAGTCGAACGTCCAAGTCGCTCTTCAGCCCGACGACACCCCGGCCGTAACCCCCCACGGCCGCCAGGAGCACCGGCGCCCAGCGCTTCTGCTGTTTCATCGTGGCGAAGGCGGCCGGGTAGAGCGCCGTGAGCAGGCCGTCCATGATCTTCGCGTGGCGGCAACCGAGCGCCAAGCCCGCTTCGCCGTTGCTCCCGAGCATGCGCAGCAGATCCGCCCGGTGCCTCTCGAGGTAGGCCTTGAGCTCGGGAAGCAGGTTGGGAGCGACCCGCTCTAAAAGGGGCGCGTTGAGGGTGTCTGCCATTCCGAAGCCATGTGTCTATTACCCACGTCGGGGGAGTTAATCAAACATCCGGTCGCCCGGCGGAGGGGCTGTGCTACTCTTTTTTTCGATGCGTTTGGCGCCGGCTCTCGTCTTTTGCGTGACCCTCTGCTCGGCGCCGGATTTCGCCCATCTGCCCGGATCGCCTCGCGCCGCCATGGCGTCGACGTTCGTCGAGCTAAGCGTGGCCGAGCTCGTCTCGAAGTCAAACCTCGTGGTCGCCGGCACGCCGCTCGATGCGCGATCGCTCTGGGAAGACGACCAAGGCGGTCGCGGTCGCCGCATCGTAACGTACACCCACCTTCGCATCGACCGGGTCATCGACGGGCAGGTCACAGGCGAGCTCTGGGTCCGTACGCTCGGCGGCGAAGTCGGCGACGTCGGGCAGCACGTGGACGGCGAGGCGGTTCTCACGACGTCGAAGCCTGCCCTGCTTTTTCTTCGTGCGCTCGCCGACGGCACCCATGCGGTCGTCGGGATGGCGCAGGGGCATTATCCGCTCGACACCCCCTCCGACGGAACGCCCATCCGTTTGCTCCCGCCCCGAGACGTCGGCCGGCTCGTCGGCAAAGTCACGCCGACGCCGCTCGCCCAGGGACAACTCCCCGCGCGACTCGTTCTCTCGGGTCAGACGCTCGACGCGGCCGCGAAGCTCGTATGGGCCGAGCGACGCGTCCATGCTCCCTAGGCGTGCCCGCGAGAAGTTCAAGGGGCCGCGAAACTCGACGTAGGCGGGAAACTCGATGGTAAGCCCGGCCGGAGCGCCTGCCGTCGTCACCCAAGAGGCCGACCTGCGTCGCGTCGTCCGAGCCGCGATGGCAGCTCCCCTG
>Ga0075425_100001880_pt1 | contig 20669 bp, 22 predicted proteins | sample SoiMethybrSBSTD4_FD_75300 | JGI IMG/M metagenome (GOLD analysis project Ga0075425, IMG submission 75300) | Bulk soil microbial communities from a Populus tree surrounding site in Tennessee, USA - Soil MetaG P. TD hybrid SBSTD4 | ecosystem: Environmental > Terrestrial > Soil > Tree plantation... | reverse complement strand
ACATCCTGGTTCCCGCGGGGCGACTGGACATCCTGATTGCCGCGGGGCGACTGGACATTCTGGTTGCCGCGGGGCGACTGCACGTCCTGATTGCCGCGCGGCGACTGGACGTCCTGGTTCCCCCGCGGCGACTGGACATCCTGGTTCCCGCGGGGCGACTGCACGTCCTGATTGCCGCGCGGGGACTGCACGTCCTGGTTCTGCCGCGGCGACTGGACATTCTGATTGCCTCGAGGAGACTGCACGTCTTGTCGCGCCCCCGCCATGGAACGAGGTGCCTGGACGTCATCGGGGTTCACCGCGGCCGTCTTCTGCTTCAACATTTCCTTGGCTTGGTCCACCTCGGCCGGGCAGCCCGACTGCGCCGCTCCGAACTCAGGCCACGCAGGGACCGCAAGCAACATTCCCAGAATCGCCACGAGCAACGCTCTCGTCATCTCTTCACCCTCCCCTTTTTACCCACAGAGTCACAAACTGCTTCCTCCCCCCAGCTCATTCCAGAGCAATGCCGGTGCCACGTGCAGAAAGCAGAGAATGCGGGCACTTGGAGCGCCGAGTCATAGCCTCAGGTGAGGAAAACGGGGAGCAGCGGGACACCGCTTCCCGGTTCGCTTGACCTGCCCGCGCGGCGGCGTTACGGTCGCCGCATCTGGAGTGCTCTCCTGACCTTCCGCACTGCACGCAAGGAGGCGACACCATGGCGAGCCTACCCAACGTCGACACCGTGTTCACCCAGGCAGTCCAGTCGAAGAAGATGCCCGGCGTGGTGGTGGCCGCCGCCACCGACAAGGGCACGCTCTATGAAAAGGCGTTCGGCGTGCGCGAGCTCGGCAAGAGCGCGCCCATGACGCTCGACACCGTGGTGTGGATCGCCTCCATGACTAAGGCCATCACCGCCACCGCCGCCATGCAGCTCGTGGAGAAAGGCAAGCTGAGCCTCGATCAGCCCGCGCGCGAAGTGGTGCCCGAGGTCGGCGCGGCGCGCGTCATCGACGGCTTCGACGCGGCCGGCAAGCCCAAGCTCCGCGAGCCACGGCGGCCCATCACCCTCCGGCATCTCCTCACCCATACCGCCGGTTACAGCTATGAGATCTGGAGCCCGACCATCGCGCAATACCAGACGGCCACCGACACCCCCGGCATCACCACCTGCACCAACAAGGCACTCACCACGCCGCTCCTCTTCGATCCGGGCGACCGCTGGGAGTATGGGATCAACATCGACTGGGCGGGCAAGATGGTGGAGGCGGCGAGCGGCCAGAAGCTCGACCGCTACCTCCAGGAGCACATCACAGGGCCGCTCGGCATGAAGGACACCTCCTTCAAGCTCTCCGCCGGCCAGCGCGCCCGCCTGGCCAGCGTGCATCAGCGCGACGACAAAGGGAGCCTCGCCCCCATCGAGTTCGGCCTGCCCGAGGATCCCGAGTTCCACATGGGCGGCGGCGGGCTCTACGGCACCGCGGGCGACTACCTCGCCTTTGCGCGCATGATCATGCTCGGCGGGCGTATCAACGGCACCCAGGTGCTGCAGCCGGAGACGGTGGCCACCATGGCCCAGAACCACATCGGCCCCCTTGAGATCGGCGTCATGAAGACGGCTATCCCGGGTCTGTCGCGCGACGTGGAGCTCTTCCCCGGCATGAGCAAGAAGTGGGGACTGAGCTTCCTCATCAACACGCAGCAGGCGCCCACGGGGCGCTCGGCGGGCAGCCTCGCCTGGGCCGGCCTGGCTAACACCTACTTCTGGATCGACCGGACCAAGCGCGTGTGCGGCGTGTTCCTCTCCCAGGTCCTCCCGTTCTACGACGAGACGGCTATCGGCCTCTTCGGCACGTTCGAGACGGAGGTGTATCGCGCCCTCGCCTGAGATGACGGGTGTCCCGTGGACAGAACTTCCGTGGTCTCGCGGAGCGTCGCGTCGATCGGCTACGACGAGGACGCCATGACGTTGGACATCGAGTTCAGGAACGGCTCGCTCTACCGATACTTCGACGTTCCCGAGGCCGTCTATCTAGGCCTGTTGCGGGCGAGCTCGATCGGCAGGTACGTGAACGCGAAGATCAGGGACCGGTACCGCTACGTGGAGCTTTGAGGAGAGCTGGCCTGGCTCAGGCCTGCGCGTACTCGACCAGGCGGCAAAGCGCGTTGACGAGCTGCATCTCCTCGATGGACGGGCAGCGGGCTTCCAGGAGGCGCGGGGAGCAGACGAGAACGGCGAGGCACTGGGCGCGGGAAATGGCCACGTTCAGCCGGTTGCGCGAGAAGAGGAAGGAGAGACTCCGCGGCACGTCCTCGCCGCTGGAGGTGGCCATCGAGAAGAAGACGATGGGCGCTTCCTGACCCTGGAACTTGTCGACGGTGCCGACCCGGACGCCCTCCGGCAGGGCGGTGCACAGGCGGAGCACCTGGGCGTTGTAGGGCGCGACGACCATGAAGTCGTCTTCGCGCAGCGGTCGCGTGCGACCGTCCGTGTCGGTGAAGGAGCCGCCGCGCATGCCGGCGATCAGCTCGGCGATCCTGACGACCTCCTCTTCCGAGGACGACTTGTTGCCCTCGTGCTCCACGGGCGCGAAGCGAATGCCCGTCCCGAAGGACGTCGTCCGCCGCTTCGCCGACTCGTCCGAGTGCAGCCTTCCTGCGTAGACGATCTCCGAGATGAACCCGGCCACGTCGGGATGCATGCGAAAGCTGCGCTCGAGGAAGACGCCGCGGTCCTCGAGGACGGTGGGGGCGTCGCCGAGGAGATGCTCCAGCACGGAGGCGCCGCAGCCCGAGGGATGCACGGCCTGGGACACCTGCGCCAGCTGCAGAGGGTCGCCGAGGAGGATCAGGTTGCGGGCGGCGGTGCCCATAGCCAGGGCGTCGGCGAGCGAGACCTGGCCGGCCTCGTCGATCACGAGGTGATCGAGGCGGCTGTCCAGTTCGGCGCGTGAGAAGAGCCAGGCCGTCCCCGCGAAGAGCTGCACCTCGGCCGGGGCGTTCACGAAGCTCGCGTTGTCCGGATCGCTCCGGATGAACTCGCCGGTGAACTCGGATTCGGCGCTACCTGCGGACTTCTTCAGCCCCTTGAAGCGCACGCCGGTCTCGCGGGCGACCTTCTCGATCTCGGTGAGCAGATTGTGGATCGCCTTGTGGCTCTGGGCGGCGATCCCCACGCGGCGCCCCGCGGCCAGGAGATGCGCCACGATGCGGGCGCCCGTCCACGTCTTGCCCGTCCCCGGCGGCCCCTGAAGGAAGAGATAGCTTTCGTCCAGTGCGAGCGCGCGCGCCTTCATCTCGTCGAGCTCCGTGGTCTGCACGGGAGCGCCGTCGGCGAGGCCGCGGATACGGGGTCGCTCGCGAGCGAGGATGGCCCGGAGTGCCGGATAGCGACCGTCGTCCGCGCGGATCGACTCGGCCACGCGCAGGACGGCATCCCGCTGGGTGCGATCCTCGATGGGACCGCCCGCCACGATCTCCCCCGGCAGCGGCCTCGCGGCGAGGCTCGGGCCGCGCACGAGCTCCAGCGTGCCGCTGGCGTCGTCGATGCTGAGGATCTCTCCGGCGCTCCTGCCCGTGGCCGGGTCCTGGACGGTCTGCCCCGGCCGCAGCCTGTGATCCTGCGGAGGAAACCTGAGCGTGTGCACGAGCGACTTCCTTCTCTGCTGCGGTGGGGCCTGGGAATCCACGGTGAGGAACGCGATGGCCTCGGAGTCCTCCAGGAGCTCGTCCGGCGACTTGCCGAGCCGGTCGAAGTAGGCCCACCAGGCGGGTCGAGCCTCGCGCCGGTGGTACTCGAGGAGCTCGCCGGCGATCCAGCGCGGCGAGCCAGGCTCCGCGCCGGTCACGAGCTCCGCCCGCAGCTGCTGCCGGGCATCGAGGGCCCCGGAAGCCTCGGGGGAGGGCGCCTGGACCACCGGAGCCTGCGGCCACGGCAGGTCCGCGGGGCGAGCCTGGTGCAGCCACTCGAGGAGGCCGAGCGTGGCGCGGCAGTCTTCCTCGTTGTAGGCCGCGATCTCGTCGAGCAGCGCCTGGCTCTTCACGTGAAGCCAGCGCTCGTAGTTGAGGATGGCCTGGGTGCCCGAGCGCACGGCGCCCGTCCTCGTGAAGCCGAAGAGCGCCTCGAGCTCCTTGAGAGTGTAGCTCGGCAGACCCGCCCGCAGGGCGCGGCGCACGATGCGATGGAGATCCACGAACACTCGACGCCGGAGCAGGTCGTCGACCTGCGCATCCCGGGTCAGGTGCTCGGCCATGAGCCGCTTGAGCGTGCTCGGCTCAGAGCCGCTGAAGTGATAGACGTGGAGATCGGGGTACTGCCCGAGCCGCGCGTGGACGAGATCCACGAGCGCCTCGAACGCCCGGCGCTCGCCATCCCGATCGTGGGCCCAGAACGCCTGGTAGCGGGGCTCGTCGCCGTCGAGCAAGAGTACGCCGAAGAGGTACTCGAGGCCGCGGGCCGGCTCGAAGAATGGGTGGCCTTCGAGATCGAAGATCACGTCTCCCGGTGAGCGCGGCGGCAGGTCGGAGAAGCCGCGACCGGGCTCGATGGGAAGCGCGCGCCATTCGAGCGCGCCCGAGCGCTGCCGGATCAGCTGCAGCCCCGCCTGCTCGCGCAAGCCCTCGAAGGTCGAGACGGCCATCTTGCTCACCGTGCTGCGAGCCTCGGCGAGCCCGGTGAGCGTGTCGATGCCGCCGGCGAACAGCCGCTTCACCTGATCGCGGTGAATGCCGGCGACCCGGACGACGTGATCCTCCTGCTCCAGCCGGTCGTCGCAGAGCGCGCGGAAGTCACAGAACGAGCAGTGGTGGCAGGGGTACGGGCCCGTGGGGGATCGGGCGGCCACCGCGGACCCGAAGCGCTGACGCACGCGCCGGTAGTACGCGGTCACGTCGACCAGCCGCACGGGAACCCGCTCGCGGGTACCGAGGACGATGTAGGCGACCTCGGGGGCGAGCCCCTGAGCCTCTTCGAGCGCCTGGCTATAGAAGGAGAGCTGGAGCGCGTGTTCCGGTCGCGGATGGCGCGCGAGCTTCGTGTCCAGGACCTGATAGCTCCAGGCGCCCAGGCGTGAAGGCCGCTCGACGCGCTCCAGGAAGTCGGCGACGCCGCGCCAGCCGCCCGATGAGAACACCGCCTGATAGACGTAGTCCACGCCCTTGCCGACGGCTTCCAGGGTGCGCCGAGCGCCGCCCTCGAAGTCACGCAGTCCATCACGCTGCACCGTGACCACGCTGTGGCCGGCGGCGCGGATCGCCGCGAGGAAGGCCTGCTCGTGCTCTTCGCCCTTGCGCCGGAGGAGCTCCGCGTAGGCGTTCTCGTAGCTCGGGCGCCGGCCTTCCTGGAGAGCCACCGCGAGCTCGAGCTGCGTCAGGTGCTCGCAGGCGAGAAAACCGCTCAGGTCCGACGGAGAGAAGAGGAGCTCGTCGTGGAGCCGCTGCATGGCTCAGTCGGCGAGCTTGAGTCCCAGGGAGGCCAGCGCCGCGTGGAGGCTCTCGTCGTCGCGACGGATGGGCCGGATCCTCGGGTTGCTGATCGGCCGGTGGCGTGGACGCTCGAAGATCGCCCAGTTCTGGTAATTGTCGCCGAGACGCGATTCGTACTCGATGCCGGCGAACCTGGGCAGCCCGCTCGGCAGGGAGAGCCGATAGATGTGGTTCGAGATCTCCTGCGTGAAGCGGCGGGGCGCGGAGAGGCGGATGGCCGACGCGTCGAGGTCCCGGACGCCGTGAGGGGCGAGGCGGCTGGCCATCGCCGCGCGGAGATAGGCCAAGGACCGGGCGTGGCCGACGTCGGCGTAGACGCCGGTGAGCGTCGCCTGCCCGATGGCTCGCGCCTGGAGCCACTCGGTCGGCACGATGCCGATCCGGTACTCATCCGCGGCCCCATCGATCCTGGCGAGCTCGGCGACCACGGCGGGGTCAGGCCGAAAGCGCGAGAGGACCTCGGCGTACGCGCCCTCGAGCTCGGTGGCGGCGTAGAGCACGCGATAGATGCCGTCGGGGTCGTCCCAGCGATTGCCGAAGGTGGCGTCGGAGTGCTGCGCCTCCCACGGCGGCCAGGCCCACGGGTTGGGCCGGCGGCCGATGCGCGTGACCCGGCCGGGAGGGCGGATACCCTCGAGATCGCTCATCCGCCCACGACGAAGGCGCGGGCGGCAGCCACGATCTCCGGGCCGACCTCGTGGATCTCCCCCTCGCGCAGGAGCCGAGCCGGCGACCGGTCGTCGAGCTGCGGGTTCAGCCCCATGAACCAGGCCTGGGTGATCTCCTTGCTGTCGTGCTGGCTGATGAACCGGGCCACGCGCAGGGCGAGACGCAAGCGCGGCTCGATCGCGGGGTGGCGGGGGCTCCGGTTGTCGTGGGCGTACTGCTGCACGGCGCGCGCTTCGCGAACGCCGGCGATGTACGCCACGAGCTTGGCGCCCAGGATGTCGATCAGCTGCTTCGCGACGGCTTTGAAGGGTGTCCGGGTCGCGTAGTCGAAGGCCTCGAGATCGGGCCGTGATGCCGTCTGGCCTGGCGCCATTGCGTCTCCTCCTCACCTCTTCTAACACATGTATATCACAAACTGATCACAAGTCAAAAACATGGATTCGACATGAGCAGGGATCGAGGCCCCCCGGCTGTCGATACGGGCGTCCGCCGTTCGACCTAGTGATGAACCCCTCACCAGCGAGAGCGCAGGAGGCATCCATGCCCGACACCGTGCAGAAGATCACTCCCTTCCTCTGGTTCGACACGCAGGCCGAAGAGGCCGCCAAGTTCTACACGTCGATCTTCAAGAACTCGCGCATCGTGGGCACGACCTACTACGCGGCAGAGCCGGCCAAGGCCTCGGGCAGACCCGAAGGCTCGGTCATGACAGTCGAGTTCGAGCTGAGCGGGCAGCGATTCACTGCCCTCAACGGCGGCCCGATCTTCAAGTTCACCGAGGCGCTGTCCCTCGTCGTGCACTGTGACACTCAGGAAGAGGTGGATCACTACTGGCAGAGCCTCACCGCCGGCGGCGGCCAGGAAGTGGAGTGCGGGTGGCTCAAGGACAGGTTCGGTCTGTCCTGGCAGGTCGTGCCGCGCATCCTCTTCGAGCTCATCCAGGACAAGGACCCGGCGAGGTCGGGGCGGGTCATGGCTGCGATGATGCAGATGAAGAAGATCGACATCGAGCCGCTCCGCCGGGCGGCCGAGGGGCGGTCGTGAAGCGCTGAGGTCGAGCAGGCCTACTCGGCGAGCCAGCCCGCGTCCACGGCCAGGACGTGGCCGGTGACGTACTCGGAAGCCGGCGAGGCGAGGAACAGGAGGGAGCCGACCAGGTCCTCCGGCTCGAGCACGCGCTGGAGCGGCGTGCGCCCGAGGATCAGCGCGCGGTGATCGGGGTCCTCGACGCGCGCCCGTGTCATCTCGGTCCGCACGTAGGTGGGCGCGATGGCGGTGACGCGGATCCCGTCCTTCGCCCACTCGACGGCCAGCGCGCGCGTCATGCTGATGACCCCGCCCTTGGTCGTGGCGTAGGGCGTGGCCGAGTGCAGCACCGGCCCGACGAGCCCGAAGATGGACGCGATGTTGATGATTCGCCCGCCGCCGTGGCGCCGCATCACGCGGGCCGTCGCCTGGGCGCAGAGGAAGACGCCAGTGAGATTCACCGCCATCACCCGGTTCCACTCCTCGGGGGTGATGGCATCGCTCGGCTTGAGCACGTTGATGCCGGCGTTGTTGATGAGGACGTCGATCCGCCCGCCCCCGAAGGCCTCGGCCTTCGCCACGGCCTCCGCCACGCTCGGTTGAGACGTCACGTCGAGGGTGAGGCCCACCGCCTTGCCTCCGCGCGCCGCGATCTCCTTGGCCACGCTCTCCGCGGCCGGGCCGTCGATGTCCCCGGCCACCACCTGGGCGCCTGCCTCGGCGAAGCCGAGCGCGATGACCCGGCCGATGCCGCGACCGGCGCCGGTGACCAGGCACCGGAGGCCTCCCACGTCGAAGCGACCGGATGCCGAGGCCGAGGCCTCAGCCATTTCGCACTTTCACGCCCGCCTCGTCCTCGAGCACGGTGATCACCGCCGTCCAGTCGAGCTTGCCGCGCCCCCTCGCGCGCGCCGCGGTGAACATCTCGCGGGCGAGGGCGCCGAGGGCGAGCGGCACCTGCTGCTGGGCGCCCAGGGTGAGGGCGACGCTCAAGTCCTTGTGCGCAAGATCCACCATGAACATCGGGCTGAAGTCGCCCTTGAGTGCCTTGCCCGGGTACGTCATGTGGAGATGCGCGTTGCTGGCCGCGGTCTGACGGAACACGTCGAGCATCACCTTGGCGGTGAGGCCCGCCTTGGCGCCGAGGACGAGGGCCTCGCTCGTCACGGCCAGCGTGGTGATGGACAGGAGATTGTTGACGGCCTTCATGGTGGCGCCCATGCCGCTCTCGCCGCAGTGGAAGATCGTGTTGCCCATGGCGAGGAGCACGGGGCGAAGCTCGTCCAGGAGCCTGGCATCACCGCCGACCATGAAGGCCAGCTCCGCGCTCTCCGCGAAGGTGGAGGGCCGGCCCACCGGCGCGTCGAGCATGGGCATGCCGCGGGCGGCCAGCGCGGCGGCCACGCGCTTCGTCACGTGAGGATCGATGGTGCTCATCTCGATGACGGCGAGCCCCGCCACGCCGCCCTCGGCGACGCCGCCCGGTCCCAGGATCACCGCTTCCACGTCCGCGGAGTTGGGCAGGATGGTCAGCACGACGTCGCTCGCCTGCGCCACCTCCCGGGGCAATGCGGCGGCCTTCGCGCCGGCCCCCACCAGGGCATCCACACGCTCTCGGACCACGTCGCACACGGTCAGGGGAAAGCCCTGCTTCAGCACGTTCCTGGCCATGGGACCGCCCATGAGCCCCAGGCCGATGAAGCCGACGCGCGTCATGCCGCGGCGCTCAGCGAAGGCTCGAGGCAACTTCGACGAAGAGCTTAGGATCGAAGTACTTATCCGCCATGACCGGATTCTGGATCGCCCCGACCTCGACGTTGAAGTTGGTCACCTGGTTGAGCCACTTCACGACGCTGCCATCCTGGTAATACTTGAGCCACTCCGCCGTCTTGTACCAGCGCGCGGCGTTGTACATCTCGCGCATGTCGTCCATGGAGAAGTTCTGGTTCTGGTAGTACTTCTTGTGGAGGATCTCGAGCGCTTCCCCCGTCTTGGTGAGGAGGAACTCGTTGGCGGGAATCCATCCCCGGATCAGCTTGAGGAGCACGTCGCGGTTCTTCTCGTAGTAGTCGTTGCGGGCGGCCCAGCCGTCCACGATGGTGGCGGCGGGGAACGCGCCCGCGTCGGTGAGCATCTTGGCCTTGGGCGCCTTCGCTTTCACCGACACGTTGAAGGGGACCCACAGGGCCACCGCCGGCACCGCCCCCGCGATGAACGAGGTCACCGCCTCCGACATGCGCTGGTTGACGATCTCCACATCCTTGGTCGAGTCGAGGTTCACGCTCTTGAGCGCCTGGTGCAGGAGATCGTGCGCGGTGGTGCCGCGGGTGGTGGCGATCTTTTTGCCCTTGAGGTCCTTGATGCTCGTGATGCCCTGGTCGGGATAGACCCAGATCTGCCCCACCGCCCACTCGAGGTCGTTGATCAGGAACACCTTGCCCTGGCCGCGCGCGGGGAAGTTGGAGAGCACGCCGCCCGTGGTCAGCACGTCCAGGCTGCCCCCCACGAGGGCCTGGAAGAGCTCCACGCCGGTGGTGAACTCGCGGAGCTGGAGATCCAGCCCTTCCTTCTTGTACGTGCCGAGCTCCTGGCCGAGCATGAGCTGGGCGTCGACGGTGACCACGTGCAGGTAGCCGACGTTGACCTTGGTCATGGCCTGCGCCTGCGCGGGCGCCCTCCCGCCGGCCGCCGCCACCGCGGCGGCGCCACTGGTGACCTTCAGGAAGCTGCGGCGGTCGATGTGCCTCTCCATTGAGTGCCTCCGCGACTACGCTGTGAGGGAGACGTCCTTCTGCCGTTCCTGGTCGACGTATTCCTGCATGACGAGCTCGCGCAGCTCGTACTCGAGTTCGGCGAACTCCGGGTGGCGATGGAGCTCCTCGCGCCTCGGATAGGGAAACGGCACGTCGATGACCCGGCGGATGCGCGAGGGGCGGGCGGTGATGACCACGACCCGCGAGGAGAGATACAGCGCCTCCTCCACGGAGTGGGTGATGAAGAGCACGGTCTTGCCCTCCGTCTCCAGGACGTGGAGGAGCAGGTCCTGCATCGCCGTGCGCGTCTGCGCGTCGAGGGCGCCGAAAGGCTCGTCCATGAGGAGAAAGTCGGACTTCACGGCATAGGCACGGGCGAGGGCCACCCGCTGCTTCATGCCGCCGGACAGCGTCTTCGGGTAGGCATCCTCGAAGCCGCGGAGCCCCATCAGCTCGATGTAGCGCGCCACGACGGCGTCCCGCTCGGCGGGCGGGACACGATTGGCCTTGAGGGTGAGGCCGAAGGCGATGTTGTCCCGCACGGTGAGCCAGGGGAAGACGCCGTAGTCCTGGAAGATCACGCCGCGATCAGGACCAGGCCCGGCCACGGGCTTGCCGTTCAGGCTCACCGCGCCGGTGGTCGGCTGGACGAAGCCCGCCAGCATGCTGAGCAGCGTGGTCTTGCCGCAGCCGGAGGGCCCGACCAGCGAGATGAACTCGCCGTCGCGCACCCGCAACGAGAAGTCCTCCACCGCCACCATGTGCCCCGTCGCGGTGGGAAACTCCTTGCTGACGCGGTCGAAGACGATGCGCTCGCTCACGGGACGATGCGCTCCTGCCATCGCACCAGCCGCGCGCCCAGCGCGCGCAAGCAGCGGTCCATGAGGAGCGCGATCACGCCGATGCAGATGATGCCTGCGTAGATCACGTCGATCTGGAAGTAGTTCGACGCGTTCTGGATCACCGCGCCGAGGCCCCGCTGGGCCGCGATGAGCTCGGAGGCGACCAGGGTCGCCCAGGCGACGCCGAGGGCGACGCGCACCGCGGTGAGCACGTGCGGCACGGTGAGGGGAACGATGACGCGCCGGAACACCTCGCCGTCCGTGGCCCCGAGGGTGCGCGCCACACGGATGAAGAGCGGGTTGATCTGCACGATGCCCTCGTACATGACGATGACGCCCGTGAAGAAGGCGGCGTAGAAGAGCATCACGATCTTGGCCGTCTCCCCGATGCCGAAGTACACGATGACGAGGGGGATCAGCGCGATGGGAGGGAGGGCGCGGAAGAAGTTGACCAGCGGGTCCACCGCGGTGCGCACGGGACGATACCAGCCCAGCACGAAGCCGATGGGCACGGCCAGCGTGATGCCCGCGGCGAGGCCGAGGAGCACCCGCTCGGACGACATGAGCATATCGAACCAGAGCTTCTGGGTCGTGAGGAGGCGCCAGAACTGCTTGAAGACCTGGCCCGGAGTGGGCACCAGCGCGCTGCTGACGAGGCCGGAGAGGGCGACGGCGTACCACACGAGGACGGCGGCGACCCAGGGCAGGATCATCAGCGCGGGGCGTCCGAGCGTCCGGCTGATGGACCGCGCAGGCGCGGTGGTGTCGGCTCTGGACAGCGCTTTCGCGGGCTTGCCCGCCGTCGCCTCCGTCATGACGCCCGTCCGCCCGAACCGAGGAAGCTCTCCTCGATCCAGCGCGTGTGGATGCGGCTCTCGACAAAGTCCGGATGGGCGAGGACGCGCCGGTGGAAGGGAATCGTGGTCTGGATGCCCCCGACGGTAAAACGCCCGAGGGCGCCCAGGAGCCGCGTGCGCGCCTCCTCGCGCTTCGCTCCGAAGGCGATGGTCTTGGCGAGGAGCGAGTCGTAGAACGGCGGGACGACGTAGCCCTCGAAGCAGTGCGTGTCGACGCGGATGCCCTCGCCTTCGGGCGCCCTCCAGCTCGTGATGCGCCCGGGCGACGGACGAAAGCCGTCGTCGGCCGCCTCTGCGTTGACGCGCGTCTCGATGGCGTGGCCGCGCACGCGGACCTGGTCCCGGGCGACGGAGAGCCGGGAGCCCGCGGCGACACGGAACTGCTCGGTGACCAGGTCCACGCCCGTGACCATCTCCGTCACCGGGTGCTCCACCTGGATCCGCGTGTTCATTTCGAGGAAGTAGTAGCGGCCGCGGGCTGGCTCGACGAGGAACTCGATGGTTCCCGCGCTTCGATAGCCGGCCTCGCGGGCGAGAGTGACAGCGGATTCCAGCAGCTCGCGGCGGAGCGAGTCCGAGAGCACCGGCGACGGCGCCTCCTCCACCAGCTTCTGGTGCCGGCGTTGGAGCGAGCAGTCGCGCTCGCCCAGGTGGATGCAGCTTCCGTGCTCGTCGGCGAGCACCTGCACCTCGATGTGGCGCGCCTCCTCCACGAAGCGCTCCACGTAGAGCCGCCCATCGGCGAACGCGGCCTGGGCCTCCACCCGCGCTCGCTCGAAGGCCTCGCGCAGCTCGTCGGGCCCCCGGACGATGCGCATCCCCCGCCCGCCGCCACCGGCCGCCGCCTTCAGGAGCACGGGATAGCCGACCTCGGTGGCGACGGCGCTCGCCTCGTCTACCGAGTGCAGCGCTTCCTCGGTGCCCGAGATCACGGGTACGCCGAGCTTGGCCGCGAACTGACGCGCGGCGATCTTGTCGCCCATGAGGCGGATCACCTCCGGCGGCGGCCCCACGAAGGTGAGGTCGCTCCGCGCGCACATCTCGGCGAAGGCGGGGTTCTCGGCAAGGAAGCCGTAGCCGGGATGTACGGCGTCGCAGCCCGTGCCGCGGGCCGCCGTGACCAGGGTGTCTATGCGCAGATAGCTGTCCGACGAGCGGGGTGGGCCGATGCAGAGAGCGCGGTCGGCCAGCTGGGTCGCCAGGCTGCCGCGGTCGGCCTCGGAGTAGACGGCGACCGACTCGAGCCCGAGGGCCCGGCAGGCCCGGATCACGCGCACCGCGATCTCGCCGCGATTGGCGACGAGGACCCGTCTCACGGAAGCGGCTCGATCAGCACGAGGGTCTGGCCGAATTCCACCAGCGCGCCGTTCTCCGCGCAGATGCGGGCCACGCGGCCCCGGCGCCCCGCCCGCACGTTGTTCATCAGCTTCATCACCTCGATGATGCAGACGGTGTCGTCGGGCTCCACCATGCTCCCCACATCGACGAAGGGCGGCGCGTCGGGAGCGGGCGCGCGGTAGAACGTGCCGAGGAGCGGCGCGGTCACCGCGACCAGGCCATCCTGCGCTTCCACCGGGGCAGGACGCGACGCCGCGGGAGCCGACGACGGCGCCGGCGCTTCCCTCGGGGGAGCCGGCGCCTCGGCCACCGCCGCCCCACGCTGCGGGCTCGCCACGGCGGCTCCGCCCTGCTTGGTCAGGTGGATCTTCATGTCCCCGATCTCGAGGGAGAACTCGTCGAAGCCGGCGGTGGCGACGGCGGCCAGGATCTCCTTCAGGTCTTCACGCTCGATGGCCATGGCGGGGCCCTATGCTTTCTTCTCGATGGTGAGGTCGAGTGGTCCGTGCTGCAGCTCGTATCGGTAGCCCGGGGGGCAGGCGTCGACGGAGGTGAGCACGTCCGCGGCGTCAGCGTAGGACAGGGCCGCCGGGGTGCGAATGCTCATGGCGCGCACGCCGCGCCGGCTCCCGAGCTCGCCGAGGAGCGCGCGGATGGGGCTCCGAAGCTGCGGCACCGATTCGATCGGCCGGCGCTTCCGCTGGAACTCCTCCAGCGTCTCGCGGCTGTTGAAGACAGCCAGCAGCATCTCCTCGTCGGACGCGAACGGCCCTTCCTCCGCGCGGAAGCGGTCGAGATAGGGCTCGGCGAAGTTCGCGGAGGGATCGATGGGCGTGTCGCCCGCCTGCAGGATGCGCTCGAGCACGTTGGGCTCGATGGGCGAGGCGGGGCGGCCGTAGTAGCCGCGCGCGTACATGCGCAATTCCTGCGGGATAGTTCGGTAGCGCTCCCCCTCGACCACGTTGAGCGTGGCCTGCACGCCCACGAGCTGGGACAGCGGCGTGACCATGACGGGATAGCCGATCTCGCGCCGCACCCGAGCGGCCTCCTCCAAGATCTCGGGGAAGCGGTGCTGCAGGCCGAGCTCGCTGAGCTGCCGCACCATGTTGGACATCATGCCGCCGGGGATCTGATGGCTCACGTAGCGGTGGTACTCATCGGGAGCGTAGGTCACCACGCGGGGCACGCGCTTGTCCTGGGCGCAGGCGATCCAGGCGAAGTAGTCGTCGATCTCGCGGACCCGGTCCAGATCGAGCCGCGTCTCCAGGCCGAGTGCCGTGGCGTGCCCCACCATGTCAAGGGTGGCGGGAATGGAATCCGCGTAGGCGAGGGGCCGCCCCGCCGTGAAGATGCGCCGGACGCCGACACGCAGGCCCTCGGCGAGACACTCCGCGCCGAGGCCGGTCGCACAGTGGGCGGTCAGCTCGAAGTCCGCCTGGTCGCCGATCACGCGCTGGAGCGCGGGCACGAGGGTGCGCGTGCGCTCCGGCGTCATGACGCCCGAGGCATCGTAGAGCAGCACCGCGTCAACGCCGGCGTCCAGCAGATCCTGGGTGCGCGCGGCGAAGTACTCGTCCGTGTGCACGGGACTCTCGCTGAAGCACACGATGCCGGCCACCTTCATGCCGAGCTTCTGGGCGCTGGGGAAATGATGCTGGATGTTGCGCATGTCGTTGAGACCGTCGAACACCATGATCCAGTCGATGCCGGCCCGGCGCAGGCACTCGAGGAACACATCGATGACGTCGTTGGACAGCCGCCGCCATCCCATGAGATTGCGGCCGCGGATGAGGAAGCGGAGCGTGGCGCCCGGCGTGGCCGCGCGGATCAGCCGCAGGCGCTCCCATGGATCCTCGTAGAGGAACTTCACGGCGGCCTCGAAGAGCGCGCCGCTGCCCACCACCATCTGCGTGAAGCCCGCCTGGGCCACGGTGGGCGCGATGGACACGAGCGTCTCCGTGTTGACCCGGCTCGCCCAGAGCGACTGCGGCCCGTCGCGTAGCGTCTCGTCGACGATCTCGACCACATGCGACTGGCTGGCCGGCGCCTTCCTGAGCGGCTTCACCCGCGCGCCCTTCATCGCGGCAGGGTGAAGGCGCGGGTCACCGGCCGGCTGTTGCCGAAGCTCGGGAGCACGAGGGAATGATTCCCCGCTCCTGTGGCCCCGGCCACGATCACCATGAGCTCGTCCGCGCTCCTCGCCATGGGCACGAGCGAATCGGGGTCGTCGAGCGTCAGCTCGTCGGCGCGCGGCTCGAGCCACTGGCGCTCGAAGTCGCGCACGCGCTTGTGGCAGCGCTCGTAGATCCGCTGCTTGAGCTCCCGCTTGCCGAGCCCGCTCGCCGCGAGACGCTGGGCCTGGGCGGGGTTGAGGGCGAAGAGCGAGCAGCCGCCGAAGCGGTAGTCGTTGCTGCCGGAGAACGTGGCGGCCTCCGCGAGGGCCTCCACCGTCGCCTGGAGCGTGTTCATGAAGCCCGAGATGCCGACGAGGGTCACGGCATTGCTCTCGCGCGGCTGCCCCCGCTCCACGTGGAGCGACTCCCAGGGGCTCTCCTCCTCGTGCTCGGCGACACAGAACGTATACTTGCCGGGGTGCCCCGCCACCGCCATGTCGCCCTCGCCGGGGACAGCGCTGCCGATGTTGATGAGGATCAGCCGTACCGCGCGCCCGACCGTGGCATTCGCGCGATGGCCCGGCCCGAAGCAGCCGTAGCCCGCGTTGAAGCCGAGCGTGTGCCGCGCCGGCCCGTTCACGATCAGGAGCGGCGCCACGGGATTGGTGGTGACCTGCACCCCCTGCAGGTTGAAGGCCGGATCGGCCAGGGCTTCCACCGCGGCCACGAGCACCGGCATGTACTCCGGCCGGCAGCCCGCCATTACCGCGTTGATGGCGATCTTCTCGACGGTCGCCGCGCCGTGGCCGGGAGCCAGCACGGCGACCACGTCGGAGCCGGCGCGGCCGGTGGCCGCGATCATGGCCTCCACCCGCTCCATGGTGGGCGGCACGATGGGCAGCCCATCCGTCCAGTGGCGCGACTCGTAGAGGTCGAGGATGTCCTCGAGCCGGTCGGTGACCTCGACGTACTCGGACGATACCGTCATGGCTTCCCCTTGGTCAGCGCGCTCAACGCGTCATCCACCAGGCGCTCGGCCAGCGCGCGGCGATCCTCGGCGCCGATGGTCGCCAGGTCCTGGGCGATGGTGAGGCGCACCAGGTCCGGCAGGCCTCCCGACTTGGCATCGCGCGCCGCCACCGGCGCGAACGGCCGCGTGCACAGCAGCACCGCCGGGACCTTCCTGCGCTCCAGCTCGATCGAGTCGTGGACACTCCACGACGTGCACGACCCTCAGCAGGCGAGGCCGACGAGGGCCACCTCCGCGGTGCCGGCGATCTCGTCGAGGACGGCGGCCTCGGCAGGCTGCCCGTACTGGGGCTTGCGATATTCCCGAACGTCGAGGCCGCCGCGCTTCCGCAGCGCCTCGAGGAGATCAGGCGCGATGGCGTCGTAGTGGGGCTGGCCGTTGTGGAGGAAGGCCAGCCGATGGATGACAGCGGGACGGGCCTGGATCTGGCCGGCCGCCACCGAGCTGGGCGCGGTGGGCACGAGGAGCTTGATGGTCGCGGTCATGTCACGCCTCCGACGTCTGAGGTTCCGAGCCTGCGGACAACCACTTCACGATCTCTTCCTGATGCGCGATCTCGTCGGCGCCGAAGCGCCGGCGCGGGCGCGGGAGATCGATGGCGAGGTCCGCGCGCACCGAAGCGGGTCGCCCCGCCAGCACCACCACCCGGTCCGCGAGGAATACCGCCTCGTCCACGTTGTGGGTCACGAACACCACGGTCTTCTTGAAGGCCTGCCAGACCCTCAGCAGCTCCACGTGCATGTCGGCGCGCGTGTGGGTATCGAGAGCGGCGAAGGGCTCGTCCATTAGGAGCAGGTCAGGCTCGATGACGAAGGCGCGCGCGATGGCCACTCGCTGCGCCATGCCGCCCGAGAGCTGGTACGGGTAGTACTTCTCGAAGCCGCGCAGCCTCACGATGTCGAGCATGTCGTTCACCCGCCGCGCCAGCGCCGGGCCCGACTCGCCGCGGATCTCGAGGCCGAGCTTCACGTTGTCCCACACCGTGCGCCACGGGAAGAGGCCGGGCTCCTGGAAGACGAAGCCGATCTGCGCCGTGCGCCCACCCGACCAGCCGAAGGTGACGCCGCCCGCGGTGGCCGTCTCGAGCCCGCCGATGATGCGGAGGAGCGTGCTCTTCCCACACCCCGAGCGCCCCACGATGCAGACGAACTCGCCTTCCGGGATGTCGAGCGCGAGATCCTCGAAGACGCTGAGGCCGCCGGCCTGCTCCGTGAAGCGCTTCGTGGCGCGGATGGAGATCATGCCCGGGCTGGCTCAGACCTTGACGGCGCGCCGCCAGGCGAAGAGACGCTGCTCGAGGAGGAGGAGCAGCTCGTTGGTGGCGTAGCCGATGATCCCGATGGTGATCATGCCCACGATGACCATGTCCACGCGGAGGAGATCCGCGTAGTTCATCATGAGCCGGCCCAGGCCCAGCTCCTCGCCGCCGATCATCTCCGCCGCCACGATGCACATCCAGCCCACGCCGAGTCCGATGCGCATGCCCGCCACGATCTCGGGCAGCGCCCCCGGGGTGACTACCTTGAACACGATGAAGGGCCGGCGCGCGCCGAAGGCCTTGCTCACCTCCACGAGCAGCGGGCTCACGCGCTGGATGCCCGCCATGGTGCCGACCAGGATGGGAAAGAAGGCGCCGATCCAGATGATGAAGGCGTAGCGGCTGAAGCCGCGGAGGAGGACGATGGCGAGCGGGATCCACGCGATGGGGGGGATGAAGCGCATGGGCTCGAGGATGCTCTTGGTCGAGTCGTACACGCCGCGCTTGAGCCCCAGCACCATGCCGAGGGCCACGCCCGTCACCGCCGCCGCCGCGAACCCGACGAACACCCGCACCAGGCTCGCTCCGATATGAGCCCAGAGCTGATGACCTTGGACGTCGCCCGCGGCGAGTATCTCGCGGAAGGCCTGGGCCACCGACACCGGCGAGGGGAAGAACGACGAGTGCGCCGCCCGCGCCGTAAAGTCCCAGACCACCCACGCCGCGGCGAGCACGACCACGTTGAGGGCGAAGACGCGGAGGCCCCGGACGGCGGCGGCGCGCATAGCTACTTGAGGGTGGCCTCGGCCTTCTTCAGGAACGACTCGTCGATGGCCTTGTTCACGAAGGCGGCGGGATCGCCCACCGCCTCCTTGCGTACCTTCTTCTGCTCGATGGCGATCTCGATCGCCTCCTGGGTGGAGGCACGCTCGATGTAGGGCTTGGTGATGGTCACCTGCCCGTAGGCGAGGCGGATCATGTCGGGTGGCTTCTGGAGGCGCTTGGCCGCGATGTTCACCGCGTCGTCGAAGTTCTGCTCGAAGTAGCGGTTGCCCTTGAGATAGGCGCGCACCACGCGCAGGACCACGTCGGGCTGCTCGCGGATGAGCTTGCCGGACACGGCCAGGGCCTGGCTCTCCGAGCCCGGGCGCATCGACTTGGCGAGATAGACCGCGCCCAGCCGATAGACCGCCTCGCCCACCACCGGCTCCCAGCCCACGAGCCCGTCGATCTCCCCCTTCTCGAAGTAGATGAGGAGGTCGGTGATCTTCCCGTAGACGTGCTTCACCGTCACGTTGTGGGTCTTCTCGATGTAGTTGAGGTTGATGTCGTGCACGGTCCCGAGACCCGGCGTCCCGATGCGCTTGCCGTTCAAATCGGCGAAGGTCTTGATGTCCTTCCGCACGGCAAGGGGCGCGTTGTCCTTGGCCAGCGACATGACGAGCGTGAGATCCACGCCCTGCGCCTTCGCGGTGAGGAGGACGAAGGTGGCGGCCATCCCGATGTCGAGCTCGCCCGAGGCCATGTGCTGCGTCACCGCCGGCCCGTTCGCGTACACGGAGCGCTTGACGTCGAGGCCCTCCTCGGCGAAGAAGCCCTTCTCCATGGCCAGCACCGGTGCGATGTAGACGACATCGGCGGCCACGATGTCGCCCATGCGCACGGTCGCCTTGTTGCCTTGGGCGCGCGACGTGGAGGGCGAGGCGATCAGGCCCGCGGCACCGAGGGCGCTTGCGCCTTGCAGGAACTGGCGTCGATTCATGCGGTCCTCCTCTTGCGTGTATGTCGGGGAACACCGGTGGGCGGTGCGCGTCGGGTCTTCGGCTGGAGCTCCCCCGAGATGGCCTCGGCGCAGGCGCGGAGGTCGGGCAGATGCTGCAGCGCTCTGTCGAGCGGCAGGCGCGCCGAGGGCGCCATGACGGCCAGCCCCGCCACGACCTCGCCGCGGCGGTTCCGCACCGGCACGGCGAGACAGCAGACGCCGGCCAAGAACTCCTCGTTGTCCTCGGAATAGCCCTGGCGTCGGATCGTCTCGAGCTCGCGGGCGAGCGCCTCCGCGGTGGTGATGGTGGTCGGCGTAAAAGACGCGAACGGTGAGCTGGCCAGGATGCGCCGGCGCAGGGCGGGAGGCCCGTAGGCGAGGAGCAGCTTCCCGTTGGCGCTGCAGTGGGCCGGCACCTGCGTGCCCGGCGGGACGGCGATGCGGAGCGGCCCCGCCGATTCGACCCAGTCGACGTAGACGATCTTGCCCGCCGACATGACGCCGATGTTGATGCGCTCGCCGATCTTCTCCGCCAGCCGCTCCATGTGCAGGCGACGGCCGCTCTGGGAAACGGTGTTGCGCATCGCCTCCACCGCCAGATCCTCCAGATCGGAGCCCACCCGGTACCGCCGGGTGAGCGGATCCCGGGTGACCAGGCGCAGCCTTTCGAGCTCGGACATGAGCCGATGCGCAGTCGGCTTGGGCAGCCGTGCCGCTGCGCTCAGGTCGGCGAGCGACACGGCGGCGGCCTCCTTCGCGACGGCGTGAAGGATGCGCACCGCCTTCATCAGGGGCGACCGGCTGGCCTTTTCCATCATGTTATTCCGCTCAACGGAATGAAACGTTCCTTTCTACGGAAGAATGCGTGTCGTATACCCTTCGCCGGGAGTGCCTGTCAAGTGGTCACGCGGCGGGACGGCGATGCTCGTCTCGGGTACAGTGGAGCGCATGAGAGCTGCCGCGCCTGTTCTCGTGATCCTCCTCGGCCTCGCCCTCGCGGGCTGCGCCACCTCGTTCAGTCCGGAGCGGGTGCGAAGCGAGATCGCGTCGCAGACGGGAGCGGATCCGCAGTACGTGTTCGAGATGCAGCTGGGGCGCGTGACCATGCGACTCGTCCAGGTCGCGCTCTCCGGCGGTGGACGCTCGCTGCCGCTGGCCGGGCTCACGGAGATCGACCTCGCCTTCTACGACGTGCCCGAGAAGGGAGACTCGCTCGACTTCACGAAGATGCCCGTGCGGGGCTGGGAGCCCGTGGTGCGCACGCGCCAGCCGGGGAGCTCCGCCGTCGTGCTCGTGCGCGAGGGCAGCTCGACGATCAGCGATCTGGTCCTGCTCGGCGCGGGCGGCAAGAGCGCGATCTACGCGCGCCTCCGTGGCACGCTGAGCCCCGAGCTGCCCAAGGCGCTCGGGGAGGCCTTCCAGAGCCGCGGCCCAGACGGCCTCCGCGACGAGCTGCTGCGCGACCTGACGCGCCAGCGCTGACGGCCGAGCGTCGTTGCCCTGCGCGTTCCGCCAGCAGTAGAATCCCTCCGCCACGTCCAGCCGCAATCACCAAGA
>Ga0075425_100001879_pt1 | contig 20670 bp, 23 predicted proteins | sample SoiMethybrSBSTD4_FD_75300 | JGI IMG/M metagenome (GOLD analysis project Ga0075425, IMG submission 75300) | Bulk soil microbial communities from a Populus tree surrounding site in Tennessee, USA - Soil MetaG P. TD hybrid SBSTD4 | ecosystem: Environmental > Terrestrial > Soil > Tree plantation... | reverse complement strand
TGCGATGCGTGCCAGCGCATCTTATACAATCCCGAAAACCTCGATCATCCATTTGAAGTTGCTTAATGAGGTTGGAAGCCTACATCGATGGAGGTTCGCGGGGTAATCCCGGCGAAGCTGGTGTCGGGGTTCACTTCACGGGTGTGGTTCGCATTGCGGAATATCTCGGTACCGGCACGAACAACTTCGCGGAATACTCTGCTCTTCTAACCGCTTTGCGGTTCGCGGTCTTCTCCCGATGCGATGAGCTGCAGGTCTATGCGGACTCCGAACTCGTCGTCAAACAGATCAAAGGCGAATACCAGGTCAAAAACGAAGGCATTCGTCTCCTCTACGATTGCGCGGTCCGCTGGATTGCACTGATCCCCCGGTTTTCCATCAGTCACGTTCGCCGCGAACAGAATAAGGAAGCCGACAAACTAGCGAACCTTGCCATGGACAAGCGTCGCAACTCGATCGAGTGGGAAACGTAGCGTAGGAATTTGCGTGACGGAGACCGAATTCGGAAGTCTCGTCATCACTTAGCCTGCACGTGGTAAAGATAAATTGATCGGCCGATCTTCTCTTGAGGCTCGAATTTTTTAAGCCAGCCAAATGAACCATCCTTCGCATTCGTTAACACTAGGTAGTGTGCACTGATTGCTACATAGCCGGAAACCGGAGTATCAGGCGGAACCTCCCGATGAGGAGGTAAGCTCGCATGGTCCAATGGAAACGTACCGAAGTATTGTATTGCTACCTCTCCTACTCCGAGAGCTTGGAGACGGGCAATTAGCCGGTGGAGATCCTGTCCCCAATCCAAATCGGACTCGCATAGAATGGCTTCCGGATGGCGCGAGGCAATTTGGTTGAAGTACGCCAGATAATCTGGATGGATGACAATCGAGTCCACCACCACCCACGCGACCAGGAGAGCTCCCGCCACCACGTAGACCCGCCGTTGAATGTTACGTGTGAGCCGGGCCAATCCAAAGCCGGCCAACACACTGAACATTGGATACACCGAGAGGATATGTCGCACGCCCATATTGATCCGTGAAGCCATGCACACCAGGAATATTGCAATTGGAAAAATTATGGTCAGCACCTGCTGCCATGGTATGTCCCTCCGCCTTCGCAAAACGAGGACAGCTCCAACGACTGTTAGCCCGAGAAAAGCCAACGGCGTTTTCACTGCGATGACTACAGGAAAGAAATACCACCATCCGGTTGTGCTGTATTCACCGAGCAGATAGCTCGGACGTCCGAACGCATTCTGGTCGACCAGAGCTTCGAGTCCTTCTTTGATGTCGACCAACAGAGGCACCGGCAGTTCCAGCACTGTATACGCTGCATGACGCAGGATCGGATTCGTCATCCGGGCGTCCACGGTAGCGTGCCGGCCATTTGTTGGAGATATCGCTTTCAGGGAAAATCTATAACCTGCCCAAACGACGAGAAAAACCACTGCGGCCGTGATTCCAAGCTGTTTGATACGAGTGGTAAGCATCCCAGAACCGAATAGCACGTCGCGTTTCGCGAAGGACAAGTACGCGATTGCCAACGCAAAACAGGTCGGAAGAAATCCTATGCTTGAAAACTTTGAGAGAAATGCAAGGCTCAGTGCGATGCCGAAGATTGCAGCCTGGCCGGGTCGTGGTTCTTCCAACCAGCGAAGAAGTTGATAAAGCGCGGCTGCAACAGTGGCGGCGCAGGCCACGTCCAGTGTCGCGAGTCCGGCGTGACCTAAAATCGGAGGAAGACAAGTGAAGAGTAAGAGCGCCCAGAGTGCAGCCGAACGATTGAACCAACGCAACGCCCACAGGTACACGACCACACACATTAGAACCAAAAACGGAAGATTACCGATACGCGCCAACGTGAGATTGCGGAAATAACCTCGATTGGAAAACAAAAAATCAACCGGATAAACGGGTTGGCTTCTGGGAAGCTGGGACGTAACCCCTGCTAAATATGGTCCGATGGCGACCGCGATCCGAGCTAATGGCGGGTGATCGGGCCCGTATGTGTACGTGCCCCGGTCCAACCACTGTAGACCGGCAGCAATGTGCAGCGTTTCGTCAAGAGTACCGGTGAACGTTGTATACGTCGGATACAATCTGGCACAAGCTATGACGATGAGAAGCAGCGGAGCAGCAATATAAAACACGCCGTTGATCGAAGCCTTCTTGCGTCGTGGTTGCTCTTCCATTCGAGGAGTGTCACCGCAGTGTCACAAAACCGCAAGATCCTTTATAGAAATGCACGCACATCGCACAAAGGGAGCAATGGCCGGCTGAGAATCGTGGGCTGGATCACGAAAATACGAGAGCGGTGAGAGCTTTGATTGCGACGGCGTCGTGAGATTCTATGGCAGCAGCGCTTGGCTCCAATTTTCCAATCGCAATACTGGGGACAGGATCTTTACCGCCTGGACGCTCATGACCTCGTGTTACGAATGCGAATGATTACATGACGACCGACTTACATGTTGAACATGTGCCAGCACAATTCGTCTGGCAGAAAAGGGACTGGCTTGCCGTTGCGGCCTTGAGCCTGATTGGTCTAACGCTGCTCCTTCTGAGGCTCAATTCTCCCTCCTGGCTGGTTTTCGACGAGCACTGGTATGCCAGAGATGGTTGCTGGTACGTGCTGGCCTCACGGCCTCAATGCGATTTGACACGCGAAATCCTCGTCGATAAAAACGTTGAGGAATTTCTGCGTGACTATAACGAGGTTTCGCCGGAGCAGCCTCCCCTCGGAAAGTGGTTAATCGGAATAGGTATCTGGATTTTCGGTTTGAATGGCCGGCCTGCGCGTCTTGCCTCGGTTGGATGCGGGGCGGCAACAATAACCTTGATCTATTTTCTGGCGTACAAGTTATTCCGATCACGAATCGCGGCTATCGTCTCCGCGGGGCTGTTGATGTTCGATTTCCTGCACTTTGTGCAGGCTCGTTTGGCAATGCTGGATATCTTCGTGTCATTTTTCGGAGTCGCCGCATACGTTTTTTCTGTTTTAGACCGCGAACAAATCCTGGAGCGCGGAAATGGCAAAGTGGCCGAGAGCCGTTTATGGGATCGAAAATGGAGATTTGCTGCCGGCCTCTCGTGTGGAGCGGCAGCGGCATCGAAGCTTTCGGGGTGGTTTGTGGTCCTCGGTATTTTTTTGCTTATTACCGGCTGGGAAATCCATTCGAGGCGTTCTTATGGTCTGCGCCTGGCGTTGTTCCGAACATTCCGCGAAGAAAACGGGTCGATTGGCCTGGCCCTGGTAGGCCTGCCAATAGTTGTTTACGCTGCATCGTATACGGGACGCCTCGAAGGCACGATTTTTGCCTGGCCGTGGGCGACCAACTCCTGGTTCCGGGCGATGCTACATCACCAGTTTTTTATGATTCAGTATCACTCCACAGCGCTCAACGCCAGGGTGAATCCGGCAACACTGTTTCTGCCGATGCTCGCCAAACCCATGTTGTATTGGTCCCAACCTGCCGGCGATCTTGTGCGCGGAGTACTGGTGTTCGGAAATCCCTTCATATGGTGGCCGGCATTCGCTACCTTGCTTGTGATTGCATGGCGCCGGTTTCATGCCCGAAAAATCGATCCGCCGGAAGGAGTTGTGCTCTCCGGGTTCTTCGTAAACTATGCCGTTTGGATTTTAATGACCTGGGCGAGGCCACAGGTAATGCTTCACTACTTCACGCCGGTGCTGCCTTTTACTTCTCTGATGGTGGGATATCTCATCGCGATTATTTCACCGAAGCTGAGGCCGGTTGCCGCGGTTGCCATTCTTGCTATGGCCGGGCTCATTTTCGCGTTTTACTACCCGGTCTTGACCGCCATTCCAATCTCCGCTCATGCATTGGAAACCTATACCAATGTCGCGAACGTTATAACGGGCCATTATAATCACTAGATCATGTCCGAAGAGACCTACCGTCCTACCGAGATCGAGCCGAAGTGGCGCGATTACTGGATTTCCAACCGGCTGCACGAAGCCAAGGACGACGACCCGAGGCCGAAGTACTACTGTCTCGACATGTTTCCCTACCCGTCCGGATCGGGACTGCATGTAGGCCACTGGCGCAGCTACGTCCTGCCCGATTGCTGGTCTCGATACAAGTGGCTTCAGGGCTACAACGTTCTTCATCCGATGGGCTGGGACGCCTTTGGTTCTCCTGCGGAAAACGACGCGATCAAAAAAGGAATTCATCCGGCGATCGGCACGCGCAACAACATCGAGAATTTCAAACGGCAGCTGAACGAGATCGGTGCGATGTACGACTGGCGCCGCGAGGTCAACACGACCGATCCCGATTACTACAAGTGGACGCAGTGGATCTTCGTGAAGATGTTTAAAGCCGGCCTCGCATACAGGACCTACATGCCGGTGAACTGGTGCCCGAGTTGTAAGACGGGGATCGCAAACGAAGACGTCGTTAACGGGCGCTGCGAACGCTGCGGCAGCGAGGTTACGAAAAAAGAGCTCAATCAGTGGATGCTGCGCATCACGAAGTATGCGGATCGGCTGCTGAACGGCCTCGAAAAGCTGGACTGGCCAGAAAAGGTCAAGACCATGCAGACGAATTGGATCGGCCGTTCTGTAGGCGCGGAGGTTACGTTCAAAGCGCTCGCAGCCAACGGCAAAGAGCATCCGCTGGTGATCTTTACAACTCGTCCAGACACGCTGTTCGGCGCCACCTATATGGTCATGGCGCCCGAGCACCCCCTTGTTCAGGAACTCGCGTCTTCTGAGCGTCGTGCAGAAGTTCAGGCATACGTCGACAAGGTCCGGAGCGAGCGGGATATCGACAGGGCTGCCAGTACGGAAAAGACCGGTGTGTTCACGGGCGCTTACGCGATCAATCCGGTGAACAACGAAAAGATTCCGATCTGGATTGCGGACTACGTCCTCATGGGTTATGGCACGGGTGCGATCATGGCCGTTCCCGCGCACGACGAACGCGATTACGAGTTTGCGAAGAAGTTCGGCCTCGAGATCCGCGAGGTGATTTCTTCAACGCATGGCGTGACGAAGGAAGCGTACGTTGATGAAGGAACGATGATCAATTCGGGACGCTTCAGCGGAATGCCATCGGATAAGGGCCTACAGGAAATCGTCGCATGGCTGGAGGCCCAGGACCTCGGACGCGGAACCGTGAACTACAAGCTCCGCGACTGGGTGTTCTCACGCCAGCGATACTGGGGCGAACCTATTCCCATCGTTCATTGCGAAAAGGATGGAGTTGTTCCAGTCGACGAGAAGGATTTACCGGTGCGGCTACCTGACGTGGAGCGATATCAGCCAACCGGAACGGGCGAGTCGCCGTTGGCTGCCATTCACGACTGGGTAAACGTGAAATGTCCTAAGTGCGGAGGGCCCGCGAAGCGGGAAACCGACACCATGCCGCAATGGGCAGGATCGTCGTGGTATTTCCTTCGATACGCCTCACCTCAGGCGAAAAACGAATTGATCACCGAAAAAGGCAAGGAGTGGTTGCCCGTAGACCTGTACGTCGGCGGAGTCGAGCATGCGATTTTGCATTTGCTGTATGCACGATTCTTCACCATGTTTTTGCACGACATTGGCGTGGTCGATTTCGATGAGCCGTTTCAGCGATTGTTCAACCAGGGCATGATCACGTACGTCGGTAAAAGCGGTAAGGCCGAGAAAATGTCGAAGTCGAAGGGGAACGTCGTGAACCCGGACGAACTTGTTCGCGATTTCGGGTGCGACTCGCTCCGCATGTATGAACTGTTTGTCGGGCCGCCGGAACTGGACGCAGAGTGGAGCAAAAATGGAATCGAAGGCGTTTATCGTTTCCTGAAGCGCGCCTGGCACTGGGTCACGTTGCACAACGGTCGCTGGACCTCATCTCCTTCCAAAGCCATGCTCACGCTGAGGCACATGCTCCTCAAAAACGTTACGGAGCGCCTCGAGTCATTTCGCATGAATACGATCGTGAGCTCGTTCATGGAATTCGTGAACGAAGTCACCGGGATGAACGAAGCGCCGGATAAGGAAACCGTTGAAACGTTCCTGGTTGCGATCGCCCCGTTCGCTCCACACTTTGCGGAAGAACTCTGGCAGCGTACCGGACATCAGCCGTCCATTTTCTTTCAGAAATGGCCCAAGTGGGATGAGAGCTACACGACAGCTGACACAGTTACCGTTGCCGTGCAGATCAACGGAAAACTTCGCGGGACAATTAATGTCAAAGCGGAGTCCTCTGAAGACCTCGTTTTCGAGACAGCTTCAAAGGATCCGGCCATCGCGCGCTTCCTCGACGGCAAGCAAATCCGCAAAAAAGTTTACGTGAAGAATCGTATCTTGAATTTGGTTGTAGCAGATTAGCCGCGGAAGGCTCTATGCCGGCTGGCCTGGCTTTGGCGAGCCCTGCAGCCACGCTCTCCCTTCGGCATAAAGTTGTTCGATGCTCGCGCCACGCAGTCCCGGTAGAGCGTATTTGTCGACTTTGAAGCCAGCTTTTGTCTGGAGGTAGGCCAGATGGCGATAACCTTCAGGGAATTTATTCAAAAGTTCCTGATCCAGCTTTAGCGCGGCTGCAGGGTCTACCGGATCCATCCGATCCTTTTCGTACACCGGCTGCCTGCGTACGAATCCCCAGCGTCCATCGCGCTTTTCAAGAAAGTCGTAGAATCGGCCGGTGCAAAGCACATCGACGAGAACTCCATCCACGGTCGCGCGCTGGCTGATCGTCATCTTGGTTTGGGCAACCGCGCGAGGCAGCACGATGTCGCAGGTAAATCCGCCGAGCAAATGGAGGATGCTCACGCCCCTATTGAAACCCTCGCGGCTGATTTCAATAAACTTTTCCGCAGATCCCTGAAACCAGGTGGCCGACATCCAGCCGTCGGAGTGCCAGACGGTACGGAATCGTTCCCAATCACCAGCATCGCGCCAGAGCGCCCAGTTCTCGACCACCTCTCGAATTGCGAGTTTGTCTAATAACAATTCATCGAACATTAAGCACCGTCCCCCCTGCTAAGGAATCATACCCGCGAGCGATAAAAGAATACCGAGTGCGATCGAAGTTCCCTTCGCACTCGCCGTCTTCTCCACGTCGATCCATTCGTCGAGCGCGTGAGGGCGTCCGCCGCGACCGCCAGAATCCAGCGTGATTGCGGGAATTCCCATGCTGATCGGGATGTTGGCGTCCGTACTGGAATTGCTGTACACCGGGGTCATTCCGAGCGCTTTCATGACGGCAGCTGCCGTCTGCACAATCGGCGCCGTAATGGAAATCGCGCCGGACGGTCTATCTCCGATTAGCTTGGTCTCGACCTCAATGCGGCCCTGCGCCGTGGACCGAACGCTGTTTTCATCATCGGCGGCTTCGCGCATGATGCGAATAAATGCGTCCTCCAGTTTTTTCAACTCGTCGCTCGATTCCGAGCGAAGATCGACTTCCATCCACGCTTCATAGGGAATCGAGTTTACGGAAGTCCCGCCACCGATCAACCCAACATTGAAAGTTGTCCGGGGCGTGAATGGAACCGTGATCTTCGCGAATTTGGAAATTGCATTTCCCAATGCGAAAGCCGGATTCACAATACCGAAGGCTCCATAGCTGTGGCCTCCCGGCCCCTTGAAGGTCGCCCTGTATCGCCTGCTTCCGACGGCGCCGTTTGTGATGTCGTTACCCGGACCTGCGGGGTCGAGCGAGACGAACATCTTGATTTTGTCCTTGTACGGCCCGGTCTGAAACAGGTACTTCATCCCACGAAGATCCCCCGGTCCCTCTTCCCCAACATCGCCGACGAACAGAATATCGCTGGCCGTCTGGATCTTTGCATTGTCCATCGCACGAAGCATCGCGAGCAGAACGGCTAGCCCGCGCGAATCGTCGCCTACGCCGGGCGCAGAGAGCATCGTCCCCATGCGCTTTACTTTGACGTTAGTGCCTTCCGGAAAAACCGTGTCGAGGTGAGCGGCTATCGCAACCAGCGGCCCCGTGCCAAGACCTTTGCGAATGCCCATCACATTTCCTTCGGCATCCATTTCGACATTCGTCAAACCATGCTGCCGGAGCATTTCGAGATAGGCTCGGCCGCGCATCTGTTCCTTGAAAGGCGGCGCAGGAATCTCGGTGAGCTGAATGATCTCCTGAACGAAACGATCGTGATCTTTGTCGATGAACGCCTGGGCCGCTTTGAACTTCGGACTGCTGATGACTCTGGTTACGTCGACAGCCTGCGCCGTCGCTGTCGATGTGACGTTACAAATCAGGATCAGAAAAATGGCAGCGCTAGCGGTGATCCTGGTAAACAACCTTTCCTCCAACGATCGTTGCGACCGCCTTGCCTTTCATCTCACGTCCATTGAATGGCGAATTGCGGCTGCGCGACCGCGTCTGCGTCACGTCAAATTTCCAGGTGCGGTTAAGGTCAATCAGTGTGAGATCGGCATCACTACCTTGAAACAAACCCCAGGGTTTCACTTTCATGATCCTCTGTGGATTGATCGAAAACAACTCCACCAGCCGTCGGGGTTCGAGCCGAAGTTGCGTCAATGCCAGGCCAACCGCGGTCTCAAGGCCTGTGATGCCGAACGGTGCACGGTCGAATTCCAGCATTTTTAAGTTGATGTGATGAGGCGCATGATCGCTTGCAATCGCATCGATCGTGCCATCCTCGATGCCTTCAACGATCGCATCGATATCAGCCTGCGACCGAAGCGGTGGGTTCATCTTCGCGTTCGTGTCGTATTCGGCAACAGCAGCGTCGGTGAGCGTGAAGTGGTGCGGCGTCACTTCGGCTGAAATTCTCATCCCTCGCCGTTTCGCCTCGCGAACCATCTGCACCGCTCCGCGCGTGCTCAGGTGGGCAACGTGATATTTTCCGCCTGTCATCTCCGCAAGAATCAGGTCGCGCGACACGATGGTTTCTTCTGCGGCGGACGGTATGCCCTTTAATCCAAGGCGCGTCGAGTAGATGCCCTCGTGCATGACGCCGCCCTTCGAAAGATTCAGATCTTCGCAGTGTTGAATGACAGGCATATCAAACATCTGCGCATACTCGAGCGCCCGCCGAAAAAGCTGACCATCCATGACCGGCTTCCCATCGTCGGAAATTCCCACGATGCCGGCTTCGAACATCTCGCCGATTTCGGCAAGTGTTTCGCCCTTCTGCTCCTTCGTAATTGCACCGATCGGAAAGACGTGGGCGGGCGACGACCTCTTTGCTTCCGAAACGATGTAATACGTGATCGATGGATTGTCGTTCGGCGGTTTCGTATTGGGCATAGCCGCTACCGCGGTAAAGCCACCCGCTACCGCCGCGTTGCCTCCGGTTGCGATCGTCTCGGCTTCTTCCGTGCCTGGTTCGCGAAGATGAACGTGGATATCGAAGAAGCCTGGGGCAACAATGAGGCCATTCGCGTCGAAGATCGGAAGATTCGCGCCGTTCGCACTTCCGATTTCGGTGATCTTGCCGTCGCGAATGACAACGTCGGCCACCTTGTCCAGGTTTCTGGCGGGATCGACAACCCGGCCGTTTTTGACAATCAGATCCATCATCCCCCCAGCAGCAGATACAAAACGGCCATACGTACTGCGACTCCGGAAGCAACCTGGTCGAGAATGACCGAATACGGGCCATCGGCAACATCGGTTGCGATCTCCACACCGCGGTTCATCGGGCCGGGATGCATGATGATGACATCCGGCTTTGCGCGGCTCACGCGCTCACGATTGAGGCCCCAGTACCTGAAATATTCGCGCACCGACGGGAAGAAGGATTCGCTCATCCTCTCAAACTGGACACGCAACATCATGATCACATCCGCGCCTTCGATCGCTTCGTTCATCGAATGGGTCACGTGAACGAATTCGCTGTTTTCGCACACCATTTTCTCTACACCCGGCGGCATCAGAGTGGGCGCGGAACACAACCACACATGCGACTGAAACTTGGTCAGGAGATACAGGTTCGAGCGCGCAACACGGCTGTGTGTAATGTCGCCGATGATGGCCACTTTTAAATTTTCGAGACGGCCTTTTCTTTGACGAATCGTGAATGCGTCCAGGAGTGCCTGCGTGGGATGCTCATGCGCGCCATCTCCGGCGTTGATGATCGATGCCCGCGTTAGTTTGGCCAGGGTGTGTGGAGCGCCGGAAGCCGAATGCCGGATGACGACGGAATCCGCCGCCATCGCATCAAGCGTCTTGGCCGTGTCGATCAGTGTTTCACCTTTGGAAACGCTGCTGGTCGATAGCGAAATGTTAACGACATCGGCAGAGAGCCGCTTGCCTGCAATTTCGAACGAAGTCCTGGTGCGGGTTGACGCCTCGAAGAAAAGATTGATGACAGACTTCCCACGGAGCGTGGGAACTTTTTTAATAGGGCGTGTCGAAACTTCCTGGAGAGATTCGGCAACGTCGAGTATTTCCAGAATCTCGTGGCGGCTCAGGTCCTGTATCCCCAGCAGATGTTTTCGATTGTGCATCCGATTTGTCCGCTAGGTTTTCTCCATTACATATACTGCGTCTTCACCGTCGATTTCTTTCAGCTTGACCTCAACTACTTCGTTGTCTTTCGTTTTGATCTTCTTTCCGATGAAATTCGCTTCGATGGGCATCTCGCGATGGCCGCGATCAATGAAAACCGCGAGCTGGATGGAGCGCATCCTGCCGAAATCGCACAACGCGTCAAGCGCCGCACGCACCGTTCGGCCCGTATAGAGGACATCGTCCACGAGAATGATGTCGTGGTCGTCGATGTTCGATGGAACTTCGGTCTTGTGGACAACGGGCTGAAAGGCAACCTTTGTCAAATCGTCGCGGTACAGATTGATATCCAGAATTCCAAATTGCGGCTGCTGCTTCAGCTTCTCTGCCATTCTCTTTGCCATGCGCCGCGCCATTGGAACACCGCGCCGATGGATCCCCAGTAAAACGACCGGACGACCCGAGTTCATCTCGAGAATCTCATCGGCCATTCGCTGCAGAGTGGCTGCAACTTCATCCGATTTCATCAATTGGTAGTTGAGCTTAAGTGATGACATGGCCGCCAAATTATATGCTAGTTTGTCAGCTTATGGACCTTGCCGTAGATCTCGCCGGCATACATTTGAGCAATCCCGTAATTGCCGCGAGCGGCACATTTGGCTACGGAGAGGAATTCGAGCGGTTCGCGGATCTGCGGCGAATCGGCGCGATTTCCGTTAAGGGAACATCAGCGCGGCCGCTCGACGGAAACCTTCCTCCACGGCTTTTTCCCACGGCATCGGGAATGCTCAATTCCATCGGTCTCGAGAACGTCGGAGTCGACGCGTTTATCCGCGATAAGATGCCGCTGCTTCGCAAAATCGGCTGCACGGTATTCGTGAACGTCTTCGGCTTCACTGAGGAGGAATATGTCGAAGTGGTCGAAAAGCTAAACCAGTGCGCGGACATTGCCGCGTATGAATTGAACATCTCGTGCCCAAACACGAAACACGGCGGCATGGTCTTCGGCACGAACGCAGACCTGACGCATCGCCTCACGAAACTCGTAAAGCAGCGTTCAACGCGGCCGATCATTGTGAAGCTTTCTCCCAATGTCACCGATATCGTCGAGTTCGCGCGGGCCGCTGAGGATGCGGGCGCAAACGTGTTGACCGTGGCAAACACCTACCTCGGGATGGCGATCGATACCGATTCATTCAAACCACGCATTCATACTGTGACCGGCGGACTCTCAGGTCCGGCAATCCGCCCGATTACGCTGCGAATGGTCTACCAGTGCGCGCGCGCCGTGAAGATACCGATCATCGGACTCGGAGGAATCGTCGCGGCTGAGGATGCCGTCGAGTATTTCCTGGCCGGCGCCTCGGCCATTCAAGTCGGCACGGCGAACTTTTACGATCCGCGCGCGCCACTTAACGTGCTCAATGGTCTAGAAAAATTTTTGAAGAAGAAAGGTCTGAGTTCGACGCGCGACCTGGTCGGCCAGATGAAACAATGAAAGAAAAGATCGCGATTGCTCTCGACGTCAGTTCACGGCAGGACGCCCTGCGCCTCGTAAAAGATCTTCACGATCTCACGGGAATGTTCAAGGTCGGCAGCCAGCTTTATATGGCGGCGGGACCCGGAATCATCCGCGACATCATCGAAGCCGGTGGCAAGGTATTTCTGGATTTGAAGTTCCACGACATCCCGAACACGGTCACGCAGGCTGCCATTCAAGCGGCCCAACTGGGCGTTTCCATGATGACCATTCATGCCAGCGGCGGACGCGCAATGATGGAAGCGACCGCGACAGCAATGCGTGACAAGTTTGGCGAACAAAAGCCGATTATTGTCGCCGTGACTGTCTTAACCAGCCTTGACGGACCGGGCTTGTCGGAAATCGGAATCAGCGAGGCTGTTGGTGATCACGTCCTCCGGCTAACAATGCTCGCGGATGATTGCGGCATTGACGGTGTCGTTTGCTCGCCGCACGAAACCGGTCTCATCCGTAACTTCGTGAGCCGAAAATTCAAAATTGTTGTTCCTGGAATACGCTTGCCCAATCAGGAACTCAACGACCAGCAACGCGCCGCAACTCCTCGCGAAGCGATATCCGCAGGGGCCGACTACATCGTTGTGGGCCGCGCGGTAACAGGCGAACCCGACTCCCGTGCAGCGCTTGAACGTCTAGCCGCGTCGATTACCGCATAAGGATCGCCGGTAATGATCACGATAACTCACGGGACGGCTATCAACGGTCTGGCGGGATAGTTCTCGCGCGAAACAGTCCTGTTCCACCGCGAACCATAATCCACGCCTTCTCGATTGCCGAAAGACGCGGATGCGGTTTCGCTAGCACATCGTAATGGATGGATTCGATCTTCTTAAGGATGCCGCTGTAAATCTGGATCAGAGCCCACAAGGCCGCCCGGCTGTCGGCGCTGATCAGTTCCTGCAGCCGCACTCCTTCCCTGTAAAATCCCCACGCACGATCGGCTTCGAATCTCATAAGCCGCACGAATGCGGCGCTTGCCGCATGAGCTCGGATATCGGTATCCGTGCACCCAAAGCGATCGAGATCTTCCTGCGGCAGATAGACACGGCCCATTGCAAAGTCTTCGGGAACGTCCCGCAAAATGTTGGTGAGTTGAAAAGCGATCCCGAGCTTTGGCGCCAGCTCCAGCGCTGCCGGATCTCGAAAACCGAAAACGTGAGCGCAACAAAGCCCGACGGTGCCGGCGACGCAGTAACAATAATGTCTGAGAAGATCAAAGGTCGCGTACCTGTCCGTCGTCAAATCCATTTCTGTGCCTGACATCAGGTCATGAAAGTATTCACGAGGAATCCGGTACCTGGTCGCCGTGTCGTGGAATGCTGGAAAGATGTGGTTCCCATCGAAATCTCCGGCAAGAGCCCGATCCAGCGCCGTCCGCCAGGCTTGGAGACGGTCCGTCTTGTCCTTCAATTCACGATCGGAATCTGAGATATCATCCGCGAATCGCATGAACGCATATAGAGCGCACAAAGCGTCGCGCTTGGCCGGCGGCAGCAATGCGAACCCGTAATAAAAATTACGCGCTGCCTTGCGGGCGAGATTGCGGCAGTGCTCGTACGAATCGGCTAACTGGGTTGCATCCCGCATACGACAGCCGCCAATTTATGGCATGACAGCGACTTTAAGCTGCCCGTTTCTGTTCAGCATCCGTTGGAACAGATCCGGCAGCTCGCTGAGCCGAATTTCACCCGTCACGAAGTCGGCTGCCGAAACTTCTCGGCGAGCGATTGTATTGAGAGCTTCCCGTATGAACTGGGGCGTATGGTGGAATGTGGACTTGATCGTGATCTCGGAGTAATGCAGAAGGGACGATTCGATTTCCACTTTCGTTTCCCGCGGACACCCGCCGAACAGGTTGACGGTGCCTCCGCGCCGCACCATTTGCATCGCCCATTGCCACGTGGTCTGTGAGCCGACCGCCTCGATGACGGAATCGGCTCCAAATTGTCGGTATGTCAGCTCACGCACGGTACGACATGGGTCGGCCATTGCCGAAACATCAAACGCAGCCGCTGCGCCCAGCCGCTCCGCAGCCTTGATCTGACTGGCGCGTTTGCCGACAGCGATTACCCTCACGCCCCTACCCGAAAGAATTCGTATAAATTTCAGACCGATGGGACCACAACCGATGACGACGGTGGTGTCGCCGGGTTGGACACCCGTGTCCTCGATCCCACGCAAGACGCAGGCAAGCGGCTCAACCAACGCGGCATCCACGAATGAAAGATGCGGGGGAATTTCGATCAGATTCTCCCGGAGAATAACGGCGGGGATCAAAGCATATTCCGCGTATGCGCCGTTGATAAAGACGAGGTTTTCACAGAGATTGGGCCGGTTCTTTTTGCAAAAGAAACACTCATTGCAGGGCGCGGAATTCGCCGCCACAACTCGTGTCCCTACCGGGAATCGGTCCTTGAGAGCTTCACCGGTTTGCTCCACGACACCGGCGAGTTCATGGCCGAAGATCGCGGGCGGCACGATCATTCGTGCGTGATAACCCTGTTTCCACACCTTCAAGTCAGTTCCGCAGGTCAACGCCGCCTTGACGCGAACCAACAAATCTTCGGGGCCCGGTTTAGGAATCGCAACTCTTTCGACCTTGAGAGATTTTTCGCCGTATAAAACGGCCGCCATCATGTGTCCATTACGTTCTGCATTCACGGCAAGATCACCAGCTTGAGAAAATCGTTGGCCGGATGAGCGGCCATTTCAAAAGCGTGGCCGACGGATTCCAGGTCGAAACGATGGGAAATGAGTTCACGGAATAATGTGCGGTTCTCAAAAACAATTTGTGCGGATTGCTCCTGCAGGTCGATTGCGGCGCTGTAGCTGCCCAGGATCTCCTTCTCCTCGACCCCCACAGCAGCCGCTGGAAACTCGATCTGCGTCACCGGATCATTTTGTGCGAACAAAAGCAATCGCCCCCCGGGCCGCAGGATTTTCAACGCGGCGGGTACGAGCTTGGGATTAGGCGCTGCCAATAACACCGCGTCCGCACCCAGGCCCTCACCGTAATTGAAAACCTCTGCACGAACGTCTTGTACCGCAGGATCTAAAGATGCCAAAGCGCCAAAGCGCAAACTCATGCTCCGCCTCGAAGCAAGCGGGTCACTGGTCAGTACGGTCGCGCCTGTTCGATGAGCCAAAAATGACAGAAGAAGCCCGATCGGTCCCTGACCGATCACGAAAACCAGTTCGCCTGCAACGACGCGAGCCTTGCGGAGCGCTTTCAAACACGTATTTACAGGCTCCACAAAACACGCCTCTTCGAAGGCCACAGCGTCAGGAATGCGAATCATTCCACGGTCGACGATCTGCGGCATCACCCGAACGTACTCGGCAAAACCTCCGCCGTTCGGATCGAAACCAGCCGTGACGCCAACCTTCTTGTATGTAGGACATTGAGAAAACAATTGGCGTTCGCAGTAAAAACACCTCCCGCAGGGCACGTGATGAAAGCTCATCACACGGTCACCGCGCGCCCACCCCTCAACCCCGGGCCCTACATTGACGATGGTACCTGCGATCTCATGGCCGAGAATCTGCGGCGGGGGGACCAGGTCATGGTGGACTTTTTTCAGGTCCGTTCCACAAATGCCGCATGCGCCCACACGGATCAGGACTTCGCCTTCGAAAATCTCTGGTACCGGCACATCCTCGGGCCCGATTCGGCCAGAGCCACGGTATACGCCGGCGCGCATCTGTTTCGGTATCGATGAACCGAGAGGAAACGCGTTGGCATCAAGATGCAAGGTAGACATCGGAAGTTACTCGCTCGAATCTGTCGACACCCGCAAGTAGTGGAAAATGCACATCTTCGTCAATCAATTCGACTTCTTCGGCGCGCGTGAATCCACGCCCTTTCAAATCGTGAACGACCTGTTGGACGAGGATTTCCGAGCTTGATGCTCCTGCGCTCACACCGACGACGAGACATCGATCAAGCCATTCGGAACGGACATTGTGCGGACTCGCAATCAAGTGGGCCGTCGTTCCTGCACTTTGTACGACTTCAACAAGCCGATTGGAATTAGAACTGTTTTGAGCGCCGACGACCAGAATAGTGTCGGCTCTTTCGGCGTCGATGATGTGAAGCTTCCGGCTCTCCGCTTCACGGTGCACTTCCGGACTTACACCATGAACACTGAAAATCGCTACAGCACCATCCGGAACTTCGTCGAGACTGTCCACAAAAACGGCGCCGCGGGCAGCCAGATCGTCAACGACAAACCGGTTGTGAACGATTTCCTTGCGAACATAGACAGGACTGCCGAGTTGCTCTAGAGCTACGAGGACGATGTCTACAGCTCGTATGACGTCTGCGCAAAGACCGCGCGGTTTTGGGAGCAGAATAGTTTTTTGTGGCAACGACTCGGTCTCGACTGAAACGTTAACGTCAAACGAACCGATCCTATCATGTTTTGCGTCTCGTTTTGAACGATTACCCCAAATCTTCCTGACGTTTACTTCCCGCCAAGGACTGCAGCCACAAAAGGAGAAACCAGCGCAGCCGATATGACGATGGAAATCTTACGCAAACGCGGCACACCACTCCGTGTAATCAGACTCACCACCAGTGCAAGAGCACCCGCAGGCAGGCTGATGATGAAGGCGGGCAGCAGAGCTATCGGCGCCCACTCCCCGCTGCTAACCTGCCAGATCGTGGCGCCGCCGAGCCCGATCAAAGCTATCGCAAGCGACGAAATGACGATGCTGAAGATTTGCATCACCTTGCCGTGCGATCCTTTCCAAATCGTTTTGCCCAATGACGGGTTACGCCTGAAACAGCCGTATCCCAGCAATTCCGGACGCGCCCGCCGACATTACGGCAGGAGCGTTTTTCAGCGTGATCCCGCCGATGGCGAGAACCGGAATTTTCAGAGCGGAAGCAACTGTTCGGAGTGGCTCGAGACCGACCGCACGCTTGCCCGGAGTTTCGAACACCGGGCCGAATACAATGAAGTCGACTGCAGCCGCTTCAGCCGCGAGTGCTTCTTCAAGTGTATGCACCGATACTCCGAGAAGTTTCACGAACGGACGGACACGCGCCGCGGGGAGGCCATTGGACGGAAGGTGGACACCGTCAACACCCGCACCTAGCGCAACGTCGAGACGGTCGTTAACGAGGACTCGCGTGCTTGTACCGGATGCTAGATCTCGAACCCTGCACACGAGGTCGAATAGTTGCCTGCCGGGCAGATCCTTTTCGCGGATCTGGATCATGTTGACGTGGTCTCGAATGGCACGCTCCGCCGAAGCCAGAACATCGCCCTGGCTGCGGTCCGTAACGTAGTAGCGAATCATTATTCTGCGGTGGAACGATTGACGATCTTCAGTGATTTCCAGAAGACTGCCAGTTCGAGAAAACCGAGCAGAACGTCAATGACGCCGAGCCCGGATACCGCGCCGCGCACAAAGTTATTCAGGACAAAATTTCGGAGTGAAAACGAGTAGGTGAGCAGTACGTTCGTTTCCCAGAGCGTGGACCACGGCACGAAGATAAGGAAAAGCCCAATCTCGAAGCAAAAAAGAATGAAGGCGACGGCGAGGAGACGATTCATCTTCATAAAGAAGCCAGGAGCCAGAAGTCAGAAGCCAGAATAGAAAACTGCTTCATTCTGGCTTCTGGCTCCTGGCTTCTGTGGCTTCCGGTTATTGCGCAGCAGACTTGACTTCCTTGATTCGGGCAGCTTTGCCACGAAGTTCGCGGATGTAGTACAGCTTGGCGCGGCGGACGCGTCCAGTGCGGACGACCTCGACCTTGTCGAGGACCTTCGAATGGAGGGGAAAGATTCTTTCCACACCATGTCCGAAGGAAATCTTACGAACCGTGAAGGTCGTTCTGGCGCCGCCATGCTTGAGTCCGATGCAGATGCCTTCGAAGACCTGGATGCGCTCTTTGTCGCCTTCCTTGATCTTCACGTGGACTTTCACGGTGTCACCCGGCTTGAAGTCCGGAATGTCCGTTCGCAGCTGCTGCTTTTCAACAGTATCTATTAAGTTCATAAGTTCTCCAGTAAATCCGGCCTGTTCTTCTGCGTCTTCTTCAGCGCCGCTTCGTGACGCCACTGACGGATGGCTTCATGATCTCCTGAAATCAGCACCTCAGGTACCTTCCATCCGCGGAATTCTACGGGCCGGGTGTAATGCGGATGTTCCACCAATTGCGTGGCCGCCGCCGGATCCGAAAACGAATCCCGTAAGATTGATTCTTCCTTGCCGACGACTCCCGGTACATACCGAGTGACCGCATCGACAACCATTGCTGCGGCGATTTCACCTCCGGAGAGGATGAAATCGCCTACGGAAATCTCCGCAGTGGCGAGGTGTTCGGCCACGCGCTCGTCGATGCCCTCGTACCGGCCGCAGATCAGGATCACCTGTTCCGCTTTCGACAGTCTCAGCGCTTCAGCCTGATTGAACCGCCGGCCCGCCGCGCTGAGCACAACAACCTCGGCTTCATCCGCCTGCCGAACCGCTTCAACTAACTTGAAAATCGGTTCGGGCTTGAAAACCATCCCTTCGCCGCCGCCAAATGGCCTGTCATCGACGGTGCGATGCCGATCCGAAGTGAAATCTCGCAGATCGTGGATCCGCGTTTCCACGAGTCCCTTTTCATGGCCCCGCCGGATCATTCCAAAATCGAACGGACCTTTGAAGAAATCGGGGAAAATTGTGATCACGTCAAATGTGATCACTTTTTTAGCGTCGGGCCCACCGGCCAGCTTCTTTCGGTACACCGCTCCGCGGCCTTCTTGACTGGCATTGGCCGGTCCTCCCCACGCTACTTGTTTAACCCTCTTAGATCTTCGGGCAGATCGACTTCGATTCGTTTTTGATCGAGATCGATCTTTTTCAGATATTCCTGCGCGAACGGAATCAGCGTTTCTTCGTTCTCGCTGTCGACCTTCAGTACTTCCGATCCACCGAAATCGAGCACGTCGGTGATGGTTCCGAGGCACTCGCCGCTCACTGCAAAAACACGGCAGCCTTTCAACTGAAACGTGTAGAACCAGCCTGCTTCGAGAGGACTGAGCTGGTCGATTGCGATTTTGATTTCAGCGCCGACTAATTGTTCAGCTTCTGAAATGTGATCGATCCCGCGAAACTTAACGACGCAGTTTCCGTGCTGCCTTCGGAAGAATTCGACTTCCGTTTCGCGTTCGCCGGTGCCGGCCAGTGTAAGGCGGCGCCCGGGCTCGAAGAGTCGATCATCTTCGAGCGTCAGTTCGATTCTTACGGCACCGTTCAAACCCTGAGTTTTCGTGATTCGAGCGATCGAAATGAAAGAGTCTTCCGATTGAGCGATGAAGCTACTCCAGTATTTCGAGCGTAAACCGCTTCTTCAGTTTCATTCCTGCGGCGCTGAGGATGGTCCGAATTGATCTTGCGGTTCTGCCTTGCTTCCCGATGACTTTGCCGAGATCGCTTTGGGCAACTCTCAACTCGAGAACTGTCGTTTGTTCACCTTCAATCGGCCGAACAGAAACCTGGTCAGGATTATCCACTAGAGCTTTCGCGATCTGCTCGATGAGCTCCTTCATAGCTACCCCCAGAATCAACTTTGCGCATTGGCTGCAAGACTTCCACTACGAATGAGTATGAATCCGTGATTGGGGTACGAAGAGCTTACTTACTTTACGATTTCTTTCTTGCGCAGGATGCTTTCAACCGTTTCAGACGGTTGCGCACCCTTGGATAGCCAATATTGCGCACGCTCCGAGTTGATCTCCATCTGCACGGGACTCGCGATCGGATTGTATTGGCCTAACACCTCCAGAAAACGGCCGTTTCGTGCACGGCGTTTGTCGATAACGACAATCCGGTAATAAGGCCGTTTTTTCGACCCTATTCGGGTCAGACGCATTGTTACCAAACGGTTAGCCTCCTCGATATATAGAAAACCTACGAATTATACAGTAAGCTGCGGGCTTTATGCCCGCGTTTTGATTGAATTGCGCCCGCGAGCCTAAAACCCGCGCTACATCGGCATTTCCGGCAGCTTCATTCCCCTGAGCCGCTTTCCAAAAAATGAATTCTTCATTCCTTTCATCATCTTACGTGTTTGAGCGTATTGCTTCAAAAGCTGATTCACCTGCTGGACGCTGGTCCCGCTTCCCTTGGCGATTCGCTTTCGCCGGCTGCCGTTAATAATTTTGTCGTTCCGCCGCTCTTTCGGCGTCATGGAGTTGATGATCGCCTCGACTCGAGCGAGTTCGTTCTCATCCACCTTCACCTTCGACATGTCTTTGAAAGGGCCCACACTCGGCAGCATGCTCAGGATCTGCTCGAGCGATCCGATTTTCCGCACCTGTTTCAACTGGTCGCGGAAATCTTCGAGGGTGAAGCCGTCAGAAAACATTTTCTCCTGAAGTTCAGCGGCTTTCTTTTTGTCGACGATCTCTTCAGCCTTTTCGATAAGCGACATAATGTCGCCCATGCCCATGATGCGCGACACGAGCCGGTCCGGATGAAACAGTTCGAGCGCGTCGTATTTCTCTCCCGTGCCGACAAACTTTACAGGCTGACCGGTGACCTGCTTGATCGACAGCGCTGCGCCTCCGCGCGCATCGCCATCCATTTTCGTCAGGATGAATCCATTGAAGCCGAGCTGCTCGTGAAATTGATGCGCGCTCTTGACCGCATCCTGACCAAGCATCGCGTCCGCAACGAACAGAATTTC
>Ga0075425_100001878_pt1 | contig 20670 bp, 20 predicted proteins | sample SoiMethybrSBSTD4_FD_75300 | JGI IMG/M metagenome (GOLD analysis project Ga0075425, IMG submission 75300) | Bulk soil microbial communities from a Populus tree surrounding site in Tennessee, USA - Soil MetaG P. TD hybrid SBSTD4 | ecosystem: Environmental > Terrestrial > Soil > Tree plantation... | reverse complement strand
TGTGGCGGAAGAAGAACGTCAGGATCAGCGTGCGGATGTGCGATCCGTCGACGTCGGCGTCGGTCATGATGATGATCTTGTGATAGCGAAGGCGGGCGATGTCGAAGTCGTCGGCGCCGATGCCGGTGCCGAGGGCGGTGATCATGAGACGGATCTCGTCGGATGAGAGCATCTTGTCGAGACGCGCTTTCTCGACGTTGAGGATCTTGCCTTTGAGCGGGAGGACCGCCTGGAAGCGGCGATCGCGTCCCTGCTTCGCCGATCCGCCTGCGGAGTCGCCTTCGACGAAGAAGATCTCGCAGAACTTCGGATCGCGCTCCTGGCAGTCGGCGAGCTTGCCGGGGAGCGACGCGGAGTCGAGGGCGCCTTTGCGTCGCGTGAGATCGCGCGCCTTGCGCGCCGCTTCACGCGCACGCGCGGCTTCGATGATCTTTTCGGTGATGCGCTTGGCGTCGCGCGGGTTCTCTTCGAAGTGGTCGCCGAGGCGTTCGTTGACGACCTGCTCGACCCAGGTTTTCACGTGCGAGGAGACGAGCTTGTCTTTCGTCTGCGACGAGAACTTCGGGTCGCGGACCTTCACGCTGATGACGGCGGTGAGTCCTTCGCGAACGTCGTCGCCTTCGAGCGAGATCTTGAGCTTTTCGAGGATGCCCTGCTCGTTGATGTACTTCGTCACAGTGCGCGTCATCGCGGACTTGAAGCCGACGAGATGCGTGCCGCCGTCGAGATTCTTGATCGTATTCGTGAAGCAGTAGATGTTCTCGGTGTAGCCGTCGTTCCACTGCAGCGCGATCTCGACGGCCTCGCCGTCTTTCTCGTCGCGGATGAAGATCGGCGCTTCGTGCAGCGGAGTCTTGGCCTTGTTCAGATCCTTCACGAACGAGACGATGCCGCCTTCGTAGCAGAACTCGTGTTTCTTCTCGCTGCGCTCGTCGGTGATGGCGATGAAGACGCCGGAGTTGAGGAAGGCCAGCTCGCGCAGACGCTGTGCGAGCGTCTCGAAATGCATCTCCGTGACGGAGAAGATCGCGCCGTCCGCTTTGAACGTGACGCGCGTGCCGCGCTTCGCGGTTTTTTCGCCGCGCGCGATCGGCACGACCGGCACACCGCCTTCGTAGCGCTGCCGCCACACGTACTCGTCGCGATGAATCTCCAGCTCGAGCCACTCCGAGAGAAAGTTGACGACGGAGACGCCGACGCCGTGCAGACCGCCGGAGACTTTGTACGAGTTGTTGTCGAACTTTCCGCCGGCGTGCAGCTCGGTCATGATGACTTCCGCTGCGCTGCGGTTCTCTTCTTTGTGCAAGTCGACGGGAATGCCGCGGCCGTTGTCTTCGACGGTCACGGAGTTGTCGTTGTGGATCGTGACGAGGACCTTGTCCGCGTAGCCGGCGAGCGCTTCGTCGATGGCGTTGTCGACGACTTCGTACACCATGTGGTGAAGTCCGCTGATGTCATCGGTGTCGCCGATGTACATGCCGGGACGTTTGCGGACGGCATCGAGTCCTTTGAGGACTTTGATGTCTTCGGCGGTGTAATCCGATCCGTTCGCAGCACCTGCCGTGTCGTCGTCTTTGATGTAGTCGTCTGCCATCGATTCGCTTTCTGCCGGGGTTCTTTTTGGCGATTTTCGCGATGTGTGCGGGCGCCTCTCGGCGGCCGAATTTCGCGCGGTTTGTTGCCGCGAATCGAAACGCTTGATTCTAGCTGAAAATGCCCATTTCAGGAGAAATCGCGTGCAGCCGTAACTCTACCGTTTTCAATGGTTAAGCGGCGGTGCGAACCGGCCTCGAGCGCTTGCAGGAAGGACTCTTTTGCGGACGTCGCGAAAACCTGCGTTGCGGCGGGTAATCGGATGAGCAGTTTTTGCAGCACGTCGAGGTCGAGCTCGGCGTCGATGTCGTCCAGGAGAAAGAGCGGCGGCTCGTCGAATCGCCGGCGGAAAAGCGCGACCTTCGCGAACTTGAGTTGCAGCACGATCATCTTCTGTTCGCCGCCGCTGAGGACTTCGTGCGCCGGTCTGTTGTCGACGAGAAAATCGATCGTGTCGCGCTGCGGACCGACGAGCGTCATTCGCGCGCGCGTCTCGTCACGGCGAAGACGCGCGAGCTGTTCGCGCAACGCATTCTCATCACCGCTTCCGCGATAGATCATCGTGATCGCCGGAACCTCCGCCGCGATCTCGCGCGCGTACGCTTCGCGCGCTTTCGTCACGATCGTCGCGGCGCTCACGAACTCTTCGTCCCATGCTTTCAAAGCATCGAGCGACGATGACGACGCGTCATCGTGCAACAGCGCGTTGCGTTGCTTCAGCACGCGCGTGTAGCGCATGAGCTGCTCGAGGTACGCCGGATTGATCGACGCAATTCCGCGATCGAGAAAGCGACGACGCTCTTCAGGCGCGCCGCGGATGATCTCCAGCCGCGATTGCGAGTACGCGAAGACGCTCATCGCGTTGAGATATGCGGGCAACGTCACCTTCTCGCCGTTGATCATCAGCACGCGACGCGCGGCGTCCATCCCGACCGACAACGTGCGCGTGACCGCATCGCGCTCGAGCGCGCCGGCGACGCGCATCGTCTGCGCATCGAATCGAAAGAGGCTCGCCACGCGCGACGTTCGAAACGACTTCGTCGTCGCCAGAAAGTAGATGGCCTCGAGGAGATTCGTTTTCCCCTGGCCGTTGCGGCCGACGAGGATGTTGACGCTCGGATGAAACTCCTGCTCTTCGGCGGCGAGGTTGCGGAAGTTCTCGGTCGTTATGGAGCGGAGGATCACATCAGGCGAGCCGCATCGGCATCACGACGTAGAGATAGTCGTACGCGAGATCCTCGCTGCTCGTCGCCGGCTTGCCGATGCACTGGCTGTTCTCGTCCTTCAGATCGAGCGAGACCTGCGGCGTGTCGACGGCACTCAGGAAATCGGTGACGTACGCGGCGTTCAATCCGACGAAGAACGGATTGCCCGCGTAGTCGATGGGAACCGTCTCGCGCGCATCGCCGAGCTCGGGATTCGTCGACGACACCGTGAGCTTGCCGGGCGCGAAATCGAATCGCACCGCGCGTGTGCGCTCGTTCGCGACGAGCGAGATGCGGCGAATCGTCGACAGCAGTCTCTCGCGATCGACCATCACATGGCGATCGTTGTCGCGGGAGATCACTTCCATGTAGTTCGGGAAGTTGACGTCGATCAGTCGCGCCATCAAACGACGCTCGCCTGCTTCGAAGAAAAGCTGATTCTCCGAAACACCGAAGCGCACCGTTCCGTCTTCGGTTCCTTCGAGACGCAGAATCTCGTCGAGCGCTTTGCGCGGAATCAGAATCGTGAGATCGCTTCCCTTCTTGACTTTGCCGTTGCCGCCTTTCGGGAAGTTGATGAGCGCCATGCGATGGCCGTCGGTCGCGACCATCTCCATTTTGTTCGGCTGCACTTTGAGCAGCGCGCCGTTGAGTTGGAAGCGCGTCTCTTCGTGCGTGATCGCGAAGCGCACTTTGCCGACCATCGTCTTCAGCTCTTCGAGCGGCACGGTGTACGCCTCGGTCACGTCGACCGTCGGAAGTGTCGGATAGTCCTCGGCGGGAAGTCCGAGGAGTCGGAACTTCGCGGTTCCGGATTCGACGGTGAGGGAGTTGTTCTCCTGCAGCGTGATGTGGACGTCGTCATCAGGAAGCGAGCGAACGATGTCGAAGAGACGTCGCGCTTCGATCGTGACACCGCCCGGATTGGTGACGCGCGCATCGCACGCGCTGAGGATCGTGACGTCGAGATCGGTCGCTGCAATCTGGAGTTTGCCGTCCGCTGCTTTCAGAAGAACGTTCGAGAGAATCGGAATCGTCGAGCGTTTCTCGACCACTCCCTGGCAAAGCTGTAGCTCCTTCTGAAGATCAGCTTTTGCGACGATCAGCTCCATGTCTCTTCCTCGGAAAAACGAGAGTCTATTTTGTTTGTAGTTGTATCAGTAGGTGCGCGTGGAAAATATCAGGACGCGGTGCAACGATCACGAAAGTATAACAGTTGGCTCATGCGCGAAGTTGCGGAGAACGCAGCGGAAAAACGCAGGAGAACTCAACCGTTTTCCGCAGTTCGAGAGTAGCGATTTTTCGAGCTCGTTTTTCTCCACAGCTTTTCGTTGGTGCTTTCCGCAACTTATCGAAACTGACGCGCGAGCATGTCCAGCGTCCGCGCCACTTGCTGATCATCTTCCTTGAGCTGATCGATCTTTTCGACGGAGTACATCACCGTCGAGTGATGCTTGTTGTTGAACAGCTTTCCGATCTCCGGATACGAGAGATCCGTGAGCTCTTTGCAGAGAAACATCGCCACCTGGCGCGGATAGGCGATCGGACGCGCGTTCGATTTCGACTTCAGATCGTGAACCTTGATTCCGTAGTGCGCGGCGACTGCTTTCAGGATGTCGTTCGGCGTGACCGGCTTGTCTTCTTTCGCGAGGAGATCCTTCAACGCTTCCTTCGCCAGATCGCTGGTGAGCGGATGGCCGGCGAGTGATGCGTACGCGGTGACGCGGTTGAGATGTCCTTCGAGCTCGCGGATGTTCGATCGCACGCGCTCGGCGATGAAGAGCGCGACTTCGTTCGGAAGATCGATGCGCTTCTCGCTCGCTTTCTGTCGAAGGATCGCCACTTTCGTTTCGAGATCGGGCGGTTGAATGTCGGCGATGAGTCCCCACTCGAAACGCGAACGGAGTCGCTCTTCGAGTGTCGGGATGTCTTTCGGCGGCGCGTCGGAAGTGAAGACGATCTGCTTTTGCGCTTCGTAGAGCGTGTTGAACGTGTGGAAGAACTCTTCCTGCGTGCGTTCCTTGCCGGCGATGAACTGGATGTCGTCGAGCAGCAGCGCGTCGACTTTGCGATAGCGATCGCGGAACTGCTGCATGCGGTCGTATCGGATGCCGGCGATCACCTCGGTCACGAACCACTCGGCCGACACGTACATCACCTTCATCTGCGGACGCTCGCGCGTCATCTGATGACCGATCGCTTGAATGAGATGCGTCTTGCCGAGGCCTGCGCCGCCGTAGATGAAGAGCGGATTGAAGGAGCCGGCGGGATTCTCGGCGATGGATTTGGACGCGGCGTACGCGAGTTGATTCGAGTTGCCGACGACGAATGTTCCGAACTGATAGCGGGGATTGAAAAACGTCGGTGGCGGTTCTGCAGGCTGTGGAACCGTCAGGGGGACGAGGCTGTCCTCGAGCGACTCGTCCACTACGAAGTGAACCTGTACGCGCTCGGGCGAGATGTCGTTGAGCACGCTACGAATTTGGGGGCCGTAACGCTCGCGAATCTCGTCGACGAAGCGTTGCGTCGGAACGCTGACGTCGAGCGTGTCGCCCTTCTGCGAGACGAATCGCGTCGGGACGAACCAGTTCTCATACTCCGTCCTATCAATGACTTGCTCGAGGCGTGTAAGGACTTGCTTCCAGACGTTCATGGGGCGAAGGACGGGACGTATGTCGTTGAAAATCCACAGCTTTTCCACAGTTGTGGAAAATCTGGCTGTAGGATTGGGCCGAGCAGTCTAGCACGCAAACCAAAGTCGGACGCAAGCGAAAAATGCGTTCTCGAACAAGAAGGAATTTCCCGCTCAGCGCGCTCGGTTTGACCGCGCATTCAGCGGCGTCTATACTCGCCGCTTTCTTTTCAGAGGGTTAGAACATGAAGCGCACATATCAGCCGAACAACCGTCGCCGCAAGCGCACGCACGGCTTCCTCGTCCGCATGCGGACCAAGGATGGCCAGGCGGTGCTCTCACGCCGTCGCCGGAAAGGCCGCAAGCGCCTCGCCGTTTAGGCGACGCGTCGAGATTGGAACAGCGAGCAGACGCCCGCGGTCCGGAGGCGCTGCCGAAGCCGAAGCGACTGGCGAAGCGTCGCGAGTTCCTTCGGGTCTACGAAACGGGCCGAAAGCTTTTTTCCCGCTACGCTGTGCTCTTCTTCGCCGGCAACGATCTCGCCCATTCGCGAATCGGCATCACGACGACGAAGAAGATCGGAAAAGCAACCGTTCGCAATCGACTCAAACGCTGGACGCGTGAGGTCTACCGGCGACAGCGTGCGCCGCTCGATCTCGACGCCCTGCGGCTCGACATCGTGGTGAATGTAAAGCCGACCGCGGCGGACGCGGCCTTCACGGATTTTCGCGACGACCTCGGTCGCGCGCTGCGTCGCATCGCCAAAGAGAGCGCGTCCTGATCCCGCCATGCGCGCCGTCGCTCTCTTCCTTCTTCGCTTCTACAAACGCTTCATCTCGCCGCTGCTCCCGCCGATGTGCCGCTTCGAGCCGACCTGCTCGATCTACATGATGCAGGCGATCGAAAAGTACGGAATCGGCCGCGGAGTGTGGATGGGACTCAAGCGTCTCTCGCACTGCCATCCGTTGAATCCCGGAGGTTGGGACCCCGTCCCCTGAAATGGAAAAACGAATTTTCCTCGCCGTTGTGATCTCGATCGCGATCCTCGCGTTGTGGGGCGCGGTCATACCGAAGTTCTTTCCTCAGTTTGCGAAGAAAGAGCCGCCGGCGCCGACGCAGAAGAGCGCGAAGACGACGTCCGCTGCGGCGACAACCACGACGACAACTGGAGCGCCTGCTTCCGCCGGTTCTTCGTCGTCACTAACGCCGCCACTGGCTAAAGCCGGGGCTGCATCGGCTCCAGTCGCGGCCACCGCGGAGTCGCAGACGATCGTCGAAGGAAACGAATTCACCGCGCGCTTCACCAACCGCGGCGGCGAGCTCGTGTCGTTTCGCTTGAAGCATTACTACGCAAGAGATGGATCGCCGCTCGAGCTCGTGAAGGCGCGCGAGTCGGAGCGCAGCGATTTCCCGTTCTCCATCGTGACGCGCGACGAAAAGCTTCAACAGCGGCTGAACACCGCGTTCTTCGCGCTCACGCAACGCAGCGAGAGGAACATCAACGTTCTCGAATATCGCTACTCCGACGGCGCGACGACGGTCGTGAAGACGTTCCGCGTCGGTGGCGAGTATCCGTTCGACTTCACCATCGGCGTCACGCCGGCGATTCCGTATCGCGTCGAGATCGGCCCCGGAATTCGCACGCTCGCGCCGGAAGAGCGCGACAGCCAGTTCATCGTCACCGGCAACGGCGTCGCGCAGATCGATGACAAGTTGAAAGTGATCTCGCGCGAGAAAGCGGATCGCGTCAGCGTCGTCTCGAACCCGCAGTTCGTCGGCATCGAAGACAACTACTTCCTCACCGCGCTGCGTCCGACGCACAGCGGCGACGGAACCATCCGCCGCATCGACGTTCATCTCGATCCGAAAACGACGCGCCGCGATCTCTACGCGGGGCTCAACGCCGCGAGCGACGGCATCGTCGCCGGCAACGCCTTCTTCGGTCCGAAGCAGACGAAAGTGCTCGAGACGTACGGCTACGCGTCGACGCTGCAGTTCGGCTTCTTTGGATTCATCGGCCGCATCCTGCTCGAAGTCCTGATCTGGATGTATGGCTTCATCCACAACTACGGCTGGTCGATCATCGTCCTGACGATCGTCATCAAGATCGTTCTCTATCCGCTGCAACACAAGTCGATCGTCTCGATGAAGCGGATGCAGCGCGTACAGCCGAAAGTCGAGGCGATCCGCAACAAGTACAAGAAGTCGCGCAGCGATGCCGAGCAGCGGCAGAAGATGAACGTCGAGATGATGAAGCTGTATCAGCAGGAAGGGATCAACCCGATGGGTGGATGTCTTCCGATCGCGCTGCAGCTTCCGATTCTCTGGGGCTTCTACGGGCTGCTCTCGCGCGCGATCGAGCTGCGCGGCGCGCCGTTCATGTGGTGGATTCACGACCTCTCGGCGAAGGATCCGTACTACATCACGCCGATCCTGATGACCATCACGATGTTCATCCAGCAGTCGGTCACGCCGACGACGGTCGATCCCGCGCAGCGGCGCATGTTCATGATCATGCCGCTCGTGTTCGGTTGGATTTTCAAAGAATTTCCGAGTGGTCTCGTGCTTTACTGGCTCGTTCAGAACATCTTGACGATCGTTCAGCAGTTGATCATGAATAAATACTGGAAAGACCATCCTGCGGAATTGAGCAAGGATTGAGCGGGGAGACGATGACGCACCGCTTCGAAGGACAGAATCTGGAGGACGCGCTCAACAATGCTGCGTCCGCGCTCGGCGTCGAGCGCTACAAACTCACGCACCGCGTCATCGTCGAGAAGCGCGGATTCCTCGGCGGCATCAAGCGCGTGGTCATCGAGGCCGAAGTGAATGAGAACGCGACACCGCCGGCGGCACCGCCGCCTCCGCCCCCGATCGTAGAGGACGACGACTCGCAAGCAGCGATGCTGCGCTCGGCGTCGTATGCGTCGCACGAGGCGCGCGATCGCGATCGCGGCGGTATGGGCGGGCGGGGGAGAGGAGCGCGCGGCGGACGCGAGGGGAATCGGCGCGGCGGTGGCGGTGGCAATCGTCGCGGAGAGCGTGGTGGCGGACGGTCGCCGCGTCGCGACGAATCGACCTACGAGGCGGGGGATTTCGAGCGCTTCGCCGTCGAAGCGCCGGAGCAAGGTCCGGAGTCGGAGGCCGCGGGAAGCGTTCGCTCTTGGTGCGAACAAGTACTTTCTCTCGCAAAGCTCAATAGTACGATTCGCACTGAAGAGAACGAGACGCAGATCATCGTCCGCTTGTATGGCGGCGATGCGCGGCGCTTCATCGATCGACACGGCGAGCTGCTGGACGCCCTTCAGGTGCTGGCGAACAAGGCCCTGGTCGGACGCAAGGTCGAGAAGGACATCGAGCTCGATTGCGAGTCGTTCAAGGAGAAACGCGTCAGCGATCTCGAGGAACGCGCGCGGCAACTCGCCGATCGCGTTCGCAAAGATGGGCGCGAACAGCTCCTGCCGGCGATGAGTCCGATCGAGCGGCGCATCGTTCACCTCGCGCTGCAGAACGACGAGGCCGTGACGACGGAGTCGCGAGGCGAAGGCTTCTACAAGCGTGTGGCCGTGATCCTGCGGCCAGCGGCCGAGTCCGCGGAGTCGTGAGCGACGGCGCGCTCGACACGATCGTCGCTCCGGCGACGCCGGTCGGACGCAGCGCGCTCGCCATCGTTCGTATCGACGGTCCGCTCAGCGGCGAAATCCTGACGACGCTGACGCGCGTGGCGCTGCTCGAGCCGCGCGTAGCAACGCTCGTCGAGCTCGGCGATCTCGATCAGTGCATCGCCATTCGCTACGTCGCGCCGCAGTCGTTCACGGGCAACGATCTAGTCGAGTTGACGCTGCACGGCAATCCGCTTTTGATCGAACAGGTGATTCACGCGGCGACGTCGCTCGGCGCGCGCATCGCCGAGCCGGGCGAGTTCACCGAGCGCGCGGTGCTCAACGGCAAGCTCGATCTCGTGCAGGCGGAGTCGATCGCCGATCTCATCGCGGCGCGCACGCCCCTGCAGGCGAAGCTGTCGCTCGGAAATCTCGAGGGCGCACTGAGCCGGCGCGCTTCGGCGATTCGCGAGTCGCTGCTCTTCGTGATCGCGCGACTCGAAGCGGCGCTCGACTTTGCTGATGAAGGCTATGAGTTCATCGCCCGCGACGTTGCGCGCGGGCGAGTCGATGAGGCATTGCGCGATTGCAGCGAGCTCGCGGAGACGTATGGTCGCGGTCGCGCAACGACGCAAGGCCTTAACGCCGTAATTCTGGGAAAGCCGAATGCCGGAAAGTCCACTTTGCTGAACCGGCTCGTCGGCAGCGACCGTGCGATCGTCACGCCGATCCCGGGAACGACCCGCGACATCGTGCGCGAGACGATCGAGATTGGTGGACTGCCGGTCACGCTTGCTGACACTGCCGGACTGCGCGAAGGCGCCGACCTCGTGGAAGGTATCGGCATCGAGCGAGCGCGAAGCGCAGCGGAGAACGCGGACCTCGTTCTCTATCTGATCGACGCGTCGGCCGGCGTGACGGATGAAGATCGCGCCGAGCTGTCGCGTCTCCCCGATGCGCTCATCGTCTACTCGAAGACGGATCTCGCGCTCGCGCCCGCCGAATCGATCACCACGGTGAATCTGCTCGAGACACTCGATCCGCTGGTGCGGGAGCGCTTCGCCGCGCCCGAGTCGTCCGCGACGCTCGTCAACGAACGGCAATTCGCGGCCGTGCGTGAGTGCGAGTCGGCTTTGCGCGACTCCCTTCGCTCGTTTGACGAGCACCTCGACGAGCAGATGATCCTCGTCGATCTCCACCGCGCCGCGAACGCCCTCGGCGTTCTCACCGGCGTGATCACACGCGACGAGATCTTCGACGAGATCTTCGCAAAATTTTGCATCGGGAAGTAACGTTCCACGTGGAACTGTGATGGACCGGTTCGATGTGATCGTCATTGGCGGCGGCCACGCTGGCGCCGAGGCTGCGCGCGTTTGTGCGCGCGGCGGAGCGTCGGTCGCGCTCGTGACGATGGAGCGGGCGGCGATCGGACGGATGTCGTGTAATCCCGCCATCGGTGGACTGGCCAAGGGCAACCTCGTGAAGGAGATTGATGCCCTCGGCGGATTGATGGGGGAGGCGACCGATCGCGCTGGAATCCAGTTCAAAGTGCTCAATCGTTCGAAGGGACCGGCCGTACAAGGCCCGCGCGCGCAGTGCGATCGCGATCTCTACTCCGCGGCCGTTCTCGCGCTCCTCGAAGCGGAGCCGAACATCACCATCATCGAAGGTTCCGTTGCCTCGCTGAATCCGGTGATGCTCGGCGACGGAACGAAGCTCCACGCACGCGCTGTGATCGTCACCACCGGCACATTTCTTCGCGCGCTCATGCATTCAGGCGAGGTGAAGACGCGCGGCGGACGCTTCGGTGAGGCCTCGGCCGAGTCGCTTTCCAGCTCGCTCGCTGCGCTCGGCCTGAAGCTCGGCCGTTTGAAGACCGGAACGCCGCCGCGTATCGACAAGACAACTGTCGACTTCGCCAAGATGGAAGAAGCTCCCGGCGACACACAGCCGCGTCCGTTCTCGATCCTTACCGATCGGCTCGAACAGCCTCAGGTGCTTTGCCACCTCACGTACACGAGCGAATTCGCGCACGAGCTCATCCGGGCAAATTTACATCGCGCTCCGATGTATTCGGGGCAGATCAAGGCCACCGGCCCGCGTTACTGCCCGTCCATTGAAGACAAGGTCGTCCGTTTCGCAGAGAAGGAACGGCATCACGTTTTCGTCGAGCCGGAGGGATTGCAGCATCCGTGGCTTTACCTCAACGGGATTTCTACATCGCTTCCCCCGGACGTGCAGGATGGCGTCGTACGTTCGCTTCCGGGATTCGAGAACGCGACAATCGCGCGCTACGGCTACGCAGTCGAGTACGACTTCGTGAATCCGGAGCAACTTGAGCCGACGCTGCAAGTTCGCGGCGTTGAAGGACTCTTCCTCGCCGGTCAGATCAACGGCACCTCAGGCTACGAGGAGGCCGCGGCTCAGGGATTCCTCGCGGGAATCAACGCCCTGCAGTTCGTCCGCGGCGGCGAGCCGGTTGTGCTCCGCCGCGATCAGGCTTATGCCGGCGTCATGATCGACGACCTCGTCACGCTCGGCACGGCAGAGCCCTATCGCATGTTCACGTCACGCGCGGAGCATCGTCTGCTTCTCGGCTGCGACTCCGTTTACGAGCGTCTCTCGCCGGTCGCCGATCGCCACGGACTGCTCGACGACGAGCGCAAGCGCCGCATCGAGTCGCGCATCGCGCGCATGACGCGGGCGAAAGAAGCGTCCGACGTGATTCTCACGCCCAATCGCGAGACGCAGACGTGGCTGCCGATCCAGTCGCAGACGACGGTCGCGAAGGTAATGCAGCGCGCCGACTTTGAACTTGATCGCTTCCTCGACGGTGCGCGAGAAGCGCTGCCGGAGCTCGTCGCCGCATTCGCCGAGCTGAACGAAGAAGAGGCAGAAGGTGTTGTGAATCAACTCCGCTACTCCGGCTACATCGAGCGCCAGCAGCGCGAAGCGGCCAAGGCGGCGGCCGACGACGAAGTGCGGATCCCGGCGCAGATCTCGTATGCGCTGCCGGGACTCTCGCGCGAGATGGTGGAGAAGCTGAGCTTCGTCCGCCCTGCGTCGCTGGGGCAGGCGAGCCGGATTCCGGGAGTCACTCCGGCGGCGATCTCGATTCTTCGCCTGCATCTTCGCCGCGGACGCGTTGCGTGAACGCGAAGCTCGATCTCTACAAGAAAGCCCTTCTCACGTGGAACGAGAAGATCAACCTGATCGGCCCGGAGGCGCGCGAGCATCTCGACGACCACATCGCCGAAGCGGTGGCGGCGGCGGAGATCCTGAAGCCGGAAGGGGAGGTGCTCGACTTCGGCAGCGGCGGCGGTCTGCCGGCGATTCCGATGGCGATCGTCTCGCCGAGCGCGCGGTTTCATCTGGTCGAAGCGGACCAGAAGAAATGGGCGTTTCTGAAGCACGTCGTGCGTGAATGTGGATTGAACGCTGTGGTTTGCGGTGATAGGCTCGCGCGCGCGTTGGCGCGGTTCCCGCCGGATCTCCGATTCTCGCTCGTCGTCTCGCGCGCCGTTGGAAATCCCGAGGAATGGCTGCCTTCGCTCAGGGCGCATTTGGCGCCGGGCGCGCGGGTGGGGCTCTTTCAAGGAACACCGGACGCGCCGCAAATCGCCGATTTCGTCGATTCCGGCGCACATAAGCTCCCTCGCGGCCAAGCAAATTACCTCGTAACGCTGGCGTTCCACGTGGAACAATGACAAAGATCGTCTCGCTCGCGAATCAGAAAGGCGGCGTCGGAAAGACGACGACGGCCATCAATTTGGGTGCGTCGCTGGCCGCCTGCGAGCGCAAAGTGCTTCTCGTCGATCTCGATCCGCAGGGCAACGCCACCTCCGGCGTCGGGCTCCCGAAGAACGATGAAAAGTCGATGTACGACGTGCTCGTCGACGGAATGTCCGTGAAGGACATCATCCTCCCGACCGAGCTGCCGATGCTTTTCGTCGCGCCGTCGTCCGTCGATCTCGTCGGCGCCGAAGTAGAGCTGCGCGACGCGATCGGCCGCGAGTATTACCTCCGCCGCGCCCTCGAGCCGGTGAACGGCGAGTACGACTACATCCTCATCGACTCGCCGCCATCCCTCGGGCTGCTCACCGTCAACGGACTCACCGCGGCGCAGTCGGTGCTCGTCCCGATGCAATGCGAGTACTTCGCGCTCGAAGGCGTGTCGCAACTCCTCACGACGGTCGAGCGCGTGCGCGACGCCGTGAATCCCGGCCTCGAGATCGAAGGCATCGTCCTCACGATGTACGACGAGCGGATGAACCTCTCGCGGCAGGTTGCCGAGGAGGTTCGGAATCACTTCGGTGAGAAGGTGTACTCGACGATCGTCCCGCGCAACGTGCGGCTCGGCGAGGCGCCGTCGTTCGGCAAACCGATTATCCTGTACGACATTCGTTCGCGCGGCAGCGAGGCTTACGTGAATCTCGCGAAGGAGTTCATCCGCCGCGCAGAAAACGTGATCTGACATGGCGACGCAGCAGAAAAAAGTCCTCGGCCGCGGTTTGGGCGCGCTGATTCCGGCAAAGGAATCGACGGCGGCGCGCGGCTCCGGACTCATGGAAGTCGCCCTCGATCAGATCGCGCCGAATCCGTATCAGCCGCGCAAGACCTTCAACGAAGCATCGATCGAAGAGCTCGCGCGCAGCGTCAGGACGCACGGCATCGTGCAGCCGCTCGTCGTCACGCGCGCCGGCGACAACAAGTTCAAGCTCATCGCCGGCGAGCGCCGCTTCCGCGCCGCACAGAAGGCAGGCCTGCATAGCGTTCCAGTCGTCGTTAAGGAAGACATTACTGCCGGAGATGCTCTACAAATTGCGCTGATCGAGAACATCCAGCGCGAAGATCTCAACCCGATCGAAGAAGCGACGGCTTATCACCAACTCCACCAGGAGTTCGGACTCACGCAGGAAGAGATCTCCAAGCGCGTCGGCAAGGAACGATCGACGGTCGCGAATTTTCTTCGCCTGCTGAAACTGCCGGAGAGCGTGAAGAAGTTGCTCGCGTCGGGGCAACTCTCGATGGGGCACGCACGCGCGTTGCTTGCTCTCGAGTCGGCGAAGAAGCAGGAGCAACTCGCCGATCGCGTCGTGAAGAGAAACCTGAACGTGCGCCAGACGGAGATGATGGCGTCCGAGGGCTCGCCGAAGACGGACGAGAAGAAAGAAAAAGAGAAGGACGTCTTCACGCGCGATGCCGAAGAAAAATTGCAAAGAACTTTGCGAACTAAAGTAGATATCGATCGGAGGCGCCGCGGCGGCGTGATTCACATCCGCTTCGCCAGCGAAGAAGATCTGATCCGCATCTACGACGACATTGTCGGGAGGAAACGATGAAGGGCAATCGCACGGGTGAACTCAATGGATTCCTCGACAAGGGATCGTCTTTCAAAGGTGAGCTCGAGTTCGACGACACCATGCGCATCGACGGCAAATTCAATGGCACGATCACATCGAAGAACGAGTTGATCGTCGGCGAGTCGGCGAACATCGAAGGCGACATTCACGTCGGCCGCATCGCCATCAGCGGAACGGTGATCGGAAAGATCGTCGCCGACCAGCGCGTCGAGATTCACCGCAACGGGAAGGTCTACAGCGACATCGACACGCCCGCGCTCATCATCGAAGAGGGCGCGATCTTTCAAGGCAACTGCGTGATGGGCGATCGCAAAGGCGGCAGCGTCACGAACATCGCCGCGAAGGCGTAGTCAGATCCACCCGCGCTGACGCGCGATCAACACAATCGCTTCCGGAATCGTGAACTCGTCTTCGGGCCCGAGCTCGTCCTCGTGCTGGAGATCCCATGCGGCGTCGCGTTTCTCGGCTTCGCTCGCGCCTGTGAAATTCAGCTCGCATACGTCGCCGATGTACCGTTCGCCGTCGCGCAGCGGCAATCCAAACGTGCGGCAGACGAGTGGACGCGACTCGTAGATCATGCACTCGCCGGCATCATTGAGATTCGGGCAAGGCGTTGACGCCGTCCGCTCGAAGAACTCTTCCTTCTCGATCGGATCGCACTCGCGCAGGTTCGGATGCCGCGACTCCGCGACGATCTCCACAGCGCGACGCACGATCATCGTTCGCCGCCGCGCAGGAAGTTTCTCCAGCCCTTCCGCGAGGACCGGAACGTCACCCGATCCGATCTCGAACAGGCCGTAGCAGCAGAGCGAGCAGCCGCGGCCGCACTGCAGATTCTGCGGCTGCGCTCGCATCACGGACGCGAAGAACGCGTCGGCTTCGGAGAGGATCCGCTTGTACATACGCTTACGCGCTTCCCGTGGAGGATAGGCGCCCCCGCCTGTCCGCGATCATCGACAATCCCAGGGACAGGCGAGGGCGCCTATCCTCCACGGGACGGATTCACTAACGGCGTAGGTGACAACCTTCTTTCCCTTGTGGTAAAAAGCCGCGGCTTTTTGGGGGATGCGTGTATCCGGCACCCGCCGAGCACCTCCCGGCGAATCGTTCCCCGAACCACTATGCAAATCAGCCTGTTTCCTGATCGCTCTCTGTTCGCGGTGATGGTGATCTTCATCATCAATTACTTCGTCGTCCGCAAATTTTTTCTGAAGCCGATCAACGACGTCCTCGAGTCGCGCGAGCATGAGACGAAGACCGCCGACGAGTTGTACGAGGCGGCGATGACGCGCTTCAACGAGGCGACGTCGCACGTCGAGTCGAAGCTGCACGAAGCGAAGCGCGAGGCCGCGAACGTGCGCGAGAAGTTCCGTGCCGAGGCGGGAGCGCACCGGCAGTCGTTGGTGGACCGGACGACGTCGGATGCGCGAAAGATCATCGATGACGCCGACGCCAAGCTGAAAGAGGACGTCGCCAACGCGCGCAACCGCATCGTCACCGAAGCGGAGTCGCTCGCGCGTCTCGCCGCCGAGCGCATCCTCGGGAGAGCAGTGCTATGAAACTAGCGCTCTTCATCCTTCTTCTATTGCTCGTCGTGCCGGTGATGCTGCACGCGCAGGCGGAGAATCCGACCGACGTCGCACACGGCAGCGAGAAAACCGCGGCCGAGTCGGCCCATCACGAAGAAGAGCCGAAGTTCCTCGGCCTTCCGACATGGATCTGGAAGATCGCGAACATGCTGATCTTCATCGGCGCGCTCGTGTACTTCCTGAAGACGCCGATCTCGAACGCGCTCGCCGATCGCAAGGCCGGCATTCATCGCGCCGCCGAGGAAGCGAAGGCGCGCCGCGCGAAATCGGATCAGATCGCGAGCGACATTCAGGCGCGCCTCGCGCAGCTCGAAGACGAGATCAAGAACATTCACGAGCGCGCGCAGCAGGAAGGCGAGCGCCAGCGGCGCGAGCTGATCGCGGCCGCGGAAGTAGAAGCGAAGAAGATCTTGGCGCAGGCGCAGGCGGAAGTCGACAACCGGCTGAAGAACGCGCGCCACGAGCTCACCGAATATGCGGGGCAGCTCGCCAGCGAGCGCGCCGAGCAGATCCTGCGCGAGCGCATCACGCCGGACGATCAGAAGAAGTTGTTCGATGAGAGCGTGCGCGAAGTGGCGGAGGTGCGCTCGTGATCGTTCGCCGTTTCGCCCGTCCGTACGCGAAAGCGATCATCGACGTCGCCGGCAGCGCCGAGGCGGCGAACAAGCTTCGCGGCGAGCTGATGCCGTTCGAGCACGCGCTGCGAACGGCGTCCGACCTTCGCGATCTCTACGCGAATCCCGGCATCGAGCTGGCGAAGAAGCTCGAGATCACGAATCGTCTGGCGTCGCGGATGAAAATGTCCGATCCGGCGAAGAAGGTGCTCGAGGTGCTCGTGCGCAATCAGCGCATCAACGATCTCGACGCCATCCTCGCTGCGCTCACCGCCGCGGTGAACACGATGCTCGGCGTTGCCGTCGCCGAAGTGCGCAGCGCGAAGAGCCTGACGCCGGACGAGATGTCGAAGCTCGCTTCGGTGCTCAGCGGCAAGGTCGGCAAGCGCGTCGAGCTCGACGTCCGCACCGATCCGACGCTCCTGGGCGGTTTCGTGGCTCGCATCGGCAGCGAGATCTACGACGCTTCCGTCATTCAAAAGATCAATCGATTTAGAGAATCGTTACCGTAGCCATTATCGGAGAACCAAATGGCCGTTGATTTACGAGCAGAAGAAATCACAGAGATTATTCGTCAACAGTTGAGCGGCATCAGCCGCGGCGTCGACGTGTCCGAAGTGGGGACGGTGACGTCGGTCGGCGACGGCATCTGCCGCGTCTACGGACTCGATCGCGTCATGGCGGGCGAGCTCGTGCAGTTCCCGCACGACGTGGCCGGCCTGGCCCTCAACCTCGAGCAGGACTCCGTCGGCGTCGTGCTCCTCGGCGAAGCGTCGACGATCAAAGAAGGCGACGAGTGCAAACGCACCGGCCGCATCATGTCGGTGCCGGTCGGCCAGGCCATGATCGGCCGCGTCGTCAACGCCCTCGGCCAGCCGATTGACGGTAAGGGTCCGGTCAATACGTCGGAGTTCTATCCGATCGAGCGCCTCGCGCCCGGCGTCGTCGACCGCAAGCCGGTCAAAGAGCCGTTGCAGACGGGACTCAAAGCGATCGACGCAATGGTTCCCATCGGCCGCGGCCAGCGCGAGCTGATCATCGGTGATCGCCAGACCGGCAAGACCGCGGTCGCCATCGACACGATCCTCAATCAGAACGGACAGAACGTCATCTGCGTCTACGTCGCGATCGGCCAGAAGAAGTCGACGGTTGCGCAGGTCGTGAAGACTCTCGAAGACCGCGGCGCGATGGAGTACACCATCGTCGTCAGCGCGTCGGCATCCGAAGCGGCACCGCTCCAGTACCTCGCGCCGTACGCCGGTTGCGCGATGGGCGAGTACTTTCTCTACAACGGCCAGCATGCGTTGTTGATCTACGACGATCTGTCGAAGCACGCCGCTGCGTATCGCGAGATCTCGCTGCTGCTTCGCCGTCCGCCCGGACGCGAGGCCTATCCCGGCGACGTTTTCTATCTGCACTCGCGACTTCTCGAGCGCGCGTCGAAGCTCAACGACGAGAAGGGCGGCGGATCGCTCACGGCGCTGCCGATCATCGAAACGCAGGCCGGCGACGTCTCCGCGTACATCCCGACCAACGTCATCTCCATCACCGATGGCCAGATCTTCCTCGAGACCGATCTGTTCCACTCCGGCGTGCGTCCTGCGATCAACGTCGGCATCTCGGTGTCGCGCGTCGGTGGCTCGGCGCAGATCCGTTCGATGCGATCGATCTCCGGCACGCTGCGTCTCGACCTCGCGCAGTACCGCGAGCTCGCGGCGTTCGCGCAGTTCGGCTCCGACCTCGACAAGACGACGCAAGCCCAGCTCAATCGCGGCAAGCGTCTCGTCGAGATCCTCAAGCAAGGTCAGTATTCGCCGCTGCGCATCGGTCTTCAGGTCTCGTCGGTGTACGCCGGCACGCGCGGATTCCTCGACAACCTCGCCATCGAGGCCGTGCGTCCGTTCGAAGCGGCGCTGCACAAGTGGCTGCAGGACGACAAGCAGGATCTGATCGATCGGCTCGAGAAAGCGCCGAAGTTCGACGAGGCGCTCGACGGCGAGCTCAAAGCAGCCCTCACCGAATTCAAGGACGGCTGGGTGAAGGACAACGCGAACGTCCTCGCGGCGTAACGAACGATGCCGAGCACGATCGATATCCGGCGCCGGATCCGCAGCGTCAAGAACACGCAGCAGATCACGAAGGCGATGAAGATGGTCGCGGCGGCGAAGCTGCGCCGCGCGCAGGAGCGCATCTTCGGCGCGCGTCCATACGCTGCCGCGCTGCGCGAAGTGCTTTCATCCGTGGCGACGCGCGTCGACATCACGACGCATCCGCTCCTCGCGGCGCATGAAGCCGAGAAGAACGTGCTGCTCGTGATTGTGACCGCCGACCGCGGACTCTGCGGCGCGTTCAACACGAACGCGATTCGCGCCGCGATGAATGCGATCCACGAGCGCGGATGGGAGTCGGTGCAGTTGCTTCCGATCGGACGCAAGGCCAACGACTTCTTCAAGCGCCGCACGTTTCCGCTCCGGCGTCAGGCCACGCACGTCTTCCAGGCCCTCAGTCTCGGCACCGCGCACGAGATCGCGGAGACGCTGATCGAAGACTTCACCAGCGGTGCCGTCGATGCGGTCTACGTCGTCTACAACGAATTCAAATCGATCATCACGCAGACGGTGCGCGTCGAACGGCTTCTTCCGCTCGAGCGCACGTGGGACGAGCCGCAGGACGTTCCCGGCGTCGACTATCTCTACGAGCCGTCGGCCGCGGCGATCCTCAACGAGATGCTGCCGAAGCACATCGAGTTTCAGCTCTATCGCGTGCTCCTCGAGTCCGCGGCGTCCGAGCAGGGGGCGCGCATGACGGCGATGGAAGCAGCGACGAAGAACGCGAGCGACATGATCGAGCACCTCACGCTCACCTACAACCGCATTCGTCAGGCGGCGATCACGAAAGAGATCATCGAGATCGTGTCGGGCGCCGCAGCAGCGGGTTAACGGAGACATTCAATGGCGAACGAAGCAACCAGTCAGCAAACCGGCCGCGTCGTGCAGATCATCGGACCTGCCGTCGACGTGCAGTTCGAAGAAGGACATCTTCCGCCGATCTACACCGCCGTCCGCATCCTCGATGACGGCGAGCTCGGAAAGGTGCCCATCGACGTCGTCGCCGAAGTGGCGAACCACATCGGCGAAGGCGTCGTGCGCTGCATCGCCATGAAGCCGACCGACGGAATGGTTCGCGGCATGAAAGCGATCGACACCGGCGCGCCGATCTCGGTGCCGGTCGGACGCGAGACGCTCGGCCGCATCCTCAACGTCCTCGGCGAGCCGGTCGACAACAAGGGACCGGTCGAGTCGAAAGAGCACTGGTCGATTCATCGCGAGCCGCCTCGGTTCGACGAGCAGTCGACCGAGATCGAGATGTTCGAGACCGGCATCAAAGTCGTCGATCTCCTCGAGCCGTACACGAAGGGCGGCAAGACGGGACTCTTCGGCGGCGCCGGCGTGGGCAAGACCGTTCTGATTCAGGAGCTGATCAACAACGTCGCCAAGGCGCACGGCGGATTCTCGGTGTTCGCGGGAGTGGGCGAGCGCACGCGCGAAGGAAACGATCTCTGGCTCGAGTTCGCGGAGAGCGGCGTCATCGTGCCGGGCGATCCGTCGAAGTCGAAAGCGTCGCTGATCTACGGCCAGATGACCGAGCCGCCGGGCGCGCGACTCCGCGTCGGCCTCACCGGTCTCACCGTCGCCGAATACTTCCGCGACTCCGAAGGCCTCGACGTCCTTCTCTTCATCGACAACATCTTCCGCTTCACCCAAGCCGGCTCCGAAGTCTCGGCACTCCTCGGACGCATGCCGAGCGCCGTCGGATATCAGCCGAACCTGGCGACGGAAATGGGCGAGCTGCAGGAGCGCATCACCTCGACCAAGCGCGGCTCGATCACGTCGGTGCAGGCGATCTACGTTCCCGCCGACGACCTCACCGATCCCGCGCCGGCCACCGCCTTCGCGCACCTCGACGCCACGACCGTTCTCTCGCGCCAGATCGCGGAGCTCGGAATCTACCCGGCCGTCGATCCGCTGGCCTCGACGTCGCGCATTCTCGATCCGCGCATCGTCGGCGAAGA
>Ga0075425_100001875_pt1 | contig 20686 bp, 24 predicted proteins | sample SoiMethybrSBSTD4_FD_75300 | JGI IMG/M metagenome (GOLD analysis project Ga0075425, IMG submission 75300) | Bulk soil microbial communities from a Populus tree surrounding site in Tennessee, USA - Soil MetaG P. TD hybrid SBSTD4 | ecosystem: Environmental > Terrestrial > Soil > Tree plantation... | reverse complement strand
GAATACCGCGATGAGCTGCGGCGCGAAATCCAGCATCTGCCGGAGCTCCATTTCACTTCTGCGCAGTTCGTCCTCTGCGCGCTTACGCTCCGTGATGTCGATCACGGTGCCGACGAATTCGACGAGCTCGCCGGACGTGCTCACAACGGGATGAGCGATGACGTGAATGTCCCTGACGCGGCCATCCGGATGCACGATGCGGTAATCCGCCTCGAATTCGACCTTCTCGCGGATAGACGACTCGGCTAATTCCCGGAACCCGGGCCGGTCGTCGGGATGAATCCGCTGAAAGAACTCTTCGCCCCGGGGCAGGCCATCGGCGGGATCGAAACCCAGAACGCGATAGCACTCCTCCGACCAGTAACTGGGTCCGCCAATCGCAGCACCCCAGGCCCAACTGCCGGTGTGGCTTATCTTCTGCGCTTCCGCCAGGTACCCCTCACTGCTCCGGAGGTCTGCCTCGGTCGTCTTGCGCTCCGTGATGTCGGTCACAGCGCCGATGAACTCAAGCCCTGATTCCGTGTTCGATGCACGCGCCACAATACAGACGTGCTTCACCGATTCGTCGGGAAACAACAGACGACATTCGAAGTGGCAATCTTTGCCTTCACTGGACGCCCGATCGATATTCTCCTGAACCAGGGCCCTGTCTTCCGGGTGCACCCGCTGGAGAACCCGTTCCACTGTGGGTTGACTGGATGGGTCGTACCCGTAGATTCGGAACGTCTCTTCCGACCAGAACATCTCGCCTGAGAACGGTCTGCAACCGAAACTGCCCGTGTGGCTGAGTCTCTGCGCCTCGGTCAGGTATGCGTCGCGACGCCGGATGTCTCGAGCCAGAAGCTCGTGTTCCGTCACGTCGATCCCCGTCCCGACGAACCTCTGGCAAACACCGCCGCCAGTCGCCGGTGTGCCGATGCACCGTACGTGACGAATCGATCCGTCGGGTCGTACAATCCGCGTCGTGAAGTCGAATCCGCGATGCTCTGCCAGCGTCGTCTGAATCAGGTGCTCGACGAACCCGCGATCATCCGGGTGCAGGAGCGCGATGTATTCCGCGAGGGTTGGCGCCTTGCCATCGCGCGCGAGGCCATGAATCGCGAACAACTCGGGAGACCAGTAGTCGAAACCCGCAGCATTGAGCGCCCAGCTCCCGATGTGAGCCAGCCGCTGTCCCTCCGCCAGGCAGAACTCGGCCTGCTTGCGGTGGTCGATGTCCACGCTCGATCCGTACCACTTGACGATCTCGCCGCTCGTGTTTCTCAGTGCCACCGCCTGGTGCCACATCCAGCGGTAGGCACCATCCGCCCGTCTGACGCGTGCCTCGAACGCGAACGGCTCGCCGCTCTCGAGGCATGCCCGCCACCTCGCGACGAGCGCGCCTGCATCATCCGGATGGACCGCCATGGTCCACTTCCAGCCCTCGAGATCCTTCAGGGGCAGTCCCACGAAGTCGAGCCAGCGCTGGTTGAAGAAATCGATGAACCCGTCAGGACGTGCGGTGTGGATCAGAGCGGGAACGGCATCGACGAGCTGCTGCGGGATCGCGACCTCGGCGCCGTGCTCACCGATGTTCATGACGGACCCTCGTCGGCCGCGTCGGTCGACGCGGAGGATTCGTCATCTTACACGTTCCGATGAGACCAGACGCACGGTCGCCGACTGCTCGATCGACTTCTTGATTGAGGCCAGCGCGCCTTCGAGCGACGAGCGCGTCTTGTCGACCACGACCTTCCGCAGTATCGACCCCTTCGCGCCGGTCAGGCCATCCTGCTCGGAGCCTTTGAGCGTCAGCAGGTAGAACGCGCGCCGATCGGGATCCGCCGCCTTGCCGACGCAGACCGAGACGTCGAGCGCGGTGTGGAAGTAGTGGGTCGCATAGAGCTGTTTGATCGCGAAAGCGCTGATGTCTCGGCCCCGCGCGCGCGAGCGATAGATCACACCGTGATTCAGGCGGATCGTGGGCTTCATGCCGAAGTTCACTTTCTCCCAGTAGGTGAAGCTGTCGGCGGCCTCCAGCGGGGCCGCCGGATAGTCGAGGAGGTAGCGCCGCAGCTCCGGAAGGACGTCGGGCAGCGCGCTGGCACGGCCGACCATGGTCGCGAACTGCTCGGCGACGCGCGCCGGATGCGCCTTGTCGCGATAGACGCCGAGCGCGTCGTTACCGCCGCGCCGGTAGGCATCGAGCAGCTCGATCAGCATGCCGCGGGCGAGCGCGTCGGCCTCGTCCGCCGCTCCGGGGTGCGACCAGTCGATCGACTCGCGGAATCTCTGAATCGATCCTGCCGGTAGCTGCAGATCGCATGCGCCCTCGCGGCAGTTCTTCAGCGCTTTGCGATCGTCCGGTTCCAGCGTCAGCCTGGCGAGATCGGCAACCGTCGGGTTCGCTGGCAGCTCGCCGATCCCGAGATAGCCGTCCACGCGCGCGAGCCCGTTGACGTTGCGCGCAGTCCTCAGGTACGCGTCGGGTGAACCGTTGACGGAGACGGCGCCAAAGACATAGACCTCGGACGGTCCTCCCCACGAGATCACCTTGGCGACGGGCCGGCCCTCGTCGATGGCCGCCACCTGCTTCGGCGTCAGACCCATCGTCGTGAAGATATCGAGCGGTTGTCGGTCCCCGGGCTGGGCGAGCGCCGTCAGCGCCGCCGCAGCGCCCAGGCCGAACCATGCGATGAACGTCGCGAGCGTTGCGCATTGACGCTGCATGGTGAATGCCTCCCTCTACGAGCCCGAGATCGGCGCCGCTGTCGACGTCATCGGCGGCCCAACTGCGTTCGACGCCAAGCGTTCGCGCCACAGGATGTGAAGCACGGCGGCTGCGGGCACTGACAGTACGGCGCCAATCAGTCCGCCAACCTGCCCGCCAGCCATCATCGCCACGATTACCGTCATCGGTTCCAGCTGCAGCCGATCGCCCATGATCCGCGGCGAGAGCACGAAGGTCTCTACGAGCTTCCACGCGCCGATGAGGCCTGCCATCCAGATCCAGTGCGCGTGTGCGAGATAGCCGGTCACGAGAACGATCGCCGCCGCGACGATCCAGCCGACAACCGGTATCAACTCCATCCCGCCGGACAAGAGGCCAAGCGCCAGCGGATACGGCAATCCGAGCAGCGCCAGCGTTACGCTGTAGAACGCAACCGACAGGCCGACCATGATCAGTTGTGAGCGGGTGTACTGCGCGAGCACGGTGTCGATGGTGTCGATCCGCCGTTTGACGATCGCGCAGTCGCGCCGCCGCGCGAAGAGCTCGACGATACCGTCGATCACCTTCGCGCGATTGTTCAGGAAGAAAATGGTCACCACCGGCACCAGGAGCAGCCAACTCATTTGCCCCGCTGCGGTGGCGGCGGCATCGCCGGCTCGCTTCGCCATGCTCTCGATCATGCCGCCGTGACCGGCGGGGAATCCCTGGCGGCTGATGCGATCGACCATCCGCGGCGCATCAGCGCTGACGCGCCGCAGCTGCCTGAGAAGCGCGGGTCCGATCGCGTATCCCGCGCCGAGCACCAGCATCGTCGCCGTCACATACACGAGTGCGATGGCACGACCGCGGCTGCGTGACCTCGCAGGGAGTTGACCCTGCACCCAACTGACGACTGGCTCGAGCAGGTAGGCCAGCAGCAGCGCGAGGATCGACACCACGATAAGCGATCGGACCGCGAACACAAGCGCCGCGGCCGCCGCGAACGCCGCGATCGTCGTCAGGACGTTGCCGGTCCGATCGTCGAGCGTCAGCACGTGATGCTCCACTCACCGCCGAATACTTCAGCGGCCTCTGATATCTGTGCCCGCCGGCCGTCTGAGCAAGCCGCGCACCTGAAGAAGCCGATGCCGCCGCGATGAAAAGACTGGTGAATCGGCTGGACGGCCGCGAAGACTGATCGCGAGGCTGCCAGTCGGCTGGCAACTGCCGACGTGCTGGCATGACTGCCGGCAGGACAAGCGCCGGCGCTCCAGATACGCGCGGTCACCGCCGATTTCCGGGCCGTTCGTCGCGGCACCAAGCTTGCCGTGCAATGCGCCAGGGCAGGAGAAGCGAGCCATGACGACTGGAGACGACGCGTCAGGCACCCGCGTCAGCAACTGGACACTGGCGACCGGTACGAAACCGCTTCGCAGCCTGGTTGCCGTCAGCAGCGACCTCCAGCGAGACGCGCTGCTCCAGACCCTGGTCGCCGATGCGAACGATTACGACGTCGTTTACATGGAGTCACTCGTGTCCGCGTCCGCACGGGTCAGGCTGACGCCGCCGGACCTGGTTCTCGTACTCCTGGACGTCGACAACGCCGTCGAGTGTCATCTGACGGCATTGCTGACCATCGACTGTGAACGCCTCGGGATTGCTCTGGTGACGTGCGCGAGCCGGTCCGCGGAAAGAGACTTCGAGGATATCGCCGCTATGGATTGGGACATCTCCGACCGCCGCCTCGCGATCTCGATGAACTGAACCTGACTCGTGGCGAGGCACTTATGACCCTCACGCTGACCGACGAGGAAGCGCGGACGCTGCGCACGATGCTGCGCGACTATCTGCCGGAACTGAAGTTCGAAGTCGCGCGCAGCGACGCGCACGAGATCCGGCACGCGCTCGCATTGCGTCAGACGTTGTGCGAGCGGCTGCTCGACGACCTGCTGTCGGCGACGACGCGGTAACTATGGAGCCCGCGACACTCGCTCCCGTCTTCGCGCTGAGCGTCGCCGCGGCCTTCTGGCAGATCCGATGAGAACGCACCGCGAGGCAGAGGCGATTTACGGCGATGGCAGGCCGTTTGATCGAGTCCGTTACCTCGAGGCGAAACTGATTCTGAAGCCGGATCGGTTCACCTCGGTGGAAGCCTTTCGTTACTTCGGCAAGCTCGTGCGGCGCACTGCGCGCGCGCTCGATGTGGGCTTCACCGACGGCGATATGGAGCGGCGGCCAAGGATTCGGGAGATTGTCTTCGGCGACACACCGGACATGCGCCTCTATCGCCACGCGTTCATCCTGAGGCGGCGGACCAGCTACGTCGATGGCTTTCCAGCTGGCGATCCGGAAATCGTGTTCAAGTTCCGTCACGCTGACGCGCGGCGGTCGGCGGCGGTCGATGTGCGCCCCAACATTGAGGGCGCGTATCGGATCAAGTTCAAAGCCGAAGTGCTCCCGTTGAAGGACGAGCTCGGCGGATACCGCACGTTGTACTCACATTCCTGCGTGTTCGGACTGAGCCAGATGCATGCCGCGGCCAAGACGGCGATGGCGACGCTGTCCCGCGTGTTTCCGGCGCTGGCGACTCTCAAGAAATCGAATACCGAAACGATCAGCCTCGTCAACAAAGCCATCGTCGAGGAAGTGCTCCTGAGCCTTGGCGAGCTCGATTTCGGCAAAGGCGTCGTGGCCAGGAGCAACGTTGCGCTGTGGCGCACCAGAGGCGAGCACCTGCCGCTCGTCGGCGAATTCGCCTACCAGGCCAAATTCGATCGCGCCGACGACGTCAGCACCAAGGCGAGGGCACGGTGCGAGCAGTTCTTCATCACGCTGCAGCAGGACGCCAGGGATTGGGTGTCGCTCGGCACGACCAAGACGGGGATGGTGTACGGCCTCAACGGAAACGGACGACGAAGGCATGACTGAGATCGCTGCGAAACCCAAGATCTCGACCGGCGATATCTTTCTCGAATTCCTGCTGATCGGGGCGACGAGCTTCGGGAACATCGTGCCGTACCTCCGCAACAGTCTGGTCATCAAGCGCCGCTGGATTGACGACCAGGGCTTCGTTGAATTGATGTCGATCAGCGAGACGCTGCCAGGCCTGAACGCAACGAACGTCGCCGTTCTCCTCGGGGATCGCCTCGCCGGCCTTCCCGGATCGACGGCGGCGCTCGTCGGCGTCTGCCTGCCCGGAGCGCTGGTCATGTATCTGGCGGGAATCGCCTACCACATTCATGGCGAGCGACCGATCGTTACGGCGATGCTAAAAGGCGTCGCCGCAGCATCGACGGGGCTCGTTCTGGCGACAATCGTGCAGCTTGGCCGGAAGTCGCTCGCTTCCATCGCCGATCTCGTTTTCGTGGTCGTCACCGTTCTGGCTGTGAATCAGCTTCACCAGTCGGTCCCGCGCGTCCTGCTGTGTGTCGGACTGATCGCCGTGCTGTGGTATCGCCCGGGACAGGAACGGGCGCGTCGGACTCCATGAAGCAGCTGCCGGTGCTTGCGCGCGTATTTGCGTATGTCTCCTTGCTGACGGTGGGTGGAGGCATGGCGGCGTTCCCGGAACTGAAGACCCTTACGGTGGATGTCCACAAGTGGTTGACCCTCCAGCAGCTCGTTCACTTGTACAGCGTCGGGCAGTTGGCGCCAGGTCCGAAGATGATGATGGTCGTCCCGATCGGCGAGTGGGTCGCCGGTCTGGCCGGAGCGGCGGTCGTCTTGACTGCCTTTTTCGGGCCCACGTCCCTGCTGACGCTGATCGTCGGGCGTCTCTGGGGCGCGCTCGCGCGATGGCGCTGGAGAGCGTCGATTCAGAAGGGGCTTGCGCCCGTTTCGATCGGCCTGCTGCTGGCCGGCAGCTTGACCATGGCCAGAGCGGCGATCACCGACTGGATCACTGCGACGGTCGCGATCGGCGCGCTCGTCATCCTGCTGTTGCGATCGGTGAACCCTGCGCTGCTCGTGCTCGGCGGCGCCATCATCGGCGCGATCGTCTTCTTGCCTCGGTAGTCACCGCTGCCTGTCTTGTTTCGGAGCTCTGTGACCGCCGTTCAGGTCGCGCGAGACCAGCAGCTTCAGCGTCAGCCTGTCTGACGCGTCCGTCAGACCGAACCCCACACCGAATTCCATGTCCAGCAGGCTGCCGCCGCGATCGGCGACGGCATACAGCTGATGGACCTGACGGCCCGGCGTGTAGAACCGGTGCAGCGGACCGTAATCGGCATACTCCTCGGCGGCGATCGCCCAGGTGGGCGAGAGGTTGTACGCGACCCGCGTTTCCGGAGCGAAGTCGAGATTCTTCAGTCCGTCGTACGCGGTGTCGAGGATGGGATTGACGATCACGTCCCACGGCTTCAAATGCCATCCGATGATCGGCCGTACTTCGGAGGTAACCCGCGACGAATCCCAGTGCTTCGAATTGACGCTGAACTCGAAGTTCACGCCGTAAACGAACCGCCGATCGGCGGCGTCCGGCACTGTGAACAATTCACGAATCTTGAACCCGTCATACGTCGAGCCGAGGTTCTTGTCGACGCTGTAGAGCGGCAGGTACAGGCCCTGCTCGAACCAGGACGTGACCCCGTACGCCCATTCGGAGACGCCGTTAAAGGATTTGTCGGCCACGACGGCGCCGGGAAATGCGGGCGTGTCGACGCCAACGGGAGTGAAGTTGTTGTGCCAGGTGAGATTGAACACGCCCGGTGCGGCGTGACTCGCGTCGTACACCTGAATTTCGTCGGTCTGCGCCATGGCCACGCCGGCCGATGCGCCGACAGCGAGCACCAGGATAACGGGGACGAATGCTCTCGGGTCCACTGCTGGCTCTCTATCTGACGTGCCGCGAGTTGCACCAAGAGGTCGAGTTGCTGCTCCTGCGCCTTGACGCGAAATGACATCGCGGCGGTGCGAAGGATCGGATGCTACACAATGGCCAAGCTGATGGCCAGCGCGACGGAGCACCGCCGTCGCTCTTTCGAGCGAACGGCGGCCCCTGCTTCCTGAGGGTTTTGTGGCTGAGCGTCAGGCGCGGATCCGACCCGCGCCGAGCGACGGCCTCAGGCCCACCACGGCGAATAGGGCGGGACGTACTCGTACGGGTAGAGGTAGTAGTCGTACGGGTAATCGCCGAACCACTTGTCGTCGCGCACGTCGCCGTAGGCACGACGATGGACCGACCCGCCGAGCCGGCGCATCCGCTCGTCGACCATGAAGGCGGTGTCCTCGCTGACGTCGGCGATCACGGCCGACTGACCGTAACCGAGGACCCACGCGGTCTCGTAGCGCGATTCGTCGCGCGTGTCCGCGCGCGCCACGTCTGTGACGGCACCAACGGCACCACCCGAGGCGGCGCCGATGGCCGCGCCCTTGGCGGCACCGATCGCCGCACCCGCCGGTCCCGCGAGCGCACCGAGCAGCGCGCCCATGCCGACTCCGACCGCGGTCGCGAGTGCCGGGTGCGTGTCCTTGGAGTCGACCTGGTACTCGCCCCAGTCGTTGCGATGGACGACGGTCGTGCCGTGCACCGTGATCGCGCCCTCGTCGTCCATCTGCCAGAGGGCATGGAGGCCTTCGTACGCCTTGCTGGTATCGTCGAACACCACTGCAATGTAGTTACGCATCGTTCTCTCCTACTTCCTGGCGCCCGCGGCCGCGCCGGCCGTGCGCTTGGCCGCCACCGCTTCGCTGACGTGTTGCACGGCCGCACGCGCGTCCGCGATGGTCTGCCTGACGGCGGTCTGGAACGCCTTGCCGCTCGCCTTCACGCCGTCAGTGGCGTGTTTCTGCGTCGCCTCGAGCAAGGTGACGGCTTCGGTGAGGTGCTTCTTCGCGGCGGTGTTCTGCGTCGCCACGGAGCTCTTGATGGAATCGATTGCCGCCTTCGCCTTCATCGGTACCGCCTCGAGGTCGGCCTTCGCGGCCCCGCCGCGTTTCGCCGCGGCATCGCTGATCGCTTTGTGGAGTTCCTGCGTCGAGGCGCGAACCTGATCGACGGCGTCCTTCACCTGGGTCTCTGGCATGACTGTCTCCTTCCAGAGATGCGTCTAGCAGAATCGCTGCCACGCGCGCCGCGACAACCGTGCGTGAATGGCGTCGGTCGAGAGGATCGTCCGCGCGGTTTCGGTGCCAGCGGGTGAGCAGGCGCCAGCCTGCTGACACCTGGTCGCGCAAGGAAACCGCGCGGCCGATGCTTTTACCGTGACACCGGACCCGCGCAGCAGCAAATGCTCCGCAGCCGTGAACGCCTGTGTGCGAATAAACACCGTGCCGACCAGCGACGTCAGACCGGACGCCGCACAGATCGTGGCGAGGACGACAGATTGATGGATGGCAGCGTACATCGGCCGTGAGCCACGTTGCATCTCCGCGATGCGCACCGATTCGGCGGCGGAGACTGCGGCTCGATCGCCTGCACCGCGAGGCACACCGGCTCTCAGCCGTTCGTGTTCATGACGCGCTGCGGACGACGGCCTGGCGCAACAAATCGGCGAACTGCTCGTGCGCCGCCTCACGGTTCCTGGCCTGCGACCGGAAGCGTCTGCTCACGATCACGAGCTCGTGCTTCTTCGTGACGTGCCTTCCCGCGACCGCGATGAGACGCGCCTTGACGTCCGGTGGCAATGATGAGGCGTCGATGTCGAATCGGAGCTCCACGGCCGTCGCCTTCCTTCGTCGATTCTGGCCGTCAGGCCCGATCGCGCGCACGAAGCGCTCGGTCAGCTCGCGATCGTCAACGACGATGTTTCCGATCACGATCATCGGGAACTCCTCTGAGTGTCAGCGGAACTGGCCGAGCCGCCGAGCCGTTCATTGCTGCCGGCGATTCCCCGTGAAGCGCAACAGGAACAGGAACAGGTTCATGAAGTCGAGGTACAGCGCCAGCGCGCCGACGACGGCGTAGGACGATAGTCCTTCGGCCGGCGCTTCACGCGCCATGCCGGTCAGACGCTGCGCGTCGTACGTCGTCAGCCCCGCGAACACGACGACACCAACGAGCGACAGCACGAACTGCAGCGCGTCGCTGTGCCAGACGATCCCCACGACCGACGCGAGCACGACGCCGATGAGTCCCATGAACAGGATCTGGCCCATGCCGCTGAGACTGCGCTTCGTCGTCGTGCCAAAGATTGCGAGTCCGGCGAAGGTGCCGCCGCTGACGAGAAACGTCGTCGCGATCGACTCGCCCGTGAACGCCAGCAGCACGAACGACAGTGTGACGCCGGTCAGCGCCGAGTAGGCGATGAACAGCAGCGCAGCCGTCGTCGACGTCATCTGCTGCACGCGTGCCGACAGGACGAACACGATCACCAGTTGCACGAACGCCAGAATCCAGAACAACGGTCCGTTCGCGAGGATCGTGAGGACCAGCGTTGGCGAAGACGCCGTGAACCACGCCGTCGCGGCGGTGACGACCAGGCCGAGGCACATCCACCCGTATACGGCGGTGAGAAAGGTGTTCGTGCGTTCGGTCAGCGCCCATCGGAAACCGGATGGGACCGCCTCGTGCCGAAGCACGGCACCGTCGTGCTGCGGTGACGCGCGTCGTGCCATTTCATTCGTCGCCATCGTGAGTCCTTTCCGGTGTCGCAGAATTTCGTCTCGTGCGCAGGCGCCGGACATCGCCGGCGAACGCCGCGAGGAGAAGCGCTGCCGCCCACACGGCCGGCCAGAGCATCACCGCGAACACCGTCCTGACGGCAAGCGGCAACTGTAGGGCGTCACGTACGCTCCACACGGCCAGGTCACCGATCTTCGCTGGTGGCCGGCGCATAACGGCGGAGCGTCTGCGGAAATGCCCTCAATCCCGCCGCTGGAGTCGCGTCAGCGCCGGCCGGGTGGCCGAGCAGCTCGCGTGCGGTCTTGCTGTAGATCGTCATGTTCAGATCGTCCTCGGGCCTGATGACGACGCCCTTCACGTTGGCGCCCGCAAACAGTCCGCGGCTGCGGGAATAGGACAAGATTTGCGCGTCCTGGCGCGTGCCGGTACCGGTGCCAAGATTCGCGCCCACCGGTCCGGCGGTCGCGCCGACTTCAGCCCCGAGCTCGAACTTGTCCTTCATCAACGCTTCCACGCTCGCGTCGTCCATGAGCAGCAGGACGAAGTCGGTGGACGAGGCGCCGATCTGCGGCCCGACGCTGCCGCCGCCCGCGCGGAAGAACACGGGCTCGCCCCACGCATCGCCGACATGGCGGCTGACAACCCCCCGGCCACCGCCGCCGCCGGCTGCGAAGGCCACTTTGATCACGTCCGGAAACACGGCGATCGCCTTCGCCTGTGCCACCAACTCCCGCGGGATCGCTTTGTCCGGCACCTGCATGATGCCGTCGAACGCTTTCGCCGCCTTGGCGGACTGCGAGGCGGCGTCTTTCACCTGCTTCTCGTGGGAATCATCCGCGCTCCCCTGCGGCGATCGCCCCCCCACGACCATCATGGCGACGAGCGCCACTGCGACAACGACGAAGTTCTGCTTCTCGGGCTTCATCTCTCGCTTCTCCATTTCCTACGCGAACACATCCGACAGTTTCTTGACCGTCGCCGCGAACATCACCAGTGCCCAGCCGTAGAGCATCAGATCGAGCCCGACGGCGAAGCCGATGAACCAGGTCGCGGACGTCGGCCACTGCATCGCGAGCATCACGCCAAGCGCGACCGACACGACGCCGGACGCGACGCTCCAGCCCCAGCTGGGGAACTGCAGCGCGATCGACCCGAATGTCTTGAACAGCCCGGCGACGATGAAGTACAAGCTGAGAAGGAGCGTGATGCTCTGCGCCCCCGCATCCGGATACAGCACGAGCAGCCCGCCCACCACCGTGCGGATGATCCCGTCCAGGAGATACAGGAAGAACCCGCTCCAGGTGCGAACCTGGAATGCATTCACGGTTTGCATGACGCCGGCGACCATCAGCAGCCAGCCGAACATCACGACCGACACGATCGTCGCGGTCCCCGCGTAAATCACCGCCGCGGTCCCGATCACCAGGCTGGTGATCGCGGCGAAGATGATCCACCCCCGGGCGTTTCCGAAACTGTCGCCGCCCGCGAACGCATTCGCGGTCATCGTCTCTGAGCTCATGACACTGCCCTCCTGGCCGCTTAGGCGGCCTTCAATCTCGCCTCGATCGCCTCGACCGATTTCTCCAGCTCGGCGATGCGCGCCTCGACGTCGCTCTTCGCCTTCTCGTACGTGCTCTCGCCCGACGTTTTGAGCTCGCTGACCTTCTGCGCGATCGCCTGCTTCTTTGTCAGCAGCGCCACGATCGCCGCGAGCTCGGTTTTTGCCTTGGTCGACTCCGCCTTCGCTTTCAGCGACTCCAGCTTCGCCTGGGCGATCTTGATCTGCGCTTCGATCCGGTCGTGAATGGCTTTTCTGGCGACGTTGGTCACGCTCATGGCTATGCTCCTCATCGGGCTCCTACCCGTGTCGTGCGCGCGCTGCGGCGGCGCGCGCGCTCGGCTTTCAGCCGCGCCACCGCCGCGCGGAACGTGGTGACCCTCTGCTCGTACTCGGTGTCGACGATCTCCGACAGCGGACGGCGAAACGCGAATCCGCCGAGCGGCTTCAGCCGCGCGTCCACTGGTTCGCTGAAGTCTTCGTCGATCTCCGCGACCAGCGCCACCTTGCCTGGCTCGAGCGAGTTGGCGACGTCGTGGACGAAATCGTCGTCCACGCGCGCGTGCGCGAAATCGGTCGTGGCGCCGAGAACGAAGCCGGCGATCGCACCGGCTGCGAGGCCGGCGGGGCCGGCGAGCATCCCGATCATGCTGCCCACGGCAGTCGCGCCCATCGCGCCTTCGGGCCACGGGCCGTGCGTGCTGATCGCGGTGAACGCATCGCGTGTGTCGCGGCTGACGATGGCGTCGGCGTACACCCGGATGACGCCTTCCTCCTCGAGACCGTGAAGGATGTGTGACGCCTCGTGCGCGTTCCGCTCGCTATCGAAAACAACCACCAGGATCCGTTCCATGGCCGGCTGCAGTGCACGGCCGATACCACGCACTGCGCCCGGTACTCCAGGAAATCTGCGGCAATCGAGCGCGTCGCACGGGAAACGGCTGCCAGCCGACAGGCGCGTGCCAACCGGCTGGCACGAACCGGAAGCCGTCCACGCGTCGGCGACGCGTGCGTCGCCGACCGAGCGCAACGGCGGCATCGCGATCAGATGAATCTTCGGGAGGCAAGGAAGGGGCGATGAACGGCCGGTGCGGCGCACCGATCGTCCATCGTCTTCAAGCAATGGCGGGCGCTCGGGAGGTATGTGAGGCGATCGTCAACCAGGCTTGAAATCAGGTCGACAGCGAGCAACGGATCGCGACGTTGGTTACCGCAGGAACACTTCGGCGGCGTTCTTGGGAACGACCAGGGCTTTCGCCGTCGTCACGTCGGATGAATACGACGCGAATGCCGACGGGTTCCGGCGGAAGTGCTGCTCGAGCGTGTCGACGCGCTGCTGATTGCCGGGATGGTCGGACAACAGCTGCGGAATCTGCGCCGTATCGGCGGCGTCGAAGTCCTGGAACAGCCACACGAGGCCCCAGGGGTTGTAGCCGCTCGCGGCGCAGATGTCGGACCCGGTCACGTCGGCGGCCGATTCGGCCTCGCGCGAGTAGCCAAGCGACCGCAGCTTGCCGATGAGCGCAATCGCAAGCACGTGCGCGCGCGATGGGCCAAGCAGAATCGCTGCGCCGATCTCGCGGCGTTCGATCTTCCGCTCCTTCTCGATCAGGTTCATCGAGTCGCGGTGAATCGTGTGCGACACCTCGTGGCAGATCGTGCCCGACAGTTCCTCGGTGTTCTTGACGAAATAGAGGAGCGAATCGGTCACGTAGACGTTGCCGCCGGGCGTCGCAAAGGCGTTCGGCTGCTGTTCGTGAACGAGATAGAACTTGAATGGATGGTTGTAGCGAGGCTGCGCCGTCCGGGTTACGGCGGCGGCGATCGGCGCCAGCGTCTCGTACAACGGCGACGAGGCGACGATTTCCCCCTTCGCCCGCAGCTCGTTGAAGACTTCCTGACCGACCTGCTGCTCGTCGTCCAGGTTGCGATCGTCAGCCAAGCCAGAGGCGCTTGCGCACGCGATCGCGGCGAGCGCCGAGACGATCAGGGCCGTGGCCCATCGTTGATGCGTCGTGCTGCACATGCCCATCGCTCCTTCTCACCCCAGGCGACGCCCGGCCGCACTCGGCCAGGCGTCGCCTCGACCTGTGCCGTGCCTACTTGGTGGCGATCTGGTTGGCGATCACCTGGCGGGCGTTCGCCTCGTTCATGTCGCGCTCGACGTCCTTCACCCAGCGATCCTCGAGCACGACGACGATCGCCGAGCTGTCGGGAACCAGCGAGTCCTTCATCGTCTGCACGTGGTCGCGCGGGATGCCGACCGCCTCGCCGGTGAGGAAGCCGACGGCTCCGCCGGCGGTCGCGCCGACTGCCACACCGATCGGGCCGCCGAGGAGGCCGATCACGCCGCCGACGGCGGCGCCGACGCCCGCATCGGTCTTTCGCTGATCGCGAACGTGAACTTTGCCCTTGAGGTCCTTTGACACGACGGCGTAGGCCTCGATGCGCTCGCCGGTCGCACTCTGGTTCGACCGCATCGTCTTGAACACGTCGGTCGCCGTGTTCTGGCCGTTGTACACGGCGTAGATCAGCGTTTCCGATTTGTCGGCCGCCGCCACGGCGCCGCTCAGCAGACAGGAGGCCGCGATGCCCACGACGCTGAGGACGACACCTTGCACGATTCTCTCCGCTCTCATAGCTGCTCCTTCTTCATCAGTCCGTCGTTCCATCTCGCGGCCGGTCAGCCCTTGAACGGGCCGGCCAGCTTGTCGACCGACGCTTTGAACGCCGCAACGTCCGCTGCGATCTCGGCCTTCGCGCGCGAGCGGTGCTGTTCGCTCGTCGTCTTGAGGTCGTGTACCTTCTGGTCGATGTGCTGCTTCGCGGTGCTGAGGCCCTTGATGGCGGCGCCCTGCGCCTGCGCCCCCTTACCCTTGGCCTGAGCCACGAACCGGTCGAGCCTGGCCTTGGCGTCGCGCACCTGCGCGACGATCGTGTCCTCGTAGGACCGCGCCTTCGTGGTGGCCATGTGAATCACCGTCCCTGGAGGGTCGCTTCGACCTTCGCGCGCTGCGTGTTGGTCAGCGTGGTGCGGAGGATCGTGCCGCCGTAGCCCTTGAACTGCGCCGCGACGAGATCGGGATCCAGGCTCCGCAGAAGTGCGAAGATCGCGGAGTCGCCGGGCTGAACCATCGTGCTCACCCGCTGGACGAAGTCCTCCGTGATGCCGAAGTCCTCTTTCCATTCCTCCGCGTCGAGCGCGCCGGCCGTCGCGCCGAGCGCGACGCCGCTGAGCGATCCGGTAGCCAGCGCCGCCGCCGCGGCCGCTGCGCTCACGCCCGCCGTGAACGGCGCGGCGATCAGGGCACCGATCAGGCCGCCGAACAGGCCGCCCCACGCCGCGCCTTCGCCCGTCGTCATCTGATAGCTCTGGTCCACGCGCAGCTTGCCGTTGTAGTCGCGGTAAACGGCGACCGCATCGTGCAGGTCGACCACCCAGCTGTTGTTCATGTCCTGGAGGGTGTTGAGCACCTCGGATGCCCGGTACATGTCCTTCTTGAATCCGACGACAATCAGTTCTGCCATTGCGGTCTCTCCTTCGTCACTGATGCTGGTTCACTTCGCTCGCGTCACAGTCGCGAGCACGGCTTCGGTATAGGTGATATCGATGCGGTCGCCTGGCTTGACATCGTCGAGATCGGACGCGTGCTCGACATGCCTCGAGACGGTGCGGCCGCGGCGGTCTGTCACCGTAATGGACGGCGAGGCTCGATCGATCGACTTCACCGTGACGCTCTCCGTCAACTGATGCGACAACGTCGCACCTGGAAGCGACCCGGTCGTTTCCGACGCGGCGACTTCCTCGCTGACGCGTGGCTTGGTGGCGCCGCGGCGTTTCAGTCGATATACGATCGACTCGTAGTAGGTGAGCGTCACGGTGTCGCCAACTCGGAGCTCGTTGAGGCGCGTGAAATCCGAAGGCACGAACACATTCAGTTCGGATCCGTCGTCGCCGCGCAGCGCCACGAATCGCGTCGGCAGATCAATCCGACCGATCGTTGCGGTGACCGTTACGACCTGGCCCGGTCTGACAACCGTCGTTTGCGCCGCCAGATGCGCCGCTGCGGCCGCAGCCATCAGCCCAATTGCGACCTGTCGAGTCACGCGCATCATCAACGTCTCCCGCCCTCCGTCCTCTTCAGTGCAATCGGGGCACCGCTGACGCGAGGGAGCCGGCGCTGAAAATCGTTAACGAATGCGCGAAAGGGCGCTCGAATGGCGGCTGGCGCGCCTGCCAGCCGGCTGGCAGGCGCCAGCCCATTCACACTCCGATAATCGGAACGAGCTCAGAACGCGTCGAGCGCCGTGGGAGTTTCTCTTGCAGCCGAAGGGACACTATGGATGTGGACGATCATGTCTGATGCCCTGAACTTCGAGACCGCGCCCGGCTCGGCCCATCCGCTCGGAACGACGATGCATGTCGACGGCGTCAACTTCTCGATCTTTTCGGAAGCGGCCACGGAGGTAGCGCTGCTCCTCTTCGATGGCGGGTCGGCCATCGAACCCGGTCAAGTCGTTCGACTGGACCCCTTTCAAAACAAAACCTTCCACTTTTGGCATGTGTTCGTGCGCGGGTGTCGGCCGGGAATCTACTACGCCTTTCGCATCGATGGACCCGCGACTCCCGCGTCAGGGCACCGATTCAATCCGAACAAACTGCTCCTCGGCCCGTATGCGAGAGGCATCGCCAAAGGCCTCTGGAAGCGCGCGGATGCCGTGGGCCCCGACGACAACCTGGCCACATCGATGCGCTGTGCCGTGGTCGATCCCTCGAACTACGACTGGGAAGGCGACCGGCCGCTCAATCGGCCCCTCCACGAATCCGTGATCTACGAAGTGCACGTCGGCGGCTTTACGCGGTCGCCGAGTTCTGATGTACGGCAACCGGGCACGTTCGCCGGAATGATCGAGAAGATCCCGTATCTGCAAGCGCTGGGCGTGACGGCGGTCGAGTTGCTGCCCGTCTTCGAATTCGACGACTCCGATGTCGCGATCAATGCAGCTGGCGGGACGGTTCGCAACTACTGGGGTTACGCAACAGTGGGATTCTTCAGCCCGCACTCGGGCTACTGTGTCGACCGTGATGCGGTGTCGCACATGAACGAGTTCCGCGATCTGGTCAAGGCGCTCCACAAGGCGGGCATCGAAGTGATCCTGGATGTTGTCTTCAACCACACGGACGAGGGAAACGAATTTGGGCCCACCCACTCGTTTCGAGGCATCGACAACCGAGCGTTTTACCTGCTCGACCCGAACAACCCCGCGGTGTATCTGAACTACAGCGGCGCCGGCAACACTGTCAACGCGAATCACCCGCTGCCTCAGAAGTTCATCGTCGATTGCCTGCGCTACTGGGTGGAAGAAATGCACGTCGACGGCTTCCGGTTCGATGAGGGCGCGATTCTGGCGAGAGGCGAAGATGGCACGCCGCTCGTCCATCCGCCGGTCATCTGGCAGATCGAACTGGAAGATGCGCTCGCCGACACGAAACTGATCGCGGAAGCCTGGGATGCCGCCGGCCTCTATCAGGTCGGGCACTTTCCAGGCGACCGCTGGGCCGAATGGAACGGCCGTTATCGAGACGATGTCCGGAGGTTCGTGAAAGGCGATGCAGGGCTGACCGGCGCGATCGCGTCGCGCCTCGGCGGCAGCGCCGACGTGTACCAGGCACGCGGCCAGTCGCCGGAGAACAGCATCAACTTCGTGACGGTCCACGATGGCTTCACGCTCAACGACCTCGTCTCGTACAACGACAAGCACAACGGGGCGAACGGCGAAGGCAATCGCGACGGCATCAACGAGAACTTCAGCTGGAACTGCGGCGTCGAGGGACCGACGAGCGATCCCGAAGTTGCCGCCGTGCGCACGCGGCTGATCAAGAACGTCGTGGCGATCCTGATGCTGTCGCGCGGTGTGCCGATGCTGCTCGGCGGCGATGAGATGCGCCGCACGCAGGGTGGCAACAACAACGCGTACAACCAGGACAACCCCACCAGTTGGTTCGATTGGACGACGGCCGACGCGAACCAGGACGTGCTGCGGTTCGTGCAACGAATGATCACATTCCGTAAAGCGCATCCGGCGCTTCGACAACGGCATTTCTATCGGGGCCAGGTCAACGAACGGGGTTTGGCAGACATTACCTGGCACGGAACCAAGTTAGGGAGCCCGGGCTTTGCCGATCCAGAGGGACGGGCGCTGGCGTGTACGATCGCCGGGTTCGGTGGCGATGCGGACGTGCACGTCATGATGAACATGTTCTGGGAGCCGCTCGCCTTCGAAGTCCCCGTCGATCCCCAACGCGTCTGGCATATCGCCGTCGATACGTTTCTGCCAAGCCCCCACGACATCCCGGATGAGAACGAGCGTCGGCCACTGCATCGTTCTCTCTGCACAGTCCAAGGGAGAAGCATCGTGATACTTGTGGGCGTCGTGTGACGGCGCTGAGTTTGCAACGTACTCGCACGAGCGACCGCTCACCGATCGCGACAGCGAGATCGAGGATGTAGTCATGAGATGTATGGTGAAGAGTGTCGTCGTCGCCGTCGTTGTTGGCGTCGCGCTAGGTCCCATGCCGGCGAGGGCTGATGCCTTCGTCATTCCCTGGGTCGGCGGCAACGCCGGCACCGGCAACGCGACAGGGTTGATCGATCTCGGCGCGAGCGTCGGCGCGACCGCCGCCAGCGTAGTCGACATCGACGTCGAACTGGGCTACTCGCCGGACTTTTTTGGAAACGGCCTGAACAGCTACGTCCTCACCACCATGGGCAACCTCACAGTTGGCATTCCTTTCGGCGGGACACGCGCGCCTCGCATTCGTCCGTACCTGACCGGCGGTATCGGCTTGATCCGAACCCGCATCGAGGACCGACCCTTCGGCTATTCATTCGCCAACAACGACGTCGGCGTGGCCGTGGGCGGTGGGGTGACGGGGTTTTTCGCGGAGCACGTCGGCATGCGCGGAGATCTGCGATACATCCACAGCCTCGAAGACAGCTCCTCGCCCACGCCCTTCAATCAGTTCCGGCTGGGGGGATTCCACTACTGGCGCGCGTCGATCGGTCTGGTGCTCCGTTAAGCAGGCGGCGCCTGCCACCGCTGCCATCACCAACGCGAAGACGACAACCAGGATTGGCCTGCAGCTGTGTTCTGGCCAGCGGATTGGGCGTCGGCTCCCCGACCTTCGTCAGGATGCTTCGATCGGTGTGATGGAATGGCTCCGCTCGGCCGTGCACCATCAAGACCGTGTCTCCGTCGTGCGCCGATGCCGTCGGGATTGATGGTGACCATGATGCGATACTCAATGGTCTTGAACGCGTACTCGAGAAACGGGCTGGAGCAGATCCCGTTAACCGTCTCTGCTCGCCTTGCGAGCAGCTCGAAGCTGGTGGTCTCCTTCGCCGCGTGCCCCATCGCGAGGGCCGTCTGTCCACGCGGGATGGAGAGCGTCTGAATGAGGGTGCTCGTCGCCGGCTCTCACAGCCAATACCCAACTTGATCGTGGCAGGTCTCGATCTCGCCAGGCTTGACGATGCGTGTGTGATACCGCAAACCGTAGAGAAGCTGCGGTCCGTTCGTTTGTGGATCGATAGGCTGGAGCTCGCTGCGCTCGACGAAGACCTGCCGCTCCGGCCCCGCGGCCTTCGGGGTGATGTCGAGGCTCCGGCTTCCGGTCCAGATGCCGGCGATGCCGCGCAGTGGTCCCAGATTCCTCAGTGTGTGGACATCGACATCGCTTGGCTCGGTGTAAACATCACCCCTTCAACCATTGCGCGACATCTCTGGCACAATTCGGCGCAGCGATGGCACCGCGCCTGCCATCGCCTCACCTCGTGCTCACCGGACATCGCGATCATCGACGTGCACGAAAAAGTCCTCGTCCGTCGAAATCGGGAGCGAACATTCCGGCCACGAAGATCGCAACGCCCACCAGCGCAACGACAACGCCCGCCGGCAGCATGACGATGGTGACCATCATCCCGACGCCCACCACCATTCCAATGAATCCGATGATCACAGCGGCGAGTCTCGGGACCATCCGGCCGAGGCGATCGGCGAATTGTCGAAGCCGGGGTGAGGGCAGCGTCATGCGGAACCAGAGAGCAAACCGCGTGCTCGCTTCCCATCGCAATCCACCAGCAGTTCTTGCGCCGGACGTGCCAGCCGGCTGGCACGTGCTGGTTCTCGATCGACAACCTATTACGGTCATCGATCCGGCTCTCGCATCACCCGCGGCATTATCCGTGCCTCGCGATTTCGACGTCGGATCATCCAGCACGTGGCCGGCTGCCGGCGCCGCCACGTGGGCACGTCGATTCAGAACGCGTGGACGTCGTCATTGAACGACGTCGGCGGCGCCCTCGACGCCGACACCGCCGCTGAAGGGGCCATGCTCCTTCGGTCTACGACTCCGGATCTCGGGACGACGCGTGACGCGGTGATCGCCTGCGACAGATCCAGTCGCTGCACGACACTCGTCGTCGCCGTGCGGGCACATCCCCAGGCTGCTTCGTCACAGCTGGCGCCAAGCCGATCTCACGCGAATCGCCAGGCGGCTCGGCATCCGCTCTCGACGAACGTCATCGATCACACATCACCGCGCCGGTCGCGGCCATCACGGCGCTCATTTTCCGGCGCGCCTCCGCGACTTGATCAAGCGGATTGTGATTCTCCAGGCGACGGGCTCCTTCGGCTGGAAGGGAATCTCGGCGAGCTATTGGCAGCCGCTGGGGCACCGAGCGATTCAGCGGCTGTCTGTCCTTCCTGGGACATAGGTAACACAGTATTCCGGACACATGGGTGACACTTTGCCCCTCAAAGCAGTGGAGGGGCGATGCCTTGGAAGGAGTGTCACGTCATGGACGAGCGGCTCCGG
>Ga0075425_100001874_pt1 | contig 20688 bp, 15 predicted proteins | sample SoiMethybrSBSTD4_FD_75300 | JGI IMG/M metagenome (GOLD analysis project Ga0075425, IMG submission 75300) | Bulk soil microbial communities from a Populus tree surrounding site in Tennessee, USA - Soil MetaG P. TD hybrid SBSTD4 | ecosystem: Environmental > Terrestrial > Soil > Tree plantation... | reverse complement strand
GCCGACGGCCATCGGGCGACCACGCGTAGTTGTCGATATCGAGGCCGGTCTTCATGCCCGCGGGCATGAAGACCGGCCTCGATATCGACAACTACGCGTGGTCGCCCGATGGCCGTCGGCTCCTGATCTTCACCAACACCCGGCGGGTGTGGCGGCAGAACACGCGCGGCGACTACTGGATTCTCGATACGGCGTCCGGCTCGTTGAAGAAGATCGGCGGTGACGCACCCGAGTCATCGCTGATGTTTGCGAAGTTCTCGCCCGACGGCAGTCGCGTCGCCTACGTTCGCGGCAACAACATCTACGTCGAGCAGATCAGCGACGGTCGCCGCGAGCAGCTCACGCACGATGGCTCCGACACCAAGGTCAACGGCACATCCGATTGGGTGTACGAAGAGGAGCTGGATCTGCGCGACGCGTTCCGCTGGAGTCCGGACGGCAAACGCATCGCGTATTGGCAGTTCGATACCACCGGCGTCGGCAGCTATCCTCTGGTCAACAACACCTCGAGCCGGTATCCCACGATCACCAATATCCCCTATCCCAAAGCCGGCACCACGAACTCCGCCGTGCGCATCGGCGTGGTAACCGTCGATGGTGGCGAGACGCAGTGGATGCAGGCGCCGGGCGATCCCCGCGACCAGTACATCGCGCGGGTCGACTGGGTAGATGCCAACACCGTGGCACTGCAGCAGTTGAACCGTCTGCAGAACCGCAACGACTACTTGCTCGCCGACGCCAGCCGCGGGTCGGTCACGCGCGCGTATCGAGACGAGTCGCAGACGTGGGTCGATGTCGTCGACGAGGTGAAGTGGATCAACAAGAGCAGCTCGTTCCTGTGGGTCAGCGAGCGCGACGGCTGGCGGCACATCTATCGGGTGCCGCGCACCGGCAATGGCTCGAACGCGCAGCTGGTGACGACGTCTCAATCCGACGTCATCGACATGACCGGCGTCGACGAGGCTGGCGGCTGGGTGTATTTCCTCGCTTCGCCGTCGAATGCCACGCAACAGTATCTCTATCGATCGAAGCTCGAGGGCTCGAGTCAGCCGGAGCGCGTCACCCCGGCCGATCAACCCGGCTGGCACACTTACGATCTCGCGCCCGGCAGCCGTCTGGCGTTTCACACCTGGTCGCGCATCGACGTGCCACCGGTGACCGACGTCGTCGAGCTGCCGTCGCATCGATCGCTGCGGACGCTCACCGACGTCTCAGCGCTGAAGGCACGGGTGGCGCCCGTGTTGAAGCCGCCGACCGAGTTCATCAGCGTCGATATCGGTGGCGGCGTGTCGCTCGATGGCTGGATGGCGAAGCCGTCGTCTTTCGACGCGTCGCGCAAGTATCCGGTGATCGCCTACATCTACGGCGAGGTGGCGGCTCAAACCGTGAGAGATCGGTGGGAGGGCAGCCGCATGCTGTTCCATCGCGCGCTCGCCGACGCCGGCTACATCGTCGTGTCGTTCGACAACCGCGGCACTCCGGCGCCGAAGGGCGCGCCGTGGCGCAAGGTCGTGTACGGATCGCTCGGCGATCTCTCGTCGAAGGAACAGGCTGCGGCCATGCAGGCCCTTGCGGCCAAATTCGCATTTGTCGACGGCGCTCACATGGGCATCTGGGGGTGGAGCGGCGGCGGCTCGAACACGCTGAACGCGATGTTCCGCTTCCCCGACGTCTACAAGGTGGGCGTCGCGGTGGCGCCGATGCCCGATCAGCAGCTCTACGACACGATCTACGAAGAGCGTTACATGGGGCTGCCGAAGGACAACGCCGAGGGCTATCGGCTCGGATCGCCGATCAACTTCGCGCAGGGACTCAAGGGCAAGCTCTTGATCGTGCACGGCACGGGCGACGACAACGTGCACTACCAGGGCACGGAACGTCTGATCAACCGGCTCGTTGAGCTCGGCAAACCGTTTGACATGATGGCGTATCCCAACCGCACGCACTCGATTGCGGAAGGACCGGGCACGACGCCGCACCTGTACCACCTGATCGCGCGCTACTTCACCGACAACCTGCCGCCGAACCCGTAATCATGGTAGGTTCGCCCGCGATCGGGGCGTTGATCGCCCACGCGGCGTTCTGGATCCTCCTCGTGCGCGGCTACGTCGCCGACGAGATCGGCGTCCGCGGCTGCGCGATCGCTCTGGTGCTGTGGGGCATCGGCTACTTCGCCCTGCCGCACGTTCCCTACGCCCCGCCGTTTGGCACCTTCATCGCCATCATCGACATCGCGCTCGTCTTTCTCATCTTCAAGGGTGATGTGCGGCTGACGTGATGTTGCGGGAAGACATACACGTGTCCTTAACACAGAGAAACAGTGGAACAGAGGACAAACAAAGCTGTTTGCTGATTCGCGTATGGTACGCGGGCGGGGGCGCCGGCTTCGCCGGCGCATGGGACGAGGAGCACACACGAAAACAAACATCATCTGATCACGTGGTGCTTGTTTTCGTGCGTGCTCCTCGTCCTATCCGCGCGCAATGCGCGCGGCCCCGTCCGCGTCTGCGTCTTTCGCAGCGCGGTGCCTCTGTTTTTGATCTCCGTTTCTCAGTTTCTCTGTGTTGAGGCAGCTTGGGTTATCTCCGTTGTCTCCGTTTCTATCCACCAGCGATCGCGCCCACGACCATGAACGGTTCTTTCCCTCGTGCGACGGGATCGGGGAGCAACGAGTCGGGCTCATCGTGTGACAGATCCTGCTCGCAGGCGAAGAAGCGCAGGAACGGGCGGCGCTGCAGCGTGACGTGATCGCGGATCGTGCCGCGCAGCACGGGATAGCGCTCTTCGAGTGCATCGAGAACCGCGCGCTGGGTCACCGGACCGGCAACGTCGACCTCGACCTCGACGCCCACTCTCGCCAGATTGCGCAGGTGATAGGGCAACTCGACGCGGATCATGAGAGCGTCTGCACCTCCACCGACAACACCGCGGGCAGATCGCGCACGATCGGCGCCCAGTGTTCGCCCGCATCGCTCGATCCGTACACCTGACCGCCCGTGGTGCCGAAGTAGATGCCGCACGAGTCGAGACGATCGACCGCCATGGCCTCACGCAGCACGTTCACATAGCAGTCCTTCTGCGGCAGTCCGGTCGTGAGCGCCTCCCATTCATGTCCGCCGCTGCGGCTTCGATACACCTGCAGCTTCCCCTCGAGCGGGAAATGCTCCGAGTCGCTCTTGATCGGCACGACATATACCGTGTTCGGCTCGTGCGCGTGGACGTCGATCGGGAACCCGAAGTCGGTGGGCAGATTGCCGCTCACCTTCTCCCACGACTCGCCGGCGTTGGTCGTGCGCATCACGTCCCAGTGCTTCTGCATGAAGAGCACATCCGGCTTCGACGGATGCATCGCGATGCGATGCACGCAGTGGCCGACTTCAGCGGTCGGATCGGGAATGTGCTTCGAGTGCAGCCCCTTGTTGATCGGCTTCCAGGTCGTCCCACCATCGTCGGTGCGGAACGCGCCCGCGGCCGAGATCGCGATGAACATGCGGCTCGCGTTCTTCGGATCCTGGACGATCGTGTGCAGACCCAGACCGCCGGCGCCGGGCGACCAACTCGGACCAGAGCCATGCCCGCGAAGGCCGGGCATTTCGTGCCACGACTTCCCACCGTCGGTCGTGCGGAAGAGCGCGGCGTCTTCAACCCCGGCATACACCGTGTCCGGATCGGTGAGCGACGGCTCGAGGTGCCACACGCGCTTGAACTCCCACGGATGCGGTGTGCCGTCGTACCACTGATGTGTGCCTGGCACGCCGTCGTAGACGAACTTGTTGTCCATCGCCTCCCACGTCTTGCCGCCGTCGTTCGAGCGCTGGATGAGCTGTCCGAACCAACCGCTGCTTTGTGAGGCATACAGTCGATTGGGATCCGCCGGAGAACCCTTGAGGTGATACATCTCCCATCCAGCAAAAAACGGTCCGCTGACATCCCACTTCTGGCGCTTCCCATCCGACTCGATGACAAATGCGCCCTTTTTGGTTCCGACCAAGACACGTACGCTGCTCATCCGACGACCCTCCTACTAGCGACCAACGCGAGGACACACGCGGCCTCCACTCTATTGTCGATCGTGCGCTTCCCAGATCGACATGCCGCAAAGATTTCGTGGTGACGACCGGCATGTCGATTCTGTCCCTAGTCATCCGACGTGATGGCAGAGGGCAAGAAAGAAAGCCCGGGAGGACCCGATGGTAGATACGCTTGCGATAACGACCATTCACACGGGCACGCGCCCAACCACGCTGTCGCGAGTCGGCGTCGTGCTCAGCGCCCTGCCCGTACTGTTTCTGACCTTCGACGCGGTGATCAAGCTGATGCTGATCGACCCAGTTGTCACATCGATGGGTGAGCTCGGCTACCCTGTCGCGCTCGCGCGCATCATCGGCGCACTGGAGATAGCCTGCCTGCTCCTCTACGTCATCCCGCGGACGTCGATCGTCGGCGCAATCCTGTTAACAGGGTTCCTCGGCGGCGCCATCGCGAGCCACGCGCGCATCGAGAGTCCGCTGTTCACGCACACGCTGTTCGGCACCTACGTCGGTCTTCTGATCTGGGGTGGATTGATCCTGCGGCACCAGACATTGCGGGCGCTGATCGCGAACTCGGCGGCCGGACGAGACGCGCACTGGGCGTGATACATTCGCGGGCGGAGCCATGGTCCCCGCCCGCGTGATCGTGCTCGCCGGTTTCGTCGGCGGCCTGGGCGTCGTTGTTTCCACACAACAACCGAAGCTCGGGGACGCCATCTCGCGCATGAGTGTGTATCTCGAGCAGTACGAGGTACGGCTCGCGGCCGTTGTCGCCGAAGAACAGTATCAGCAGGCGGTCGACATCGTGGACCCGAGCGCACCAGCAGGTCGGGTCACGATCGATCGAGACACTCCGGCGCTTCCCATCGGACATCTGGATCGACAGTTGCGCTCCGATTACGCACTGACTCGCGCGGCGGACAAGAACGCGTGGGTGGGTTACCGCGACACATTCGAAGTCGACGGCAGGCCGATCCGGGATCGCGAGGATCGGTTGATGCGGCTTCTCACAGGCGGCACGACGGCGGCAGCGGCCCGCATTGCCGAAGAGAGCTCCCGTTTCAACCTGGCCAACACGCTGGTCACGCGAAACATCAACGTGCCGACGCTCGTGCTGGAGATGATCCATCCTCGCAATCAGTGGCGATTCGGATTCAGCAAATCCGGTGAAGACATCCTCAACGGGACGCGCACGTGGCGCCTCGACTACAAGGAGCGCGAGCGGCCGACCTTCATCCGCAATTCGAACGGCCGCGATCGGCCGACGTACGGATCGATCTGGGTGAACCCGATCACCGGCGAGGTCTGGAAGACCATGCTGACCTGGCAGAGCGATCCGCGCGGCACGATCACCGTCACGTACGGACACGTGCCGAACGTCGATCCACTGGTGCCGCTGACGATGACCGAGCGCTACTCCGCGCAGAACTCGACGATCACCGGCGACGCCTCGTACTCGAAGTACCGGCAGTTCCAGACCGACGCGCGTCTAATCGCGGATCCCGACTCGCGCTAACAGCGTCTTGAAGCGCGGCTCGTTGCGCAAACCATCGAGCACGGGATAGACACGCAGCACCGCCATCGTATCGGAACGTTCGCTGAACGCGACCTCGAGCTCCGACAGCGCCTGCTCTGTATCGCCTGCTCCGGCGTATGCAACGGCCAGGGCAAACGCCGACGTATAGCGTTCCTTCGACAGCGCGCGCAGTTCGTCGAGCGTCTTCGTCGCCTTTGCCCGAGCACCGGCCACTCCGTATCCGTACGCGAGCGTCGACATCGTGCGCGGACCTGGCGAGAGCCGGCGAGCGGCCTCGAGCTCCTCGATGGCGTGCGTGAGGTCTCCAGTCTTGAGATACGTGAGGCCCAGGATGTTGCGCGCCATCGGGAATTCCGGCTCGATCTGCAGCACGCTTCTCAGCTGCTCGATCGCACGGTCGTACTGACGCGACCAGTAGTAGATCTCGCCGAGGTCGGTGCTGATGCTGAGCGACACTGGTTCAATCGCCTGCGCCTCCTTCAGATGGGCAAGCGCCTCGTCGAAGCGGCCCATCGACGCCAGGTAATACGCGTACCAATCGTGCGCGGTGGCGTACGACGGATCGAGCCGCAGCGCAGTCTCGAATTCGCGGCCCGCCCCGGCCCAATCCCAGTCGTAAACCCAGTGCACGAACGCCAGCGACGTATGGGCCTCGGCCAGCGTGTTGTCGATCGCGATGGCGGCAAGCGCCGCCTCCTTCACTTTGGGCATCGCGTCGTGCGGTGCCATCGCCCCCCAGATGCCAAGCAGGTTGTAGCAGTCGGCAATACCCGTATAGGCGAGCGCGTAGCGCGGATCCTTTGCCAGCGCCTGCCGGAAATACTCGAGGCCACGTGTGAATCCGTCTTCGGTCCGCTTGTTCCACACGTAGCGACCGCGCAGATACAGTTGATACGCCTCGGAATCGTTCGAGTGCCGGCGTGCGACCGGTGCGGCCGCAACATCGACGCCCAATCCCGACGACACATCCCGCACGATGCGATCGCGCAATCCGGAGAGCGCGGCGAGCGTCTCGGTGTAGCGGCCGCTCCACACACGATGGCCGTCGCCTCCGTCGACGATCTCGATGTCCAGATTGATGGCGCTGCCCGATTCAACGAGGCTTCCCAGCACCACGTTCTGCACATTGAGATCGCGGCCGATGGCGCGCGGATCGATCCCGCGGCCTTTGAACGTGAACGTCGTGTCGCGCGACAGCACCTTCAGGCGAGGCAGTCTGGACAAGCCGTCGATCAAACCTTCGGCCAGACCATCCGAGAGGTAGTCGGCATCCGGGCTCTGTGCGGTGATCGTGAACGGCATCACCGCCAGTGACACGGCCGCCGCCGTCGACGGCGGGGGACGGCGCGACGACCACCACGCGCCGCCGGCGGCAACGAGCACCAGCAGCACCACGGCCCCTTCGATCGCTCGCGCGCGATGGCGTTTGAGAAAGCGACCCGCGCGATAACTGACATCGTCGGCGCGCGCCCGCACCGGACGGCCGTCGAGATGGCGAAGCAGATCGTCGGAGAGATCGCCGACGGTGGCATATCGACGCGCCGGGTCTTTGCGCAGCGCCATCAACACGATGTTGTCGAGATCGCCGGCGAGCTCGCGGCGATGCGTGCTCGGTGGAATCGCCTCCTGCCCGCACACGACCTGGTCGATCTGCTGCAGCGTCAACCCATCGAGGCTGTACGGACGCTTCCCGGTCAGCAGCTCATACAGCAGCAGGCCGAGCGAGTAGACGTCGCTGGCCTCGGTAATCGGCGCGCCCCGCATCTGTTCGGGGCTCGCGTACTGCGGCGTCATCGCGCGCGAGAACGCTGTCGACTCGGTGGCATCCGCGGGATCGGCGGCGAGCACTTTCGAGATCCCGAAATCGAGCAGCTTCGGGACACCGTCCACCGTGACGAGGATGTTGCCAGGCTTGAGATCGCGGTGAATCACCCGATGCGCGTGCGCATGTCGAACCGCATCGCACACCTGTCGAAACAGGACGATGCGCTCGGCAACCGACAGCTGGCGATCATTGCAGTAGCGATCGATGGGCACGCCCTCGGCGTACTCCATGACGAAGTACGGCAGACCATCGCTCGTCGTCCCGCCGTCGAGCAGCCGCGCGATGTTCGGGTGATCGAGACCGGCGAGAATCTGCCGTTCGTTGCGGAACCGTCGCAGCACCGCCTCGGTATCCATGCCGCGTTTGATGACCTTGATGGCGACGGTCTTTTGGTAGGCCTCGTCGGCGCGCACGGCGAGATAGGCCGCGCCCATACCACCGCCGCCGAGCTCGCGCACGATGCGGTACGCACCAATGCGCTCGCCCACGCGGCTGGTCTCGAACCGCGCCAGCGTTTCGACGACGGCGCGAGCGCCGGCAATGAGCACTGAAGGCGTCTCGAATAAGTCGGTGGCTTCAGCTGCTGATGACAGAAGCGATTCCACCTGCGCGTGCAGCGTGCGATCGTCGCCGCACGTGGCGGCGACGTACGCAGGCCGCGTGTCCTCGGGTTGTTCGAGAGCGCCCGCTGCGACGGCCTTGATCCGTCGCCACTCTTCGCGTGTCACATCCCCCCGAGGTGTACGCGCGTTTTCCATGTACGTGGGCTCACGCCGGTCCGCTCTCGCCTCGGCTGCCGGCCAGCTCGCGAAAGAGCCAGCCTTTGGCGAGGGCCCATTCGCGTTTCACCGTCGCCGGCGAGATACCCAGCGCGGCCGCGGTCTCCTCGACGGTCAGGCCGCCGAAGAAGCGCAGCTCGACGAGCTGCGCCTGATCGGGATCGATCTGCTGAAGCTTGGTCAGCGCGCGATCGAGGTCGAGCGCATCGACGGCATCGACCGCCGATCGTGGCGCCGCAATGGCGTCGTCCAGCTCGAGCGGCAGTTCACCTTTTCCCCGTTTCTGCCGCAGCTGTCGGCGCGCGTGATCGACGAGGATACGCCGCATCAATTGCGCGGCAATCGCGAAGAAATGCCCACGATTCTGCCAGTCGATCTCGCGTTGGCCGAACAACTTCACGTAGGCTTCGTTGACGACCACCGTGGTTTGGAGGCGATCGTGGCGCCATTCGCGCGCGAGATGGCGAGAGGCCAGCGCGTGCAGCTCGTCATAGACCAACGGGACGAGCCGGTCGAGCGCGTCCTGACTGCCGTCCTGCCATTCGCGCAGGAGGCGAGTAATGTGAGCCGCTCCGGTTCCGTCGGTCATCGCGCTGGGGGCCCTCGACTGGTGCGTCAGTGTACGCAGGCAATTGGACGCGCGTCAAAGGCAGTCTTGAGCCGGTTTTCGCCAAAAGGGCGCGTATTCAGCCGGCGCGCGCTGAGCAATCGGAGCGAGTCGAAGGGCACGGCATATCGGGTGTGCAACGCGTCTCAGGAGGCAGTGATGTCCAGGCTTCTCGTCGGCGGTCTCATGGCGTGCGCCATCAGCGCGGCTGCGTTCGCGCAAGCGCCCACGGTGCCCGCAATGCCCAAACAGTATCAGGACATGGCGGCCGCGATAGCGGCGGCGCAGGCCAGGGCGGCGCGTCCCGGCGATGAAGCGCTTGGGTGTGCGGCGATCGAAAGAGAGCTGACGCAACTGCAGGCCAATGTGGGACCAGCCGCAGCCAACCTACCGGCCGCGGCAGCCTCGCAACACGCGCTCGCGCAGGTGTTGGCGGCGCAGTCCAAACCCGCGCCGCAGCAGGCCCAGGCCATGCAAGCTGCGACGGCGCAGCAGGCGGCTGCGATTCAACAAGCGATCGCCGCGCAACAGAAGATGACCCCGCAGCAGGCCCAGGCGACGCAACAGGCGCTGGCCCAAGCGCAGGCGCTCTCGACACCGCAGGCACAAGCGGTACTGCAGGCACAGGTGCTCGCGGCGCAGCAGCCGCTGGCCAATCCGCAGGTGCAAGCGGCATTACAGGCACAGGCTCAGGCACTCGCGAGTCCGCAGATGCAGGCCGCGCTTCAGGCCCAGGCACTGGCCACGCCACAGGCACAGGCTGCGCTCGCGGCGCAGCGCGCGCAACTCGCCCAATTGCCCGATCCGTCCGCGGATCTCGCGATGATGACGACGGTTATGCCTCAGATCATGCGCAGTCAGCGGCTCGTGGGGCTCGCGATGGCGAAGGGATGCGCGTCGCTCGGTGCTGCTCCCGTCGTGCCGGCGAAAAAATAAACGGAGCGGGGTTCGACCGCCGTGCAAAACGGCTGCAATCGGCGTTGACTCTGTGCAGTGAGGACAGCACAATGCGTGCGCCCTCACCCCTCACCGCACAGATCACGCGGACTGCGACATCATGAGCAAGCTCAAGCTCTACCGTACTGTCCTGTTCCTCAGCATCGTTTTGAATCTGATCGCCGGCGTCTTCATCTTCGTGTCGCCTGACGGATTCACCAACCTCGCCGGACAACCGATGGCGTCACCATCCACATGGCCTCGACACTGGGGCATGCAGTTGTGGGCGATCAACTTTCTCTACATCCCCGGCTTCAAGGATCCGGCCGGACACCGCTGGCCCAATTGGTGCGGCATCGTCATCCGCCTGGTCTTCGCGGCGTTCTTCTTTTCGCAGGGAGACGGCTTCAACATCATGGGCATCTACGACGGCACGTCCGGACTCCTGCTGCTCCTGACATATCTGCCAGTCGTCAAGAACAACGTCCGCCCCGCGTGATCACCGCGGAGTGGGCCGCCTTCAGTCACGCCACGTAGGGGCCGCCTTCAGGCGGCCCAGCGACAGGTCTGCAGCGAGTTGGGTTAGCATCCGCGGATGCACGATCGCCGCGCCGCTCTCGCTCTTGCCGCGTGTCTCCTCATCTCTGCATCGCTCTCGGCACAGTGGCGCGCCTATCCAGATCGCGATGTACCGCGCAAGCCGGATGGCAGCGTGAACGTGGAGGCGCCGGCACCGAAGACCGCCGACGGCAAGCCGGATTTCAGCGGCATCTGGCAGAACGCCTGGTTCGTGAATGGACGCGTCACGCCGCTTCCAGTATCGCCGCCTGGTGAACCGCCCGCCGCCACCTTCGCGGACGTCTTCTCCAACTTCAAGGGCGAACTGCCACTGCAGCCGTGGGCCGCACAGCTGAAAGCGGCGCGCAAGGAACAGAACAGCAAGGACAACCCCGACGCGCACTGCCTGCCGATGGGGTTGATCCAGTTCCACATGCATCCGCAGCCGCGAAAGGTTCTGCAAACGCGCGACGTGATCGCAATCCTCTACGAAGGCAACAGCGGTGTGCGGCAGATCTTCATCGACGGTCGCCCTCTTCCCGACGCCGATGCGCAGCCGTGGTGGTATGGCTACTCGACGGGTCATTGGGAAGGCGACACGCTGGTGATCGAAACCGCAGGCTTTCGCGACGACGGGTGGCTCGATATCTACGGCAGCCCATTGACCGACAAAGCCAAAATGACAGAGCGTTGGCGGCGATTGAATTACGGCTCGATGCAGATCGACATCACCATCGACGATCCGAAGGCGTACACCAAGCCGTTCTCGGTGCGGGTACACCATCGCATCGCGGTCGATGGTCCCAAACTCGACTCGGAGCTGATCGAGTTCATCTGCAACGAGAACAACAAGGCGCCGCAGTTGATGGTGGGTAAATAGAGGGTCCTTGGTGCTTGGTGCTTAGTGCTTGGTCCGTCCGTGGTCCGTGGTCCGTGGTCCTCGGTCCGAGTTCCGAGTTCTGCGTTGGCCCCTAAGTGGGACTTAGGACCCAGGACTAAGCACGGACCAAGAACCAAGCACGGACCAAGGACCAAGAACCAAGTACGAAGGACCAGCTATTCCGCCCGCAACCCCTCAACTGGATCGACACGCAACGCTCGCACGGCCGGTGGGACGCACGCACCGAGCGCGACGAGCAGCAGCAGCGCTCCGGCTGCCACGAGCGATCCCGGATCGTGCGGCGACAGCTCGAACAGCACGCGCGTAAGCGCGGCTTCCGACAGACGCACGATCGCGAAGCCGACGACGAGGCCGATCGCGACCAACCCGAGACTCTGACGAATCACGCTCGCGCCGACGCTCAGTGGCTGCGCGCCCAGGGTCAATCGAATCGCCAGTTCGCGTGTGCGCTGCGCGACCGACCACGAGAACAGCCCATACACGCCTAGCGCTGCCAGAAACGCCGCAGTTGCGCCGAAGAATGTGAGCAACATCATCAGCAGACGCGGCTCCGTCGTGCGTGCGTTCATCAGCTCGCGCCAGCTCCGCACCGGTCCCATGGGCACGTTCGGCGTAATTGCTGCCAGCGCCGCCCGCACCGCTCTCAGCGCCGCCCCGCTATCCACGGCACGTACGGTGTACATCATCTGGAAGAACGGAAACTGCTGCACGCCGAAGTACATCGCCGGTTCCACCGGCTCGCCGATTGGCGTGTCGCGTATGTCCCTCACCACGCCGACGACTTCAAACGCGAGTGGCGTCGACGGCTGATTCAACGGTCCTGGCGGGAACATCAGATTGAAGCCAAGCGTGGCGAATGCGCGCGTGGTCGTCAGGATCCGGCGCCCGACCGCAGAGCGCCCGGCAAGGAACCGCGTGGCGAACGACTCGTTGACGACGATGACCGGGGTGGAATCGGGCGTATCGAATCGAGAGAACGATCGTCCCGCGGCGATGGTGGCGCGCATCGATTCGACGTATCCGTCGCTCACGACGTGATACTGCGCGATCTTGCGATCCTCGGCGCGTACGGGTACGTCATCACCTTCGATCGCGAAGGGTAAGCGCCAGCCGAGATCGAACGGAAGAACCGTCGCCGCTCCTGCCGACATGACGCCGGGCTGCTGGCGGATGCGCTCGAGAATCGCTTGGTGTGTGACCCCGGCATCTCGAAACTGCTGAATCGAGATCGGAAAGCCACTGGACGCGAGTTGGATGCTCGTCGTGACGACGTCATCAGCGTCTACCCCCGTCGGCGTCGCCATCATCTTCGAAACGGTGCGAATCAGCAGCGCCGAGCTCACGAGCAGCGTGCACGCCAACGCCACCTGACCGGCGACGATGATCGAGTAGGTGCGCCGTGCGCCACGACTGCTGCCGCGTTCACCCGATCGCAGTTCTACTGCGGTCTTCCGACGCAGAAGGACGAGCGCCGGCACGAGCCCGAACACGATCGTCGTCGTCGCGGCAATCGCCACTGCAATCATGAGCGCACGCAGATCGACATGAGCCTCGTCGAGGCGCGGCACTCCGGCAGGCGCCAATGCAACAAGAGCCGGAAGCGCGGCGAACGCGGCGACGACACCGGCAATCGCGCCAGCCGTCGAAAGTACACAGGCCTCGGCCAACAGCTGTGCGACGAGCTGCCGCGGCGAGGCACCCATGGCAATGCGTACCGCGATCTCACGCTCGCGAGACAGCGCACGTGTCAGCAGCAGCGACGCCACGTTGAGACAGCCGATGATCAGCACCAGCAGCACGGCGCCGACGAGCACGAACAGAGCCGGTCGGTAGTACCCGAGCTGCTCATCGAGGAGCGGCACCAGCGTGACCGTCCAGTCGCGATTGGTTTGCGGGAAGTCGGTGATCAGGCGCTGGGCCAATGTATTCGCCGCTACCGACGCCTGCTCAATGGTGGTGTCTTTGCGCACGCGGACGACCGCCTCCATGAAGTGAGCCGCGCGCGAATGAAAGTGCAAGTCCCACTGGAGCCGCTGCCAGACGTCGATATCGTCGGGATAGTTGAACCTCGGCGGCATGACGCCGGCGACGACGTGCGGCACGCCGTTCAGACGGAGCGGCTTCCCTACGATCGATCGATCGGCACCGTAACGAGTGCGCCACAAGCGATCGCTGATCACGACCATCGGCTCGCGCTGGACGAAGAACGGCCCACCGACCGGAAAGCCTTCACCAAGCTGCGGCCTCACGCCGAGCACATCGAAGAGATTGCCGCTCACCTCGACGGCGTTGACGCGCAGCGGATCGAGCCCTGGGTCGATGAGATTGAGAGTCGGCCGCCACCACGCTGCCGCGCCCTCGAACGCCGGGAGCTCGCGATAGTCCATGAAGTTGACCGGCGAGATCGTTTGATGCGCGAGTCCGCGGCGGGCGTTGGCATCCCACAGCGTCACCAGCCGATCGGGATCTGTGTACGGGAGCGGCCGAAGAAGAACCGAATCGACGATGGTGAAGACAGTGGTGCTGGCGCCGACTCCGAGGCCGAGCACGAGGATGGTGACCGCGGCGAAGCCAGGGTGACGCCGCAATTGACGCAGCGCGAGGCGCAGCGCCGCGGACATGTTGAGACGCCGACCACCGGCGCTCGTCGCCACTGCCGCGGCCTCATCGAATGCCGGCGCCGAGCGCGTCGCCGCGGCGGGCCGACGAAGCACGCCCATCGCCGACTCGTCGAGGGCCGCGCGCGCGCGCGCCTGTGCCTCCGTCTCGGTACATCCCTCGCGGATCGCGCCGGCATAAAGATCTTCGAGGTGCTCGGCGATCTCTTCGGTCATTCCATCGGTGAGTGCGACGCCCTCGCGCGCCGCGCGAGCGCGGATTTCGGTCTGCCAGTCGTGTGGTGATGCCATACGCGCCTCAAGCCGGCTTGAGTCCGGCAATCTGCGTCAGCGCCGCGATGAAACGACTCCAGTCTTCGCGCTGCGCGGCCAGTGCCTTGCGGCCTTTCTCGGTGATGCGATAGCAGCGGCGCCGCCGCTGCCCTGCTCGCTCCACCCACCGCCCGCGCACGAGCTCGCGCTCCTCGAGGCGATACAACGTGGCATAGAGCGAGGCCAGGGTGAACCGCAGCGTGCCGTCGGATCCGCGGTCGAGCCGCCCAGCGATTTCGTACCCGTGGAGCGGTTCGTCCTCGACCAGGGCCAGAATGAGCAGGTCGGCGCTGCCCTTCTTGGCGGCATCGATGGTGGTGATCTCGATCGGCGTCATATATAGGCATCCATCATATAGGACAGCTGATGCTCGTGCCAGATGGACCCTTGGACGGAAGGCCGCGCGAAACCGTTGCCGCGTACGTGTACATTGGGGCCCCATGAAACTCGCCTGCCTCGCGATCCTCTCTATCGCCTACGCATCGCCCGCTGACGCGGCCCCATGCGAAAGTTTGACGACGCTGACGCGGCCGAACACGACCATCCAGTCGGCGGCAACGCAGGAGGCCGGATCGTTTGCGCCCCCGACACCTCCGGGCGGTCGAGGAGGCGGAGCCAATCCAGTCTTCGGAAGGCTTCCGTCGTTCTGCCGGGTCACGGCATCCCTGACGCCGACGCCGGACTCGGACATCAGGATCGAAGTGTGGCTGCCCTCGTCTGGATGGAACGGCAAGCTGCAATCGGTCGGCAACGGCGCATGGGCGGGCACGATCGGCTATGCCGCTCTGGCCAATGCCGTCACTGGTGGATACGCCACCGCGGCAACCGACACGGGGCATGTCGGCAACACAGCGAAGTTCGTCCCCGGTCATCCGGAGAAGATGAACGACTACGGCTATCGCGCCGTGCACGAGATGACGCTGGCCGCGAAGGCGATCGTCGCGGCCTTCTACGGGTCGGCACCTCGGATCTCGTATTGGAACGGCTGCTCGACCGGCGGCCGCCAGGGTCTGATGGAGGCGTTGCGCTATCCGGCCGACTACGACGGCATCATCGCCGGCGCACCCGTCAACGATCGCACCCATCAGCTCACGTGGGAGCTCTGGATCGCGCAAGCAGTCCATCGCGACGAGGCCAGCTTCATTCCGGCACCGAAATACCCGGCGATCCACCAAGCGGCGCTCAACGCGTGCGATGCGCAGGACGGCCTCAAGGACGGCCTCATCGACGATCCGCGATCGTGCCGATTCGATCCCGCGGTGCTCGAATGCAAGACCGGCGATACGGCGTCGTGTTTGACCGCGCCTCAAGTCGCAGCCGCTCGACGGATCTATTCGCCAGCCGTGAACCCGAAGACGAAGCAGCAGATCTTCCCGGCGCTGCAGCCGGGGAGTGAGACGGGATGGAATGGTCTCGCAGGTCCGCAGCCGGTCGGCGAAGCCGTCGAGTTCTTTCAATACGTGGTCTTTAACGATCCGACCTGGGACTACCGCACGTTGGAATTCGACACGGCTGCCGATGCCGCCGACACAGCCGCGGCCGGCGTGTTGAACGTGACCGATCCGAATTTGAAGCCGTTCTTCGATCGCGGCGGCAAGCTGCTGCTCTACCACGGTTGGAACGATCAACTCGTCGCCCCGGTCAACAGCGTTAACTACTACACGCGCGTGACCGCGTTGCTGGAGTCATCGAAGGCCGCCAGCTCGATTCGGCTGTTCATGATGCCCGGCGTGAACCACTGTCAGGGCGGAGATGGCCCCGATACGTTCGATCGCATGAAGGTGATCGAGGACTGGGTGGAACGCGGGCAGACGCCGTCGCGAATCAACGCATCGCATGCGATGGCGGGCGCCATCGATCGCACACGTCCGCTCTGCGCCTATCCACAGGTGGCGCGCTACACGGGCACGGGAAGCGCGGACGACTCCGCGAATTTCGTGTGTAGAAACCCGTGAGGCAGGCGGGTCTGAAGACCCGCCTGGTTACACGGCGACAGCGGCGCCCAACGCCGCGCGCAACTTCGCCGCCGCATCGGTGATCGCCTCGCGTCCGCCGTCGATGATGCCGCCGAGGCTGATGAACGGGTGGATCATGCCGTCGTACCGCTTCGACTCGACCGGCACGCCTGCAGCCTGCAGCTTGCGCGCATATGCCTCGCCCTGATCGCGCAGCATGTCGCATTCGGCGGTGATCACATAGGCGGGCGGGAGGCCGCGTACGTCGGGCGCGAGCAGCGGCGACGCGTACGGCTGGCCGCGATCCTCAGCATTCGGCAGATACGAATCGGCAAACCAATCCATCTGCTCGACTGACAGGAAGACGCCGTTGAACTCACGCATCGACGGGCTGCTCTGGTCGGTGAAGTCGGTGACCGGATAGACCAGCACTTGAAATCGCAGCGACGGACCGCCGCGATCGCGAGCCATCAGCGCAACCACCGTCGCAAGATTGCCTCCCGCGCTGTCGCCGCAGACGGCCATGCGACCGGCGTCGATGCCGAACTCGTTCGCGTGTTCGGCGACGTAGCGTGTGGCGGCATACGCGTCGTCAGCAGCCGAGGGATACCGATGCTCGGGCGCGAGACGGTAGTCGACCGCGATCACCACGCAGCCAGACTGATTCGCGAGACTGCGGCACTGCCGATCGTGCGAGTCGAGATCGCAGATCACGAAGCCGCCGCCGTGAAAGAACATGACGACGGGCAGCGTGTCGGTCAGCGTGGGCCGATATACGCGCACCGGAATCGGCTGCACCGGCCCCGGCACGGTGCGATTGTCGATGCGAGCCACCGGCTCCTCCGAATGGCCGAAGTCGACCATCAGCTTCGGCACCGCCCGCGCCTGCTCGATCGGCAGCTCGTGCAGCGGAGGCCCGCCGCCGGAGGCGATGATGTCGAGAAACGCCTTGCATTGCGGGTGCAGCGGCATCGTGCCCTCCTGGGACAGGGCCACCTGAAGGTGGCCCCTACGTACTCACAAATTGAGAATCACGTGGAAACGTAATCTTGGCCCATTTCCATGGGACCACCGTGCGAAATTCTGTGCTCAAGCACCACCCCGCCGATTCAGTTTTCTGAATTTCGTCCAATAGTCTGTAGCGGCCTGCATTTGGTGGACGCGCTGCACACGGCGTAGGGGATCCTCGTCCCTTCGTACCGGCGACTCGTCACTCGTCCCAGCGGCACGGTTCTCTCCTATCAACGGCTTCCGGGAAAGACACATTCAACCCGGCGTGTGTACGCCGAGTCACTGGCGCACGGATGCGCCGAGGGTGGAAGGAGAGTGGACGATGGCGAGACGCATCACCGCGTGGCTTGTGGGGATCGTCTGCATGATGGTGGCGGTCACGGCCGGTGCGCAGGAGCGCTTCGGCGGACTGACGGGCACTGTCATCGATAGCACGAAGGCGGCCGTTCCTGGCGCGACGGTCACGGCAACGAACAAGGCGACCGGCGCCACACGAGAAGTGGTCACCGGTGCTGACGGCACCTATCGCGTGCCGGACCTCGACCCGGGGCGCTACTCGGTCACGATCGAGCTGCAAGGATTCCAGAAGGTGCAGCTCGACGATGTGATCGTGCTCCTCGGCAAAATGGTCGGCGTCGACGCGGAGCTCAAGACCGGCCAGTTCACCGAAGTAATCACGGTGACGGCCGACAAGACGAAGCAGCTGGATCTCGCGAGCGTCACTCTGCAGCACAACGTCACGGCCGAAGAGATCGACCGCATTCCGAAAGGTCGAAGCTTCCAGAGCATCGCGACCGCCGCACCGGGGGTCAACGCCGGCGAGATCGAAGGCGGATTCCAGGTGAACGGCGCGAGCGGCGCCGAGAACGTCTTCACCATCGATGGCGTTGCCACCAACAGCCTGATCTACGGCAGCTCGCGTCAGAACACGGTGTTCGAGTACCTCCAGGAAGTGCAGGTCAAGACCGGCGGCGTCGACGCAGAGTATGGCGGCGCGCTCGGCGGCGTGATCAGCGCGGTCACCAAGTCGGGCGGCAACCGGTTCACTGGGGAAACTCACTATTACTACAGCGGCAGCGGAATCAGCGCCGGCCCGGTGAAGCGGCTGGTGCTCAACCCCAACGACCTGAGAACCGTCAACTACTTCCAGGACGAGAAGCAGGCGAACAATCAGAACGAGTTCGGCGGATCGCTCGGCGGTCCGATCGTCCGCAACCATCTGTTCTTCTTCGGATCGATCTCGCCTCGCGTCGTCCGCCGCACCAACGAGTACGCGTTCAGCGCGGGAACGGAGCCGGGCACGATCGATCAGGACCAGACGGCATGGCAAGGGTTTGGCAAGATCACTTACGCCAACAGCCGCGTGCACGCGAACGGCAGCGTCCTGATGACGCCAACCCGTTCGACCGGCCGCCTGCCGGCGTATGACAGCATCGGTACGAACTTCCTGACGTCGACATCCGCGGCGAACACGGCCAACCGTACGCGCGGGTTCGAGGCCGATCAGAACAACGTCGGCGGCAACGTTGATCTGACGCTGGGCGCCCATGGGTACCTGAGCATGCGCGGCGGGTACTTCTACGACAACTACAAGGACACCGGTGTGCCGCTCACCACGAGCTACACCTATCAGCAGCCAAGCTTCAACGTGCCCGGCGTGCCGCCGAACCTCCAGGGTCCGGTCAACACCGTGAACACGCCTCGCATCCAGATCACCAACTTCGACACGACGAAGCAGGGCTTCGTTCAGTTCGATTACAACCACTCGTTCAACGCCGCCGGCGGTCACCTCCTGAAGGGCGGATGGGGCGTGCGGCGATCGGTGAACGACGTGGACGTGTCGTATCCCGGTGGCTACGTGTACTTGTATTGGGGACAGGCGTTCCGCAGCACGGCGACGGGCCAGACGGGCACCGGCACCTACGGCTACTACCGTGTTGACGATCTCGGCACGCGCGGCGAGGTGAACGCAAACATCCAGAACGTGTACGTGCAGGACACCTGGGTGGTCGGATCGCGGCTGACGCTGAACCTCGGCGTCCGCACCGAGAACGAGAAGATTCCGACGTTCCGTCCGGACATCGCGAAGTACGCGTTCCAGTTCGGGTTCGGCGACAAGATTGCGCCGCGGCTCGGCGCGAGCTACGACGTGAAGGGCGACGGCAAAATGAAGGCGTTCGCGAGCTGGGGACGCTACTACGACTGGACGCGGTACGAGATCGCCCGCGGCTCGTTTGGCGGCGACCTTTGGCACATCTACTACCGGTCGCTCGACACGCTCGACCTCGGCAGCCTGAACTTGAACAACATGCCCGGCCGCGATCTGTGGGGCAGTTCGACAGGGTTCAGGGATCTGCGGGCGACGGCGATCAACAACACCGATCCCAACATCAAGCCGATGTTCCAGGATAGCTTCAACGGCGGCGTCGACACCCAGATCGGTGGGACGATGGCGCTGGGCATCCACGTCATCCACAACAACCTCGGTCGCACCATCGAGGACATGGGCGCGCTGGTCAACGGCGACAGCATCTACGTGATCGGCAACCCGGGCGAAGGGCAGAACACGCTCACGCCGGCGTCGTATCCAGCCACGGCGAACTTCGCCACGCCGAAACCGAAGCGCCAGTACGACGCGCTCGAAGTCACGCTCGAGCGCCGGTTCTCGAAGAACTGGTTCGGGAGCGCCAACTACACGCTGAGCCGGTTGTATGGCAACTACTCCGGCACCGCGAACTCGGACGAGATCGACACGCCGACCACGAACCTGACGTCGAAAACGGCGCAGCAGCAGGAAGGCAGCATCGCCCGTCCGGGCAGCAACTCGCACACCGGGTGGGACATCGATGAAATCCTCTGGGATTCGCACGGCAATCTCGATCCGCGCGGACGCCTGGCCACCGATCGTCCGCACGTCGTCAAGTTGTACGGCGCGTATCAGTTCAACTTCGGCACGCAGATCGGCGCGTTCTTCTACGGCGGCAGCGGTACGCCGATCAGCACGCAGGTCATCGGACAGGATCAGTACGCGCCGTTGGTCAACGGCCGCGGCGACATGGGCCGCACGCCCGTGTTGACGCGCACCGATCTGCTCATCTCGCACGAGCTGTCGATGGCGGATCGGAAGCGGCTGCGTCTGGAGTTGAACATCCAGAACCTGTTCAATCAGATGACGGCGACGCACCTCTTCAACTTCCTGAACAAGGGCGCCCCGGCGGGCGGCTCGACGCAAGCTGCCGATGCGATCGACTTTTCGGGAGTGAACCTCGCTGCGGGCTACGACTACAACGCGCTGATTCGCGCCACGCAGGAAGGGGCGAACGCGTTCGATCCGCGCTACGGCATGGCGGATCTGTTCAACCCCGGACTGCAGGGTCAGTTCAGCGTGAAATTCATCTTCTAGCCACGAAGGACACGAAGAGCACGAAGAGCACGAAGAGCACGAAGAGCACGAAGAAACTCCCAACGTCCAACTTCCAACTCCCAACTTCTTGGGATTTGGGAGTTGGGAATTGGGAGTTTGCCCTGTCCGCTGGCGCACCATCGCGTCCCACACCCGGGACGATCCCATACACTCCGCTGTCGAAACCCACGCTGTAGACCGCCTACACCCTGGCC
>Ga0075425_100001872_pt1 | contig 20695 bp, 18 predicted proteins | sample SoiMethybrSBSTD4_FD_75300 | JGI IMG/M metagenome (GOLD analysis project Ga0075425, IMG submission 75300) | Bulk soil microbial communities from a Populus tree surrounding site in Tennessee, USA - Soil MetaG P. TD hybrid SBSTD4 | ecosystem: Environmental > Terrestrial > Soil > Tree plantation... | reverse complement strand
ATGTCGGCCGCGAAGACCTAGCGCATCGCGTGCGCCAGGGCATCGACGAGACGCTGCATGTCGACAAGGTTCGCACCGGCGACCTGGGCGGGAAAGCGTCGACCCGGGAGTTTGCGCAGGCGCTGGCGCGGCGTGTATCTTAGGTTCCTTAGCTGCAAGTCGACAGCATCACCGATCGCAACGACGCCAGGAAACAGACGATCCTTTGGAGTCCTATGACGACCGCCGCCCAACTGTTCGTTAAATGCCTTGAGAACGAAGGGGTCGAGTACATCTTCGGCATTCCGGGCGAGGAGAACATCGACATCATGGATGCGCTTCTCGACAGCAGCATCAAGTTCGTCACCACGCATCACGAGCAGGGCGCGGCGTTCATGGCCGACGTCTACGGGCGCCTCACCGGCCGCGCGGGCGTGTGCATGTCGACGCTGGGTCCCGGTGCGACCAACCTGATCACGGGGGTCGCCGACGCCAACATGGACCGCGCCCCGATCGTCGCCATTGCGGGCCAGGGCGCGACGACGCGTTTGCACAAGGAAAGTCACCAGATACTCGATCTAGTCAATCTCTTCGCCCCGATCACCAAGTACAGCACACAGATTCGCGAAGCCGAGATCGTGCCGGAAATCGTGCGCAAGGCGTTCAAGGTCGCCCAGACGGAAAAGCCTGGCGGCGCCTTCATCGATTTTCCCGAGAACATCGCCGAGTTGAAATTTTCCGGTAAGCCGATCGAGGTGCAGACGGCTTATACCTCGGACACACCCGACGCAAAGATCGAACAGGCCGCGAAGATCATCTCCGCGGCGAAGTATCCGGTGATCCTTGCGGGCAATGGCGTCGTTCGCCAGGGCGCGGCCGATGCGCTCGTAACATTCGCCGAGGTCCTGCGGATTCCAGTCGCGAACACGTTCATGGCCAAAGGCGTCATCCCGTTCTCGAACGAGTTGTCGCTGGGCACGATCGGCCTCAAGGCGCGCGACCTGCCGTGGTTTGCGTTTGACAAGGCCGACGTCGTGATCTGCGTGGGCTACGACATGGTCGAGTATCACCCGGACATGTGGAATCCGAACGGCGACAAGACCATCGTCCACATCGACGCGCTGCCGGCCGAAGTCGACGCGCATTACATCGTCGCGATGGGCGCCCTGGGCGACATCACCTCGAGCCTGCGCGGGATTGCGTTGAAGGCGAAACCGCAGAAGAGCGTGCCGTTCAAGGCACTGCGCAAGGCGATCTTCGACGACCGCGCGGGCTACGCCTCCGACGACGGCTTCCCGGTCAAGCCGCAGAAGATCGTGTGGGATTTGCGCGAAGTGCTGGCGCCGGAGGATATCGCCATCTCCGACGTCGGCGCGCACAAGATGTGGATGGCGCGCATGTATCGCGCCGAGCGGCCGAACACCTGCATCATCTCCAACGGTTTCGCCGCGATGGGGATCGCCGTGCCGGGCGCGATTGCCGCCAAGCTCGCCTATCCCGAGCGCAACGTCATCGCGGTCACCGGCGATGCCGGCTTCATGATGAACTCGCAGGAGATCGAGACGGCGCTGAGAATGAAAACGCCGTTCGTGGTGCTGATCTGGAACGACGCCGAGTACGGACTCATCACCTGGCACCAGTTGCGCCATTTCGGCCGTCCCAGCAACATCAGCTTCAAGAACCCCGACTTCGTCAAATACGCCGAGAGCTTTGGCGCGAAGGGCTATCGCGTAGAGCGCACGCAGGATCTCGTGCCCACGCTCAAGAAAGCTCTTGCGGACGACACGGTCGTCATCATCGATTGTCCGGTAGACTATTCGGAGAACATGAAGCTGACCGAGCGCCTGAAGAAACTCGTCAATCCGGTGTGAGGAACGATCCCGTGAAGATCCACGCCGCCGTATTGAATGCGATGGGCGCGCCGACGCCCTACGCCGACTCGCGCCCGCTCACCATCGAGGAGCTCGAGCTGGCGCCGCCCGGCCCGGGCGAGGTTCTGGTGCGCATCAGGGCGGCGGGCTTGTGCCACTCCGATCTCTCGGTGATCAACAAGGACCGGCCGCGACCGATGCCGATGGCGCTGGGGCACGAAGCGTCCGGCATCGTCGAAGAGCTCGGGGAGGGCGTCACCGATCTGCAGCGCGGCGATCATGTCGTGCTGGTATTCGTTCCCAGCTGCGGCCATTGCCCGCCGTGCGCCGAGGGCCGTCCTGCGTTGTGCGTGCCGGGTGCGGCGGCCAACGGCGCCGGGACGCTGCTGTCGGGACAGCGCCGCCTGACGCGCAACGGCGAGACCGTTCACCACCACCTGGGGTGCTCGGCGTTCGCGGATCACGCCGTGGTGTCGCGCCGCTCGCTGATCAAGATCGATCCGGAGCTGCCCTTCGACGAGGCGGCTCTCTTCGGCTGTGCCGTTCTGACCGGCGTGGGCGCGGTCGTCAACACTGCGCAGGTGCGCGCCGGCGCGTCGGTCGCGGTGGTGGGCTTGGGCGGCGTCGGCCTCGCGTCGGTGCTCGGCGCGCGCGCCGCCGGCGCGCGCCACATCGTTGCCGTCGATCTCGCGGCCGACAAGCTTGAGTTGGCCAAGAGCCTCGGTGCGACGCATGCGTTCAACGCCGCCAGCCCCGACGCCGCCGACGGCGTCAAGGAGGCGACTTCCGGCGGCGTCGATTACGCGATCGAGATGGCGGGCTCGGTGAAGGCCTTCGACCTCGCATACCGCATTACCCGTCGCGGCGGCACGACGGTGACCGCCGGCCTGCCGCCGCCGAGCGCGACCTGGCCGATGTCGCCGGTCAATCTCGTCGCCGAGGAGCGGACGATCAAGGGCAGCTATATCGGGACCTGCGTGCCGTCTCGCGATCTGCCTCGCTTCATCGACCTGTACCGTCAAGGGCGCATGCCGGTGAATCGTCTGATGAGCGGCAAGCTCGCGCTCGACGAGATCAACAAGGGTTTCGACCTGCTCCACGAAGGCAAGGCGGTGCGCCAGGTCGTCGTGTTCTGAAGGCTTCCGAGAGATCGATGCATGAACTGGTTCGACGCGCCCGCCGGCTGGCTCAAATACTGGACGGAAAATCAGACGAGCCTTTTCCAGGCTCTCGCCGAAGGCAAAACGGCTGCGCCGTGGATGACGCCTGGCGAAGCGCCCACGGGCTCTCTCGAAGACTGGACGCGGCAGATGTCGGAGTTCTCCCGGCGCTCGGTCGAGAGCTGGACCGCGCTGGCCAAGCAGGGATGGCCGATGCTGACCGGCAGCGACGCCGATCGCAGCAGTCTGCAGCAGTTGTTCGATCCGGCGGTCTGGAGCAGGACGGGCGCCGGCCGCTTCGACCTGGCGCTCGAACGTCTCACCGAAGGCCCGACCTACGCCACGTTGTGGGACCTCGACCGCAAGCTTCTGAACGCGCAGAAGCTCTGGCTCAAGCGCTCCGAGGACATCGCCGCCTATCAGGCCATCGTGCAGGCCGCGTGGCGGCGCGCCATCCAGCGTTTCGTCGACGCGCTCAACGATCCGAAGGCGCCGCCGCTCAACAGCGGGCGCGAGTTCCTGGATCTGTGGATCGCGACGGCCAACGCGTGCCTGCTGGAGATGCACCGGTCCGACGAATTCCTCGAGGCGCAACGCACGATGACACGCTCGGCAACCGAATACCGCCTGCAGGAGCGCGAAATCGCCGAGGCGTTCTGCGCCATGCACCATATCCCCACGCGTACGGAGATGGACGAGGTGCAGCACGCGGTCTACGAATTGCGCCGCGAATTGCGCGCTTTGCAGAGGAAGGGTGAAGGCAAGCTCGCCAAACCCGCGCCGACTCCACGCAGCGGCAAACGGCCGGCCCCGAAAGCAAAGGCGAAACGCAAAGCCAAGAGAGTTGGATCATGACCGGTCGCGTCCAGGTCGATCCCCAGCGAGCCTTTGCAGAGATCGCCGAATTCAATCGCACGCTGGCGCAGGGGCTCTCGCTCCTGGACAAGACGCGCGATCGCGACGTCCAGATCGCGACGACGCCCAAACGAGAGGTGTTCCGGCAGGACAAGACCGTTCTCTATCACTACGAGCCGATGGCCAAGCGCGAGGTCAAGGTGCCGGTGCTCGTCGTCTACGGCCTGATCGGGCGTTATACGATGGCCGATCTGCAGGAAGACCGGTCGCTGATGCGCAACATGCTCGGCCAGGGCGTCGACCTGTACGTCGTCGACTGGGGCTCCCCGACGCGCACCGACCGCTGGCTGACGCTCGACGACTACATCGACGGCTATCTGCACGAGTGCATTCTGCACATCTGCCGCGAGCACAAGCTCGATGCGATCCACCTGCTGGGCATCTGCGAAGGGGGCGTGTTCACGCTCTGCTACGCCGCGCTCCATCCCGAGCGCGTGAAATCGCTCACGCTCACGATCACCCCGGTCGACTTTCACGCCGACCAGAACACGAGCGCGCCGCTGCACCACGGACTCATCAACCTCTGGGCGCGGAGCCTCTCGCCCGAGGACATCGACCGGATGATCGAGGCCAACGGCAATCTGCCCGGCGATCTGATGAGCTTCGTGTTCTCGATGATGACGCCGCTCTCCAGCCTGACCAAGTACAGCGTCGGCCTGTTCGACGTCATGGGCGACGAGAAGAAGCTTCTGAATTTCCTGCGCATGGAAAAGTGGCTCGCCGACCGCCCGGATCACCCGGGCGAAGCGGCGAAGCAATGGCTCAAGGACCTCTACCAGGACAACAAGCTCGTCGCGGGCAAGCTCGAGCTCTCCGGACGCCGCGTCGACCTCGGCCGGGTTCGCATGCCAGTGCTCAACATTTTCGCGCAGGATGACCACATCATTCCGCCCAAGAGCTCGCAGGCGCTTCGACAGCACGTCGGCACGAAGGACTACACCGAGCTGCCGCTACCCGGAGGCCACGTCGGCGTGTTCGTCAGCGGCAAATCGCAGGGCATCCTGGGCGCCGGCATCGTGAAGTGGCTGAAGGCGCGCGATTGATCGCCGTTGAGGGCGACGGCACGGCACCCGCGGGGACCCCGCGTCTGGACGACGTCTCCGTTCTCGGACCCCACGGCTTCGTGCGCGTCGCTTATGCTGACTGGGGGCCGATCGGCGCCGGCCGCACCGTGGTCTGCGTCCACGGCATGTCGCGCAACGGCCGCGATTTCGACGTCCTCGCGCAGCGCCTCGCCGCACGGGGAATGCGCGTGGTCGCGCCCGACCTGCCGGGTCGCGGCCGGAGCGAGTGGCTCGAGCATTCCGAAGACTACGCCACGCCGTTGTATCTGTCGGCGATGAGCGCGCTCATCGCGCGCCTCGGCGTGCGCGAGGTCGATTGGGTCGGCAGCTCGCTCGGCGGGCACATCGGCATGGAGCTCGCCGCATTGGCGGGAACGCCGATTCGGCGGCTCGTCCTCAACGACTTCGGCGCCCGCGTCGCGGCGGCTGCGCTCCATCGCATCGCGGCCTATCTGCGTGTCGAGCGCATATTCGGATCGGTCGCCGAGGTTGAGGCGTACCTGCGCGAGATCCACGCGCATTTCGGCGCGCTCACCGACGCCCAGTGGCGGCACCTGGCCGAGCACAGCGCCGTCGCGACCGGGGACGGCCGTTACCGGCAGCACTACGATCCGGCGATCGCGCGGTCATTCGCCTGGCCGCTGATGCTCGATATCACGCTCTGGCACGTCTGGGACAGGGTCGAGTGCCCCGTGCTCATCCTGCGCGGCGAGCATTCGGATCTGTTGCTCCCGGGCTGCGTGCGCGAGATGCTGCGCCGCGGCCGGGCCGCAGCGGAGGGTAAAGTCCGGGCGGTGGACATACCCGCTTGCGGTCACGCGCCGTCGTTGATGGCCGACGACACGATCGGCCTGATCAGCGACTTTCTCGACGACGATGCGACGGCGGCGGGGGCACGCGCCGCGAGGCCGTCGCGGCGAAAGAGCGGATGAAGAACAAGATCGTCTCCGCCGCCGACGCCATTGCGATCATCCGCGACGGCGATACCGTCGCCTCGTCCGGCTTCGTCGGCAGCGGCACGCCGGACGAGCTGATCAATGCGCTCGAGGCGCGCTTCGTCGCTACGGGTGCGCCCAGGGATCTGACGCTCGTCTTCGCCGCCGCTCCCGGCGACGGCAAGGACAAAGGCTTGAACCGACTGGCGCACGGCGGCCTGATCAAGCGCGTGATCGGCGGTCACTGGAGTCTGGTGCCCAAGCTCAGTGCGCTGGCGGTGAACAATCGCATCGAGGCCTACAACCTGCCCCTCGGCACGCTCACCCAACTCTTCCGCGACATTGCCGGGCATCGCGCCGGAACGTTGACCAAGGTGGGGTTGCGCACCTTTGTCGATCCTCGTGTCGAGGGCGGGCGCATCAACGCCGCGACGACCGAAGACCTCGTTCGTGTCATCGAGCTCGACGGCGAGGAGTGGCTTTTCTACAAGGCCTTTCCGATCACGGTGGCGCTGCTTCGCGGCACGACTGCGGACCTGACCGGCAACATCACCATGGAGCACGAGGCGCTGACGCTCGACAATCTGGCGCTGGCGATGGCGGCGAAGAATTCCAACGGCTTCGTCATAGCGCAGGTCGAGCGCATCGCCGCCCCGGGCGCGCTGCACCCGCGCCAGGTGCAGATTCCCGGCGTGCTGGTGGACTGTGTCGTCATCGCCAGCGCCGAGCACCATCACCAGACTTACGGCACGCGCTACAGCCCGGCGCTCGCCGGCGAATTCCGCGTGCCGCTCGACGCGCTCCAGCCCCTGCCGCTCGACGAACGCAAGATCATCGCGCGGCGCTGCGCGTTCGAGCTGCCGATGGGGGGTGTGGTGAACCTGGGCATCGGCATGCCCGAGGGCGTCGCGTCGGTCGCCAACGAGGAGGGTGTGCTCGACCATCTCACGCTCACCGCCGAGCCCGGCGTCATCGGCGGCGTGCCGCAAGGCGGGCTCGACTTCGGCGCCGCCGTGAATACCGACGCGATTATCCATCAGAACCAGCAATTCGACTTCTACGACGGCGGCGGCCTGGATATGGCTTGCCTGGGCATGGCGCAGGTCGACGGCGAAGGGCATGTCAACGTGAGCCGCTTCGGGCCGCGGCTCGCCGGCGCCGGCGGTTTCATCAACATCAGCCAGAACGCACGGCGGCTCGTCTTCGCCGGCACCTTCACCACCGGCGGGCTCGAGATCGCCATCGAGAACGACGCGCTCAGGATCGTCCGCGAAGGCCGCAACAAGAAGTTCATCCGGGAGGTCGAGCAGGTCACCTTCAACGGTGCGTACGCTGCCGAGAGCGGGCAGCCGGTCCTGTACGTCACCGAGCGCTGCGTATTCCGCCGCGGCCGCGAAGGCATGGAGCTGATCGAGGTCGCGCCCGGCATCGACGTTAGCCGCGATATCCTCGCGCAGATGGAATTCACCCCGATCGTGCGCAATCCTGGGCTGATGGACGTGCGAGTCTTCCGCGGCGAGCCGATGCAGCTGGAGGAGACGCTGCTCGGGCTCGGACTCGCCGAGCGCGTGAGCTACGACGCTGAGCGCAACATCCTGTTTCTCAATCTCGAGGGCATGCACGTGCGCACTCGCGACGACGTCGACCGGGTGCGCCGCGCGGTCGAAGAGCGCTGCCATGCGATCGGCAGGAAAGTTGCGCTGGTGGTGAATTACGACGATTTCCTGATCGACGCGACGGTTGCGGATACCTACGCCGCGATGGTGCGTTACATGGAGACGCACTACTATACGACTGCGTCGCGCTACACGACGAGCGCATTCCTGCGGTTGAAGCTTGGCGAGGCGCTGGCGCGGCGCCGGGTCGCGCCGCACATTTTCGAGACGTCCGACGAAGCGCACAAGTTCGTGGCCGCGCAGATGAAAGACGGCTCCGCCGATGCCGCGTGATCTCGACGGCAAGGTCGCGATCGTCACCGGCGGCGCCGGCGGATTCGGCGAGGGGATCGTGCGGCTTTTCGTCGCCGAAGGCGCGCGCGTCCTGATCGCCGACATCGAGCAGGCGAAAGCGCAGAAGCTGGCAGCCGAGCTGGGCTCGCCGGCGAGGGCGGTGCGCTGCGATGTCGCAAAAAGTGCGGACGTCTTCGCCGCGGTCAAGGCGTGCGTCGACGCCTTCGGACCGCCCGACATCGTCGTCAACAACGCGGGCACGACGCATCGCAACCAGCCGATGCTCGACGTCGACGAAGCGACCTTCGACAAAGTGTTTGCGGTCAACGTGAAATCGATCTTTCACATGGCGCATGCCGTCATCCCCCTGATGCGCGAGCGCAAGCAAGGCGTGATCCTCAACATTGGTTCGACCGCAGGCTTAAGACCGCGTCCCGGGCTCACCTGGTACAACGCGTCGAAGGCCGCGGTAAATCTCGTATCAAAATCGATGGCGGCCGAGCTTGCTCCGGACGGCATCCGTGTCAATGCGATTTGTCCGGTCATGGGCGCGACCGGGCTGATCGAGGAGTTCCTCGGCGCGCCTGATACACCGGAAAATCGCGCCAGAATCATCGCCACGATTCCTCTCGGGCGGATGTCGACGCCGGAGGATGTCGCGAACGCCGCACTCTATCTGGCGAGCGATGCTGCGCGCTTCATCACGGGCATCGAATTGCCCGTGGACGGTGGACGCACGATCTGAATGGGTCGGGCGCAACAATCCCGGCATCATCGCCGCGCTGGCTCCGAACAAACCGTGACTATCCCAGGATGAACCTCTCCTACTTCAGCGATGCCCTTGCCGCCGCGCTCAGTGTCGCGATCGTCTTCGCTTATCACGCGTTCCTGCGTCAGCGCGTGCGTCGGGACCCCGGCTACACGATCCAGGCGGTCCTCAACCAGGGCCGGATTGCCTGGGTCGAGCGCATCATGGCCGAGAACCAGGGCATTCTCGCCGTGCAGACGCTGCGCAATGCCATCATGGGCGCTTCGTTCTTCGCCTCGACCGCAGTCGCGCTCATCGTCGGCGTCATCACGCTGAGCACGCAGTACGACAAGCTCACCGTGGCGTGGCATGCACTGAGTCCGATCGGCACCATCGACGAGCACCTCTGGCTGATGAAGATCATGGTGCTGCTCATCGACATGTTGAGCGCGTTCGTGTTTTTCTCGCAGTCGATTCGCCTGATGTCGCACGTCGGGGTAGTGATTTCCGTGCCCACGACGACCATGCGCCCGGCATTCGTTGCCGCGATGCTGATCCAGGCTGGGCGTTATCACACGCGAGGGATGCGTTGCTATTATTTCGCGGCGCCGCTTTTGTTCTGGCTGTTCGGGCCGCTGCTTCTGCTCCTGTCGACCTGCGCGCTCGTCGGCGCGCTCTACTATCTCGACAAGTCGCCGACGCGCCACGCCGACGACGTCATGACGCAGGAGTAGCGCTGTGATCAGTCGGCCTGATACCGGAAGACGCTAGGCGCGAGTGCGGTCGCGGCCTTGGCGGACGGCTTCCCGCAGCCGCTGCCTTTCTCCGAGGACCTTGTTGGCGTATGCGTTGCCCGCGTCGGCCGATGCTCCGTTGTAGAGCTGCAGGCCGGCCACATCAGTCCCGCCGCGCCTGATGTATTCCTTGAGGACTCTCGCGCCGAGCTGGATATTGGTACGCGGATCGAGCACGGATTTCCCAAGCGCGACATTGAATTTGTCGGCGTGGAAACGGGGAATCACCTGCATCAGACCGATTGCGCCGCCGTCGCTTTGCGCGATCGGATTGAACCTCGACTCGACGGCCATCACGGCGATGATCAACAGCGGATCGACGCCGATCGCCTTTCCCTCGCGATACGCGGTACCGACGAGCTCACGAGTCGCCTCCAGCGAAATGCGATATCTCCGCGCGACGGCGTTGGCCACCGCTTCGATTTCCTGATCGGCCGAGGGGACGAGGCGTTGCCAATGGCCGTCGCCCACATCGCTCTGCGACAAATGGGGCATGGTCGCGGCCGGCTGCGCCGGCCCGTCGGCGACGATTCCCCCCTCGCGTGCAGACGACGCCGAAACGACCGCGACCAGCACGATGACGAGCATGGCGAAAACGCCAGCCGGCGCGCCGCCCGATTGCGCGAACCGATTGCGAACAGCGGTCTTGCGTACAGCAGAAGGCAAACTCTTCGGCATCGAAAACCTCCGGATGCTGTTCCCGACGGATGACCGCGACGCGAGTCGCTCGCCGCCACCAGCGCGGCCGGCTGGGGTTACGCTGCTTCAGTCCCCGCTACAGATCTTCGCGGGCGCACCGAAGGCAAGCACCTTCCCGCGTATCGGGCCTACGCCGCAAGAGGCGAAGCACGTCCTCGGCAGCCTAGAATGCTGCAATGCACAAGCGGGAGTCTAGGGGCAAACACCGGCACGGTCAAGCAGAATTTGCTGCATTGCAAGAACGCCCCAAAGATCCGCAGGAGGGCGACTTACTTCCCGGTAGCGGCGGTCACGACGTTGAGTAACTCGTTGGCTTGCTTGCTGCGTACGCTCATCCGGACCAGGATATCGGACGCCGTGACCGGCTTGCCGTAGTAGATCCGGTTCCATTTGTCGGACGTCGAGACGATGGTTCCGTCGAAGTTGATGCCCCCGTATATGCCCTTGGCGCGGCTGAAAGAGACGAAGTCGGCGACCAGATCGGTCTGGGCACCGGCACCGACCGGCCCGGCGGCGACCGCGGCATCGCCCCCCATCTTGAATGAATCTGCTAGCAGGGTATCGAGGCCTTTATCCGTCATGACCAGCGTGACCATCTCGGACACGGAGATCCCCGCCTGAAAGCCCACGCTGGCGGTAGCGACAGTGTAGAAAGCGGGACCCACCCATTTGCCGCTTTTCGCATCGCGCGCCACCACCACCGCACGACCTCCCGAGCCACCGAGAATGAAACCGGCCTTGGTGATCTCGGGGGCGATCATCACGGCCTTGGCGCGCCCGAGGTTGCGCTGCAACCAGGCCATGTCGGGGTCATTCTTGAAGTTCGCAAAAGTCAACGTCGCGGCGGTCACGAGCGAGCGCTGATCTGACTGGGCGCAAACCCCAGTCGCGAACACCATCGTCGGTAGGGCCACGGTGATTGCCGTACCGATCCAACTTCTCAAAGATTGTTGCATGCAAATCCCCATTCGCAATGTGCAGCGCGCGTGACGCGCGAACGGTTGCGGCCCGCGCATGTCACAGTATACTTGCCGGCGGCAGCCCGATCGTCGAGCGCCAGCGGGCGTCGGGGCGCGACCGCAGGTGTCGCGACGTTTGCCGTTGCGCTGCGCCTGGAGGAACATTACCGATGAAGTCTTCGTCGCAAGCGACGCCGCGTCGAAACGGCGTAACCGCGGTCCATTCGCTCGATCGCTTCGTTTTCACCGTACCGGATCTCGACGAGGCGCAGCGGTTCTATTCGGAATTCGGCCTCGATGCGCGCCGCGAGGGCCAGCGCCTCGATCTGCACACCCACGGCCATCCCCACCGCTGGGGATCGATCTTTGCCGCGCCGGGTCGGAAGAAACTCCAGTACCTGCGCTTTGGAGTTTATCCCGAGGACTTCGAGCTGCTGGCGCAGGGTATCGAGCGGATGGGCGCGCCGCGCATCGCCGGCCATCCGCTGGGCGAGGAGGGCGGTGTCTGGACGCGCGATCCCGATGGGAACGTGGTGCAAGTCGTCGCGGCCCCCAAGGTTTCGCCCGAGGAGCCGGGACCGCCGGCGTCGCCGCCCGCGCATCCTCCCGGCCGCGGCGCCGCGCCCGGCCGCAGCGGCGCGGGCAGGGTGCATCCACAGCGGCTGTCGCACGTGTTGCTGTTCTCGTCCGACGTCCCGCGTTCGGTGCGTTTCTATAGCGACGCGCTCGGACTGCGCTTGTCCGATCGCTCCGGCGACGTGATCGCCTTCATGCACGGTGCCCATGCCAGCGATCACCACATGCTCGCCTTCGCGAAGTCGGAGGGACCGGGACTGCATCACTCGAGCTGGGTCGTTGAAAGCATAGACGAGATCGGCCTCGGGATGCAGCACATGGCTGACTGCGGCCACGTGCGCAGCTGGGGTGTCGGGCGGCACGTGATCGGATCCAACTACTTCTGCTACATCCAGGACCCGTGGGGAAGCTTCGCCGAATACTCGCACGACATCGATTTCGTCCCCGCCGACGTCGAATGGCAAAGCGCCGATCATCCGCTGGAGGATTCGTTTTACGTCTGGGGGCCGCCGCCGCCGGATTATTTCATCGTCAATCACGAGATTGCCGCGCCGGCAGCGTAGCGCGTCAAATCGCAGGACCCATCGCGACAAAGTGCGGATTCGCAAAACCGGGCTTACCGTAGCGCAACTCGGCACCGTTCAGATCGGTCACGCAGCCACCGGCGGCGCGCAGGATGGCGTGACCGGCCGCAGTATCCCATTCCATGGTGCGGCCGAAGCGCGGGTAGAGGTCGGCGTCGCCGCCGGCCACGAGGCAGAATTTGAGCGACGAGCCCGCGGTGACGTGCGAGGCGACGACGCGCCCGGTCAGGAACGCAGCGAGCGCTGCGAGATCGCCGTGAGAGCGGCTGGATACGACCGTCAGACCCGCGGCGGGTGTGCGGCGGCACGCGATTGTCCTGCGACGCCCCGACTGGTCTTCCACGAAAGCGCCGGCACCGGCGGCTCCGGCGAACAATCTCCCCGACGCCGGCGCAAGCACGACCCCGAGCACAGGGGTGCCCCGCTCGACGAGCGCAATATTCACCGTGAACTCGCCGTTGCGATCGACAAACTCGCGTGTGCCATCGAGCGGATCGACGAGCCAGAATCGTTCCGCGACCACCGGAATTCGACCCGCGGACGCGGCCTCCTCGGAGACGACTTGCAGGCCCGGCGTGATGCGGGCGAGCGCAGGCAGGATCAGCGCTTCGGCGCGGTGGTCGGCCTCGGTCACCGGAGACGCGTCGCCTTTGCCTTCGACCTTGAACTCGGTGGCGTAGACCTCCATGACGATCGCGCCGGCCGCGCGGGCGATCGGGATGACCCTGTCGAGCAAGTCGAGTTCAGGTAGCATACTCGGCCTGAATCATATATCGAGCCGCTCGCTGTTCGGCGTGGGACGCTCCCGCGCTGCGCCCGGGCACTAGCCTGCTAGGCACAGAAGACACGACCGGGATGGCACTCACTTATCTGCAGCGGCTCGAAGCGGAAAGCATTCACATCATCAGGGAAGTCGTCGCCGAGACTGACAATCCGGTGATGCTCTATTCGATCGGCAAGGACAGCGCCGTGATGCTGCACCTCGCGATCAAGGCGTTCTTCCCCGCCCGGCCGCCGTTTCCGCTGCTCCACGTCGACACGACGTGGAAATTCCGCGACATGTACGCATTCCGCGATCGCCGTGCTGCCGAAGTGGGTATGAAGCTGATCGTGCACGTCAATCCCGAAGGGTTGGCGATGAACATCAACCCGTTCACGCATGGCTCGGCGGTCCACACCGATGTGATGAAGACGCAGGGGCTGCGGCAGGCGCTGGACAAGTATGGCTTCGATGCGGCTTTCGGCGGCGCGCGGCGCGACGAGGAGAAATCCCGCGCCAAGGAGCGTATCTTCTCGTTCCGGTCGGCACAGCATCGCTGGGATCCCAAGACACAGCGTCCGGAGCTGTGGCACCTCTATAACGCACGCAAGCACAAAGGTGAAAGCCTGCGCGTGTTTCCGCTCTCCAACTGGACCGAGCTCGACGTCTGGCAATACATTCATCTGCAGGACATACCCATCGTTCCGCTCTACTTCGCGCGCGAGCGGCCGGTGGTCGAGCGCGACGGAACGCTGATCATGGTCGACGACGAGCGCATGCCGCTCCGTGACGGCGAGGTGCCGATGCTGCGGAAGGTGCGCTTTCGCACGCTGGGCTGCTATCCGCTCACCGGGGCGATCGAGTCCGACGCCGATACGCTGCCGGCGATCGTTCAGGAAATGCTGCTGGCAAAGACCTCGGAGCGCCAAGGTCGCGTCATCGATTACGATGCGGCGGGATCGATGGAGAAGAAAAAAGTGGAAGGCTACTTCTGATGGAACGAGCCTTTGCGCCGGCCGTGGCCGAAATCGAGCGTTATCTGGCCACGCACCAACGGAAAAGCCTGCTGCGGTTCATCACCTGCGGCAGCGTCGACGACGGCAAGAGCACGCTGATCGGCCGGCTGCTCTACGAATCGAAGCTGCTGTTCGAGGACCAGCTCGCGGCGCTCGAGGCGGACTCGAGGAAAATGGGCACGCAGGGCGACGGGCTCGATTTCGCGCTGCTGCTCGACGGCCTCACCGCCGAGCGCGAGCAAGGGATCACCATCGACGTTGCGTACCGCTATTTCGCTACGGACCGGCGGAAGTACATCGTCGCCGACACGCCCGGCCACGAGCAGTACACCCGCAACATGGTCACCGGCGCGTCGACTGCGGATGTGGCGGTGCTTATCGTCGATGCCCGCAAGGGCGCGCTCACGCAGACGCGCCGGCACAGCTACCTGGTGTCGCTGCTCGGCATCCGGAAGATTCTGGTGGCGGTCAACAAGATGGATCTCGTCGAGTATGCGGAGGCGCCATTCCGTGCCATCACTGCGGAGTACGGTGATTTCGCGGCGCGCATCGGACTCGACGACGTGACCTTCATTCCGGTGTCCGCGCTGAAGGGCGACAACGTCGTCGCCAAGAGCGCACAGATGCCCTGGCATCGCGGCCCCACGCTGATGGGCTATCTCGAGTCCGTAGCCATCGACGAAGAGCGCCTCCAGAAGGCGCCGTTCCGGTTGCCGGTGCAATGGGTCAATCGCCCGCATCACGACTTTCGCGGCTTCGCCGGAACGATCGCGAGCGGGACGATCCATACCGGCGAGCGCGTTCGCGTGCAGCCCTCGGGCCGCGAGAGCAGGGTCGCGCGCATCGTAACCGCCGATGGCGACCTCGCGCAGGCGATCGCCGGCCAGTCGATCACTCTGACGTTGACCGATGAGATCGATATCTCCCGCGGTGACCTGATCTCCACCGCGTCGGCACCGCCCGAGGTCGCAGACCAGTTCGAGGCGACGATCATCTGGATGGCGGACGAGCCGATGCTGCCGGGTCGGCCGTACCTGCTCAAGATCGGCGCGCGTACCGTCAATGCGCAGATCGGCGATCTCAAGTACAAGGTCAACGTCAATTCGCTCGAGCACGTCGCCGCCAAGACGCTGGCGCTGAACGAAATCGGCGTGTGCAATCTCTCGCTCGACCATCCGGTCGCTTTCGACGTGTACAAGGAAAATCGCGATACCGGCGGGTTCATTTTCATCGATCGTGTCAGCAACAACACCGTTGGCGCAGGCCTGCTCGAATTCGCGTTGCGCCGGGCGCACAACATCCACATCCAGGCGCTCGACCTCAACAAGGGGGTGCGCGCGCAGTTGAAGGGCCAGAAATCCTGCGTGCTCTGGCTAACCGGCCTTTCGGGTGCCGGCAAATCGACGATCGCCAACCTGGTCGAGAAAAAGCTCCACGCGCTTGGTCGCCACACGTATCTGCTCGACGGCGACAACATCCGCCACGGCCTGAACAAGGATCTCGGGTTTACCGACGTCGACCGCGTCGAGAATATCCGGCGCGTCGCCGAGGTGGCGAAGCTGATGGTCGATGCGGGCCTGATCGTTATCACGGCGTTCATCTCGCCGTTCCGCGCCGAGCGGCGCATGGCGCGCGAATTGATGGACGCCGGAGAATTCATCGAGATCTTCGTCGACACGCCGCTTGCTGTCGCGGAGCAACGCGATTCCAAGGGGCTGTACAAGAAGGCGCGACAGGGCGAATTGAAGAACTTCACCGGAATCGACTCGCCGTATGAAGTCCCCGAGCAAGCGGAGATTCATGTCGAAACGACCCGACTCGCCGCGGATGCAGCAGCCGATCTCATCGTGCGCGAGCTTGGCAGGCGCGGGGTGATCGGAACCGTCGTATAGCCCGTACCGCTCGTTCGGGGCTGGCAGGGGTTCGCGCCGGCCGGTCGTGTCCCGGGAGGCGAGATCATGGAACACCGAACGGACCGTTATCCGGAGATTCGCGAAGCTGTGCGCGCGCTCTGCGCGAACTTTCCCGACGCGTATTTCCGCGAGATCGACGAAGCGCGCACGTATCCCGAAGCGTTCGTCGACGCGCTCACGAAGGCGGGATGGCTTGCCGCGCTGATCCCGCAGGAATACGGCGGCTCCGGCCTGGGCTTGGCGGAAGCCTCGGTGATCATGGAGGAGATCAATCGCTGCGGCGGCAACTCGGGCGCATGTCACGGCCAGATGTACAACATGGGAACGCTGCTGCGGCACGGCTCGGAGATGCAGAAGCAGAAGTATCTTCCGGGCATTGCCGCGGGTGAGCTGCGGCTGCAGTCGATGGCCGTGACCGAGCCCACGACCGGCACCGACACGACCCAGCTCAAGACGACCGCGGTCCGGAAAGGCAGCCGCTATGTCGTCAACGGCCAGAAGGTGTGGATCTCACGCGTGCAGCACTCGGACCTGATGATCCTGCTCGCGCGCACGACGCCCCTTGCCGAAGTCAAGCGCAAGTCGGAGGGCATGTCGATCTTCATCGTCGAGCTCGAGGACGCGGTCGGCAAGGGGCTCACGGTCCGGCCAATCCGCAACATGGTCAATCACGAGACCAACGAGCTGTTCTTCGACAATCTCGAGATTCCCGCGGAGAACCTGATCGGCGAAGAGGGGAAGGGTTTCAAGTACATTCTCGACGGACTCAACGCCGAGCGCACGCTGATCGCGGCCGAATGCATCGGCGATGGCTACTGGTTCATCGACCGCGCCGCCAAGTACGCCGGCGAGCGTGTCGTTTTCGGTCGCCCGATCGGTAAGAACCAGGGCGTCGCCTTTCCAATCGCCGAGGCCTATATGGAGGTCGAGGCGGCTAACCTGATGCGCTTCAAGGCGTGCGATCGTTTCGACCGCGGTGAGCCTTGCGGTGCCGAGGCCAACATGGCCAAGCACCTCGCGGCGAAGGCGGCGTGGGAGGCGGCGAACGTCTGCCTCCAGACGCACGGCGGATTCGGTTTCGCCGCCGAGTACGACGTCGAGCGCAAGTTCCGCGAGACGCGGCTGTACTTGGTCGCGCCGATTTCGACCAATCTCATCTACAGCTACATCGCTGAGCACGTGCTCGGGCTGCCGCGGTCGTTCTAGCCTCGGTGGCGTGAAGCGGCGAGGCGTGGCTTGGCGCCCGAGCGCCGCAAGCTGCCGACCTACGGGTGCCCGGCGCGGCAGCGGGAGTCAACCCACGACTCCCTTGCCGCGCCACCCGTGACGGTAGTCGCGTCCTAACGGGCGCCCGCCACGCCTTTGCCGCTTCACAGCGATGCGCGTAGCCAGGTGCTGGCCGACATGCGCGTGCGCCGGCGCGACGAGAGGCGCGTTGTGGCGCAGTCGTCGCAAGCGGGTGGCTCGTGCGCGGCTACTCGTGGGTTGAGTGGCCGCCGCGAGCCGGGACCCGCTCGACGACGAGATTTGCGCCACAGCGCCTGAGTCGCGCGGCGCACGCGCATTGGTGGGCACCCAGCTTTCACCTCGCTGCGGAGAAGAGTGCTACTTCGCGCTCCACTCGCGCGCGATCGTAGCAGGATCATGAATCGCCGCGTCGATGGGCTTTAGCGTGCTCGGCGTGCGCGAAAAACGCGGCGCGGGCGCCGGACACGGCACACCGTCGATCGCTTTGAATACTTCGCGCGCTGCCATGTGCGGGTGCGCCGCCGCTTCTTCTAAGGCCAGCACCGGCGCGAAACATGCATCGGTCCCTTCGAGGAGCTCGCACCATTCCCGGCGCGTGCGCTGCGCGAACGTTTGCTGCAGAACATGCCGCAAGCGCGGCCACGATTCCGGATTCAGTCGATCCTTGAACGCTTCCTGATCGAGGCCCAGGCGAGCGATCAAAACCTCGTGGAATTGCGGTTCGAGCGCGCCGACTGCGATGTATTCGCCGTCGGCGCAGCGATACGTGGTGTAGAACGGCGCGCCACCGTCGAGCAGGTTGTTGCCGCGCTCGTCGCGCCATCCGCCGCGTGCGAGCGCCGCGTAGATGAACGTCAGCAGCGACGCGGCACCGTCGACGATTGCGGCATCGACGACCTGGCCGTGGCCGGAGCGCTGTGCCTCGAGAAGCGCCGCGAGGACGCCGACGACCAGATACAGCGCGCCGCCGCCGAAATCGCCGAGAAGGTTGAGCGGCGGAACCGGCCCGCGGCCCGTCTCGCCGATCGCGTGCAGCGCACCGGCGAGCGCGATGTAGTCGATGTCGTGGCCGGCCGCGGCCGCAAGGGGCCCGGTCTGACCCCATCCCGTCATCCGCCCGTACACGAGCCGGGGATTGCGTTGCAGGACCGGATCGGGGCCGAGACCGAGGCGCTCCATGACGCCGGGTCGAAATCCCTCGAGCAAGACGTCCGCGCGGTCGAGCAGCATCAGCGCGGATTCGCGGCCTTCGGCGCTCTTGAGATCGATGGGCACGACGCGACGCCCGCGCTCGACGATGTCGCGTTTGTCGAGCGCCGGCGTGCCTGGGCGCACGACACGGACGACGTCGGCGCGCATATCCGCGAGCAGCATCGCCGCGAACGGCACCGGCCCGATGCCGGCGAATTCGACTACCCGGAGGCCGCGTAGGGGCCCGCTCTGCTCGTTGCTCACGGGAATGTCCTTAAGGAATGTTCGGCGAGGAAGTTCGTCACCGCCGCCAGCACCGCTTCGGGCTGGTCGCGGTGCGGCGAATGCCCGCATTGCCGAAGCTCGAGCCGGCGCAGGTGAGGCACGGCTCGTGCAATGCGGTTGATCTGCTCAATGGTGCCGTACTCGTCCTCGAAACCCTGGATCGTCAGCACGGGGCAGGTAATCTTCGGCAGCAGCGCTTCGATGTTCCAGGTGGCGAAGTCCGGATTTAACCAGATGTCGTTCCAGCCCCAGAACGCGCTTTCGACATCGTCGTGATAGCGCGCGAGCTTTTCGCGCAGATCTTCATCGAGAAACAAACGGCGGGCCTGTCTGATGCTGTCGAGGCCGTAGGATTCAGCGAAGACGAGCGGCGCCATCGTCACGACGGCTGTAACCGGTCGGTTCGCGCGCGCGGCATGGATGAGGGCCATCGAGGCACCCTGGCTGTGTCCGAACATGACCGGCTCGCGCACTTCGAGCGCGTCCAGGAGCTGCGGCAGCGTCTCGAGCGCTTCGATGTGCATGAAGTCGACGCCGAGCGGCCCGGCGAGCGGTTCGGAAGCTCCATACCCATAACGTGAGTAGGCGAGCACGCGCCGTCGCGTAGCGGCGGCGAGCTGCTCGGGAAAATCCTTCCACTGCGCGAGCGAGCCCAATCCCTCGTGCAGCATGACGATCGGTCGCGCCGCGACGGTTGTTGTGCCAAACCACGCGTATTCGAGTCGATGACCGCGTGCGGTGGCAAACGGCATCAGACGCCCAGATGACGGTGCAGAAGCTCCGCGCGCGAACGCAACTCTGCGCTCGGCAGGTCGGCGACGATCTCGCCTTTCACGAGGATGACGCCGCGGTCCGCGTGCGCGAGCACCGCACCGACATTGCGGTCGACGAGCACGCTCGCCACCCCGGCGTCGCGCAGCGTCGCGATGACGCGCCAGATTTCGTGCGCAACCAGCGGCGCGAGTCCCTCGGTGGCTTCGTCCAGCATGAGCAGATCGGGATTGGTGAGCAATCCGCGGCCGATGGAGAGCATCTGCTGCTCGCCGCCAGAGAGTTGGTCGCCGCGATGCTTGAGCCGCGCGCCCAGGCGAGGGAAGCTCGCGAGCACGCGCTCGAGCGTCCAGGCGCGATCGCCGCGGACACTGGCGCGTGCGGCCATGACCAGATTCTCGCGTACCGAGAGATTGGGGAAGATGCCGCGTCCCTCGGGGACGTAGGCGATACCGGCCCGCGCAACGCGTTCGGGCTTCGCGCCGGTCATGTCGCGTCCCTGGACGCAAACCTCGCCGCGGCGCGGGGTGACATGGCCGAGCAGCGTGCGCAACAGCGTGGTCTTGCCCATGCCGTTACGGCCGAACAGGCCGACACTCTCCCCCGGCGCGACGCTAAAGTCGACTCCGCGCAATACGTGACTCGATCCGTAGTAGGTATGCAAACCCCGGGCTTCGATCAGTGCCTGCATCGGAGGTGCGCTCAAATCTCGTCGCCGAGGTACGCTTCGCGCACGGCCGGATCGGCGCGCACGGCTTCGGGTAGGCCCGAGGCGATCACTGCGCCATCGGCCATAACGGTGATCACATCGGCGACCGCAAACACCGCATCCATGTCGTGTTCGACCAGCAGGATCGCGCGGTCCGACTTCAGATGGCGCAGGAGCTCGATGATCCGCTGTGATTCCTCGCCGCCCATGCCTGCGAGCGGCTCGTCGAGAAGGAGCACGCTCGGATCGGTCGCGAGGCACATGGCGATTTCGAGCGCGCGGCGCTCGCCATGCGAAAGTACGGCCGCCGCTGCGTCGCGCCGCTCGCTCAAGCCGACGACGTCGAGCGCATGCATCGCGGCCTCGCCGCTCGTAGGACAACGCGCCGCCGGCTCATGAATTGCCCAGGGGCGCGGGAGCCGGGCCTGCGCGGCAAGCCGGCAATTCTCGAATGTGCTGAATTCTGGAAAGACGTTGCTGCGCTGGAACGTGCGGCCGATGCCCAGCCTCGCCATGTGCTCGGGGCGCGCAGCGCGCAAAGACTCGCCGCAAAACGCAACCGTGCCGGC